>TARA_R110002072_G_scaffold273219_1_pt1 | contig 91658 bp, 61 predicted proteins | sample TARA_R110002072 | Tara Oceans TARA_R110002072 (sample SAMEA4397118) | marine metagenome | biome: Polar Biome; feature: [SRF] surface water layer (ENVO:00010504); material: water (ENVO:00002006), including particulate matter (ENVO:01000060) such as... | depth 5 m
CCGCCGGGCCCGCCACCGAGAATGCAGACGTCGGTTTCCAACACGGGATTCTTCATCTTGGTTGCTCGGGCACCAACCGCGACGGCCGCGCGAGAGACACCGTTGGTCTCACGATCTGACTGCTCATAAGGCTTGCGGCAAAGCACCATTTGCGACCCGAGCGCAGAAACTCGCGCGATGCCGTCGGATGACGACTTCTTGGTATGAACAAGAAGGGTGAACGGTTCTGCAAGCTCATGCTTCGTTCGGGTACTGGTTCGCGCTCGCGCTCGTCGCACTGACGCCGAGCAGAACTGACGATACGGTATCCTTCATCACTCTGGAGATGCCGATGCCCCGATCCAAGCTCCCCGTCTTGTTGCTGCTGTTGGCAACGCTCGCCAGCGTCGCGTGGCTGTTGTGGTTCAGCCCCGAAACCGCCGTTGCGCCGGATCCGTCGGGCGCCAACCCGTACGACAGCGTCGCGTCCGACTCGCAAGCAGACGCTGCTGCGCACGCCGAGAACACCGACTCGAGCGCGGCGCCGGCGATCGCAGAGGCACCGGCGCGCACCGCAGTCGCGACGGGCGCCGACGGCAAAGCCCTGCTGCGCATCACCACGCGAACCGCCGACGGAGACGCGATTGGCAACGTCATGGTGCGGGTGCAGCGACTGCACAACCAACGGATCTCACCGACGTTCGGCCGTGGGCTGAGCAATGAGCAGGGCGTGATCGAGTTCCACGACGTCGCCCCGGGCAAGATCTACATCTCGTGCGATCGCGGCAACACCATGGACGCCGAGGTCACCGCCGGCATCAACGAGGTCAACTTCGAAGTCAAGGCCGGCGTCGACGTGCAGGGGCGCGTGCTCGCTCCCAACGGCACGCCGGTGGCCGGAGCCGACATCTGGCTACAGAGCGCCCGCACCTCTTGGGATGGTGGCCGCGTTCTCGGCCAGACGACCGACGACGGCACGTTCTCGCTCGCCGATGTCCCGGCCGACTGCTCGCTCGGCGCGATTGCCGAGGGCTACGCGCCGTCCGTGCTCGTCGACCTAGACATCGTCGACAAGACCTCGCCGCCAGCCCAAGTCGACCTGCAACTGCAGCCGAACGGCGGAGAACTGACCGGACGCGTCACCGACCACGACGGCGCGCCAATCGTCGGCGCCCAAGTGGCGTCCGGGAAGCGGGTCGACCGCCTCGACTACACCTCCGACCGCTGCATCGAAGCCTGGTCACTCCGCACCGTCGAAACCGACCACGCGGGCCACTACACGATCCATGGACTGAAGGTCGGGCCAACTCCGCTGGCCGTGCGCGCCGACGGCTTCGGCATATGGCGCGGCAACGCCGACATCCTCGCAGGCCAAACGACGAAGCTCGACGTGCAACTGGAACGCAGTGCGGTGCTGTTCGGCACGGTGACCGACAAGGACGGCGCCCCGGAGAGCGAAGCGCGCGTCGCCGCCTACGACAAGGAACCTAAGACCCGCTACCTCGCCGGTGGCCAGATCGACTTTGACCAGACGTTCGGTCACTTGGAAACGACGACCGACAAGCTCGGCAACTACCGCCTTGAAGGCATCACGCCGGGTACCACTTCGCTCTTTGCGCTACGCAAGCGCGTCCGCGGCGGCGGCGTTTCCGTCGCAGTACAACGCGCGACGCTCGAAGTCGTGCCCGGCAGCGACGTGCGGTGGGACGCAGTCATCGACACCGGCCGCTCGGTCGCCGGCATCGTGCGCTACCGCGACGGCCATCCAGTCCCGCGCTTGTTCATCACTCTGCACAACGAACGCACCGGCGAAGACAGCGTCATCAACAGCGACAAGAACGGTGCGTTCCGGTTTCTGTGCCTTGCAGACGCGACCTACGAGGTTCGCGTACAACCGCCATTCAGCGCACCAAAGGGTAGCGACGCACCCCGGCGCAGTGGCGTCGTGCCCGACCAAGGCCAGGTCGAGATCCAGCTCGATTACGACAAACCGGTGAAGCTGGTTCCAGGTACCGTGCGCGGTCGGATCGCGGACGCGGGGCGACGCATCGGCAACCCGAACGCAATCACCCTGACCTTGCACTCGGATGCTCGGTGGTTCCGGCCGGGTATCAAGGTCGAGGGCGGCGCGTTTCGAGTCGAGGACATCAAGCCGTGCCGCTTTCGCTTGGTTCTGAAGGAGAACGATACCGTGCTGGCCTGCACCGATTGGCACGAGTTACCCGCTGCCGGTGATGTTGACATCGGCGTGCTGACGACGGAGCCGGGCGGTGCAGTGCGGATTCGCGTCGTGCGCGAAGCCGGCACTGAGAACTTCGAGCCGAAGCTTCACTTGCGTCGCGACGGCGCGCCACTCAGCACGATCGTCGAGCTTGGCATGCGCAACGAAGCGCTCATCGAGAGCCTGACTCCGGGCGACTACGAGGTCTCGGGATACTTCAAGGGCATGGTCTCGGTGAAGGGCAAGACGACGGTGACCATGGGCCAGACAACGGACCTGCAAGTCGACGTGCGCGCTGGCGCCTCCGGCAAGGTGCACGTCTGGTGGCCCGAGAACCACATCGACTCCAAGCGGCGCGGCTACCGCGTCGTCAACGCCGCCGGCAAGACGGTCCAAGAATACGAAGGCCTGATCTATACGTCACCGATCCGCCCCCACGCGGTGTACTACACGCTGCCGGCCGGCCGCTACCACCTGGAGTTCTGGACCGACGACGATCTGCGCGGCGAACTCGACTTCAACATCCCCGCCAGCCTGATTCCACCAGCGCTGCGGCTCAACTTGAAGTAGCGGCCAGCTGGCATGCTCGGGTTGCGGTTAGGATGTGCACCATGCCAAGCCACGTCGCCAAGTCACTGGTTGTCTTCGCCACGATCCTTGCGGGAACGGGTTCGGTACGCGCCCAACAGAACGCGCCCAAAGCTCAGGTCCCGATCGCCAAGCCTGCTATTCTTCAGAATCCAGAGACTGAGGCCGCCATTGCGCAGCTTGGCAGCGCGTCGCCCCAAGTTCGCGCGAAAGCAAGAAAGACGATTCTCGATCTGGGCAAGCCGGGACTCGACAGCTTGCGGCGAGCGATTGCCGCCGCCGATGACATCTCACCCGAACAACTTTTCGTGCTCGCCGAGGACATCGGGCGCGAACGACGCAAGGTGCAGTTCGCACAAACCTGGGAACTAGCCGAGAAGAGTTGGCGTGTCGCGTGGCGACCCGATGGTCAGCGGCTCGGGTTGCTCCAGGAGTATGGCGGGACGGTCACCATGCTCGACGCCGATCTCAAGCAAACCGGCGACAGCTTCGGTGGCGATGCGGCCAAGTTTGCCTTCGACCCGACCGACCAGACCTTCGCATACAACAACGGAGATGGCGTCATGCTGATCGCCGATCGCAAGACCGGCCGCCTGGTCCGCCTAGCAGTGACGGGCAAGCCGAGCCTCGCCTACTCCCCGGACGGGCGACACCTTGCAACGGGCGGCTACAGTAACGACGTCGAGATGTGGCAGGTTGCCGACGGTACGCGCGTCAGCAAGTTCTCTGTCGACGGCATCAAGGGTGCCTTGAGTCCACTGTTCAGCCCAAACGGCAAGTTGCTCGTCATCGGCAATCGCAACGACACGACCCACATCTTTGATGTCGACTCGGGCAAGCTGCTGCAAGTGCTGGAACGCAAGAGTTCCCAACAGCTGGTGTTCTCACCAGACGGGTCTCGCCTCGCAATCGCCTACGTCGACGGCAAGATTGGCATCTGGAATCCGACCAACGGCACGCTCGAAAAACTACTCGATAGCGATGCTGAGGAAGTGTTCACGCTCGCCTGGTCACCCGATGGAACCCTGTTGGTCTCTGCAGGGTTGGCCGGACCAATCGTAGTCTGGAGCGGGCGACACCTGGCAAAACTGCACACCCTGGAGCCGGGATCAGATCGCACGTTTCAACTGGCGTTCCGACCAGATGGCAAGCTGCTTGTCGCCGCTGGCAACAAGACCACCAGAGCGTGGTCGATCGAATCTGAACGCTAGGATTCTGGCCACGGAATCGACAACAGTCGGCCTACGCAAAACCATTTCGAACCCAAGTCGCCTCGGCTCTTGATCGTCCGGCCCCGCAGCAACAGAGTCCCCGCATGTCCATTCGGGTCGCACTGCACCACAAGACCGTCTACAAGTACGATCGCTTGATCGAACTGGGGCCACAGATTGTGCGCCTGAAGCCTGCGCCGCACACACGCACGCCAATCATCAGCTACTCGCTGCGCATTCGACCAGCGAAGCACTTCCTCAATTGGCAGCAGGATCCGGTCGGCAACTACCTGGCACGCGTGGTGTTTCCCGAGCAGACGCGCTCGCTCGAACTGGAAGTCGACCTGGTCGCAGAGTTGCCGGTCATCAACCCGTTCGACTTCTTCCTCGAACCGCACGCCGAGCAGTTTCCGTTTGCGTATGAGCCAGAGCTGCAATCGCAACTGACGCCGTACCTGCGCAAGGACAAGCCCGACCAACGCTTCGCTGCGTTCTGCAAGGACATCGATCGCCAACCGCGGCCGACAACCGATTTCCTGGTGCACCTCAACCAGAAGGTCCACAACCACCTCAATTACATCCTGCGCTACGACCCCGGCGTGCAGACGGCCGCGCAGACGCTCGAACTCGGCTGTGGCTCGTGCCGCGACTTTGCGTTGCTGCTGGTGCAGGTCCTGCGCCACGAAGGACTGGCCGCGCGGTTCGTATCGGGCTACTCGATCCAACTGGTCGCAGATCAGAAACCACTCGATGGTCCCGCGGGCGTGGCCGTCGACACCGTCGACCTTCATGCATGGGCCGAGGTCTACTTGCCCGGCGCCGGATGGGTCGGGCTCGATGCAACCAGCGGCTTGATGGCTGGCGAAGGCCACATCCCTTTGGCGTGCAGTGCTGAGCCGCACGACGCATCTCCGATCACTGGCAGCCTCGACGACTGCGAAACCGAGCTCGACATCACCATGCGCGTCGATCGGCTGCGCGACGAACCACGGTCGAGCAAGCCCTTCTCTGATGCGGCGTGGGATCGGCTACTGGCGAGCGGTGACAAGGTCGACAAGCTGCTGAGCAATGGCGGTGTCAAGCTAACGATGGGCGGCGAACCGACGTTCGTGTCGATCGACGACTACGAGAGTCCGGAGTGGAACACCGACGCGATGGGCGGCGCCAAGTTGCGGCTCTCGGACCGGTTGATGCGCAAGCTGCGCGCCAGGTTTGCGCCAGGCGGGTTCCTGCAGTTCGGCCAGGGCAAATGGTATCCCGGCGAGTCGCTGCCACGCTGGGCGATGACCTGCTACTGGCGCGGTGACGGCGAACGAATCTGGCGCGACGAGCAATGGCTCGCCGATCCGGCCCAACCTGGCAAGCGCACGATCGCGCAGGCCAAGAAGTTCACCGAGGCGTTGGCCAAGCGACTGGCCGCCGACAGCGACCACATTTCTGCCGCCTACGAAGACACCGGCTACTACCTGTGGCGCGAAGGACGCCTGCCGATCAACGTCGATCCGACGGACCCGAAACTGGCGGACCCCGAAGAACGCGAACGCATCAGCCGCGTCTTCGAACGCGGCCTCGACCAACCGGTCGGCTTCGTGCTGCCGCTGCAGCGCGTCACCGAAGGCAAACGCCGCATCTGGCAGAGTGGCCTGTGGATGTTGCGCGCCAAGCACGTGTTCTTGGCTCCCGGCGATTCGCCGATTGGCCTGCGCCTGCCGATGTCGTCGTTGCCTTGGGTAGAGACGGACCGCCATGCCCCGGAGCAGCCGCGCGACCCGTTCGAGCCGCGGCCACCACTGGCTCGCCGACAACTCGAACGTGCTGGCGGACCAGAGCAAGCCGCCAACGCCGAGCAAAACGACCAGCAAGCCCCCGACAAGGACGCGCACCGCGGCGATGACGTACGCACCGCGTTGACGGTCGAATTGCGCCAAGGCCGCATCCACATCTTCCTGCCACCCGTCGCGTGGGCCGAGGACTTCCTCGACCTGATCGCGAGCATCGAAGACACGGCGAGCCAACTGAAGACCGAGGTCGTCGTCGAAGGCTATCCCGCCCCCGACGATCCGCGGCTCTCGTCGCTGAAGATCACGCCGGACCCGGGCGTCATCGAAGTCAACGTGCAGCCAGCGGGCACGTGGCGCGAACTGGTCGAGATCACCACGGGCCTCTACGACGACGCGCGCGAATGCCGGCTCGGCACCGAGAAGTTCTTGAACGACGGCCGCCCGATGGGCACCGGCGGTGGCAACCACGTGGTGCTTGGCGCGGCGGACCCGAAGGACAGTCCGTTCTTGCGGCGGCCACACTTGCTGCGCAGCTTGCTGACCTACTGGAACAACCATCCATCGCTGAGCTACCTGTTCTCGAGCCTGTTCGTCGGGCCGACCAGCCAGTCGCCGCGCATCGACGAAGCGCGCCACGACTCACTGCGAGAACTCGAGATCGCGTTCGCGCAGATCCCCGAGGCAGCAGCCGGAGAAGAAGGCGCCTGCCCACCGTGGCTCGTCGACCGCCTGTTCCGGCACATCCTCGCCGACGTCACCGGCAACACGCACCGCACCGAGTTCTGCATCGACAAGCTCTACTCACCGGATTCGTCGACCGGCAGGCTCGGCCTGCTCGAACTGCGCGCCTTCGAAATGCCGCCGCACGCGCGCATGAGCCTCGCCCAGACCCATCTGGTGCGCGCCCTGGTCGCACGGTTCTGGCAGCAGCCACACCGAGCGCCGCTGGTTCGCTGGGGCACGACGCTACACGATCGCTTCCTGTTGCCGCACTTCGCCCGCCAAGACCTGCAGGGCGTACTGCGTGAACTGCGTGAGTCCGGCATCGATGTCGAATGGGAGTGGTTTGCGCCGCAGTTCGAGTTCCGGTTCCCGCTGGCTGGCGAAGTCACCATCGACGGCATGCACCTCGAACTTCGGCATGCGCTCGAACCTTGGAACGTGCTCGGCGAAGAACCGGGTGCGGGCGGCACGACCCGCTTCGTCGACTCGTCCGTCGAACGCATGCAAGTATTGGTCACCGGACTGGTCGACCCGCACCTCTACTCGATTGGCTGCAACGGCATCCGCGTGCCATTGACGCCGACGGGCACCCAAGGACAGGCCGTCGCCGGCATCCGCTTCCGAGCATGGCAGCCACCGCACTGCCTGCATCCGACCATTCCGGTGCACAGCCCACTCGTGTTCGATCTATTCGACGAACGCAGCCAGCGCGCGATCGGCGGCTGCACCTACCACGTCGGGCACCCCGGCGGCCGCAGCTACGACACGCCGCCAACCACCGCCTACGAAGCCGAAGGTCGGCGACTGGCGCGCTTCACAGCCAGCGGCCACACCCCGGGGCCCTTCAGCTTGAGCGACTTGCCGCGCGACGCGGAGACTCCGACTACGTTGGACCTGCGCCAGGCGCCGCCAAGAACACACTGAGGCGCAGTTCTTCCGCAAGGCGCACCAACATCGCTCGGCCAACGACGCTGGTCGCCTTGTCGTTGACGCCCGGGGAATACACCGCGATGCCCATGCGACCCGGGACGACCGCGACGATCGCGCCCGAGATGCCACTCTTCGCCGGCACGCCGACATCGAACGCAAAGCGGCCCGACTCATCGTGCAGGCCACAGGTGTACATCACGCTGAGTACTTGCCGGACGACGTCCTTGCGCACGAGTCGCTCGCCATTGTCAGGATCGAGGCCCCCGGCTGCCAACACCGCCGCCATGCGCGCCAACTGCTCGGTGGTCACGCGAATCGAGCACTGATGCAGGTAGAGATCGAGCGCCGCGTCCGCATCGTCGAGCACCCCGTGGGCGCGCAGCATGCAGGCGATCGCCCGATTGCGGTCGCCGCCTTCGCGCTCGGCGTGCAACACCACCGCATCCACTTCGAGGCGAGGCACCCCGGCCAACTGCGCCATGCGCCGCAACTGCTCGGTAATGGTGTCAGAAGCGGTCTTGCCGGGCACCAGGCTACAAACGCTGATCGCACCGGCATTGCCGAGAGCGTTGTGAGGTCGATGACTCGAGCGATCCAAGAAGATCTCGTGGAACGGATTGCCACTCGGCTCGACGCCAACCAACTCTTCGAGGCACGCGGCGCCACTTCGCTCCAAGGCGAGCGCATACGCAAACGCATTCGCAGTCGCTTGCATCGGGAACACGGCGCCATCCGCCACCGCCACGCGCTGCCCGTTGGCCGCTACCAGGCAAACTTCGAGCACGTGCGGGCCCGCCACTTCGCTCGCCCACTGACGCAGCGTCTGTTCGTCGGGCAGCGCAATCGCGGCAGCGGGCGCCGGCGCGGGTCGCGGTGAGAACGTATGCAGGTCGAGTGTCTTGGCCAGTTCGTGAATGGCTGCCGACGCGCGCAACGGATTGCCTCGTTGATCAAGCCGCGGCGACCACGCGGCCAGCCCCATACGCCCAGGAACGACCGCGAAGATCGCCCCCGAAACGCCGCTCTTCGCCGGCAATCCGACTTGGTAGAAGAACGTTCCGGCACCGTCGTAGAGTCCGCAAACGGACATCACCGCCAATACATCGCGCACGACTCCCGGGGACAGAACCTGCACGCCGGTGACTGGGTTGCGGCCGCCGTTCGCGAGGGTCGCCGCCATCACGGATAACTCTCGGCAACTAACCTCAATCGCACACTGCTGGAAGTAGAGGTCGAGCGCCGCAGTCACGCTGACGTCGATGACGCCAAAGTGGCGCAGCAAGTAGCCGATGGCACGATTCAGATGGCCGGTGTCGCGCTCTGACAAGAACGTCGTCACATCGACTTGCAGTGGTCGCGCCGCCATCGCACCCAGTAGTTGAAGCATGGCACCGATCGGCGATTTGCACTCGGCGCGACACAGCATGCCGGAGATCGCAATCGCACCAACGTTGATCAGCGGATTGTGCGGCCGGTTTGTGCCGGTCTCGAGGCGCACGAGCGAATCGAACGAACGTCCCGTCGGTTCGACCCCCACCTTGCTGAGGATGCTGTCGCGTCCAAAGATCGCCAACGCCTCCCCGTACGCAAACGGCTTCGAAGCCGATTGCAGCGAGAACAACTCGTCGCTGTCACCGACCTCGTGCACGACGCCGTCGGCCGAGCAGATCGAGATCGCAAACTGCTCCGGATTGACCTCGGCAAGCGGCGGAATGTAGCGGGCAACGTCGCCACCGGTCAGGTGCGCAGTTGCCGCCACTGCCGCAGCCAGCGCCACGTCCAGGGATCGCTCGGAATCCAGCGGCGCCACCATTTCGTCAGACATTGCCGCTATCGCGTGCGCCCTCGGTTACCGGCACCACCCGCACTTCAATCACCATCTTCTCGTCGCCACCACCGCGATAAATTGTGCCCGAAGTTGGCGTGGCATCGCGATAGTGACGACCGCAAGCCACCCGCACATGGTCGCTGTTGACCACGCAACCGTTGGTCGGGTCCAGCCCCCGCCAACCAATCCACGGCAAGAACACTTCCACCCATGCATGCGACGCATCGGACTGCAGTTGGTTCTCGTAGTTGGCACCGGTGTAGATGTAGCCAACGCGATAGCGAGCTGGCACGTTGAGCAATCGTGCCAAACAAATCAGCAGGTTCGCGAAGTCCTGGCAAACGCCGCGCCGGGTCGTGTAGACCTCAAACGGTGTCGTCTCAACCGAAGTGACGCCCTGCACGTACGCGTAGTCGCGGTAGATCGAAGTATTGATGTCGAGCAAGGTCTCGACCACGTCGTAGCTCTGCCGCTCGACAAAGCTCATCGCATACTCGAACAACTCGGTGAGCTGGGGCTCGGGCAATTCGATTGGCAGCAGGTACGGCAACATCATCTGCCGCTGCCACGGCATCCAGGACAGCGGAATGCTCGTTCGGCTTGGAGAACGCAACTCGCCAGAAGGCGCGACCAAGACCCGCACGCGACTGCGTGCCGCGATCTCCATCTCAGCGAACGAGCCTTCCATTTCGATCTTGGTGACCGAGTTGCCAAAAACGTCTTCGCTCTCACGCTGCGCGGTCAGCGGCTTGATGACCAGTTCGTGCGACAACACTTCCTGAAAGCGATCATGCGCCGGGCGCAACCGCAGCACGTGCCGACTGAACTCGATCGGCGTGTCGTAGGTGTATTTGGTCGAGTGATAGACATCGTAGATGCGAGCATCCGGGGAACTGGCGGCATCTCCGGAGCCAAGGTCGAGTCCCTGACTCTGAACCTGGGTTTGCCGCAGTGGTCCGGCAGCTGTTGCTGCGGCAACGACCGACGCAGCATCGGCTGTTGCAACGGCGGGATCCGCGCCAGCTGCTGCGCCAACGCCAGTGCCAGTGCCAGTGCCAGTGCCTGCAGCTGCGCCAGCACCTGCGCCTGCGCCACTGTCAGCAACCCGCGCCTCGTCGAGCGCCGCCGGGGTGGGCGGCACGACATCCGCTGGCACCCCGTGCAGTTGCGAACTATCCCACATGATCGCGCCGCGACGGGCCACGATCATCTGGCCATGCTGCAGTTCGGTCCACGAACTTGGATCTGCCGCCGCTGCCGCCAACGGTTCGGTCGCGAACAACACCGACGTGCGGCTGTGGTCGCGCACGTCGCCAAAATCGACCTCGATATCGTCACTGGTCAACGCTGCCCCGGCGAACGGCGGCCGCTGCCTGGTCCAGTGCAGTGGCTGGCTGTCCCCGAAACCACGGTAGGCGATCAGGTCGACCCCATCGGTCAACAACACGTTCAACGATCCTGCACCGCTGGCTTCGTGCAACCACGACACCAGCTGCTGCCAATCGACATCGGCGAGCTGAGTAGCCTGCTGCGCCCGTGCACGCTGCAGCAACCAACACAGCAGGTGCTCGCCGTCCGTAAGTCCGACCGGCTGATACACCGGCTGCTCGCCCAAGCTCAACACGTCGGCGAACCCTGGCTGCAGCTGCCCGTGATTGGTCAGGACCCAATCGCGGCCGGCAAAGCTGCGCACGAACGGATGGGTATCCTCCTGCGAGATGCGCAACGCCGCGCCGCGCAAATGGCAAACGAAGACCGTCGATCGAAACCGCGACCAATCGCGTAGCAGGCTGCTTGACTCGCTATCCGCGATCGCGGCCGGATCCTTGACGATCGTGGCGGCCCGGTCTTCGCCGGAATACCAGCCGATGCCCCAGCCATACGGATGAGGTCGAGCGATGCGGTCCTCGCGGGTGTACAGCAGTCGGATCTGCGGCGAGGCAACGGCGTCAAACGAGAGACCGAGAAGCTTGCTCATTGATTGTCTCCACCCGCTGCATCGGCTTCGCGAAGCGCCAGGGTGGGGTCGAAAAAGTCGGCAGTCAGCTGATTGCACAAGTCTGCGATGCCATCGATTACGTAGGTCAGTTCGCTGTGCAGGTTGGCACCAACAATCTGCGTGCCGGATTCGTCGCGCAGCCGACCGCGCAACGCCTCAAGCAATTCCGACGACGCGCTTCCTCGGCGCCCGGAGCTTGGTTCCCGGACCTGTTCCAACGACTCCGCCGCGTGGACGAGGCAGTGCCGGACCGACCGCGGCAATTGTCGTTCGAGCAACAAGAACTGCACCACTGCCAGCCCGGACAGGCTCGGCACGCGCTTGAAGAACGACTCGGTTGCCGTCAACGTGCGCAGCACAGACAGCCAGTGTGAGGTCTCCGCAGGGGACTCGGCTTCGGCGGGATTGTTCGGACCCAGCAAGTGATGCTTCACATCGAGGATGCGCGCCGTCTGGCCTGCTCGCTCCAGCAGCAACCCGAGGCGCATGAAGTGAAACGCCTCGTCGTGGAGGATGGTGCCGTGGGTCAGGCCACGTAGCAGCTCGACATCCTGACGAAGGCGCGCGTAGAACCCCCGTCGATCTTGGCGATAGCGTCGCTTGGCTGCACCCTGTGTCATCCACAACCACAGACTATTGACCGCCAGCCACATCTCCAGGCTGATCGTCTCGCGCACAGTGCGCGCATTCTCGCGGGCCGACGTCACCAGCGACAGCACCGAGGCGACGTTGTCTACATCCCAGACAAGGTAGTCCTGCACGGCCTCCCCGTCCGCCACGGCCTCAGCACCACACCGCTCGGCAAACTGCGGCGCCTCGCCGCAGGCGACCAGTACCGCCCGCCAACTGTCTGCAACGGAAGTGTGCTGATCGAGCACCTCCGACAAGTTGACGTTGATCATCGCGACCAGGCTGTCCACTCGCTCGAGACAGCGATGCAACCAGAAGCAGTTTTCGGCAACGCGACTGATCATGACGGATCCTTCAGCACCCAGGTGTCCTTCGAACCGCCACCCTGACTTGAGTTGACCACGTAGGACCCCTCCGTCAGCGCGACGCGCGTCAAGCCACCGGGCAATACCCACGAAGACTTGCCAGTGATGATGTAGGGGCGCATGTCGACACGCCGGGGTGCGACCTTGCGGCCAGACCAGGTCGGACACGTCGAAAACTCGACCACGGGCTGCGCGATGTAGTTGCTCGGATCGGCAGAGACGCGCTCCTTGGTTGCTTGCAGCTCCGCTTTGCTGGCCATCGGGCCAACGGTCATGCCATAGCCGCCCGCGCTGGCGACTTCCTTGACAACGAGTTCTGGCAGGTGCTCAAGCACGTAGCGGCGATCCGCTTCCTGAGAACAGAGGTAGGTCTTGACCTGCAGCAACGACGGCTCTTCATCAAGATAGAAGCGCACCATTTCCGGCACGTAGGGATAGACGGCCTTGTCGTCCGCGACGCCATTGCCGACTGCGTTGGCAATCGTGACGTTGCCCGAGGCGTAGGCGCGCATCAAGCCGGCAACCCCGAGCACGCTATCCTCATGGAAGACATCCGGGTCGAGGAACAGGTCGTCGACCCGGCGATAGATCACGTGCACTCGCTCCGGACCACGGGTCGTCTTGACCCAGACGCAGTCGTCGTGCACGAACAGGTCCCGCCCTTCGACCAGCTGGCACCCCATCAAGCGCGCCAAAAAGCTGTGTTCGAAGTAGGCCGAATTGAACACGCCAGGGGTCAACACGGCGATGTTGGTCTCGCACGGTTCCACCGGTGAAACCGAACGCAACGCATCGGCAAGCCGCATCGCATAGTCATCCACCCCCTCGACGCGAGCCATCTGGAAGATGTTGGGGAACAACCGCTTCATCACCGACCGGTTCTCGAGCACATACGACACGCCGGACGGCACGCGCAGGTTGTCTTCCAACACTACGAACTCGCCGTCGTCCCGGCGCAACAGGTCGACTCCAGCAACGTGTACCGCGACTCCGTGGGGCTTGGCCAGCCCTCGAACCTGCGGCACGTAGCCCGAACATTGCTCGATCAACTCGCGTGGGATCTTGCCGGCGCGCAGGATCTCCTGGTCGCCGTAGATGTCTTCCAGGAAGCGATTCAACGCCGTCACGCGCTGAATCAAGCCCTTCTCGACGGCGCGCCAATCGCGCCCTGAGATGATCCGTGGGATCAGGTCAAACGGGAACGTCTTTTCGACACCTCGACGATCGGAGTAGACCGAAAAGGTCACGCCGCCGCGTCGGAACGCCGCATCGGCGAGCCGCTGGCGTTGCTTGAAATCACCCTTCTCCACCTGGGAGAGCAGCTGCACGACCCGTTCCGTTTCCGGATGCGCCTGCGATGCGGAAGCGAACAGTTCGTCATAAGCCGAGGTCGGAACGTACGCATCGAAGAGCGTCACGAGAGTTCGCACCCAAAGGGAGACAACATGTGCAGCAACTACAGCAGGATCCCAGCCAATTCGCATCTACTCCTCGCCTCGCGAATGCAAAAGTTGCGCGGCGACCCGCTTGGCCGCGACCCGCCTGAGCTGCCGCCCCGGACAACCGCCAAGCGCCGCTGCCAACCGAGAACCAGCGGCCACGAGTTCGTTGGATATTTTCGCAATCCACGACGCGGCGATCGTGGCGCGCAATATCGTTCCGCGCATGCGCCCGAGCTTTGAGTTCGCCATTACCAACCTCTCGATTGTCACCGAACTTCCCAACGCCTGGTCCGAGGATCAATGCCGGGCCTTGCTGCAGCAGTTGGAGTTCGAAGATGCGGCCAGCACTCCCGCGGCGGAGTTGCGCAGCTACATCGTGATGACGCTGCAAGATCTGAAGCCGGCCGAGGCCGCGCGAGCCCTGCTGCACTTTGTTTTTGGCGACGAGATGACCGAGGGCAAGAAGAACAATCTCGGCGAAGAGATGCTGATCGAGCGCTGCTGGGAGGAGTACGCGGACATCGAGTGCCACGAACGCCTGTTCAACGCACAGGTGATGCTCAACGAAGCTCACCCCGATGCGCCGCAACCGGAGATCCATCGCATTGAAGCAGTCTTCAGCAGTTTGAATGAAGCGGCCGCAAGCTGGCTGCAGGAGAATGTCGACGCGACCGCGCAGCCCAACCTGTCGGAGCGATTGCTGGTGCGCAGCATGGCAGCGGCGGTGCCGGAAAAGGCGATCCTGAACCGGCTGTTCGAAGACCAGATCGGCGGCGCGGAGTTCGCCGAGGCGGAGCACCTTCTCTGGCAGATTCAGGCGACTGCCATCCCCGCAACCGACGGTCGCGATGTGCGGTACCAGTTGTCGCTCTACAGCCCACTGCGTTGGTCGGGGGATCTGGAAGAAGGACTGACGGTCGCGTGTGAGCCGTTCCTCGGCGACTGATCTAGTCGCGTGAGCGTCTCGTGACCCCTCACGAGTCACACAGTAACTCCGCTTCAGCAGGACCAATGAGCAGCGAGCCAGGCAAGACCAAGTTCGGGACGTTTGGCGGCGTGTTCACACCGTGCACTCTGACGATACTCGGCGCGATCATGTTCTTGCGCTTCGGCTTTGTCGTCGGCCAGGCGGGCGTGTTCTACGCGATGCTCATCGTCATCGCGTCAAAGGTCATCACGTCGTTGACGAGTTTGTCGCTCGCCGCGATTGCCACCAACACCCGCGTCAAAGGCGGCGGCGCCTACTACCTGATCAGTCGCAGTCTGGGCGTCGACTTCGGCGGCGCGATCGGCATCGTCTTCTTCCTGGCACAGGCGATCTCGGTCGCGATGTACGTCATCGGCTTCACCGAGGCGTTTGCGGCGACGTTCCCAGCCGCTGGCGAGCACTTCACCGCGATTGCGACGGCCGTGAATATCGGCACGTTCCTTTGCGTCTACATCGGCGCCGGCTGGACCATCAAGGTCCAGTATCTGATCCTCGCGATCATGGCGGTGGCCCTGGCGTCGTTCTACACCGGCGCAATCGCCGACTTCGATCTGGCGTCCCTGCAAACGAACATGACGCCGCACCTGAACGTCGGCGAGTCGGTGTTCACCATGGGCGCACTGTTCTTCCCGGCGGTGACAGGGATCATGGCCGGCGCCAACATGTCCGGCGACCTGGCCAACCCGTCGCGGTCGATTCCGCGGGGCACCCTGCTGGCCGTCGCGGTCACGGCGATGGTCTACCTGTCGATGGCGGTGCTGCTTGGCGGTTCGCGCACCGCGGCAGAACTGTCCGGCAACAACCTGATCATCAAGGACATCGCGACCTGGCCGGTCTGGATTACCGCCGGAGTCTTCGCCGCGACCTTGTCGTCGGCGCTCGGCTCGATGATGGGCGCACCGCGAATCTTGCAGGCATTCGCGCGCGACGAGGTGTTTGGCTGGATGAAGTTCTTTGCCGCCGGCAGTGGTGCCAGCAACGAACCTCGCCGCGCAACCGTGATCACGTTCGTAATTGCCCAGGCGTGCATCCTGCTCGGCGACCTGAACACCATCGCCCCCGTGATCACGATGTTCTTCATGATCACCTACGGACTGCTAAACCTCGCGACGTTCTACGAGTCCGTCACCAAGAATCCCAGCTACCGCCCGACCTTCAAGTACAACCACTGGTCGTTGTCGCTAGCGGGCGCCATCGGCTGCTTCGTGGTGATGTTCTTGATCAGCTGGCAAGCGGCGACCACTTCGCTCGTCGCCATTGCCGGGTTGGTTTGGTACATCCGTTCGCGCGAGATTGAATCGCGCTGGGGCGACCTGCAGAGCGGTGTCGCGTTCGAACGCGCCCGCAAGAGTCTGCTGCGTCTTGAGCAAGAGGCCTACCACCCCAAGAATTGGCGACCGGTGATCCTCGTGCTCAGTGGCACGGCTTGGAATCGCCCCCACCTCGCCATCTGTGGCCATTGGCTTACCGCTGGCAACGGAATCCTGTCGCTGGCTCACGTCGTCACCGGGGACCTCGCCGAGTATGCCGAGCGACGTGACAAGTTCGAAGCGACGATGCGCACGTTCATCCAAAAGGAGGAGCTACTGGCCTTCCCGGCCGTGGTCATCGCGAGCGACCTGTCAGCCGGCATCGAGTCGCTGGTGCAATGTCACGGTATCGGTGGTCTACGGCCAAACACGGTGCTCGTGGGATGGCCCAACGACCTCGATCGAACGGCAGCGTTCGGCACGGCGGCTCGACTGATCACGCGCATGCAGCGCAGCATGATCGCGGTTCGGTTTTTGGAGTATCGCGACGAAGCGGAACCAGGCGCGGCCGAATCCGATCCGTGGGATGTGCCAACAGGCACCATCGACGTGTGGTGGCGTGGCATGAAGAACGGCGGGCTGATGCTACTGCTCGCCCATCTGTTGCACCAAAACCCCGAATGGCGCCGCAACCGCATTCGCATCCTTCGCGTGCAAGCCAGCGAAGAAGCCCGAGACGAAATCACCCAGCACCTCCAGAGCCTTGCCGCAGCGGCGCGCATTGCGGCGGAGTCGGTCGTCGTGATCGGCGAGTCGCCGGCCCTCGCGATCCAACAGACCTCGGCCAACGCCGCAATCGTAATCCTCGGCTTCGAGCCACCCGAGCAAGGGCAAGAAGCGGTGTTCTTCCATCACATGGACGCCCTCGTCGGCAAGCTACCGCGCGTGCTGTTCGTCGACAGCGCCGGCGGCATGGAACTGGAGTCCTGAGCGAAGCTCGGCCCCTTCACAACCAGCCCCCTGCACAACAAGCCCGGTCTTCGTAGTGGCAGCACCGACATCGGTTGAGGAATTGGGACACGTCTGACTTACGGCAAGTCCGCCGATTCGCGCCCAAGCCGGTAGCCTCATGCAATGGCTCTTCGATCCCCCCTTCTGCTCACGGCCAACCTGCTGGCCCTGACCGCCAGCGCCAGCGCGCAACTGCCACCCAACGCCTTCGACCGTGCGGACGCATCTCGTGGCGGCGACGGCACGTTTGCTGGCACGGGAACGAACGACGGCTACGCCATCAATCCAGGTGCCTTCGTGCCAACCCCCGGCTACACATTCGCCGTCGGCACCTTCGCGTTGCACGACACTGGCCCGAGTTCGCCATTCCAGCGACACCGGGGCTTGCGGGGTTCACCTGCGTTCCATCAGGCAGCCGCGTTCGACCCAGTCGGACCGGATGCTGCGCTCTCGAACGCGAACCTGGCGATCGTTCAGTAGGCCTGCAGGTTATCCGTTCGCTCAAGTCGCTTTGCGCAAGGAGAAGGTCATGACACTCACGTTCTACCGTTGGCCATGCAACGAGCAAGTTGCCGACACCTGTTCGGTGCCTCAGCACACGGTCGACTGGCAGTCGCACTTCGCCAGGGCCCGGCTCGATCACGTTTCAGGCAGGCGGGACGAACGATGAGTCAGCCGCTCTCCGCCCAAGACCGTCAGCGCCTGGAAACCCTGTTCGATCGCGCGGCCGACTTGCCGGACGGCGAACGGCCAGAGTTCATCGCTCGTGAATGTGGCGACAACGCGGCGCTGCGAGACGAGTTGTCGCGGCTAGTTGCAGGGCTTGCTGGCCCGGAACTGACCTCGCCGCTCGAACCGACGGAACCGCTACAGCCCGGCACCAAGGTCGGCGTCTACAAGCTGCTCGAACGCGTCGGCCAAGGCGGCATGGGCGACGTCTATGCAGCCGAGCAGCTTGCCCCGGTCGTTCGCCGCGTCGCGCTCAAGGTGATCAAGCGCGGCATGGACAGCGCCCAAGTCGTGGCTCGCTTCGAAGCGGAGCGCCAGGCCTTGGCACGGATGGCGCACTCGAACATCTCTCAGGTCTACGACGGCGGCACCACCGACGACGGCCGCCCGTTCTTCGTGATGGAGTTCGTTGCCGGCGAGCCGATCACCGAATACTGCGACCGACGCAAGCTCTCTACGAACCGACGACTGGAACTGTTTCTCGGCATCTGCGATGGCGTGCAACACGCGCACTTGAAGGGCATCATCCATCGGGACCTCAAGCCGTCGAACTTGCTCGTGATGGAACAGGACGGCCGCGCGATTGCGAAGATCATCGACTTCGGCATCGCACGCGCCGTCACCGGGCGCCTCGCCGAGCGCACGATCCACACGACGCTCGGCCAGGTCATCGGCACGCTCGACTACATGAGCCCCGAGCAGGCAGACCCTACGGCCATCGATACCGATACGCGCTCGGACGTCTATTCGCTGGGCGTGGTGCTGTATGAGATGCTGTGCGGACTACTACCGTTCGAGAAGTTCGAGAACGGCGATGCCGGGCTGCTCGCGTACCAACGCGAGATCTTTGAGAAGGAACCGCCGCCCCCCAGCACGCGATTGCGACGCCAGACCGCGACGGCTACGACGCTGGCGTCGATGCACGGCACGGACGAACGTTCGTTGGCACGACAGCTCACTGGCGACCTCGATTGGATCTGTTTGAAGGCACTAGAGAAGAACCCGGCACGGCGCTACCAGTCGGTCCAGGAATTGACTCACGACGTGCGCCGCCACTTGGCGCACGAAACCGTGCTCGCCGGGCGGCCCAGCACAATCTATCGCGCGCGCAAGTTCGTGCGCAGAAACCGCGTCGCGGTGGCAGCCGGGGTTCTGGTCGCGGCCTCGGCAATTGCTGGTGGATATGGCATCGTCTCGGGCCGGCTTGACGCAATGGCTGCAGACCAGATCGCGATCGAGATGAAGCCCTACGCAGACTCGTTTCTCCTGGCGGAACTCGTGCGGGAAGCAAACGACGATCTGTGGCCGCCGTATCCGGACAAGATCCACGACCTGGAGGAGTGGATCCGCCGTGCGCGCGAACTGTCCCTGACCCTGCCCAACTACAAGGCACGCCTGCAGCAGATCGAAGCCGCGGTGCCAAGCCCCGAAACAGTGGAATACCGGTCGAGGCGCGACACCCTCCGGGGACTCGTCGTCGGCTTGCGGGCGCTGACCGACAACGCGACCGGTCTACTGGGTGCAGAGCCTCGCGCCGTCTCACCCGACTATGGTTGGAGCGTGCCGCGACGCCGCGCCTTCGCCGTCGCATTGGCAGCCGATTTCAGAAAGCACGGCGAACACGCTGCCGTATGGCGTCGAGATCTGCCGAAGATCCTGGCCGACCACCCAGGACTCGAATGGGCGCCGCAAACGAGACTGGATCTCGTTCCCATCGGCAAGAACTCCGAGGGATGCTGGGAGTTCGCGCACCTGCCGACTGGGCAGCCTGCGGGGCGAGGGCCTGACGGCAAACTCGAACTGAACGACGATACTGGCATCGTGCTCGTAATGATTCCGGGAGGCACGTTCCAGATGGGAGCCGGCGATGGACCTCGGAGCGACCGAACCGCACACAATGTCGAACTGTCGCCGTATCTGCTGTCGAAGTACGAGATGACACAAGGGCAATGGCAGCGGCTGACCGGGCGCAACCCGAGCGGGTTCGGGCCCGGCCCGGATGCCACTTGGGAAGCCGAATGGCTCGCGTCCGGCGACGATCCGACGCTGTTGCATCCCGTCGAGCAAGTTAGCTGGTGGGACTGCGATACTTGGTTGCGTCGCACAGGCCTGACGCTGCCATCGGAGGCGCAATGGGAACGCGGAGCTCGGGGCGGAACCACGGAGCTCTGGTGGACTGGTTCCACCCTGATATCCCTACACGGCAACGCCAACGTGTCCGACCCGTATGCCATAGAGCACGGCGCTCCCACTGGGCATGTGCGGCCTCGAAAAGAGCTAAAGAACGACGGCGCCACGATGCACTCCCCGGTAGACGAATACAACGCAAACGGATTCGGCCTGCACAACGTCATCGGCAACGTCTTCGAGTGGTGCTTTGATGGCTACGACGGGACCTTCTATCGCCTGAACCACGAACCGGACCCGGTCAACCCTGGGGTCGGAGCCCAACCCCGCGTCTACCGCGGCGGCAGCTTCCGCAGTCATCCCTCGGGCTCGGCGGGTCGATTCCACTACCCACCCGGAATGAAGGGTCATGCGCTCGGTGTTCGACCGGCGCGGGACATCGTGCGAAAGTAGCCAAGACATCGCACCAATCGACGCCAGCCCGATCGGCCTGCGGCGACGTTCGATCTTGAGGCAAAACCGCGTGCAAAGATCGAGCGCTCTTCCTCGACGGTGGCCCAACTGCGGTCGAAAAACTGCTCAGGCCCTGTGACCATTGGGCCATGAACCCTTCCACCATGCGGCACAAGGCGTTCCAATCGTGGCTCGCCGAGAGCGACGCTAACGAACACCGACAAGACCCGATCGACGACTTGATCGGCGAGCACCACCTTATGACCACGGTGCTCGCGGCAATGGAGTCCGAGACACAGGGCTTGCTGGCGGGACGACCACTGCGCAACGAGTTCTGGGCCGGCGTCGTCGACTTCAACGGCAACTTCGTCCACCTCTGCCATCGGGTCAAAGAAGAGATTCATCTGATTCCCCTGCTGCTCGACAACGGTCTGCTGCAACCCAAAGAGCGCGACGCCATCCACCGCGAGCATGAGTCCGCCAGGGACATGACGCTCGATCTGTGCCGCGGTGTCGAACAAGGTGACTGGGAACGCGTGATGCGAATCGTATCGATCTACATCCACTTGTTGCGGCCGCACATGAGCCACGAGGAGGCTGGCGTGTTCGTCACCGCGACCAGTCAACTACCGGCGGCGGCCAAGACCGAACTTCGCGCTGCCTTTGCGGTCGTCGACCAAGCAGCGCTAGCCGAACGCGGCCGACAGCATTACGCCGCGATTGCACGTGAACTAGCCAAGTTGTGTGGTCAGACGGTCGACTGGTGAACTGCGCGTTCCGAATAGGAGCAAGTCGCTGTCAACGACGATGTGATCATCGGGCAGCACGGCACACCGGATCCCGCGGTGATCCGAACCCCGTCGCGTTCGCTGGTGAAGCGGCAGGGATCTGTCGATTACGCTACAGTCCAGCATCGACATCCTCGCACCAACCTTGAACGAACATCACGCAACGCCCAAGTGGCGTGATGGCCTGCTGATCTCGCTATTGGCACTGGTCGCCTACCTGCTGTGCGGCCGCTTCGCCTGGCACGGTCTGGACTCGATTGCATTCCTGAACCAATACAGTTTGGGCGGCACGGTCACCGAGCCTCCATGGCACACGTTCTACATGCCACTGCTGCATGTCGGGCACGACCTGGTCACGCCATTTGGTGGCGGCGCCTACCGTGGCGGTCTGCTGATCAGCGCTGCAGGCACGGCGATCGGCGTCTGGTTCACACATGCTGCTGCGCGCGCGCTCGGAGTGAATCGGGCTACAGCGATCTATGCAGCGCTGCTCGTTGCGACGATGCCGGCGACGACCTACTTCGCAGTCGTGGTCGAAGTGCCCGGCGTCGTGCTCGCATTCAGTGGCTGGACCTGGCTCTGCATTGCTCATTGGGCTCGCAAGCCTGGCCTCGGAACCGCTGTGCTCGCCGGAGTGAGCCTCGCGGTCGCCTACCTCGCCCACCCGACTGCAGCATTCGTCGGCCTGACCATGCTGCCGATCTACCAATTGGCACAGCCCGTGCCGCGTTGGCGGCCTCTGCTCGTCGGCACGGCAGCCGCTCTGGCGGTTCTTTTGATCGGCATGCTGCTGTTGCCGCATCTGGTGAACGCACTCGGAGGTAGCTCGAACGGCAGTGGCAAGGCCCTCGAGTTCTTGCGCAATCGAAGTTCGAAAGCGCATGCGCGCGGCGTCACCAGGATCCTCGTCGACGAATGGCTGGTGCCGTTCCTGCCAATCCATCTCCCCTTGCTAACCATGCTCCTACGCCGGGGTTCTCGACTGGTGGTCGCAGGTTGCCTCGTGGCGGCCCTACCATTCGTCTTGGCGAGTTGGCTGCTGCTCGTCGAGCAAGAGTGCGAACACGGCGCCTACGCCACCGCCATATGTGGGCCGTTGGCCATCGCCGTTGCGATGCATGTGCGCTCCCATTGGTGGCGCGCGTTGTCGCTGGCACTCGGCAGCGCGACGTCCATCGTGCTTGGCATCGGCCTACAGGAGACGTCACAGGCGCTAGCGACCGCATCCGCAGTCGAATCGTCAGTGCGTGGCCGTGACCTTCGCTGGCTGATTGCCGACGGAGCCGGGCCCGACGGCCGGGTCTGGCTGACGCGGTACCCAAACTGCAAGCCCACCCTACTCGCGTACCTACTGCAGAACCAACCGGAGAAACTGGCCGCCAACCTGGATGCTCTCGACGCGATGATTGCCGCTCACGCCACTGCTGGCGGTGTGTCGATCGTGACGAGCAACACGCTGGAGGAACTCGCCAACGTTGCGCCTTTGTTCCCGCCGGCACGGATCATCGAGGATTGGCTGCTCGCGCACCGGGGCCCGGCACTCGGACATGCCGACGGTGTCGAGGTGTTTGCGGTGCAATCGCACAACTGAGAACGCTCCAGTCGATCGCCGATGCATCTCGACGGCGGGCATTGGGTTGCCCGGGCACGTAATTACCCGCGGCGCCTAGTTCGCCAATGGGTTGCCGTTCTCATCGATCTGGTGATCTACCGCGAGCATGCAACCCGCTGCGGCCGGGTTGTCCACGCGGGTCACGGCGGCGAGTGTTACTGACAGTAGCTGGGCCAGTACTTCGTCAATGATCTCGGTGGCAACTCCGTAGAACAGGAAGTTGATCGGCGTCATGTTGGCCAGCGAAATCACGGTTCGCGGCGCTCGATCGCCGGCAAAGGCGAAGATCCAACGGTGGCCGTAGACCCGAGCCGTGCGTGGATCCAGGAGCTCTTCGATCTTGATCTGCACCGGCTCGCCGGCGAGCGTCGGCTTGTCTTGGTGGAGCAATCCATCGAACCACTCCATGACGGCGGCGAACTCGACCTTCTTGGTCGAACCGCTGACCAGCACAAGCGCACTCTTCGGGCTGTTGCACAACCAGTCTTCGACTTCGCTGCCGGTTAGCAGGCTTTGGCCAATCACGCCGATGACCAGATCCACCTCAAGCCAGCGGCCGCTCGGCAGGTCTGCCAGTGCCTTGGCTTCGGTCAAGCCGTTGCGGTCACCCAACCCAGTGACGACTAGGTCGATGCCAACCAGATTGTGCTCTGGGTTGTCGATGCGAGGTTGCAGACTGCGAAACAATTCGCGGCCAATGGCGCCACGCGAACCGAGCACCAGACACGACCGACGTGCCAGCACGCGACCGTCGGCGTTGAGTACGGCTTCGGTCGCGTTGAGCACCGAGGCGGCAACTTCCCGCGACTCCACTTCACGCTTCAACTGAGAAATCGCGATCGAGTAGGCGGGCAGCGGTAGCCGCCCGTGACGTTGTTGCACGCTCAGGACCCGGTCATAGCCGTTGCGAGTGTGTTCGACGGTGCCCAACACGCGACTGCCGACGGCGTCGTGCAACGACCTCGCATCGTCGACGTCGTGACCCAACTCACCAGCAAACTGCTTGACGGTGAGATCGCGCAACAGCGCATCGTGCAACACCGGCGCCAGGTAGCCGCCATCCTCGACCAAGAGGCAACGCTGGCCATTGGCTTCGGCGCGCGCCACCTGCCGCAAGAACGGCACCACTCCCGCCGCGCGCATCGCCTCGAGGAAGTGCTTCGTCGTGCCGATCGCCCGCTCCATCTCGTCGCTCTCGTCAAGCTTCGAATACTGATGCGACAAGTGGTAGACGCCTTCGATGCTGCCGCGCTGCGGCACATTGACGAGCGCCAGCGCTCGAAACTCATCGGCCGGCAAATCGAGAACAGCATCAAGATAGCTAGCCGGCGGCTCACTCGCGTAGCTGACAAACAACACGGTCAGGTCCCGACAACCCAAGGCGCGCAAGGCCGCGATCAAACCGACAATCTCGCCGGTCATGTGGTGCACCAAAAACACCGGCGTCGACTTCAGCGGCAGATTGCTCCCCCTCTGTTCGGCGATGCGACGCAGCGCGGGCATGCGCGCCAAGAAGGCATCGGCATCGTCACGTTGGCGCCGCTGCCCCAACGACAACTCGAGCACGCGGCCCAGTTGCCCGATATCGAGATAGACCGGAACTGCACCGGCATCGACGCGCACGACTTCGCGTTCGGCCAGCAGGTCGCGCAAGCCGCGGTCCTCGAGCGCCAGCAATACCCGCTTCAACAGCTCCTGCGGGACCACCGGTTCGTTCTCAAGCAAGAACGGCAGGACGTGCTCAGACCACTGCACCGACACGCGCTGCAGCGTGCCGAGTCCAGCTTGGTCTAGCTGATGGAACAGGTGGCTGTGCGGATCGCGATGCTCCACGAACGACCGCCGGCCGCGCACGGCTTCTCGCCGCAACGACTCCGTCCACGACTGCGCGATGCGGGTCGAACCGGCGATAAACTGACGCTCGGCGACGTCATCGATGACCAGGTGCGGAACAACCTCGAGGTTGAGGCGCGGCGCCGCCATGTCTTCAATCGTAATGCGCAAGCCCCCGCGCCCCGAGCCGCGGCGCGTCGCCAGGCACTCAAGCACATAGCGTTGCTTGCTCGATCCCACCGCGGCATGCTCCCCCTGCTCGGTATCGAAATGCGCAACCAGTGCGCGCGGGTCGCTGCCATCGCGCGGCATCACAACCTCACGGTAGCTCTGCCGCTGTAGGCTACCGAGCAAGGCGCGCAGTCGGGTCTCAAGCACTTCTGGCTGATCAAGAAGGTGAGCGACCGACCCGACTTCGGCGGTGACCTTGACGATCTCGATGCCAAACATCTCGATCAGCTCAGGATTCTCACCGGCACGCAACCGACGCTCGACCGTGACATCGACCCGGTCGGAACGCGCTTGCGCCAAGACCATTTCGGCCAGCGCCCGCGAGATCACCGACAGACCATGAAAGATCGGCAACGCTTCGAGATCGAGTCGCCAGACCCGATCTTCTTGCACGAGCGGCGGTCCGAGCGACGTCTGCAGTTGTGGCGGTACTTGCTCGGTCACGCGGTGGTCTCCTCACCGTGGCTGATGACGGCCTTGATGCATGCGCGCGAACCGGCGCAGGCGAACGCTTCCTTGAGATCGTCGGCGGCGAAGTGATGGGTAACCAATCGCTCGCCGATGCGGCGCAGTTCTGGGTTGGTTGCCAACAAGTCGAGCGCCGCGCGGAAGTCCCCACATCGTGAACTCGTCAACCGCAAGCCGCGCGTGACTACTGCTTGGAGCAAGGCCGAATCGCCAACGTTCGCTTCGGGATGCACGAGCACCGCACCACGCGGCCGCACCAGGGCCAACTCACTGCCGCTCGTTGGGCGGATGGCCGCATCGACCTGCGCCGCAGAGTCGACGACCGCAACATCCGCCCGCGGCAAACCGTCGTTCAAGCTGTGGTAGTGACCAGCGAGCTCCGTCGCGGAGCCGCGCCGCACGTCTGCCTGTTCCACAAGCCAAGCCGGCGGCTCCTGCGCAGCCAGCCACGCAACTCGCGGCCGCACGGCGGTCGCCATGCGTTGCCAGGCACCGGCGCCGCTGCCAGGTTGCTGCGCGGGGATTTGTTGTTCGGGGATTTGTTGCTCGGGGATTTGTTGTTCGGGGACTTGTTGTTCAGGAAATTGTTGTGCAGGGAACGGCTCAATGGACAACTCGTCGACGACCAACTCGGTCAGATGCCCGAGGCCACAAGCTGGTTGGCCGTGGGTTGACTTCAGATGCACCTCGCGTCGCGCCAGCCGCACCGCAGTCGTCAATCCGTCGGGGTTGCCCGTGGTGTCGACCACGACATCGAACGACTGATCGGCCAATGGCGGAGCCTCCGGGCTCAAATGGTGCGTCTCCGTCGCACCAAACGAAGTCGCAAGCGGTAGCAGCGCCGGATCGCGCGCAATCGCGGCGATCCCAAAGTCGCGACCTGCCCGCTGTTCGCGCGCGCGCACACCAGCCAACGCCGCTACGACGAGCATACCGAGGCGCCTTGGCCCCAATACGGCGACGCATTCGCCAGCGCGCGGTGCGATCGTCTGCACGCCATGCAATGCGGCAGCAAACGGCTCGACCAGCACGGCGGCGCTATCGGGCACGTTGTCCGGGATCGGCAGACACGATGCGACCGGCGCCAGAATCCACGGGCCAAACCCACCCGGTAGATCGTGAATGCCGAGCACGAGCCGTTCCGGGCAATGGGTTGCCAGACCAGCACGACAAAACGCACATTCACTGGCGACGCCACGCGCCTCATGCGAAGCATTGATCTCGACGACGTAGCGGCGGCCTTGCTCGTCGGTCGCGATGACTTCGTGACCGATCACCTGCGGCAGCGGGAACGGCAGGAAGTGGCGCGCCAGATCGGTGGAACAGATGCCGCACTGTTTGGTGCGCAGCAAGCGGTAGCCAGGCCCGAGTTCGAGAGCGAGGTTGCCATCTCGAAGCACCTGCCAACCGCGCAACTCGTCGCCTTCGAGCACGTAGTGAGCCGCAGCGAAGCGCTGATCGGCGAGGTAGTCCAGGGCATCAAACGCAATCGTTGGCATCGGCAAGGGCGACCGCGAAGGCGGCCATGGCCAATATCGTAACATCGCTCGACCCAGCACCAGTCGGGTTCGTGAGATCGCACAACGCCGCGACCCAACCTGCCGGCCGGTTGCCGGCGGGTTGCCGGACTCCGTTGCCACCGAGCGTTGCTGCGATCATTCCTATCGAGTTCGAGGCGACGCCGCAGACCCAATCCAAGACTTCACTAGCTAGCGACGGCTCAGTCGCTCGGCCAACGGTGGTTGCCGACGTCGAGTTCGTGGCCCCCGAGGACCTGGGCAGTTCAAACGGCAACACCGACTCGGCGGCGGCAGGAGGAAGCACAAGCGTCCTCAGCGGCTCCGAGCGGCCAATGCGCGGCAAGCTCGCGACGCAATCGGGGCCGTGCACGTAACGCATACTAGTGATCTGGCACGTCTCCAATTCGCACCAGCCAGCCTTCGTGATCATTCAGCACTCTGCGCGCGCAACTTGGCGGCAACACGCAGCCTGTCCGCTCTGCCAATGATCTCGCAGGTTGCCGGCGTCGCCGACGACGATTGCGACCCACCGCCACAACTCCGTCAAGGTGGCCTGATGAAGATCTTCGCAACGCTCTCGCCGCTCAGCCAGCTGTTGTAACCGCTCGTGAGCACGGACTAGGCAACGGCCCCGCCCGGCCCGCAATAATCGGCCGCGAACTCCGTCTGAGCAACTCGCCAAGGGTATCGCCTCCGGTATCGTGCGCGTTCGCCTATTGCACCCGCCGGAAGGACGGGTGACCCCCCATGATTCGATCTTCGACTGCCGCTCTCGCCGCTTCCGTTGCCCTGCTTGTCGCAGCCCCACTCGCGGCGCAAGAACCGAAAGCCCAAGCCCGACAACCCAACGCGGCAGACACCCAAGCCAAGGCAGGCGGCAAGCGCCTGGTTTCGATTCGCGCCGATGCGGTGCAGGAACTGCGCCAGCTCTGGCCCAACACGCGACTCGGCAAGTTGCTGGCCGACGAGGACGTGGTCGACGCAGCGACCAAGACCCTCAACTACACCAAAAACCACCTCGTCCGTCAGGCCGCGGTGCTGCAGGCGTTCACCAAACACGACATGCTCGACGGCATGGACTCGTGGGAAATCGCGTCGCTCTACACCTCGGGCAATGGCGACGTCTGGCAGATGTTTCGCTTCCCGATCGAAGAAGTGCAACACGCCGAAATGACCATCGCGACGCCGCCTGAAGCCAAGTTCATGCAGCCTACGTTTGTCACGTCGCTCTGGTGTGGGCCGCGCTACGAGGGCCGTTGGACCCAGGCATTTGAGCAGGAAGCGAAGCACATGCGCGACTCCCCGATCTTCAAGGAAGTCATCGGCACCAAGATCGATGGCTTCCCCGCGTACGCGTTCACGCCACCGGAATCGTTCCAGGACAACGACTACTTCAACGCATCGTCGGTATCACGCTGGATGCTGCACATGCCAGGCAGGTTCGTCTACGGCACCGGCAACACACAGGATCTCGCCATTCCATCGGAGCAACCCGCGAAGCAGACACCAGAGATCTCGATGGAGCTGCACTTCGAGAACTACCTCGCCATGTTCAACCGCATGGCGGGCGGCATGGGCGCCCCCGCGCCGCTCGAACTCGCGATCCTCGGCATCGACAGCCTCAAGACCCTCAAGTGGAGCGGCCAATTCGTTGGCGAACTCATCCAGGATGAGCTGAGCGTGGATTTCCGCAACGATCCAACCGGCGTGGCTGGTGTGCTGCTTGCCGGCAAGGCCAAGTTACCGGCGCAAGCCCTGCCCAAGGGCGCCATCGCGCAACTGCGTGCGGCGATCAACATGGACAGGCTGCTCAAACTGTTGGTCACCGTGACCAACGACTTCGAGCTTCCCAAGGACCTGACCACGCAACTGGCCAGGGCGTTCGACGGCGGCCTCGCACTCAGCTGCTGCGCCCCCGCACCCGGCGGCGTGATCCCGCGCCTATATGCATCGTGCACCGTGAAGGACGAGAAGGCTCTCGACGCGGTGCTAGCCCAGTATGTCACCGAGAACCTGCCGACCAAGAAGGTGACCTACAGCGGCGTCGAATGCACCGTGCTCAAGATCCCGGACATGCCCAACGGCATCCAGCCAGCGTTCTGCCGCGTCAACGGCACCCTGCACATCGCCGAGTCGGCACTGAGCCTGCGAGCATTCTTGAAGGCGCAAGACGGGACCACGGTCGCGATGGACGTCGGCGACGCACCGCTACCCAAGGTCGCAGGCGAAGTGCTCTCGTCGTTCGACTGGCGGTTCGACGAAGTGCAGCTCTACAAGTGCTTCTACCAGGATTGGCTGCCGCTCTACGAACTGACTGGTATGGCCAACGCCGCGCCGATCACGCGCAAGGACATGCCCGAACCCGAGGTGATCGAGCTCTACTGTGGCAAGTCGCGCGGCATCATGCACAAGCAAGGCACGCGCTACACGATCTCGATACTCGGCGCACTCGGAGGCCCCGAGTCTGCGGCCATCGCGATGGCTTGGGCGCCGATGCTGTGCTCCAACCTCAACGACTACCAGACGGACCAGCTTGCCCATCGCATTGCATGCCACAAGCTCGAGCCTGTTCACGACGCGCTGCAAGCCTTCAAGAAGCGCGAGCAGCGCATGCCAAAGGATCTGGCCGAACTGTTCACCGCACAGAAGCTGGCCGACGATGCGCTACTGCTGCCAGCCGATGACCTGGCCGAGTCGATCCAGCTGGCCGACGGCAAAACCGTGAAGTCCTCGTTCCGCTACTTCGCGAAGCCTGTCGAGTTTCTGACGATGAACGGGCAACAGGATCCGACCATCCTGATCGAGATCCGCACGCACAGCTACAACCGCGTGACGATGACGACTAAAGGCAAGGTCCCCGAGGCATACGGCTCCGACAACCAGAAGCCGATCGATCAATTCGGTAAGGGTGGTTCGCGTTAGCCATCCATGATGCGATCCACGATGCCGCCCACGATGCCATCCGCGATGCCATCCGCGATGCCATCCGCGATGCCATCCGCTCCGGCACCGCGCCGAAACCCGATCGACTGACCCCGTCGGCGGATGCCGGGGCCCCAAGCGGCGCGTGCAGGCACTGTTGTCCCCGCATGAGCCTGTTCGGCCCCACGCCACAGGGATTCTCCTCAACGCAACTCCGTGACATAGACGATGGCTCCAGATCATGGAACGTCGCGACGCAATGTTGATCCTGTTGCTGCTCGGGGGCGGAGGGTACGCGTGCTACACGAATTGGGACACGATCTCGGATCGACTCGGGCTTGAGCAGCTAGACCCGGGGCGACTCAAAGCTGTGGAGCTTGCCAAGGAAGCGTTCACGTTCACGCGCGCCATGAGCAACTGGCAGCATCTGCAATCGCGCCAAACCAACGAAGAGATCGAGATCGGCTCAGATCCATGGAGCACGGAGCATATTGCTGGACCAAACTACCGCGTGCAGGTGCAGTGGATTGAGACGGAGGACGGCACCACCATGACGCACGCCTTCCACGTCAACATCGCGACCCGCATCGCCAAGTCAGAAGATGCCTGACACCTGCCCCAGACTGCCTGCGACTGCGTTGCTCGTGACCGACGGATGCGCGGCCTGCCGCCACGCCGATCGCTCGCCTTCCTTGGACGCCGCCTGAAGCTGCAGCTCCGAGACATCGGCCTTGACTGCATCCGCCGGCTAACCGATCGTGCTACACCCAATTCATGGATTCACCATTGGCCAGGGAAGCACGTCCCACTGAGGACCACAAGGTGGACCGAGCGCCATGGTTGGCGGCGGGTCTTGCCATCGGCCTGGGCCTGGTAGCAGCCGCGCTCTATGTGCTGCTGCGGCAGGACACGACGCATCAATACGACATCTACTGGATGCTGCCGAAGCTGCGCGATGGGCTGACCCACTACCCGCGGCACCCACTGGTGTTCCCGATACTCGATGCGCTCGTGTCGATGTTGGATGGCTGGGGCAGCCTGCACGAACGGTTCAAGATCGCCAATGGCCTTTGCACCGGCGCGGCGGTGGCCATCTTCACCCATGCCGCGTATGTGCTGCGCGCCAATCTGCGCCAAGCCGCACTGGTAGGCATCACCTTTGCGCTGCTGCCGACCACGGTTCGCTTCGCGACGTTGGCCGAACTACACGGCGTGTTCTTGCCATTCGCTGCGATCGCCATCTGGCAGGCTTGTCGTATGGTCAAGGCACCGATCGCCTACCGGCCGCTGCAAGGTTTCGTGCTCGGCTTGCTGACGGCAATCGCTGCCGGCGTGCACGGCACCGGACACCTGCTGGTTGGCGTCACCGGCCTGTTGCTCGTCATCTCGTGGTGGCATTGTGAGCCGATTGCGCAGCGAGCACTCGGCTTGCGCAAACTGATCGCCACCGTCGTGACTCTGGTTGCGACCCATGCAATCGCCAGCAAGCTACTGACGATCAGCATCACGGCGCCGGTCGACGCGCAGTGGCAAGTGATCGCCCACGAAGCCCACACGATCGATGGTGTCTTTGCGACGATCGCAGGTGAGTTGCTCTGGCCGCTGCTGCCGGTGTCGTTCTTGTGGCCGCTCGCGTTGCTCCAGAAACCACGGACACTGGCCGCGGTCTTTGCACTGAGTCTGCCAGCCTATCTGGTGACGTGCCAGTTGCTGCTGTGTGCGCCGACACTCGGCTACACGTTCCACGAGAACGGCGCCTATCTCGAACCAATCGCCTTCTTCGCTGTGCTCATTGCCGTGAGATTGCTGGGCGCACGGTGGGCCCTGTGGTTGCCGGTTCTGGCGCTTGCTGCCGCCGTATATTGGCACCACTATCCCGAACGCGAATCTCCCGACCGCTCCTTCGGCACGACGGCGACGTCGTATCTTGGCAGCCACGATGTTCGCCTGATCGTTGCTGGCTTTGCCGAATGGGACGGCGCCTTCGAAGTGCTGATTGAGAACCCCGAACTCGATGCCCGGCGCAGCAACATGATGTTGTTGGAGCAGCTGATTCTTGAGACCAAGACCCACAGCGCCGTCAACGCCAACCAACTCGCTCTCTACTTCCACCCGAACGTTGCAGGCAAGCCAACGGTACTGACCACCAAGGCTCTAGCCGACATGCGGGCCGCCGGCGGGGTGTTCGCGGACTGCGTCGAAAACGTCATGCCCAAGCTCTACGAGTTCGAAGAAGTGCGCTACGCCCCCGATGGTGGCGCGATCTTGACGGGCGTTCAGCTCACGCCCCGCCTCTGAGAGTCATCTCTGCAGCCGTCACGGAAGCTGCCCTGAGGTAGTCCAGCCGAACCTCGTCAGGTAGACTGAATCACGAACGTGCGCATACCCAACTCGCTATCCCGACTGGCCTTCCTCGCTGCGTGCCTGTTCTTCGCCTTCCTGGGTGGATTTGTCGCGTCGCACTTCAAGTGGTTTCCGCACTCCTTCCTGGCGCCGGCATTGGACCAGGGCGCCCAGGTGTTCTCGGGCGAGGCGACCAAGCTGCACCACCAGGCGCCGGCACGTCACGACTTCGAAGGCGTGATGGCCTACGACCAGGACGGCAAGCAGATCCCAAGCGAAGCCGTGCCGGCCGGCGACGGCGTGATCCTGCTGACGTCGTTTTGGCCTGAGTATGACTGGCGACCTGGCATTCGCTTGATCGATCGCACCGGCAAGACGCTGCACCACTGGGACGTCGATCTAGACAGAATCTGGCCCGAGTCCCCCTACCAAGATGGCGCAGAGTCGTTCTACGGCAACGAGAACTACATCCACGGCAGCTACCTGTTCGACAACGGCGATGTGCTGTTCAACGTCGAATACATGGGACTGGTGCGGCTCGACAAGAACGGCTCGATCGTCTGGAAGCTCGATCGCCATACCCACCACTCGGTGACCCGCGACGAAGACGGCAACTTCTGGGTCTGTGAGATGAACTGGATCACCGACTTCAACGTCGCGCTGACCCGCTTCTTTGGCCTGATCCCGCCGTTCACCGAAGACTGCGCGCTCAAGGTCTCGCCGGCCGGCGAAGTGCTCGAGTCGATCAGTATCCTCGAGATCGTCTGCAACACCGAGTTCCGTTCCTTGCTGTGGCGGGCCGGACCGCACGTGCCCACGCGCACCACGGACCCGCTGCACATGAACGACGTCGAGCCGCTGCCGTCCAAGCTTGCCGATCAGTACCCGCTGCTCGCCGCCGGTGACCTGGTGGTCTCGCTGTATCAACCGAACCTCGTGTTCGTGTTTGACCCGAAGACCAAAAAGGTCAAGTGGTCCAAAGTCACCCCACTCGTGCATCAACACGACCCCGACTTCATTGGCGACGGTTGGATCAGCGTCTTCAACAACAACGCCGACGGCACGCCCGCGGGCATCATCCTGGGCGGCAGCACCCAGTTGGATTTTCATACCTCGACCGGCGAAATGCGGCAGACGTATCCGCGCCTGCCCGCTCCGAAGGCCAGCGGCGCACACAAACCAGAACGGCAGTTCTATACGCCAGTTGGCGGCAAGTCGCAGCTGCTCGCCAACGGCAACTGGCTGCTGACCGAAGCAGTCGGCGCTCGCATCCTTGAGGTCAACACCCTGGGCCGCACGGTCTGGGAGTGGGCCCAGCAACGTCAAGACGACGGCAAGATGATCTCCGAGGTGCTCGAAGGCACGTGGTATCCCTACTCGGCAGAACAAGTTCGCAGTTGGTCTAGAGGCGTGGGCGGCAAGTAGCGTGCATCGCGTGCGGATGGAATCGATGTGCGTGGTGGTGCGCGAGAACGCAGGCGAATCGGTGGATGCGTCGAGGCTCTGGCGGGACGCCAAGTGCGGCGAGGCCGCCGGAGGCGTTGGGCGCGGCTGTTCGGCCAGGCCTCTAGCCGTCAGCACTAGTGAGGGGCGGATGCACCGGCAACCGCCATGGCATCGCAGCAACAACGCAGGATCACTGGCTGCACGCGCGCGCTGAGTCGCCTGCGTGAATTGCGCAGCTCCTCGATCCAGGGTAAACTGAGGGGCCCGTTGCCACATCCACCCGCTGACCCATCCATAGTAATCTCATGCTTAGCTACATAGGTCCCGGTGGTGCGCTGTCTGCGATCGGCTCCTTCCTCGCCCTGCTCGCCGCAGTTCTACTGGCCCTGCTCGGGTTCGTTTGGTACCCGATCAAGCGCATGCTGCGAGCCCGCAAGGCAAAGCGTGCGAGCGCGTTGCAGAGTTCGCCGGGAGCCTCCGTGGCAAGTGATTCCCCGCAAGCTGAGTCCTCGCAAGTTGGGTCCCCGCAAGGTGCCGCGCCCCAAGGTGGCTCTGAACGACTACAGACCCCACGGTCGGCCGAACGAAGCAAGCCCCTCGCCAGCACCGCATCCGAAAACGGATCGCAGGTGTGACGACAACGATCGCGCTGGGTCTCATTGTTGCCTTCATGGCGCTGCTAAGCCTGCTGAGAGTGCCCACCAGAGCGCAGGCCGTCGTGGCGCGCAGCCGCCAAGCCATCGCGGACATGCGCAGCACGTCACTCAACGAACTCGAAAAGGAACATGCCGTGCAAGCCCACGCACGCAGTTTGTTCAGTTCGTTCTTTGTGATCACGGTGCTTTCCGCCGTGGCCCTTGGCTTGCCAGTTGGCCTGGTTGCACTGCTCGCAAGCTTGGAGGTCGTCGAGTTTGACGTGGTCATGGCGGCAACCCTGTCGTGGCCAATCCTGCTTGCAGCGACGGCCATCGGCTTCGCCATGTTTGCGCTACGAAAACGACCAACGCCTTGAGCTTCAAGAATCGCTACGGCCTGCTCGACCGACTCGTGCACCGCATCGCGTTCGCAACGACCTGGGCGCAACGCGGCACCGCCGACCTCGAACAGCGCATCTTCAAGAAAGAACTCGCAGCACGCGAACTCGGCCCACCGGTATTGATCACCGGCCTGCCTCGTGCCGGCACGACGATCTTGCTGGAACTGCTGGCGAAACTCGACACGTTCGCCGCTCACACCTACCGCGACATGCCGTTCGTGCTTTGCCCGATGCTCTGGGATCGCATTTCGAAGCCGTTCCAACGCAACACGGCACCACAGGAACGCGCCCACGGCGACGGCATCCAGCTGTCCCTCGACAGTCCTGAGGCGTTCGAGGAAGTGCTGTGGAAGCGGTTCTTTGCCAACGACTACCGCAACGCCTGCATCGAACCATGGAGCCGCTGTGACGACGAGGAGTTCGTCGAGTTCTTCGCCAACCACATGCGCAAGATCGTGGCATTGCGAGCACGCAAGAAGCCGACGGCCAACCGCTACGTCTCGAAGAACAACCTCAACATCGCGCGCATCCCCGCGATCTGGACTGCCGTGCCCGAAGCGATCGTGCTGGCACCGTTTCGCGAACCACTACAACACGCGGCCTCCTTGTTGCGGCAGCATCAGAGGTTCTCGGCAATGCACCGAGAGGATGCCTTCGCGCGCCGCTACATGGCAGGGATCGGTCACTACGATTTCGGCGGCAACCTCAAGCCGATCAACTTCGGCAACTGGTTTGCAGATCGCAGCGTCGACGAAGCCAACCACATAGGCTTCTGGATTGATTACTGGATCGCCGCCTACCAGCACGTGCTTGCACATGCGAGCCATGAGCGCTTGCACCTGATCTGTTTCGAGGCGCTGGGCGAAGCCCCGGACATGAGTGCGCTGGCGACCCAGCTACAACTGCCGAACGCAACGGCGCTGCAGGAATCCGCCAAGGCGCTCAAGGCAGCCAGGCCGCACCCGCTCGTGACCGACAACGTCGACCCAGCGCGATTGCGCGAGGCCCAACAGCTCTATACCGAGCTTCGCGACCTGGCGTTGCTCTGAGCTGGTAGCACCGACGACGAACGCACCAGACGCGTCTAGTGGTTCCAGGCCGCTGGCACCGTGAAGAACCACTTGTTCCAGCGGTCATCGTCGCTGAGGGGTGCTTGCAGCAGCAGTTCGCCGTATTCGAGGGCGCGAGCCTTGCTGGCCGGATCTTGCGAAGCTTGGTGCAGCAGCAGCAAACCTGAGGTCAAGAAGGTGTGCGCGCCACCCAGCGGGGAGTCGCCGAACGAAACGCCGTGAGAGATATCGAACACCGTTGGCAAGACCGGCTGGCCTTCGTGGATGAGCGGCACGTAGTAGCGCAGTCCATCGGCGACGACACCAAACGTCGGATCCACGACGTTGCGCACCCAGCCGTATTGCACGGACATCGTCACGTCTTCGCAGATCTCGAGCAGCAGGGGATCGCCAAAGAACTTCCAACCGGCCAGGTAGCCTTGCAAGACCGCGCCGTGCTGCCACGGCATGTAGAACTTGTGGGACCCCGGCCACATCGTGCGCGGGTCGGTGCTACTGATTGAGAGCGCGCGGTGCGGCCCGTTCTTGGTGCGATCACGATCGACGATATCGTGGGCGCGGTCGAGCGCCGCATCACGAAAGCGTAGTTGATCGGTTGCGAGGAACGCTTGCACGAAGCCCTGCATGCACCAGCCTTCGGCGCGCGCCGCCAAGCCGGTGCTAGTGAAAAAGCCCTCTGGCCGCAACAACCCGCGCAAGTTCTCGCCAAGTAGCCGCAGTTCGGCGTGGGCCCAAGCGTCACCGGTGATCGTCCAGTAGTCGAACAATGTATCCATCGACCAGTGCTCGTCGTCGAAAGGAGCAAAGTCATGCGCCCGCTCGCCTGCATTTGCCCTCACGCGATAGTTTTCATAGAGGCCCTGTTGCAGGATGTTCCGGCGACCGAAGGACTCTGGCGACCAATTCTCGGGGCCCGGCACGCCCGACCACAGCATCACATCATCCTCATTCTCAACCCGCAGGCCATAGAGGTGATAAGGACGAGCTGCCTGGATCCATGCCATCTGCTCGACCTGGATCAGCAAGCGAAAGTCATGCGATTGCAACGCATGCACGAGGGCAGGTGTGATCGGGTGGTTGCGAGGAGTTCCAGTTTGTCCAGTGGACTTCACATCGCCGTGCGAACCCCACGTGCCGAAGTGATTGCCATTGGTCCAATCGTTGTAATCAATATCGGCGCGAACGGCCGCGTCCGTCGGACCAACGGCTGGACCACCCAACAGCCCAAGGGCATGTGTTTGCTGCCAGCTTTCGCGAGTTGCCAACGTTTGAACTAGCGAATCGATCCTCTGGTTGGCTGCATCGCGCGCCGCGGCGACCTGTACCGGCGTTGCGGCTGGGTCGTCGCGCAGCAACAAGAAGCGATAGCGCCGCGTCTGCCCGTCGCCAACGAACGTGTTCTGCATGACGGGAATCGCCTCGAACCCATCCGCCGCCGGCACAGCCGCACCGATGCCTTCGGCAACCGCGCGGTAGGACAGGGCAAGATCCGCATTGCGATGGCGAAACCGAGCTTCGTTGACATCAACATCACCGAGCGGATAGAGCTCGGGATCCGTGCTGCCGTTGGGATCGTCCGCGCCGAGATAGTCGTTGCCCAACACCCAATCGACCAACACAACTGGCTCGTCGCGAAACTCGGTGACGTAGAACGTCGACGTCAAGAAGTCGCGATCGATGCCGACGCCGGCCGCAGCGCGATGATAGGTGCGCCAACGTCGCACGCGCGCGAGCGGCGTCTCTTGCAGCACTTCGCCATTGCCCGTGGCAGTTGCCGTATAGACGACGCCGAAGCGATCGCTGACATCGCTACCAAAATCCGGCAAGCCAGCCGCGAAGACCGGGTGGGGTTGGAAGTCGCCAAGCAATCGGTTGCCAAACGACGCCACCGTGTGGGTAATCGAATCGTTGCCCGCCAGCGATTCGCGCCACTGCGCCTGCGCAACACGCACCGAGCGATCGGGCCATCGTTGCAGTACACGCCAGGCGGTATCGCGCCCCGCGATGGTCAAGCCATCGAGGTTCGGCGCGTGACCCCATGCAAACGGCACCGACGCAAACAGGGTTTCCTCGCGCGCAGCGCCGTCGTTCACGATGTCGATTTGGGCGACGAACGGTGCCGACACGACTTCGCCCGGCCCGCGCGGTTCGGGCGGAATCGAACCCCAATCACGCGGTTCTCCGGGTGGCTCAACAGGTGGCTCGACGGGCGGCTGCGGGTTGACGCCGCCGCTGCTACCGCTGCCTCTGCCTGCGCAGCCTGCAGCCAATAGCACCAGTACGATGGCGATCGCACCGGCTGAGATCCGGAGAGCATGATTCATAGTTGGCGAGGACCGCTGAGGGGAGAGAGGCGAAACCCCTAGCAACGATACACGAAACTACTAACTCTACGCTTGCACACCGTCAAGGAGCCTCACGTGCAGCGGACTCATTGACGTCGCCGCGTATGGACCATCAGCGGCTCCGTTGCGACCACAGCACGCCTTCGTCGACCGACTGCGTGATCGGCTGCACGCTAGGCCGCAAGCTTCACTTCGGCCCGGCGGGCGCCACTGCCATGGTGCTGCTGGCTAACGCCGCCACATGTATGCCGATCAAGTTGACCGCAGCAAACAAGCACCACTACTTGAAGTCGCAGCGTTTGCAGGTCCACATTGCCTGCCCCCTTGAATGGATTCCATCGCCACCATGCCCGTGGGACAACACTCGCAAACTTGTTCGAAACCAACAGTGCGCACGCCATATTAGGCTATCGCCATGGTCAACGAGCAGCTGAGTCCCGAGCACGTCCTCGAGTTCTGGTTCGGCCCCATCGCGGCGGATGGCGCCTGCCAGCCTGCCTTCATCAAGCGTTGGTGGGCAAAGAATCCGGAGTTCGATCGCGAAGTGTCCACACGCTTTGCCCACCACATTGCCGACGCGGAGGCAGGCAGACTCGAAGCGCTTAAACAGAATCCCGAAGGCTGCCTCGCGCTGATCTTGTTGTGCGATCAGATGACCCGCAACAGTCGCCGCGATCAGGCAGCAATGTATTCGGCAGATCCATTCGCCCAGGAAACGTTGCGGCACGCTTTGGCGCAGGGATTCGATCGAGACCTGCGCACCATGCAGCGCTACTTTTTGCTGATGCCGTTGATGCACGCGGAGTCACGCGAGCTGCAAAGGCAGGGCGTCGAACGCTTCGACCAACTTGTGCTCGAGGCAGAGCCCGGCGCCGTTGAAGCAGCAAAGGGCGCCGCCGACTACATGCGCAAGCACGAAGTCATCGTGGCGCGCTTCGGTCGCTTTCCCCACCGCAACAAGATTCTGGCTCGGGCGAGCACACCGGAAGAAGTGGCGTTCTTGAAGGAGCCCGGATCAAGCTTCTGATCTGCTTCGCTCAGTGTCCGATGCTGCCCGGGTTGAGCAGCCTCAAGTCCCACCTACTGCAGCATACGCCTCGCCAGCCGTTCGAAGGCTTCCTCGACCCCTTGTCCTTGCTTGGCGCTCGTCGCCACGATATCCCAGCCAGCATCGCGCAGCGCATCCAGTCGCTGCGCGGTTACCTGCCACGCGGCTTCGAGGTCGCTCTTGTTGACAAGCAAGATGAACGGCACGTCGCCGGCCACTGCCAGCACCCGACTGACCAAGCTGGTCTTGCCAACTCCCGCAGCTCCGACCATCGCCATCTTCTTGCGTATCATCGAGTGTAGGTACTGTGCCAGGCACAGTACTAAAATTGCGGCGGCGTCCTGGCCTGCATAGGCAGCGCAACCGTTCAACCTGACCGAACCGGCCCTGCTACAACATGCAGACTAGTCCCTGCGCGGGCATCCCCTGAAGCACCTTCGGTGGAATCCCGCGCCAGGCTTGCGGATTTGGTGGCACCGGCGCCTTACGTTGCCACCACCTGTGATTGACTACGAAAAGCTCGGAGCCTTCTACCTCGGCAAGCGCGTCGACGCCCACAGCGGCGCCCTGACGGAAGAACCGATCCTCTATGACAGCAAGGATCTGACGACGCACGGTATGTGCGTCGGCATGACCGGCAGCGGCAAGACCGGCTTGTGCCTGTCGTTGATCGAGGAAGCGGCAATCGACGGCGTGCCCGTGCTCGCAATCGATCCCAAGGGCGACCTCGGCAACCTGATGCTGACGTTTCCCAACTTGTTGGCGAGCGACTTCGAACCGTGGATCGATCCAGGGGAAGCGGCGCGCAAAGGCCGCACCCCCAGCGAGCATGCTGCGGCGACCAGCAAACTGTGGCGCGAAGGACTCGCGTCCTGGCAGCAGGACGGCGACCGCATCAAACGCCTGCGCGAAGCCGCCGAGTGCAACATCTACACACCCGGTTCGAAGGCGGGACTCGGTCTATCGGTGCTGCGCGGTTTCAACGCGCCGCCTGTCGAAGTCCGCGAAGACCACGAGTCGTTCAGCGCGCGCGTGCAATCGACGGCTTCCAGCCTGCTTGCTCTGCTAAGCATCGACACCGATCCGCTGCGCAGCCGCGAACACATCTTCGTCAGCAACGTATTGACGCATCACTGGAGAAATGGCACGAACCTGTCGATCGCCGACCTGATCCGCAACGTGCAAGAACCACCGTTCCGCCAGATCGGCGTCATGGACGTCGACCTGATGTTTCCTGCGAAGGACCGCTTTGGCCTCGCGATGGCGCTCAATGGCCTGTTGGCGTCGCCGGCGTTTGCAGCGTGGGGCGAAGGCGAACCACTCGACATCCAACGCCTGCTCTACACAGAGAATGGCAAACCGCGCGTCAGCGTCATCTCGATCGCGCACCTGCCAGAAGACCAGCGCATGTTCTTCGTCACGCTGCTGCTGACCGAAGTCGTGACCTGGATGCGGCAACAAGCCGGCACCAGTTCGTTGCGGGCACTCGTCTACATGGACGAAGTGTTTGGCTTCCTGCCACCTACCGCGAACCCGCCGAGCAAGCTGCCGATGATGACGCTGCTCAAACAGGCGCGCGCGTACGGCGTCGGCGTCATGCTCGCGACGCAGAACCCGGTCGACCTAGACTACAAGGCACTGTCCAACATGGGCACGTGGTTCCTCGGCCGCCTGCAGACCGAACGCGACAAGATGCGCGTCATCGACGGACTCGAGGGCGCCTCGGCGCAGACCGGCGCCGCGTTTGATCGGGCCTCCGTCGAACGCATGCTGTCGGGAATGGAAGGCCGGCGCTTCCTACTGCACAACGTGCACGACGATGGCCCGGTGCTACTGCACACCCGCTGGGCGATGAGCTATCTACGCGGCCCGATGACGCGCAGCCAGATCGAGCGGGTCATGCAGGAGGCGAAGCAACGCGAACAGAACCGCGGCGGCGCAGCCGTGCGCCAAGCCGTCGCCGCGGCCGCCGCCCAAACTCCAGCAGGCAAGAACACAGCAGGTAAGAACACAGCGGGCAAGCAAACAGCCAGGGAACCTTCAGGCAAGCAAGCCACCAACGAGGCACAACCGAACACGCGACCCGTGCTGCCGAGCGGCGTTGGCGAGCGCTTCCAGCTTGCCCGTCGATCGCATGGAGACGCAGCCCGCCTTTACAAACCCGCGCTCTACGGCACGGCCGTTCTGCACTACATCTCCGCGCGCGAAGGCATCGATGAGTGGCGTGAGGTCGCGCTCGTCGCCCCACTCGGCGGCAAGGTCGACAGCAACCCGTGGGACGATGCCGGCGCCGTCCGCGTCGACCAGGAAATCGAACTCGAAGAGCTGCACGACAACACTGCGAGCTTCAGCAGTCTGCCGGTCGCCGCGACCCAGGCCAAAGCCTACAAGTCATGGCGGAAGAAGCTCGCGGACCACCTGTATCGCAGCGAACGCATGCAGCTGCTCAGCTGCCGCAAACCCAAGCTGACCAGTAGCCCGGGCGAGAGTGAGGGCGACTTCCGCGCCCGACTCGGCCTGTTGCTGCGCGAAGCACGCGACCTCGCGGTGGCCAAACTCCAGCAGAAGTACGAACCGAAACTGCATCGACTGCAAGAACGACGACGCAACGCCGAACAGGTCGTACAAAAGCAGCGTGCGCAACGCACCAGCGCGGGCCTTGGCGCCATGCTCTCGGTCGGCACTTCGCTGCTCGGGTCGCTGTTCGGACGACGCAAGGTATCTACCGGCGTCGGGCGTGCCATCCGCGGCGCGTCGCGCGTCGGCAGCGAGCATGGTGACGTCAAGCGTGCACAGGAGGACGTCAAGTCCTTGCAGAAACGGGAACGCGAACTCGACGAGGCCTTTCAGCGCGACGCGAAAGCGCTCGAAGCCAAGTTCTCGCCTGGCTCGATCAAGATCCAGTCGAAGGACCTACCGCCGCGCAAGTCAGACATCGACGTCAACGACGTCGTGCTGCTGTGGACGCCATGGGCCACGCGCCCAGATGGCGACGTGCCGCTAGCGGACTAGCAGGGTGCCCGTGACTGGTCCGCTGCTCGTCCACGGCGAAAGCGCGAGAGGCAACCTCGTACCAGAGCGTGTAGCCGCCGCAACGCTTCGACTACTTCGTCGTGCCACAACGGATCGCACCAGACCATCGCGCAACAGCGCGCCAAGATCCCACGATGCAACAAGATCTCGCAGCGCAAGCAATGCCCGATGCTGCCCGATACGTCTCGTGACGGACTGCTAACAACGTCACCACCAACACCCTGGGTCGATACGTCTATCGGCCCGGCGCGTCGCATGACCGCGACTCAGCCAAGATGCGCCCCCCCACTTGCTCACAACGGCCTATTCCGCGCTGAGGCACATTGTCGTACGAGCAGAGTCATGGCTCCATCCGAAACACCTCGCCACCTGCAGTTCCTGATCGCAGTCGACCGTTCGCCCGGAGCGGAACCACACCTGACGTTCGGCGTGCGACTGGGCGATGCACTCGATGCCCAGAGCACGCTGTTCCATGCCGTGCCGCCTCACCAAATAGCAGTCAACGCGGCGGTGGATCCAGCGGACGCGCCACTCGGCGATGATGCCAATGAAGCCCGCCAGAGTTTGTGCGCAATCGCCAATTCGCTACACAGCGATCGACCCGTGCGCGTCGAGGTGGAAACCGACAAGACTTCCGTCGACGCAATCCTCGCCGCCGCAGACCGCCTTGAGGCCGACTTGATCGTACTGCCGACGCATGGCCGCACGGGTATCAGCCGCGCCGTGCTCGGCAGCACAGCCGAGCAGGTCATGCGACGCTCGACCCGCCCGGTCCTGCTGTTGACGGATCATATGCTGGCGAATGAATCGGATCCTGCCGCCGACCAAGGACCGGTCGTGCTGGCGACGGATCTGTCCCCGGACGCGCAAGTCGCCCATGGACCAGCTGCCACCTTCGCCCGGCGACTGAATCTGCCTTTGCAACTGCTCTCGATTGTGCCGGCCGTTGAGCCACTTCCCTACAGAAGCGGCGCGCCGGTCAACCCTCCGCAACCCGATGCAGCCGCCCTGATCGGGCACCGCGAACAGCAGCTGCGCAAGGTTGCCGAGGAGATTGGTGCCGGGGTGCACAGCGACGTGCAGGTTGTCATGGATGACAACGCCGCAGGTGCCATCGTAAACGCCGCGAAGTCGAGCAACGCCGCACTACTGGTGCTCGCGACGCACGGCCGGCGCGGTATCGAGCGGTTGCTCAAGGGCAGCGTCGCGGAACAGATCGTGCGCCACGCAACGGTGCCGGTGGTGTGCATGCCCGTCGCGAAACCCTAGCGAATGGCGACCGACGCACAGCATTCCAAGCTGGCCGTGCTGCGCCTATGCTCCGATCAACGGCGCGCGGCCTTCTTTCTGCACCTCATGCTGCAAGGTGGCTGCAATGCCATGTGCAAGTGCGAGCCCGATGGATTTCGTCGCACTGCTCGTGGCTCCTAGCGATCGAACCTCACCACGGTCGCGCCAACCCTGCCGATGCTTCTCGCCTCAGCTCGCACGACCACTTCGCCGCAAGTTCTTAGAGCTCGTGCTCAGGAAACTCCCTAAGAACGGCCGGGCGATGCTGCAGCGCAGGACACGCATTGCGTGGCGAATGGCAGCAACGCAAGCCGAGCCTCCTGGATCACCTGACGACAGCTCTCACACTTGCCGTATTCCCCGATATCGAGACGCGTCAACGCGTGGTCGATCTGCCTGAGTTCGGCCACGGCGTTGTCATCGATTCCCTCCATGGTCTCGCGGTTCGCGAGCTCCCCGGCGCGTTCTTTGCTGTCCGCCGGCAACGGCTCGTCACGGTTCTCAATGTGTTTGCCGATGCGCTCGTGGCGAGCTGCAAGCTCTTCGCGCAATTCAAGAAGTCGCTGACGGGCTAGGTCGTGTTTCATGGCCTGTTCTCTTGTTCCGGCCGTACAAGTCGACGGCCACCGACCATGAGTATCTACTCTGGCATCGCACTGAACCATTAGCACTTGGGACCCATGCGCATGGTTTCCGCGCCCTAGCGCCCGTCAGCATTGGTGCATGCATCTGGGTTCGCCACGGGGCACATGAACATGCTCTCGCACGATCCGGCAACGACGAGAACTACGCCAGTCGCGACGATAAGCACGCCAAGCAGCGTCAGAATCCAGGCGCGAAGCGGCATCCGCTGGTGCCGTTCGCCGCTACCCGCCTTCATCTCAGTCAGCGTGACGTCGCGCTAAGGCTCCGCGAGTCTGGCTCGACTTAGAAGCTACACTCCGCGCAGTGTTCGGCGCCGCAGCGCGCGCCGATGCGCACGCCGATGTGCATCGATCTTTCCGGCCGCAACGGCAACGGCACGGCCAGCCTCGTGCCGGGCTTCACGTTCCACGCGTTACCAACGGTGACCGGTGTCACGCCGGCCTCGGTGACGTCGCTCGGCGGCACCAGCTTGACCGTGCACGGCAGCGGCTTCCTGAACTTCTCGCCAGGCACGAACACCCTCACGTTCGCAGGCGTTACACCGTCGAACCTGGTCGTAGTCGACGACGCCACGCTAGCCTGCATCGCTCCGGCAGGAGCCAACGGCACCGCGGCCGACGTCGTCGTCAGCAACGGGAACGGCACGGGCACACTGCCTGCTGGCCTCACCTACCACGCGCTGCCGGCGACCACCGCCGTCACACCGGACCACGGCACGCCACTTGGCGGCACCGTGGTCACGCTGACCGGCAGCGGGTTTTCTGCCAACGGCGCCGGCGGCAATACGATCACCTTCGACGGCGTCGCCGCGACCGGCATTGTCGTGGTCGACGACAGCACCGTGACGTGCACGGCACCCGCTGATCTACACCGGCGCCGCGTCTGCGGACGAGTTCGGCACCGCAGTAGCCGGCTCGCGCTGACACGCGAAGCCAATGAGAGCACGGTGCGCGTCGGCAACGAACATCTCGTGATGCGTCACCAGAGACCGGCCCCGGTAGCGATGCATGCATCGCATGGATCCGGTCTTGGGTATTGACGTCGTTGGCGATTGCTAGCGTATCGTTACGCATGGGTAGCGATCGCTCGTAGGGACATGCACGAACTTGGCGTTCGTTGACGATGCGCACACATGCCCAGCCTGCTGTTCCTTAGCTTGCAGGTCAGCATACATAGCCTCACCCCGACGTCGCTTTGCGAATTGCGCCACGGGTGGCATGACAGTTGTTATCTCCTGGGCATGGACACTCGCGCACTACTGGCATCGTGCCTTCTCGCGACCTCGCTGGCGCTCCCCGCGCAGAACGAGATCGGCTTCGCTGTGGCTGGATCGCAGGGCATGTCCGGTTTCCCGTGTGACCCGGTGACGTGTACGCCGGCAACGGTGGATGCAGACAGCGGCAACACCCTGCAGCTGCGCTTGAAGGGAGCGCGATACCAACCGCACCTGCTGTTGCTCTCTGCGACCCAGGCACCGTGCGTTCCCATTCCGGGCTTCGGCGGAGCACTGCTCGTGCAGCCACCTGGTGCCACCTTCTTGATGAACTTGTCGTGGAGCAATTACTACGTCACGGGCCCTGGCCCAACCTGTGGCGGATGGATCGGCACGCAACTGGTATCAGTGCCGGCACTGCCCATGAACACGGTGCTCTACCTGCAGGTCTTGGCACCGTTGAACGGAACGTTCACGTTCTCGAACTCGGTCGAGATCACCATCAACTAACGAGTAGGCCATCGACTAACGAGAAGGCCATCAACTAACGAGAAGGCAGGTGCGGCGACTCAGCGGGGCGGCAGATCCACTGCGCCCTGCAACCAAGGGTTGAACTCCACGAAGGAAACCGACCGTAAGAACGTCGCCGCATTGGGGTTGTTAGGATCGATCACCTGCGCAGCGCCGTAGCGAACAGTCGCACGCAGCCGCTTGCAGCCCATCAGCAGCAACTGCTGGGCGCCCGCTACGACGAGTGGCGCACCACGGCGCGCCTCGGTATCCCCGCAGCGCACGACCCGCCGCAGCCTGCTCGTCCACTTGCCATCCTGATCCTGACCTTCGATGGCGTATTCGACGACCTCGACGTTGGGATCACGCGGTTCCTGCGCCCAGGTCGAGAACACCAACTGCGATTTCCCGTTCTTGCGGACAGGCTGCACCTTCAGCCAGAACTTCGCGTTCTTGATCGCCGCGCCAACCTCAAATGGGCTCAGCCTCGGTGTGCGGATGTAGACGTCGTCGAGCAACAATGCGCGCGTCGCCAGCAAGGCGTGGTAGTCGTAGCTGACCGTGCAGTAGCCAGCATCACCCCACGACCCCCACGAGTTCTTGACCAGGAAACCGCGGTCGTCATAGCCGACGATCGTCAGCGCGTGGCCGCCGTAGAACTTGTTCTCCGGGTCGGGGAACTTCTTGCGCTGCACCTTGTCGGTGCGCACGGCTTCGACGAAGTCGAGGCCGCGACCGCCACAAAGCAGCTTGCAGGCACCGTAGTCCAACCAGTTCTTCTCACCCGCAAAGCGGTACTGCCACATCAAGCCGGGATGAATGTAGGTGCGATCGCGCTTCGGGTCATCGTCGGCCGTCGACCATTTCGGGCCATAGATCGCGTAGGACACCGGAATCGCCAGGCGACCGTTGTCGAGTTCTCGCTTGATGCGAGCGACATCATGCGCTTGCTCGGGCATCAACACGGTGCAGTCCGCGGCACGGAACCCATACTTGCCGAAGCCGTCGCGCAGCTTCCTTAAATCGTGCTCGCCCACCTGTGCCAGCTCGAGATAGCGACGGATCTCGGCGGGCACCTTGGCACCCGCCTGGCGCGGATTCGGATCGTATGGCAGAAACGACTCGTGGCACGTGCCGACGAGATCGAACAGCCGGACGTAATTCTCGAACTTGTTTCCCTCCGAGATGCTCGGCTTCGCGCCCGACTTGCGCAGCCACTTGTCGACCGCGTTCTCGTGCAACTTCACCGTCGCATACAGCAGCTGCTCGCTGATGTCCGTCGGCACGCCAGGAAACGTCTCGAGCGCCGCGCAGATCGCGAACGCGACACACGTACCGCGACCGCCCTGGTTCTTGACCGGCGATTGCGATGCACGATTGTCGACCTGAGCGAACGCGAATGTCGCGCAACACAAGGCGACCAACAGCGGCGAGAACTTCATGCCACCAAACTAACAGGCTTTCAGTTCACCACTACCCAGCAGTCTCCGAGCACGTCGACGGTATTGGCTGCGATGCCCCACGTTCCGTTGTCAAAGACGTGTGCCGCGATACCTGCCAGTGGTCTGCGACCCCCGCCGTAGCCATGCGTGGCAGAATGCTGTGCGACAAAATTGCCGCGCGAATCGATGAAAAAGCTGCGCTTACCTGTCACGCCAGGTTCGATTGGCCATGCGTAGCAGATCCAATCCTGCGAGGCCCGCTCATCGTCGACTCCGGCAATCGCGCCTCTATCGCGCGCTTCGGGTTGCCAGCGGCCGCCGGTGCCAGGCAGAAACATCTGATACACATAGCCACTGCGATGCACGCAGCCGTCGTGCAGACGACCGAAGGACGGGGACAGTACTGGTGGGTCGAGAAGCTTGCCCGTGCCAATTCCATCGCTGGTACGCAACGGCACCGCGCCGGCTAGTTCCGCGAACGTTGCGTACTCGCCACGGCCGTCGCTGTTGCAGTCGATCGCCGCGAGGCTCTGCAGCCGCGATTGTGCCTGCAAGATCCTCTTGAGGGTTGCGACCGTTGCGGTCTCGTTCGCGTTGAGACGCCGCCCGCCGCCGAACCTCGGAATGGCTGACAGCAACAACAGCACGGCGAGCACGCTCGCCGTGGCAATCGCCACCCATCGCGGCCGCTTCGGCGCCTGGCCTTGATGGAGCGGTGAACTGCTGGCACGTGGCGTCATTCTTGATCATTCGACCGATGCTCTCAGCAACTGAAATCCTGGGTCGAAGAACGCCTGTCTAGTCGGGAGCCAGCCGTCTCACGGTGAGAGTGGCACCATGCACATAGCGCCACCGGCGCAGCCACATCGCCGGTGCCTGCGACGTTGCGGATCCTGCAGTGGTTTGCCAAACACGTGCGTCCGCGTAACGTGTGAGCATGGCTGGTGGCGGAAACAAGCGAAGCAAACCCAAGAACAAGGATTCCGCCGACAAGAGTTCCGCCGACAAGGCGGGCTTCGGTAGTTTCAAGGACCTGTTGCGTTCTCAAGGCGGTGAGCCCGAACCCGACCACCCCGAAGGTGATCGCGGCTGGACGCTCGAATCGACCGACGGACGCAGCGTCGACGAAGTTGGCATGGACTCGAATCGGGGGCGCATCCAGTCGCGGCCTGCGGCCTTCGGACCGATGGAGCACGGCCCACCTTGTTACGCCGACGAGGAGTCGGAAGAACTGCGACTGCTCGGCACGTTCCGCGTCCGCACGGTGTTCCCCGACGACGTCAAGCAGGAGGTCGATCGGCTGCCTGACGATCCGGATCCCAGTGACTTCGAAGGCCGACAAGACCTGCGCCAAGAAACGATCTTCACGATCGACGGCGATGACGCGCAGGACTACGACGATGCGGTTGGCATCAAGATCCTCGACAACGGCAACACCGAAATCAGTGTGCACATCGCCGACGTCAGTCACTACGTGCGGCCAGGCACCAAGCTCGACGACGAAGCGCTGACCCGCGGCACCAGCGTCTACTTGCCCGACCAGGTCGTGCCGATGCTGCCGGAGAAGCTGTCCAACAACCTGTGCTCGCTGGTGCCCAAGCGCGATCGACTGGCCTATTCGGTCTACATGGAGTTCACGCCCGAAGGCCAGCGCGTTGCGTCGCGCGTGCACAAGAGCGTGATCCGCAGCGTGCATCGTTGCACCTACCGCATCGTGCAAGAACTGCTCGACGGGGTTGACAGCGAAGAGACGCGCACCATCAAGTTCCTCGAACCCGACCTCAAGCGGTTTCGCGACTGGACCAGAGGCCAGCAGAAGATCCGCGACGCGCGCGGTTCGCTGCGCATGGACTCGAGCGAACGCAAGTTCGTCTTCAACGACCAGCACGAGGTGGAAGCGATTGTCGAGTCGGAAAAGTACTTCTCCCAGACCCTGATCGAAGAGACGGCACTAGCAGCTAACCAGGCCGTCGGCGATCTGTTTCGTAAGCGTGGACTGCCGACGATCTATCGGGTGCACCCTGAGAAGGACATGGAGGAGATCGCGGGCGTGGCCAAAATGCTGGTCAAGCATGGCCTGCGCGTGCCCGAGAAGGAGCGGCTGACTGGCCGCGACATCGGCCGCTTGATCACGATCGCGCGACGCAAGTCCAACAGCGAAGCATTGGTCGCGCGCATCATGGGATTGATCGACCGGGCGGTCTACGAGGTCAAAGACCACGAGAACGTCGCCAAGCACTTCGGCCTGGTGCGCGAAGCCTACCTGCACTTCACGTCGCCGATTCGACGCTATCCGGACCTGGTCGTGCACCGTTGGCTGCACGAAATCGAAAGTCGTGGCCTGAGCGCAGAGAACGAATTGCGCACCCTCGACCTGCTCAACGACCTCAACGAGAAGGCGCAACACAGCACGCTGCAGGCCGACATCGCCGAGATGGCCGAGAAGGCCGTCGGCGACCTGAAGGTCTGCCAGTTCGTTGAGCCACACATCGGCGAAGTGCACGATGCCAAAGTCGTGCGCGTAGCGCTGCATGGCATCGAAGTGCGCTTGCCGCGTTTCAACATCACCGGATTCCTACCGACGCGCAGCATTGGCGATCGCCCGAAGCTCAATGGGTCGACGCTGCAGATCAGCTCCGGCCGGAAACTGTTCTCGTTCACTGAGGGCTATGCGATCCAGGTGATGGTCAAGGAAGTCGACTTCCTCAAGCTGCAAGTATTCTTCGAGTTGGCCTCGCAGCGATCGGTCTAGCACCGGGCTAGAACGCAATCGGCGTATCGAAGCCGTTGGTGAAGCGCAGCGGCTGCCCGACTAGCGCCTGCCACGAATACGTGAAGCCTGCCCCGTTGGGCGGAATCACGATGCTCGCATGGGCGCGGCCACTCGGGCTAAGTGTTCCTGCGGACCAAACCAGCATATTGGTCGGATCCAGGAACAGGGTTCCGAACCCCGGCAACGCAATGCCACCACTCGGTGGCAACGACAGGCCGAGAAACCAGAGTTCGTTGGACTTGCCGTAGACATCGATCCCCAACGGTTGGCCTGGCGTCGCCAGGCTCGTTGGCGCCGCGTGCCGGGTCAGGTTGGCATAGAGCGACAGGTGACCAGCAGCGGAGGCGTTCGGACTGATCGTGTCCAAGTCGCCATCGCCGTCGAGGTCCATCGGCACGTGACCACCACCGGACGGCAAGCCCGCGGCTGGGGTATAGGGCACGAACTCGATCGGCACACCGAAGTTGCCCAAGCCATCGCCCGGATACCACCGACCGACCTGATCAAACAGGTCGAGGATGCCATCGTCGTCGAGGTCCGCGAGCGAGATGTTACCGAGAGGCGCCGCGTGTACACCGTGAGCGGTGTAGGTCGTGCCATTGCCAAGCCACGTCTGCCCGCCGATGACGACGTCGTCGATGCCGTCGAAGTTGAGATCGCCCGCGGCCAACGCTGTGGCCTGCACGCCGACGAAGGCGGGCAAAGCCGTGAAGTTGCCGAGCCCGTCGTTCTCCATGACGAAGACCGCAGCTGTGACCATGAAACCACCGGTAGCGGCGACCAGGATGTCCTTGTCACCATCTTGATCCGGGTCGACGACGACCATGTCGATGATCGGCGCTGCCACTCCAACCGTTAGCGGTGGCGCAAACGCCACACCGCCAGGCACGGCTTGCCCTGCGATCAGAAGCGGGTAGGCCAAGACCACAGGGAACACCGACACAGCAGGCCGGCCGACGATCACATCGACGATGGAATCGCCGTTGAAGTCCGCGGCTACCTGGGCTTGCACCCGGCCAATGTTCGGCACCGTTGTCCCAAGTGTGAACACACCTGACCCGTTGTTCAACATCACCATGGCCGGCGCAGACGCGTGCAGCGTGTTGATCCAAATATCGTCGTCGCCATCGCCATCCAAGTCCACCCATGTCGGGGCATAGGCAAGCGGCGCCGAGATCGTGCCCGCCGACACAGGCGTAGTAGCAAAGTCCCCGCGGCCATCGTTGCGCCACAGTTGCAGTTGGATCTGGCTGTTCGCCCACGTCGTCGTCATCAAGTCGATGTCGCCATCCCCATCGACGTCACGCGGCGGCAAGTAGAGTCCTTCGAGCTGCGGCGGAATGATTTTGGGCGCGAACGTTTCGCCGCCGTTGGCATTCCGCAACAGGATATAGGGAGACATGCCACCCGACGCGACGACCGTGTCGAGATCGCCATCACAATCCACATCCAACACGGCGACACCGGGAAACGGTGTGCCATTGGTACAGGCATAGCGGATCAAGCCCAACGAGACCGGTGTGCCTGGACCACTGGCTTGGCCCGGGAGTACGAACAGCTCGCCGACTTGCGCACCGGAGACTTCGGCCACGTTGCGGATCAGTTCGTCGAACCCATCGCCATCACGATCGGCGGCAATCGGAGTTCCGCTCATGATCGAGCCAACGGTCAAGCTACCAAGGACCAGACCATTGAGAGACCCGACGTAAATCGCTTCGGCCCCGGTGTAGTCCCCGATAAAGACGTCGTCGAAGCCATCGCCATTGAAGTCGCCGACACAACCCCGCTCGCCGGCAAAGCTCGGCGGAAGCAGCAACGACGCGGAGAAGCCAGCGCCGCCAAGATTGTTGCGCCAAAACGAACCGGCCGTCGTGGTCGCGAACATGTCCGGAAAGCCATCGCCGTTGAAGTCCCCCGCAGCTACCCAATACGTTTGCGTCGACAACCCCAACGGCCATTGCGCAGCGGGCGCGAACGTGAAGTTGCCGAGACCATCATTGCGCAGCAATCGCCAGCCGGTGGCCGATTGCGAGCTGGCGACCACAAGGTCGACGTCGCCGTCCGCATCCACATCGGCAGCCGTCATCTCGGAGAACTGCGACCCGCCCACAACCACGGAGCTAGCCACAAACGCGGCACCGCCGGCGCCTGGCGCAGCCAGCAAAACAAGGCCGGCCGGCGAGCCACTCGTTCGCGAGTACACCAGGTCCTGCCTACCATCGCCGTTGAAGTCGGCAATCGCAATGGAGCCCACGCCCGACCACGGGTCAAAGGCTGCGGGCAACCGAGGCCCCGGCACAAAGAAGCCACCTTCATTGAGGTAGACGCCTGTCGTTGAGAACAGATCGGCGTCGCCGTCCCCTTCGTAGTCGGCCGAGCCAATCAGTTGGCCGAAGCCATCAGGGATGGCCTCGCCAACCTCTGCTAACAAAGGGTTCTGCGCGGACAGCGTCGACAACAACATCGACGCAAGCACGGCAGGCAGAACGAGACTCGGGTAGCGGCGTGGGTGCATAGGGTTCCTCACCCAGGATAGGACGGCGAGGCCACTAGTGTGACAGAACCTGCGGCGCCGTGTTGGGGTCATCGCCCAAACTGCTCCCGACTCCCCCAGAGACGGCCTCTGCCAGCGGCGGCTGCGCTCCGAGGCGCCCGCCACCGCCGACCGGGCGCAAGCGCACTAGAACGCGCCGACCGTCAACTGCAGCGCGTTGCTCGAGGTGGTCTGATGCAAGGAGAAGGTCGCTCCGAGTTCGACGCCAACGACTTGCAGCAACAGCGTTCGCCCCAACAAGCCGACGTTGTTCGGAACTCGAAACTCACCTGGCACCACACCACCACTTGGAATCAGCAACTCGAGCGCCAACGGGTCGACCAGCAGCGAACATCCCGCTGCTCCTAGCGGCAGTGGAACATTGAGCCCCTGCACGCCAACCACCTGCACCGCGAGCGAGGAAGCCGTCATGCCAGTCGTCGCTGAGACCACCTTGCTGCCGAGCCACGGCAAGTCATTCGTCGTCAGATCAACCGACCCGGCACTGCCGCTGCAACCCGTTCCGACGGACGCGACGGCGGCCGGACAATTGCTCTCGGCGTGCGCCACACTGACGGAGATCTCCGCACCCGCGAGATCGAAGTCGCCGATAGCGAACAGTTCGCCGCGCTTGCCGAACGCAATATCCGTTACACCACCGCCGGTAACCCCACCATCAATCGGCACCCATGCGTTGCCAACCAAGCGCGCGATGCCGCCCGCATCGAACGCATTGCTGACAAGATCCCCGTTAGGCAGATACTGCAACACCGAGAGCGGAACGACACCAACTGCGGTGTAGACCACTTGCGTCGCGCCGCCCGGAAACACCCGCACAAGCTCGGTCCACGGAACTTGCCTCGCAACCAGCAACGCGCCATCCGGCGCCAAGGTCATCGCCGTGATGGTGTGATAGTCAAAGCCGACCAGTGGCGTCAACGAACCACCCGAGAGCACGTAGCCACCGATCCAAAGAGGATTCGCAGTCGGAGCGCTCAACCGGCCACCAATGACGAAGTCGCCGTTCGGCAAGGCAATCAGGTCGTGCACCAGACCGCCCGCCAACGCCAGCGTCGACCATGACTGGCCATCGAAGACCTGCAGGGTGTTGCTCGTGGAGTTGCTCAGCACCACTGCGATTTCACCGCTCGCGTTGACCGCGACGTGACGAGGAACGCCGACGAGGCCCGCACCAATCGCACTCCAGGTGGTGCCATTCCAACGCGCAATCCGGGTAGCCGGGGTGCCACCCGCACCAAGGAAACTGCCGCCAACGATCAGATCGCCGTTTGGATCTTGGGCAATCGCGGTCACGGCATCGTCGACGCCCAAGCCCAGAGCCTGGTAGGTCGAACCATCCCAGCGAGCGATGTTGTTCGCCGCGATTCCTGCAATCTCTGCAAACACACCGCCAACAAACACGTCTCCATCTTGCGCTGCCACGATGGCATCGACATCCGCACTCTCCGGCGCGACGGTCACCGGCACAACACTGTTGCCAACCAACCGCAACAGCCCCGCCCTGACCAAAAACGTGCCGCGCGCGGCGAAGGTATTGCCCGCGTTATCCGCAGCAATCGACCATACGGATCCACCCATGCCCGAAATGATGGTCCAAGTACTGCCGTCGAAGCGCAGCATCGCCGCACCCTGCGCATAGAGGTTCGAGCGGCCCACCAACAGATCTCCGTTGGCTGCGACCCCAAGTGACACGGCTCCGGCGACCGGTGGTTGCAGCGTAGTCAGCTGCGAACCATCCCAAACCTGCAGCACGCCTTCCGTCGTATTCCCAACCATCACCAGGTCGCCATTCGGCAGGAAGACCATGTCGGCGGGCGACACCAACTCGGAGGCCACGACACCTGGCAGGCTGGACCACGAAGTGCCATTCCAGCGCTGCACTCGGCTGATTGCCGACTGACCTCCGGCTAGCAGATCACCATTCGCATCGACCTCGATCGTTCGAACGGAACTGAACGAGTGGGTACCGAGTGGCGACCACGAGCTGCCATCCCAACGCGCCAACTGATTGCACGGCACACCACCAGCAAAGCCAAACAAGCCCGCTGCCACAACGTCGCCATTGGGAAGCGCCGCGAGGGACAACACACGACCGTTGGTGCCGGTGCTCATCGGTGACCACGTAACGCCATCCCAGCGCGCTACATTGTTCGCGGTGCTGCCACCAGCCGAGCCGAACTGGCCGCCGACAATGAGATCTCCATTGGGCAGAACGGCCGAAGCAAACACGGTGCCAGTCACTCCGTCGCCGAGCGCGTGGAAGTTACTGCCGTCGTAGCGAACCACGTTGTTGGCAAGCACGTCGCCTGCCAACAGGAACTCGCCACAGATCGCGATGTCGCCATTGGCCATCGACGCCAGACTCCAGCTTGCGCCGGCCACACCGGAGGCGCCGGCCCCCGACTGCCACGCGAGTTGGCACTGCGCCGAAAGCGGTAGGCCAAGGCCCAAGAAGACGCTGGAGAGAAGCAGGCCAGCTGCACGAGGGCGAAGTAGTTGCGCGACGTTCATAACGATAGGTTCCGGGTCGTTTTGGTCGTGACGCAACAGGAGGGCCTCTGCTCGTCAGATCGAAGTGTCCTCCCGTGTAGACGGAGGCACCTCGCTTGCGGATCGGCGTGCAACAGACGTGCCGCCAATAGCCAGTGCGTAGTCTACAAGTCCAAACCAGCTCGCAGTGAGGTCGCTCGGCAGTTCGTTACGCGAGCGTAGCAACAACGCAAACGCGTTGCCAAGCCAAGCAATCAGGTAGCGCACAGCAACGGATCCAGCGTCGCCACAAACACCACCAGCCGTCCAGCCCTGCAACGACCGAGAGATGGATGCCCCTCGCAGTCACCGTGGTCAGCGCACGCGCTGGCAGCCAACTCGTGGTGGCGCTCGCGGCGCGATCGAACGCGTGCCAGCTGATTGGCGTGTCAGCGGCCGTGATTTCCAGTTGCTCCGTCCAGTGCCCTGACCGGCCGCAGGCCGAAGTCTCGATCCCGGACAGCCATGTTGGCGCCACTGCGACAGCCAGAGCGGGCCCGCGCGGAGCCGCGCTGGAAGCTACCGCCACGACTGGCACGCATGGCCGGGTCATGGCTGTGCAGGCGGAAGCCATCCCCATCGCGGACTGGTTCGGCATAAGAACCGTAACCGTCGCGGCACCATTCCCAGACGTTGCCGCACATGTCGTGTAGACCGAACGCGTTGGCAGCGAACGAACCGACCGGCGCGTGCACGATATGGCCATCTTCCCACGACTCGACGGCCCAGCCGGCGCCGGCCTTGGTCGCCGTCGCATCCGCGAGGTTGGCGTGCCGGAACAGTTGTTCGCGCGGACACAACCAAACGGTCTTCGTACCGGCCCGGCACGCGTATTCCCACTGCGCTTCCGTGGGCAGCATCAGGCCGTGTTGCGTCAACAGCGTCGTGCACATCGTCCAATCCACCTGCTCGACCGGATTCGCCTCGCGGATCTTCCTATCGACAACCGGCTCACCAACCTCGAAGCCGCTCGGTCTGGCCAAGCTCGGTTCGCCATTCCACAGCCTGGCCCACTGCATCTTGCTCATCTCGTAGCGCGACAGCAGAAACGGCCGCAGGGTGATGTCGTGCAGCGGCTGCTCGGGACCGACCGCCTGCGCATCGTAGTTCGTTGCGTTCGCGTCCTGACTCTGAGCACCCATCGTGAACGTGCCGCCGGGCACCAGCACGAACACGAGGCCCTGGGTGTCGGCGACTTCGATCGAACCATCCGCAGCATGCGTCGGGATCAGGATCGTCTTCGGGTCACACTCTCCGTCCCACGCGCTACGCAAATGATAGAACTCCCACAGCCCCGACGTGACGTTCTGGCCGATGGGCACGAGCCCGATGACGTCCTCGTCGCGAAGTTCGATCTGCTGGCCGGTGTAGTGTTCGTTGTTGGCGATGGCCGCCCGCACGGCAGCCCAGGTGTGCCGGCTGTTCGGATGATGCAGCGACAGATCGCGGACCTGCTCGGCCCAAGCCAGGCGCTTCTGCACACTGACTCTTTGCTTGGCATCCAGCGAGTCGATGTTCTTCAGCAACACCACCAACGTGTCGTGCAGGAAACGCTGCGACTCCTGCGGAAAGCGCAGCGAACTCCTGCTGACTTGCTCGGTCAAGTCACGCAAACGCAGTTCGGCAGTGGCGAGGGTTGGTGCTGCCTGTTCGATGGCGACACCGAGATTGTGCTGGCGCTCACGGGCAAACTCCTTCGCTCCGGGTGGCGCCATCGTGAACGCGGTCGCACTCGCCGCCTTGGCCTGCGCATCCAGCCCGTTCGCGAACCACGCCGCCGCCAACAGTTCGCGGCACTCGAACTCACGGGGATCCCCAACCATCTTGGCCAACGCGGCGCGCGCGCAGGCGAGGCCGAGCGCTTCTTCGCCGTAGACTTTGCGCTGGCTGCTCTGCTGCGAAACGCGTTCCCGACTCAGCTTCTGCAGCGCCTCTACACTCAGCGCCTGTTGTGCAGCCGTCAGCTCCGGCTCGACCACCTGCAGCTCGCCCGCGCGCACTTGACTGGCCCGGCGCAGAGACTTGACGCGGCTTGTCAGCGCCACGAACTCTTGGTAGTTCGCATGTGCCCGGCGGCCGGCCAGCAGTTCATCGTCAGTCGCGAGTTCGGCTTCGGCACGCAGATCTTGCACGGTCTGCGCGATGCCGGCGCGCATCCCTAGCAGCTTGCCGGCATGCTCTTCGAGCCAGCGGCGCATTGCGGCGATCTTGGCGGGCCACGCTGGATACAGGCTTTGCTCGGTCGCGATCGCAGCCTCGTAGAGCACAACCCCCGACAACTGATCGAACTCGCGCACCTTGCCGACGAAGCTCGCCTTGGCCTGTTGTTCGGAGACCAGCAGCTTCGCGTTCTGTTCGGCGCGACTCGTCGCGAGTCGTTCGTTGGCCCGAGCCGTGACTGCGAACTGCACGGCAACGAGCGCGCCAACCACCGCGGTAACGAACACAGCTACGGCCGCCAGCACCTGGCCGCGGTGGCGCCGCACAAGCTTCTTAAGTCGGTAGCCGGCGCTCGGCGGGCCGGCAGCGAGAGGTTCGTGATTCAAGAACCGCTTCAGATCCGCGGCCAACGCGCTGGCCGACTGGTAACGACGACTGCGGTCCTTGTCCATTGCCGTCAGTACGACCCAATCGAGGTCGTTGCGCAGCGCCCGCCGCAGTGCACTCGCGGACATGCGCCGCGCTGCCGCTGCGGCCGCCGATGAGCCGGACTTCGAACTCAACTTCGTACTCGGGCGAGGAGGGTCAACCTCGCGCAGGACTCGCTGCATTTCGAGCAGGCCATTCTGCAGTAGATCCGTGCCAGAAAATGGTCGTTCGCCAGTCAACGTCTCGTAGAGCATGACGCCGAGCGAATAGATGTCGGCGCGCGTATCGATGTCGGCGTTGGTCGGATCGGCCTGCTCGGGTGCCATGTATTCCGGCGTACCAACGACCTGGCCAAACTGCGTAAACAGCGAATCCTCAACGAGTCTTTGGCCCATCGACTTGGCCAGACCGAAGTCGATGATCTTGACCTGAGGCTGGTCGCCCCCGTCCGCCACGAGCACGTTGTCCGGCTTGAGATCACGATGCACGACGCCCTTCTGGTGAGCGTGTTGAACCGCCTCGCACACCTGTATCATCAACAGCAGGCGTTGCGTCAGCGACAGTTTGTGCTGTTCGCAATAGCTGGTCATCGGCACACCGCCGACGAACTCCATGACGAAATATGGCTGGCCGGTCTCGCTCATCCCGCAGTCGTAGACCTTGGCAATGCCATCGTGCGACATCATTGCTAGCGCCTGCCGCTCCTGCCCGAAGCGGGCGACGACGTCCTTGCTATCCATACCAAGCTTGATCAGCTTGAGAGCGACCTTGCGCTTGACGGGCTCGCTTTGCTGCGCGAGATAGACCGTGCCCATGCCGCCTTCGCCAAGCCTGCTGAGGATCTTGAAGGGACCAACGTGGCTGAGGAACGGAGCGTTGGCATTCTCCGGTTCCGGTAGCGAAGGCAAAGTGTCCATTGCGCGCATCACAGTACTACGCCGGACGTAGTGCGACACGACCAATTCGCGCCCGCAGCGCGTGGCCTCGCCGAACACCCCAGCCGCCGCACAAGCTCACCGGATTTAGGCTACACTGGCGCCTGCGCGCGAGGGCGCGGGCGACTCGTCAAAGCCCCCCCTCTAGCAAAGAAGGCCCCTTGGTAGAGAAGGAAAGAAGGAGAAGACCGCTCATGTCAGCATTCGATTCCATTCGTTGGGTGGCCACCGCAGCCATCGTGTCACAGCTCGCGTTCGCACAGTGTGGCTGGCACATCCAGCCCGGCTCGTACCCCGGTGTCGAGGGCACGGTGCGCGCCTCCCATCTATGGGACCCGGATGGTAGCGGCCCGCAACCCGGCCATCTCGTCATCGGCGGGTCCCTCGGGTTTGCCGGTCACGCGCGAGTAAACGGCATCGCGATCTACCACGAAGCGACCCGGACCTGGCAGCCAGTCGGGTCGGCCATCCCGACTGCGAGCTTGCCGCCGCAAGTAACGGTCGAAGCGCTCGCGACGATGGCCAACGGCGATTTGCTCGTCGGCGGCAGTTTCCAGACGATCGATGGCGTCGCGGTCGCCAACGTGGCGCGCTTCGATGGACAGGCGTGGACGGCACTCGGCGCCGGCACCGGCGATGCGGTCTACGCACTCACCGTGCTGGCGAACGGCAACGTAGTCGCCGGCGGCGAGTTCTCCGGCGCCGGAACGAACGCCGCTTCGGGCATCGCGCAATGGGACGGCAACAGCTGGTCGGCACTCGGCGCCGGCCTGGCATGGCCAGGCAATCAGCAAGAAGTCCGGGCGCTCGCGCAACTCCCCAACGGCGACGTGATCGCAGGCGGCTGGTTCACCCAAGCGGGCGCGGTGCCGGCGGTCGGCATCGCGCGCTGGGACGGCAACAGTTGGTCGGGCATCGGCGGTGGGCTCAACAGCGCCGCACTGGCGATCGAGGTGATGGCCAACGGCGACATGATCGTCGGAGGATCCTTCGGCAGCGCGGGTGGCGTGAGCGCACGCGGCATCGCACGCTGGGATGGCACGGGTTGGTCGGCATTAAGCACCGGGTTGTCCGTGGGCGGCGCCGTCATCGGGACCGTGAACGGACTGGCGACGCTGCCATCGGGCGATCTGATCGCGGTCGGCGAGTTCGACACCGCCGGGACCGCAATCACGCCGCGGTCGCGGGTCGCACGCTGGGACGGCAGCCAGTGGGCAGCGCTCGGGGATGGTGTCCCGGTTGGCGAAGTCACGACCGCGACGGTGTTGGCCGGAGGCGATCTCGTCATCGGCGGCAACTTCCCGAAGGCGGGAGCAAGCCACGCCATCAGCATCGCCCGATGGGACGGCGTTACCTGGAATGCGCTCAGCGACGGCTTGAACGCTGCCGTCCACAAGCTGGCGGTTCTGCCCGACGGCGACCTGATCGCCGGCGGCGACTTCCAAATGATCGGCAGCGGCGCAGCCCAGCGCATCGCACGTTGGGACGGCGCGTCTTGGTCGCCGTTGGGCGCAGGTGTCGACGGACGCGTCAACGCGATCGCGTCGCTACCCAATGGCGACGTCGTCGCAGGCGGCTACTTCCAGCAGGCCGGCTCCACCTCCAGTGACGGCATCGCGCGCTGGGATGGCAGCCAGTGGCATTCGATGCTGCCGGGGTTCTTGGGCGGAAGCGTGCTAGGGCTGCTGCTGCGCGCGAACGGGCAGCTGGTCGCCGTCGGCAGTGGCCAGTGGGGCGTGCGGGCGTGGAGTGGTTCGAACTGGCCAGGACTCGGCGGCGCCGGCGGTGCTGGAACCGTCGGCCAGCCGACCTTCTATTCCGTCGCCGAACTGCCCAACGAAGACCTGGTCGTCGGCGGCAACTTCAGCACCGTCGCGGGTGTCGCTGCAACCTGCGTCGCGCGCTTCGACGGCTCCGCCTGGCAACCGATGGGCAGCGGCATGTCGGGCATGTTCGCCACGGTCTACTGCTTCGCGGTTGCCCCTGACGGCAGCCTGGTTGCAGGTGGTTCCTTCACCTCGGCTGGCGGCGTGCCCTGCGACAACATCGCCCGTTGGAACGGCACGTCTTGGTCGCCGATCGGCAACGGACTGCCAGGCGCACTGGTATTGGATCTGGACGTACTGCCCAATGGCGACGTGCTAGCCACCGGATCGCTCAGCGCGGTAGGTCCGCTCGGGGCGCCACGCTTCGCTCGTTTCAACGGCAACGTTTGGGCGATGCTGGCCAGCGACCCGTTCCACACACCGCAAATCGCGCGGCTGCCCGACGGTGAGATCTGGCTCGGCGGGCGAAGGCTGAACCGGCTGACTCCGTTGTGCCCGGCGACCGTTGCCGACCTCGGCGGCGGCTGCGTCGGCGGCGGCGGCGGCGGCGGCCTCAACCAACTCGTAGTCACGGAGCCGGCGTGGCTCGGCAGCACGTTGCGCACGCGCGGTTCCGGCCTCGCGTCACCGTCCATCGCCGCGATCGTCTACGGGTTCGCGCCAACATTCCTGCCGCTCGCGTCCGTGTTGCCGCAAGCGCTCGCGGGCTGCGATCTACTCGCGACTCCGGACCACGTCGTTGTCGACGTTCCGGTAGCGGGCGAACTCGATGCGGCACTGACGATTCCGCAGTCTCCCGCGTTGGTCGGAGTCGCCGTGTTCGAGCAGTTGGTGTCGTTCGAACTCGGCCCGAGCAGCAACCTCGCCGCGGTGTCCGCCAGCAACGCACTCCGACTCACGGTCGGATCTCTGTAGACGAAACCACGGCGGGCAAAACCACCGTGCACACCACCTTCCCCAAGCCGGCGGCGGCGCCTGTGGCGTCACGTGCCGCCTCGCACTGACTATCGCACTAGCCCGCCAACCACCGGCGACAACTGTACCGGCAAGGACAAACCGGACCACCCGCAGAACCACAGCGGCAGATCCTGCAACCAGACACTGTTCGGCAGGCTGATCGGCAGACTCGCTTGACCCTGGGTATTCGCAACCAGGAAGCCAAGCGTGATCGAGTTGCTGCGAAACCCCCACTCGGATTGCGCGATGGACGGAAACATCATCGGCGCGCCTAGGCCAAGCGACCCATGCACGATCACTGGCAGACCAGCTCGCGTGCCGAAATTGAGCTGGGTAGTGCTGCCGCGCACGAGTGGCTGAGACATTGCGAGTCCGAGCACCAAACTGTTCTGTACCGTGCCCACGGAGGAGCCCGCCGCCCCCTGACTACTAACCATGTTGGAACGTTCGATCGTGAGCGGCTGCGTCGACAGGTTGCTGATCCCGGGCGCAGTCGGCGAAAACAACGGTGCCTGGTAGGCCAGAATCGAGCTGTCCACACACCACGCCTTCGCGGCACCCGTCAGAGTGATGCCGCTACCGAGGGCCGCAATGCTGTGAACACCGCCGACGAAGCCACCTTCGATGGTGCAATCACTGACCATCACCTTCGAGGTATCGCCCGCGAGAATTCCCGCCGGCGCCGGCAGCAAGAACCACGCGCTGCTGGCGCTGATCGTGCATTGCGAAGCCGAGAAGGTCGACGGACCAGCTAGCGAAACACCGTGCCCGCCGAAGCCGTTGATGTCACATCGGTGCATGGCCAGCGCTGCACCCATCACGCGCACGCCTCCTAGCACGGTCACCTCGGTGAAGCTGACGACCCCGGCAGTGCTCACTCCCGTCGGCGGCCCTACGACGACCGGTTCCCGCACGACGACCGGCTGTCGCATGTCGAGATGCTCGAGGTGGGCGCGCTGCCCTGCCGGTACTTCGATCACACTCGGCGCAAACAGCGTATTGACGCCGACCATGACCGCCGCGGACACCGGGCTTGGACGCAGCGTGAGACCTTTGGTGAGCGTGAAGATCGAATACGTGCCTGCCTCGATCAGCACGAGGTCGCCAGGCGAAGCGGCTGCAATGGCCGCTGGAATATCGGCATAGGTTTGACCTGGACCGACCCGCAACACCGACTGGGCGGTCAGCGGGAGAGCAGCGACTAGAGAAAGCCAGAGCTTGCTGAGCATGACGGCATCCTAGTGCAATTCGTGCTCGGCGTGGGCAAGCCCGGGCGGATCGACACCGAGAAGGAACGTCAGGCGCCCACTCCATTGCATTTGGCTTAGACTGCCGGAAAGGCAACTGGAGAAGCCAACCATGCAAATCGCAAACGCACTCGCCGCATCAATCCTACTGCTCAGCTCACTCGCCAGCGCGCAGACGACGCACGTCGTCGGGCCCGGTGGCTTCGCACAAATCCGTGATGCGCTCGCGGCCGCCGCAACCGGGGACATCATCCACGTGCACCCGGGCGTCTACGCGCAGTTCTCGGTAACGACCGGCGTAACCATCCGCGCGCTCACGCCTGGAACCGTCGCAGTCGGATTCGATCAGAGTGTGCTCCCGAGCAACTGCATTCACAACCCGACCTGCGCCGCGAGCAACGAAGCGACGTCGATAGACATCCCGAACGGTGAGACTACCAACCTCATCGGCCTCAACTTTCAGGCTTCTACCGTCACTGGCTTGGGCACTTCGATCCAGCACCACGTCGCGGTCCGCAGCGGCACGGCGACGTTCGCCGATTGCCACATCGAAAGCTTCCACTCGGAGGCGTTGCTCGTGACCAACGCAACCGTGCACCTCGCCAACTGCGTCATCTCTGGCGCCGACTTAGGCAACACATCGCGTGGCATTAGGGGAGTCAGTGCCAACATCACTGCAATCGACTCTGAGATCTTCGGTTCGCAAGTCGGGATCGGCCTGCTGCCACCCGGGGAAGCCGTGCTCATGACGAACAGCCGATTCCATGGCTGCGGCCTGTTGCTGCGCGGCGGCCAGACCTTGGGCAACACCCAGGGTTCCAATGCAGTCACCGCGTCGCTCGGCAGCGTCTGGATCAGCGACTCCGCGCTACAAGGCGGACCGTTGTCGTGCCCGATCGCCAAGACTGGCTCGATGCCGCGGCTCGACCGGGTCACCATCATCGCCCAGACGTTCAACTGCATGAACGTGCCGCCGAGTGGATCGTTGATCAGCATCTCGCAGAGTCAGCCCCTGCAGATAGGACAGTGGGCAAACTTCAACTTGCGAACGGCACCCTCTGGGTTGTTGGCGATCTACGCGAGCACCGATCTCGCCGCCATGCCGATCGCGGGATTCGAACAACCGATCTGGCTCGACGCCGCCAACGCCTTCAACGTGGGCTTCCACGTCGCCGGATTCTTAGGCCACAGCAGCGCATCCGTGTTGATCCCCAATTCGCCGGCAGTACTGGATCAGGCCATTTGGTTCCAGGCCGTCGGAACCACCACCTGGCCGTTCGCATCCACGCTACAGGTCAGCCCGATCGCCGGCGGAGTCATCCGCTAGCGGCACGCGCGTAACAAGAACGCGGCGGCACTCACTACGCGTCAATGGCGCAATGCGTTGCGACCGCGGCTCGGTCGCGGGGATCGCCGGGAAGTTGCGGGCGGGGCGCAGTTCGAACAACGAAAAACGGCACGCCACCATTTCAGGCGACGCGCCGTTCTCCACGAGCAAGCGATCGGGCTTACCCGATCATCGGCAGTTGCCGTCTTATGAGCGAGTCATCGGCGTCGCTCGCAAGGCATCACACCACTAGTAGCCAACCGTCGCGGTTTCCGCGTTCGAAAGGATCAGCGGCGTTGGAGCAGCAACCAAAGCCATGCCTTGAGCGGTCATGACCAAGCCACAGAGATTGGCAGCCAACGGGATCGGGATCGACGTCGGCGCGCCGGCGCTGAGGACACCGAAGGCCGCGTCCATGTACGAGTTGCAGGTCGGAGCGAACAAGTTCGGGAAGAGCACGCCAACCGGAGTCGCGGTCGTCTCGTTACCGAAGGCAATGAAGTCGGCGACGCCGCCACCGGTGATCGCGAGGTCCCAGCTTTGACCGAGGACCGGCGTCGTCGCGCTGGTGAGCCCCATGCCGCCGCAGCCGGTACCAACCGTCGCGGTCGCAGCGCAGACCAGCGGAGCCGTATCGGAGAGCCAAAGGCCACCGCCGACCGGGGTGAACGTGATGATCGTGCCGCCGAGATCAAACAGCGGGTCCGGCGTGTTCGTGGCGACCGGGCCGGGGCCCGTGAACTCTTCGTACACGGTCGCGGAGGTCGATACGAGCGCGCCCGCGGTCAGGTCGGTTTCCGGCGGGATGGGCACACCGTCAGCCGAGATGCCGACCACGGTCGTGATCGGACCGAAGCTCGAGCCGTGGTTCATGCAGCGGTCGTCCAGCTTGATCTTGATCACGCCAGTCGCGTACAGCGTGACCTGGCAGCTAACAGGAATCGTGCCGCCCCCACCGAACGCTTCCGTGTCGATCCAGGTGATCGTGCAGTAGGTGCCGCTCGTGTTGTCGATGTGCATCGTCGCACCGACGTGATCGCCCCAATAGACGTAGATCATGTCGGCCAGGAAGCCGGCAAACCCACCGCCGGTGAGCGCCGTGTTCGGTTGGGCACCTGGGTCGTAGACCTGCACGCCACCAAGAGGGATCGCGGGAACCGGCGTCGCGCCACCGTTGTGCAGCGAAACGCAGCCATGGTCGGAGTAGGCGAAGTCCGTGAACGTCGCGATGCCCGAGCCATCGTCGAAGGGGAACGCGAACCCGATCGGGAACGTGGTCGCCGAGAAGTTGCAACCCGGGGGCGAGGGGTCAATGGTACCCGTACCCAAGAGGGTGCATTGGGCGACCGCGGGCGTGGCAACAGCAAGGAGCAGGCAGAATGCTTGAATCTTCATGGCATGGATCCGGGGCAGGAGACGGGAGAGAGGTTGGCAGGCCAACGAGAGCACTGCCTCGTTGGACGACGCCCGCAGCCTACCATAGAGCTGCTCAAGCCGCCCGGCTTGCCCGGCTTGCCCCGCTTGCCCCGCTTGCCCCGCTCGGGTGGAACAGTTGACAAGAACGACGGTTCGGGCCAGCGGAACCCGAGACACCACGGCGGCAGACCTACGGCTTGCGTGCTGCCGAAGCCGTCGAAGTCGCAGCGCGTAACATCATGGCCGCGGTGTAAAGCACGACCCCAATGACGAGCCACTTCACGATATCGAGAGGCAGCGACTTGACGACGAGTGCCGCGATCAGCACGGCCGGGAGTCCGCCGAGGGTCAAGCCGAGCGCCGGACGTGGACTGTAACTCTTCGCCTGCACGAAGCGCGCACTGGCGGCTGGCATCAAAACGGCGCACGCTCCCATCATGATTGGAAACGAAGCCAACGGATCCATGCCGAGCAAGCTGATCAAGATCATGCACGGGGCATAGAGACCAACACCGATCGTCATCAAGGCGCCAAGCACCGCAATCGCGATGGCGCCGAAGACCAGTTTCGTTCCCGTCAGTGCGAGAGCCTGCCCACCGAGCGGAAACAACTCACACAACCCCATCGCCATCAACACCGCGGCGGATAGCAACGCGAACCCCATGCCGATCTGGATTGTGCGCCGCGGCAGCTTCGCCACCAGTCCGGCACCAAACCACGCGCCGAGGACCGCGGCGGCAAGCATGATGAGCAACGTCGTCGATTCCACCTCGATGATCGTGATGAACAGACAAGCCATCAATACGACCGGAAGGGTGTGGCCGACGTTGAGCGTGCCCGGAATGCGTTCGTCGGGCACCATCTTGGTGTAACGGAACCAAGCCGTCGTGGGCGCGAAGTTGCCGATCCCGAGTGTGTCGAAGAAGTTCGTCACGAAACCGATCACGACCTGCAACCTGGACGGCAACCGGTTGCCCGGGCTGGCATCGGCGTGGATGCCACGGATCAACAACACGACGTAGCCGAGCGCGAGCAGACAGAAGATGACGAGCAACAAGGTCTTCATGCGGGACGTGGCCGCGAGCGGGCGCTGATGGGTAGAAGGAGCGGGTGCATGAGTACCTAGGTGACGGCTTCCCACCTGACTTTGGTGGGTTCCAACAACCGGATGCTACCGCGACGCCGTCTCGGTCAGGCATCGTCACCGACTTTCCCCTAGCGCCTGCTTCGAACCGACGCGACCGCACCAACGGCTAGCGAGTTGGCGTTGGCGATGGTTGCATGTCATCACACGCCACCGGATTCCCAAGACCTAAAATGCCCCCCGATGCCATAGCCACCTGCAGGCATCGTGTTGAGATCGGAACCAAGCCCACTTGGTGCCGACAACCTGTCGCGACCACGAGCCCCTCACTAACAAAACACGGTGTGACGGACTCCGGCCGCCGCAGTAGACTCGCCGTATGCACAGGGGGCTGCTGCTAGGCGCGATTTTGATGGTCACCGCAATCTGGTGGTTTGCGAACCCGCCGGTGGCCGCGTTGTCCGATCGCGGCAACGCAGCATTCGACAGCGGATTCGCGACGCCCGCACCGGTGACCGGCACGTTGTCACAGCCTGTCGACCGCGAGCTGGCGGCGCCCGTGCCGAACGACGCCGAACGAGGCGTGGCGAGTCGTTTCGCAGCGGAGTCTGATACGACGAATCACCGACCGCGAGCTGTCACGCCCGAGCCACCATCACCCGATCTGCGCAGGCTGCGCGTGCTCGACCCGCTGGGGCGCCCGATCATCGGCGCGGAACTCAGCGTCGGCATGGTCTTCGACTCGGACGGCCGTCGTCGCGGTGACGGGCCCGTCGCCATCACGGATGCCTTCGGTCGCGCACGCATGATGCTGGCTGCGGGCACCTATGTGCAGGCCTGCGCGGCCGGCTTCGTGCTCAGCGGCGAGAAGATCGAGGCTGGCAACGAGGAAGTCGAGATCGTGCTCACCGGCGCACTGCGGCTCGAGATTGCCGTCGTCGGCCCCACGGAGTTCACCGGCCTGCACGCGCGAGTGGTCCTGCCGTCGGCCCGCCCGAAGGCTTCCTTCTACCAATCCAAATACGCATGGACCCCCGGACGCGCCGTCGATGGTGCAGTCGCGCGCTGGGCCCGGGAACCCAATCAAGATGGCCAAGTCAGTCACCGGTCGCACTGGGATGTCTGCCTGACCGCCTCGGGCACCGCAACGCTCGACCAGATCGAAGACGTCGGCGAGGTCACCGTGCAGTTGCGGCGCTTTCGCAGCGTGCTCGCAGAGCGGAAGTTTGAGATCCCGCACGATGGCAAACCAGTGTCGTTGCAGTTCGCGCTGGCGCCGCAGCCGCCACTGCGCGGAGTCATCGTCAACTCGCGCGGCCGACCGCTACCCGGCGCGCTGCTGCGCATGGCCCCATTCGGAGGAACCATCATCGTCGATAGCGGGACTGGCCGTGGCTACGCCTTTCCGGTCTGGGCCCCAAGTCGCGAAGCGGACGGCGACGGCCAATTCATCCTGCCGCGTCCCGAGGACGAACACGAACGCATTGTGATCACGTGCAAAGGCTACGCAGCGCGCGCGCTGACGGTCGCCGAAGTCGAGGCCAGCGACGGCCGCATCGCACTGCAGGCCGCGCGCACCGTTCGACTTGAGGTCATCGACTGCAACGGTCGACCGCTCGACGGCGGTCACACGACCGGCGGCCACTACTACGCCGAGCCGAGCATCTTGCTCGGCCACGATGTCTGGCGTGGCACCGGCGACGGCACGCTGCCGTGGTTTGTCTTCGAAGAGTTGCCGCCGAACGAAGTCACCTTCCGTTGCGCCGGCGAGTTCCTCCGCCACGATGCGCGCATCGCCCAAGCCCGCCTGCAGACCGTATCACCAGTCGAGAGCATGGGGATCGGCAAGTAGCGCGGGCACCCGACTGCAATACGAACCTCGTGCCTGATGCTGCGGACGCGCGCGCGAGCGATTCCGGCACCGGGCTGCCACAACCACGTAGCAAGCAAACCGATGCCCTTCGGAACAATCGTGTCCGGCGGCGCAATCGGCCCCATGTCGATCCCCCTTCGACGCTTGAGATCGTCGCTGACTCCAGCCGTCAACATCGAGTAGTTGACGGCGACTGTCGCGGATTGGTCATCGACTACAATCTAGTGGCGGCAGCGATTCGTGAACCGGCGCACGTCATCGGCAACTGCAATACTAGATCCAAAGGTTGATTGAAGTTGTCAACGAAGATCCGCGCCGAGGCGTCGACCACGAACGCGCACTAACCGCAATCGCGGTGAATCAAATGACCCATGGAGCATAGCAACAGAGTCGTCGAACCGCCGATCGCGACGGGCCGCTGAGACGCCTACTTCGCGGCGGTTACTTCGCGGCGGTGCGGTTCGCCATCGTCATCGGCTTCGGCAACTTGCGCTCTCCTGCCACGGCACGGTTCTGGTAGATCCAGAGGAACGGCTGCTTGTGCTCGTTGGGCAAGATATGCTTGATGCGCTGTTCCAATTCCTGCCGCTTCGCGCCGATGGCGAACAGCTTCATCGGATCCTTGGTTTTCAGGAAGCGCTTGCGGGTCCACTGCAACTGCTCGGCATCGCTCATCTCACGAGTGACGTGCCACGACTCCCGCGCGCTTCGCGCGGTGTCCTTGGCTAGCGCCAACGACTCTTGCTGGAGTTTCGCCAACGCATAGCTGGGCCTGCCCGAAACTTCGGCGGCGCTGCTCCGCCAGGTAGCGTAGCCCCCGACGATCAGATCCAAATCTCCATCTCCGTCGACATCGCCAAGGTCGGCATAGAGCCCGCTCGTGACCCGCTCCGGCCCAAGCTGCAGGTGTCCATCGTATTCCGCCAACAGTGGTATCGGCTGCGATGGGCACCACGCGCCTTGTTGTGATTGATCGATGCAGACGTAGACACCAGAACCCGGTGCCGGCCCAAAGCCAGCCGTGGACGTGACCAGCAGATCGCTTCTTTGATCCCCGTTCCAATCGACGACTCGCAAGGACATCACTCCATTCGGAACTTGCAGCGCCTTACCGCCACAGCGAAGCCGTTCATTCTTGGTCGCGAACTTCGCACTGCGCGCACTGCCTTGGTTGCGCCGGACGTAGAGGAAGCCCTTGGTGTGATCCCCGAGGATCAAGTCAAGATCGCCATCCCCGTCGACGTCCATCGCAACACAGGCGGTGAGGTGACCTTCGGCCGGCGCCCCACCCCTCGGGTCGCTGCGCTTGGTTGTCTGCCACTTGTTCTTCGTCGTGAAGAACTTGTTGAGCACGATTCGGTTGCGACGCTGATCGAGCACATGTTCCGGTTTGGCGAAGCCGTCTTCTGTGCCACGAGCAAGATGCACCGCACCATCAAACGTCGCGGTCAACACATCGAGGTGGCCGTCCAGATCGAAGTCCACGAACTGTGGACTCATGCCAATGCATCACCAATTGTGGAAGCGAAGTGGCTGCTGGTTTTGCCCCAAGATTGGGTAGTCGCGTTCGAAAGCAATCGCGTCGCCCTCGCGCTGGATGGCCACGGTGATGCTGCCTCCGAGGTCACCGATCACAATGTCATGGCGACCATCGCCGTTGACGTCGTGAAAGACCGGCGATGGGTAGTTGCGCTTGGTGCCAAGGAACTCGCCACCGACCTGGATCCGCACGGGCGCCGCGAAGTCCGCGTCCGGTGACTGTTCACCAGAAACTGACTGCGAGTGCAATCGCGGGCCAAGAACGGCGGCAACGCCTGCGATCAAGAGCAACGGGAGAAGGGTTGGCATCGGCATTGGTAGTCAGTGGCCATTCGACAGTAACGAAATGCCTCTCGAATCGCATGCTTGCCGGCCATGGCAACGCAAGCAGCCGGCCATCGGGGTTCGACCACTGTAGCAATCGTGCCACGCGGCATGCTCGGCGATTTGTGCCACCCGAAAGCAGCCGCCACTCAACCGCCCTGCTAGCGCCGACCGTCGCCACCGACATGCGTCGCGCGGAACCGCCGGCCCTTGATCCGGCCCTTGTTCAGGCTGGCAACCGCATCACGGATCACGCGCCGCGACACCGCGACGTAGGACAACAGCTCCTGGATCTCGATCTTGCCGATATCGGCGCCGCGCAGGCCACCGGCCTCGCCGGTGAGGGCGCCGAGAATGTCGCCCTTGCGGACCTTGTCCTTGCGGCCGCCCGAGATCAGGATCGTCTCCATGCGCGGCGCGCCAGCGATCGCTGCTAGCAAGGCTGGCAACGGACTGCGGCTGCGTGACTCGTTCGGCAGAACCTCGATCTTGTTACCGGTCCATGCTTCGATGGCCGCGATGCGTGCGTCCGCCTCGCTCGTGATGATCGAGATCGCGACGCCCTTCTTGCCGGCGCGACCGGTGCGACCAATCCGGTGCACGTAGATCTCCGGCTGCGCCGGCATTTCGAAGTTGATCACCAAATCCAGATCTTCGACGTCCAGCCCGCGGCCTGCGACATCGGTCGCGATCAAAACCCGAACGCTCTGGTTGCGGAAGCGCGCGAGCACCTGATCACGGTGGAACTGATCGAGATCGCCATCGAGTCGGTCGACACTGACACCCGCCGCATCCATCGTGTTCGTGATGTCCGCAACGACCGACTTCTGATTGCAGAACACCAGGGCGGACTCGTGCGGGTTCGTCGCCAGCAGCCAGCAGAGCGCGTCGAGCTTGTGTTCGCGATCGACGCAGAATTGCAGCTGCCGGATATCGAGCACCGATTGCTCGGGGGTATCGATCGTGATCCGCAGCGCGTCGCGCTGGCACGACTGGATCATCTCCTCGATCGCCGCAGGGAACGTGGCGGAGAACAACGCGGTCTGCCGGGACGAGGGCACCTCGCGCACGATGGCTCGCACTTCGTCACCAAAGCCCATGTCGAGCATGCGATCAACTTCATCGAGCACCAAGGTCCCAATCGAATCCGGTTCCAGCGAGCCGCGCGCCAGGTGGTCTAGCAATCGACCCGGCGTGCCGATCACGATGTGCGCGCCGCGCTCGAGAGCCTCCCGCTGTGGCCTGCCTGGCTGGCCACCGACGAGTTCGAGCACCTTGAGACCGTTGTGTGCGCGACCGAGCGTGCGCACCTCGCGCGCAACCTGCGCCGTCAACTCACGAGTCGGACAGAGCACCAGGGCTTGCACCGCACGATTGCCGAGGTCCAGCCGCTGTAGAATCGGCAGAGCAAAGGCGGCGGTCTTGCCGCTGCCCGTCTGCGACTGACCGACGACATCTCGACCAGCAAGCATGGCAGGGATCGCCGCAGCCTGAATCGCAGTGGGTCGAGCATAGCCAAGCTCTGCGATCACGGCGACCAAGGCGTCCGAGAGTGCGAGCGATTCGAATGAGGGTTGCACGCGCCGGACTGTCGACCATGCGTGGCGACGACACAACGTTCATCCATCATGCGGTTGCGGATGTTGTAAGCCGCGCGACCTATGGCGGCCAACCGGGGTGGTAGCCGGGGACCCGTGCGCTACTGAATCAGCGTGCGGGTGCGATTGGATAGATGCAGCCGCATGCCGTCGTCGATCAACGCTTGGGCAAATAGATCCATGCCGACGAGCGCCGGCACGTTGGGGATCGTGAAGGACGCCGTGCCTTGACCCGCAACCACCGTCGCCAGCGGCAACAGGAATAGCTGGGCCGGATCGATCAGCAACACCCCAAACCGACCGAGTGGCATGTCAATCGGCACCAGGGAAACAGCGATCTGCGCGAATCCAGCCAACGGTCCCGAGACATCGACTGCATCGACAGCGAATGGCACGGTCCCGGCTAGGCTGACGGTTGCCGGTGCTGTCAGCTGCTGGCGCGCGTTGCGCAACACGCGCGGCGGATCCGACAAGACCACGTCCGCATCGCCATCGCGATCGAGATCTCCGACGGCCATGCTTTGATTGACGACCGACGCCGGGATCGACAGCGTGGAGGAAGTGAACGTCGCGGCGCCACTATTGATGTTCAGGGTGAATTGATTCGCCACCAGCGACGACTCCGACAAGCAGTCGACGATGCCGTCACCATCGAAGTCTGCGACGTAGACTCCGCCTCGGTCGCTGCTGATCGGGACGGGAGTGACACCGCTCAGGAATGCGACCGTTCCGGAGTAGTCACTGGCCAGGATGTCGTCGATCCCGTCGCCATTGACGTCGGCAGCGGCGGCGATACCACGTCCGCCGATTACGTTGGAGCCAGCCTTGAGGGATCCGCTGCCAAGGTAGGCGCCGCCGAAGCTTCCCCAAGAGGTCTGATCGTACCACGCCCCACTGATCGCGAGATCCTCAACACCATTGCCGTCGAAGTCGCCGCTGAGCACGCCGTTCATGATCACACCGGTTCCTCCGGCAAGGTAGCGCGACGACGCCGTTGGAAAGTTGCCGGTGCCGTCGTTGATGGCCGTTTCCAGGTAGAGGAATTTGTAGCCACCGGGCAGCACGGTGATGTAGACCGCCACCAGGTCCAGATCGCCGTCGTTGTCGGCATCGTAGACGAGCGCAATATTCGCACCAGGTGACAGAGTCGCACCGATGCGCGTGGCCGTCTCATCGGTGTAGGTTCCGCCACCGTTGATCCACAGCCCGTCGACATAGACGAAGTCCAGGTCGCCGTCCTGGTCGATGTCTTCGACCGCGATCGGCCCCGTCGCGGCGCCGAAGACTGCCACCGGCGGCCGAATGGTCGTCGGCACGAAGCCGCCCGACCCATCACCCAGATAGAGGTCCGAGCCGACCGCGAAGTCGACGACCCCATCCTGATCGTAGTCACCCACGTGCACACCGCCGAACGGCGTGCTGAGCGCAGCCTGCAAGTCAGGAGCCTTGAACAAGCCCTGCGCGGGGAGCGTCGCGGAGCAGCACAGAGAGACGCACACGGTGATCAATCTTCCCATGGCCGGAGCGTAGCCGATTCGATTGAGCCGTGGGGCGCTCCAGCAGCCTCGAACACAACTTTCGCTTCGCGCCAAGAGGACAACGACTTGGCTCACGGTTTGCACCGCACCGCAGCAGCCAACCCGATCGGATGTGGGATCTGCTGCGTATACTCTCCGGCAATGAGACCCCATCAGCTCAGCCTCGTTTTCTTGTGCGTTGCCGTCATGGCTGCTAACTGCCTCGCCCAAGACTGGCCGCAATGGCGCGGCCCAACGGGCGACGGCCAGGTTCCCGCGCAAGCCATGCCGCGAGTCTGGGACAACGAGGCCAACGTCAAATGGCGGACGCCGCTGGCGCAACCGGGCAACGGTAGCCCGATCACTGCCAAGGGCCGGGTCTTCTTGACGATGCGCGAAGACGACGAGGGCCGAGGTCGATCGCTCTACTGCTTTGACCAGCAAACCGGCAAACAACTGTGGCGCGACACCGTCACGATCGATCGCGCCATGCCGACCCATCGGACCAACCCACACTGCAGCACGACCCCCGCCTGCGACGGCGAACGGGTAGTCGTCTGGCACGCGTCTGCTGGAATGCTCTGCTACGACCTCGACGGCAAGAAGCTCTGGCAGCGAGACCTCGGCGAGTTTCGTCACGAGTGGGGTCACGGCACGTCGCCGATACTGCACGACGGCAACGTGATCCTGCACACCGGCCCGGGCGTCGAGAGCTTCGTGGCGGCGTTCGACATGACCACCGGAGAAACCATCTGGAAGACCGTTGAGCCGAACTTGCTGACCAAGGAGCAAATCGAAAAGAAACGGCTTGCCGGCTCCTGGTGCACGCCCCTCATCCACCGAGTCGGCGACCGCGACCTCGTCCTGTGCGGCCAACCCACCAGAGTCGTCGCATACGACGCGCGCGACGGCAAGATCGTCTGGTGGTGCGGCGGAATCTCATCCAAGAACGGCGACCTGACGTACTCTTCCCCCGTCGTCGCCGGCAACCTCTGCATGATCGCCGGAGGCTACGTCGGACCGCTGGTCGGCGTGCGCATGGACGGCAGTGGCGACGTCACCAAGACGCACCGCGCCTGGTTTCACGAGCAGCAAATCACCAACTGTGCCTCGGGTGTTTTCGCCAACGGCGCAATCTTCATCCCGGAGATGGGCGGCTTCGTGCAATGCATCGATCCCGCCACGGGCAAGGCCAACTGGCGTGCACGCGTCGGCCGAGGCAACAGCTGGGGCTCGATCGTGCAGGCCCAGGGCAAGCTCTACATGATGAACCAGAAGGGCGCGACCTACGTGTTCGAGCCAAACGCGGACAAACTCGTGATGCTCGCGACGAACACTATCGACGAGGCGACCAACTCGACTCCGGCTGTTTCCGGCGGCGAGATTTTTCTGCGCACCCATGAGCACCTCTACTGCATCGCAAGCAAACGCTGACAACGCAGCCCAACGCGCGCCACGGCTACGTCGAAGCACGTTACGGACAGTTTCGCCTGGCGACCGGCACCGCTACTAGTCGCGCCATGCAGTGTCGAGTGATCGTCATCTTCGTGGTTCCCCGCGGTGGTTGCGCGCAAACTGCGGCGACGAAGCCGCTATGCTTGCCACCATTCTTATGGCAAGCATCACCTTCAAGGGCAATCCTGTCGCCACCATCGGCGACCTTCCAGCAGTCGGCAGCCAAGCTCCCGAGTTCGTTCTGACCAAGAGCGATCTCAGTGCGCTTGGCAACCAAGACCTCACCGGCAAGCACGTCGTGCTCAACATTTTCCCGAGCATCGACACCGGCGTTTGCGCGGCATCTGTGCGCAAGTTCAACGAACAAGCCGCCTCGCTACCGAACACCGTGGTGGTCTGCATCTCCAAGGACCTGCCGTTCGCGATGAAGCGCTTCTGCGGCGCGGAAGGCATCGACAAGGTCACCACCGCCAGTTGGTTTCGCGGCCCAGATTTTGGGGCGGCCTACGGCGTGACCATGAACGACGGTCCACTCGCGGGCTTGTTCGCACGTGCGGTCGTCGTGATCGACGGCACGGGCAAGGTCTCGCACACCGAACTCGTGCCGGAGATCGCGCAGGAGCCCAATTACGAACAGGCGCTAGCCGCCGTTCGCTAGCGCGTCGCTGGCGTCGTGGCTTGGCGGCAGAATGTGTTCGCGGCAGGGTGTGTTCGCGGCACGGTGTGTTCGCGGCACGGTGCGTCGCCGCCGCTAGAACATGATCAGTTCGTGCGCATCGGTCGTTGTGAGCAGTGCATTGCCGCTCTCCAAGCTTGCTTGCCAAGCGAGACCCTGCACTCGAAACGAGCCGCCGGGCAACGTGATCGGCATCGGAAAGGACACGGTCAGTGCAGAACTGAGGAACACCATTGGGCCGAGGATTGCGCCGCCCAAGTCGACCTGGATCTCACGAAATGGTCCGCCCAGAACCGGTGGCGAACCGGTCACGAAGAAATCGACCATCAGAATCCCTGCGGCGTTGTCATAGACGCCGTTCATGGAGCGCAAGCGAATCTGGACTTGCGTGCCGACGGTCAACTGCTTGGCGGGACACGAAGTAAGATCGCCACTGCCAGTTGCCGTTTCGAGCATCAGCTGATCGCTCGAACCTGGGTAGCGCCGCACGGTTTCATCAGCAGAGCGATCGGAGATGCCGGCCAGAAAATCCCATTCGGCGGCTCCCAACCCGAACGGCGACAGTGCTTGTGAGAGCGCACTGCCAGGCGTGAAGTCGGGATCGATCTCACACACCGTCGTGCCATACATCGTCGTGTAAAGGCCCATCGCTGCCAGCAGAATGATGGACGGCGATGGATGCCCCAAATCGGGTTCGTACCACGCCGGATCAAACTCGAGCAACGCGACTGCGTCGCCCACGGCTGCGTTCCATGCGGTGCCGCTGCCGAAGGTCGCGAGGATATCGCTTACCGCGAGGCGATAGCCAAGACGGACGTCCTCGTGCATCTCCAACGGCACAGCCCACGGCAGCGGGTAGTACATATGGCCCCAGGCAACCGCCCAAGTCTGATACATGATCGCGCTCGCCAACGGGCTGTGGCTGCGCACGTTGCCAGTGATCGCGACCGCGTTGTTGCGAAATGCGAGTCTGTTAAAGCCGCCGTAGTCGGTCGCCTCCTGCGTGCGACCCTGCATGATGACGTGGTCCCACGTTTCGCCGGCCGGCAACGCGTTGCTGATGATGGCAACTTGTGCTGGGTCGGTTGCGTGATCCCCGAGCGTCGCGCCGCCGATCAGTGCCTGCACGATGTTCGGCGTTGCATGGCCGGCTTCGGAGGCGATCAGACCGACCATCTCAGGCACGCCGAACCCCCACGAGTAGTAGGTGAAACTGTTGCCGTAGAAGAGCAGGTTCTTGCCTTGAGCAGAGATGGCCGATGCCATCAGGAGCGACAATAGCAAGCAGCGAGCGGAGACGAGCATTGCCAAAGGATACCTAACTGCGTGGCGACCAATGGATGCAATCTTCATGCGGTGAACGGGGCACGGAGTCCGGCGCAACGCTCATTCGACGATACGACCTTCGTTGCGCCCACAGCAACGGGGCAACAACCCTGATGAGGCATCAGTAGTTTCCCGAACCGAGACGATTGCGGCGGACTCTCGCGGTGGATGCGCATCACTGGCTAACCGGTTCGCTACCAGTTGCCGTTTTGGACGGTCCGCGGCCGACGACGGCCCAGCACACGACGCAAGTGCACGGAACCTGCCGACCAGCCAAGCTAGTGAAGTCGAAGGCCGCATTCTTGGCTTGCGGGAGCGGCGTTGCAATGCGTGAACGTGACTCCAGCTAGCGGCGGGATCGCAAGGCAACAAGACCTGTGGTTCGAACCGGGTAAGGTACGCAGATGCCTACTAGAAACCGATGCCGCCGATCACCGCAGTCTTGAGCACCCGCATTTCTCTGCCGGCATCGACGGCGATCGGGCCGTAGCCGCGCGCCAACCACAGGACCACTTCGCTGTTGCTGGACTGGCGACCAGAGCCAGGATTCGACAGAAGATTGTCGCGACGCCATTGCTCGCTGACGGCCATGCGGATCACGTCGGGGAAGATCCCCAATGGCGTGAAGAAGGGGGCGCTGCGACCATAGCGAACGGTGCGGTCCGAGGTTCCGTAGTAGCTTGTCGAACCACTGCCCCCCACGAAGCCCAAGGCGTAATTGGCACTCCCACTGAACTCATCGCCAACCATGAGCAAGCCGGGAAACAGACCAGTAATCGGATCCGTGGTCGCGCCAGCGCCGGACAGATAGTAGACCTCCGCATCGGTGCTGCCATTGCTTGGCGGCAGATCTTCTGATCTGCGTTGACCGGTCAGGTCGAGACCTCCCATTGCGTCCTCGCGCAGCTTCAAGGTCAGGACAGGCGCCAGACGCACCGGCTCAATCGCAATGTCAATCGAAGCTAGCGTCGCCCCGTCGTTGCTGATGACGACGCTCGAGTCATCGTCATAGACGTAGACATCGCCATCTTGCATTGGCAAGTAGTCACGCAGTGCAATCAAACTCAGCGGCTCGCCTCGTTGCCCCATCAAATCAAACTCGTCGACGCAATCGACCGGCGGAGTGGCCCCTGGATCGACGACGTGCCGCGAGGCAGTGCCAGCAAAGGACTGGTTGTCGGCCGCCATCACGACCTCCGCGGTCAACGCGGTGGTCTGGCCACCCGACGCCACCTCCAAGTTCCACTGCAACGTGCGCCCTGCCAACACCGCCGGGTTGTCTGGCGCCAATAGCAATTCACCATTGATCCTGGTCAACACCAATTGATCCTGAAGTTGCGCACCTAGAGCCACGCCGCAAGTCGATGCCGTGACGACAAACTGTAAGTCCCAGACACCAACAAAGTCAGCCGGCAGCACGCGCGTTGCCGCGACCGACCACACCTCGGTGCAACGCGACGGTGGCGTCGAAGATTGATCCAAGACTTCATCCTCGACCGTGCCTGTAAAGGTATTGCCGTCGGTGGCCAGGTCGAGAACCACTGCGCGCGTCGTGCGCACGCTACCGACCGTCTCTATCGTGGTCCAAGTGGCCCGCCTACCGACAACTAGCAAGGTAACGTTCGGCGCAACTTGCAAGGCGCCGTCGACCTGCGCCAAGACCAGCGGCTCGACCACCTGCTCGCCTACCATGCCGCCACACGACGACGAGGCCAGGGTCAAGGTCTGCTCCCACGAGCCCACGAAGGTGACGGCGCCGGCACTTGCATTCGCCCCAGAACTGGAGCTACCGCATGCGACGAAGAGCAGCGCAAGCAGCCCCCACAAGTACAGAACAGCAGGTTGCCGTGACATGCACATAGGCCTGCATGCTAGCCCCAGGAGCATGGGAACGCACCGGGGTGACGACCAACTGTCGCGCTTAATCTCGGGGTCGAGGGAGCAAGCACGATGCCCACTTGTCGCAGCGCGCGTCCTTAGAGGTGGCCGGCGAAATGCAACCCAAGCAGCGTCTGGTCGTCCTTGATCTGCGCCGAGCCGCGGAAGCTTCGCAATTCCTCGATGATTCGGCGCACCATCTCGTCCACAGGGGCGTCGATGGCCCGCTGGAAGGCCGCGACCAGTCCTTGCACGCCGAACATGTTGCCATCCCCATCGAACTGCTCGGTGATGCCGTCGGAGAACACCAGGAATCGCGATCCATGCTCACGCAACTCGAGGATCGTTTCGATCCATGGTTCCTCGCGCTCCATCAAGCCTACCGGGCACCCGCCGCGCATGCTGATCGGCCCGGACTTCGAGAAGATCGGGTCCTCATGGCCAAAGTCGCAGCAGTTCACGAGTTGTCGATCCGGCTCGAAGCGAAGACACAGGCCGGTCGCGAACATCACTTGGTCGCTCGGTATGATTCGCAACAACGCACGATTGAGTGCTGCGACCGTTTCCCTTGGCGACAACTCCACGGCTGCGATTTCGTCCAGCATCGCAGTGATCTTGGTGGCGACCAGACCGGCGCCAACACCGTGCCCCATCACGTCGGCGAGAATCAGATCACTGGTTCCATCGGGATACTCGCGGTGCCAGACAAGATCGCCACCGATCTCATCGAGGGGCTCAAAATGGCGCGCGACTTCGAAGCTTGGAATCTTGACCTGGCGGTCGCCGATGCGCTTTTGGAACTCCGCCGCGAGCGCCTCGGTACGACCAAGCTGATCCAGCTGCCGCCCGGCCTGCTCTACAGCTTCGGTCTTGTTGTCGATGCGGACGTTGTGATGGATGAACCAGGCGACCTCGCCATGATCATCCTTCTTGGGTGTGACGCGCAGCTGGTAGATGCGACGCTCGGTCGGCGAGCTGCAGTTCATCTGCTCTTGATGGTGCGGCAGTTGGCCCTGACGCATCAAGCGATAGATGTGCTCCCAGCGCGAACGTTGTTTGTCACTTAGACCCGCTAGCAGATTGACGTTCCAATCGGTCTCGAGAAGCTCGTGACCCTTGTTCTCGGCGGCGAACGTCGCCCACTCGCTATTGGCGTAGACAACATTGAGATCCTGATCCGTCACGTACAGTGTGTCGGAGGCTTCAATGTTGTTTGGCAACAGGTCGTTCGAGAATGCGCGCGGCATGAACGGAGTCTGCCAGATACGGTCGATTTGACACGCAGAATTCGCTGCACGGCGCGATCGCGTTCGCAAGCGATTCCGCGCACGGCCTCAAATACCTGTTTGGCATTCGGTCAGCTGGCCGACAACGCCCCGCACTTCCGGCTCTGCGCCCGACCATTGGATAGCATCCCTGACCATGCGCACGCCCACAAGACTCACCGTCCTGACCACTCTGGCTTTGGCAGCCGCCAACCTATCCGCGCAAGACCGACCGGAGCAGATTGCGCGCAAGGTCACGGTGTTGGATCTATCGGGCTCGCCAGCCGAGCGCGGATTCGCCCACGGCCAAGCTCTGAAAGCTCAGATTCGCGAGAACCTGCGCGAGTTCAAATTGGACCTCGAGAAGACCTACAAGATCGAGGCAAAGACGTTCCTGCAACGATTCCTCGCGGACACCGACTTCATTCCCGCGATCGAGAAGTGGACCCCCGGCCTACTCGACGAGGTCCGCGGCATTGCCAAGGGCGCCGAGGTTCCGTTCGATGAGGTCTATGCGTTCCAGCTCGCCGACGAGATCTGGTCGATGGGGAATTGGACCTTGCGCGACAAGTGCACGGCGGTCGCCGTCGATCGGCGCGGCGATCAACCAACCCTGGTCGCGCAAAACATGGACCTCCCGAGGTTCTACCACAAGGTTCCTACGCTGTTGCGCGTGCGGCGTGAAGGCGGCCCCGACACCATGGTGCTGACGTGCCCCGGATTGATCGGCGTCAATGGCATGAACTCCGCATCGGTCGCGATCTGCTGCAACACGCTGCTGCAACTTCGTCCGTCGCGCGAAGGCCTGCCGTGCCTCTTCGTCGTGCGCGGCGTGCTCGAACGAAGGAGCCTCGCCGACGCCGAAGCATGGCTCAAACGCATCCCACACGCAGTCGGCCAGAACTACACGCTCGGTGGCACCGCTCACGCCCGCGCGTTCGAATGCTCCGCGGGCGCCAAGATCCAATTCCGCCCCGACCCGAAAGGCGACTTCACCTACCACACCAATCACCCGCTGGTGAACACCGACTGGCATCCTGACTACGTCGCCCGGTGCCAGAAGGTGGACAAGTTGCCGCAACAGGGACTTCGCGTTTGCCACCGCTTCGCGGCACTCGAGCAGCGCGTCGGTCGCGGGCAACCGATCACCATAGAGACGATCCAGGCCACGCTCGCATCCAAGGATCACGCACCCGGATCGATCTGTGGCGACTGGAACTACTGCTGCACAATCTTCGTCCTGAAGGACAAGCCGGTGCTGCTGATGGCGCCAGGCCGTCCCGACCGCATCGCGTTCCAGCGATTCACGTTCTAGAGGCGTGGCGCAAACGCTGCGCCCAAAACTCGACAGCCAATCACGACGTTCGCCCCCGAGCCTCAGCTAGACAGGTGCCTCAGATACACAGATGAGCCATACTCGGCGCGCCATGACTCTCCGCAACCTGCCACTCATGCTGCTGATCGCGGCCAGCTCTTGCACAACGCCGCCTAGTCCTGCGGTCCAGGTCCGAATGGAAACGGCGCTCGGTGCCTTCACCATCGCGCTGGCAGAAGAAGCAGCTCCGATCACCTGCGCGAACTTCCTCAAGTACGTCGATGCTGGCCGCTATCGCGGCGGTCGCTTTCATCGCTCGGTGCGGCTCGACAACCAAACTCGCAGCGACGTCCTGATCGAGGTCATCCAAGGCGGGGCCAACCAGATCGCCGACCAGGATAGCTTCCCCGCGATTGTGCTAGAACGCACCCGCGACACCGGCCTGCGCCATCTCGACGGCACGATCTCGATGGCGCGCGGCAGCCTCGACTCAGCGCGTTCTGACTTCTTCATCTGCGTCGGCCCACAACCGTCACTCGACTTTGGCGGCGCGCGCAATGACGACGGCCAGGGGTTCGCAGCATTCGGCCGGGTCGTACAGGGTATGGATGTGGTCCGCGCCATCCACACGTCCCCCACCAAGCGCGAACAACTGACGCCGGCGATCACCATTCGATCTGCTTCGCGAGTCAAGTAGCCGGCAGCAGCCGCGCACGAACGGCGAGGAGCATCGCGACCGAAGCCTCGCGACCAGGAACTCCCTCGCAACCCAAGTGGATCCAGCCCGTGCGGCGACTAAGCTGCCCGCGTGCAACTAGTGCCGCTGCAACTCGCGATCGACCACGCTCCACTGCCACCGCGCGTCGCCGCCTGCTTGGCCAACGCCCAAGCTCGCATCGACCGTTGGTTCGCGCGACCAGAACATCAGACCGGCATCGGCTTCATTCCCAGTGACTACGAACAGGTCTGGCAGGCACTCGCCGCGATTGTGCGCGAACACCCGGACACACGCCGCCTGCTCGAATGGGGCAGCGGCTTCGGCGTCATCGCCGGGCTCGGCGCGTTGCTCGGGCTGGATGCTTACGGCATCGAGATCGAGGCGGACCTGGTCACCAGCGCCGACAAATTGCTGGCCGAACTCGACCTGCGCGCCACCATCGTGCAAGGCAGCTTCGTGCCAATGGAGTTCGTCGCCGACGAACTCGACGACCTTGAGACCCGCACCGTACTCGGTCAGCCCGATGCCTACGCAGAACTCGACTGCGACCTCGACGACTTCGATCTGGTGTTCGCGTATCCGTGGCCGACCGAAGAGCAGCTCTACCGCGAGATCTTCCGGCGCGGCGCCGACTACGGCGCGATCCTGGTGACCTGGTCGCGCCAGGAAGGCATTCGAGCCCATCGCAAAGTCGCGAGCGACGGACGACCGCGATAGCTGCCTTCGCTAGTAACCGTCAGCGCTCTTGCCGATGCCACCAAGTTGCCGAACCCCGACTAGCCGCGCCGAGCGAGAATGCGCTGCACTTGACGCTGCTTGCTGTCCGTGAAGCGATAGCGCGCCAGGAGCACGGCGGCAGCGAGGAAGAACAGTCCGACGCCGGGCCCGAACAGCAACGAGAGTGCGCGCCGCACACCGTCGGACTGGACCTCGTTTGGGACGAAACCGATGCGATCGAGGATGAGCCCGGTGCCGCCGATTGCAGCCGCCCGCGCCAGCTTCGACGCGAATCGCCAGACCCCGAAGAAGACCCCCGAACGCCGCACGCCGGTCGTTACGCTGTCATGGTCGATGACGTCCGTCAGCAGCGAGTCGATCAGCACGATGCAGCCAATCAACGAGCCGAGCCCAATGGCGCCGAGCACCAGTGGCAGCACGAAGTTGCCCGGCGGTAGCAACAAATACAGCACACTGGTTGCAACCCCGAGCAAGCTGGCGCCAAGCACGATCGGTCGGTTCTTGCCGTGACTCCGCGAGAATCGGACCCAGAAGACAATCGAAACCGTGAACACGACCAACAGCACGGCGACCATGATCTGGATCTGCCGATCCGAGAGCTCAAGGTGGTAGTTGTAGTAGTAGAGAGCAACTGCGGAGTTCACGCCGATGCCGATAGTCGCGACGATATAGACCACTACCAGCGGCCGAAATGCGGCGTTGCCGAACGCTTCCTTGAACTCGGTGAAGAGCGAGCGCTGGCGCGATCGCTCGACATGGAACGTGATGCGCCCCGTCGTCCACCAGGTCCAAGTCGCGGAGCCAACCACCACGAGCCCGACTAGCAGACTGAAGGTCCCCATGGCGCTGACGGTGCGATCCTCGGGGCCACTGAGCAGCAGCACCGGAAGTGCTGCGGCAAGCACGGCGCCGAAGTTCATGCAGGCGAACCGCCACCCGAACAACACGGAGCGCTCGTGAGGATCCACGGTCATCTCGCCGGCCATCGCCATGTGCGGCACGTTGATGATCGTGAGCGCCGTATTCAGGAAGCAGAACGCACCCAGGAGCCAGCCGAAACGCTGCCACTGCCCCTCGAGTCCTGGCGGGTGGAACAGCAAGACCATCGCAACCGCGAGCAACACACCCCCGATCAGGATGTAGATCCTTCGCCCGTGGCGATCATGCGCCGTACGGTCGGAGATGGCACCCATCAATGGATCTGTCACCGCGTCCCACAGCAACCCGAGCGCCAGAGCCAAGCCGGCGAGGTCGGCGCGCAGGCCGATGCTGTCCGTGTAGTAGATCAGCAGGTACAGCCGCAAAGCCGTCTCCACGGCGTTGATGCCGACATCCGCCATGGCATAGCCAACCTGGACGGACCATGACAACGGTTTCGAGGTCGGCTTCATTGGCTGGCGGACGAACGGCGTCGGAATGCTCTTCTGAAGCGCACGCGCAACAGGGTGCGGAATCGAAAACTGTCACTCGGACCAACCGCCACCCTACTCGGCTGCGATCTCGCTCGCACGGATTGTGTGCACAGCGCACGCAGCCCAGCAGCCCAGCAACCCAGCAACTCAGCAACTCAGCAACCCAGTTCGCATGGTTGCTGCTTGCCGGCCTCCCGCTTGTGCCCGCACGGACAACGCGCCACGATTGCAGCATGAGACGAACCTTCATCCCTGCAGTTGTCAGCATCCTGCTCGGCGCAGGCTGCGCGGTAGATCTCGTCGCGCAGCAAGATCAAGCGGATCTTGCCAAGCTTCGGGACAAGAAACTCAAGTCGTCGTTCCTCAAGAAGGCGGCCTGGTTCACTGACTTTGACGAGGCGCGAGCCAAGGCACAGAAAGACGGCAAGATCATCTTTACCTACTTCACGCGCTCCTACGCGCCTTGAGGCCCTTGCACAGCATTGGAGAACGGTGCGTTCTCCGACAAGGCGATGAAGAAGTTCGGCAAGAAGGTCGTTCTGTTTTGCCACATATCATCCAGGGTCGATGGCGATCCCCATCAGGACCTCAAGGCCAAACGCGACACCGGTGGCTTCCCCGGCCTGGTGTTTCTAGATGCCTCGGGTGAGCTGTTGATGGAGCACAACGACAACCGTCGCGTAATGTCTTTCGATACGTATGCCGACTCGTTGATCGAGCTCGACAAGCATCAGGTAGCCCTGAAGGGCGGCGACCTGGCGGCAGCAATGCCCTTGCTCATCCAGAAGATGGAGCTCGGCCTATTGCGTGACGCGGCTGCAGCAGAAGAGCGGGCCAAGCTTGGCACGTTGTCAACCAGCGACGCGCGCAGGCTCGACGAGTTGCAGCGCGACCTGAAGATCGTCAACCTGATCCGCTCGAACGACGTGCGATCTGCCGCTGGCCGCACAGAGACTGCCCGCAAGCTGCTTGAGTTAACGAAGTCCGAAGGCCTGCCGAAGGCCGGCATGGCGCAGCGTGAATACTGGCCATTGATCGCATCCCACGCGGTCGCGACCAGCGACAAGAAGCTGCTGAAGGCGGCGATCAAGGCCACCAAGAAGGCCTACGGCAAATCGATCGACGAGCGCTGGGTCAAGGAACAGGAACGCAAGCTCAAGAAGATGTAGCGATGAGTATTGCTCGCGGATGCCGTTGACGGCTACTCCGGCTCGTGCCAGGCAGTGTTGCTGCGATACGCTTTGAGACGGGCCGAGCATTGCTGCAACAACTGCGCGTTGTTGCTCGATTGCGCGATGCGCCACGAAGTCTCCGCCAGGCGGATCGCCTCGGCGAAGTCACCGCACTCAGCGTATGCCGCCGCTGCGATAAGCTGCACGGCAGGACCAATGTTCTGCTGGCCGCGAAGGCACCGTTGCATCAGTTCGAGCGCCACTGGTCCGTCGCGCAACGTCGGATCGGGCGCGGTCGAATAGACGGTGGCGGCAAGCATCGCTGCTTGCCGATGATTGCCATCGAGCGCGAGCACTTCCCGCGCATGCAACAATGCCCGTCGCCAATCTTTGACGCCGTGCGACAACCAACCCAACTGCAACAGCGCATCGGTGTCCTTGGGCGACAAGCGCAGGATCTGCTCAAAGTGCTCCCGGGCACCGTCTCGATCGCCGACTGACAGCAAGTGGCGCGCAAGAACGCTACGAACCTGCGGGTGATCTGGCGCCGCCACAACCGCACGCTCGAGCAGGCGGCGCACAGCTGCACGATCAGATTTTTTACCCGCGATCCGAGCCAACCCCACCAGGGTGTCTGGATGGTCTGGGGTCGTCGCAAGCACCATCTGGAACTGCTTGTCGGCCTCCTCCTCGCGCCCCATCACCAGCAGCACGGCGCCCATCTCACTCCGTGAGGTGACATCCGTCGGCTGCAGCGCAACGGCCTTCTCAAAGGCTACCAGCGCGCCGGCGTAGTCCTTCTGCTTGACCTTCGCGAGCCCGACCATGCGATATGGCGTCGCAGCTGGCGGCGCACCGTTCGCGATGGCCTTCTCGATCAAGTCGATGCCGCGCTGCACATGCACACCCCCCTGCAGGTAAGCCGTGCCGAGATAGAGATCGCCTTCGGCGCCCTTCGGCGCAGTCTGCGGCAAGAAGAACGTCAGGTCCCCCTGATAGATCTCTTGGCTTTCCTCGAGCGGCGCGGTCACGTCGCGTTCGGGCAAGTGTCGTACGATGCGATGATCCCGCATGACGGCATGCACCACGTCGATTGCACGGCGCTTGGGCATGTGGCAGGTGATGCAGTCTTCTTTGGCGATCGCGGGCTTCTGCCCGTCAGGTGCCATGTGTTCGGCCGAACAGTCATCGCGCTTGTGGCACTGAGAGCATCGCTCCCGAAAGTGCTGCTGCACGTTGGCGGGATCGGGCGTCGCGTGCGGATCATGGCAGGTCGTGCAAGTCATCCCACCATCGCTTGCCTGGAAGCACTTGGACTGCATCAACCGATAGCCGTGGTGCGCGATCTCAAAGCGATCTTCGTCCAACTCGGGCGAGTCGAACGGTAGCAGGAAGTCCTCGAGCGCCTCCCCCGGTTGGAAGGAGAAGATCTTGCGATCAAAGCGCCGCAGTGAGTGCGGCAACCCCGAGTTGACGGCCGTTTCCAAGTGGCACTGCAAACAGATGTCCATCGCGCGCTTCGCGTCCAACCGCGCGGGGTTGACGATTGCCTCACGGATATCCTCGAGCGTGGCAGTGTCTCCTTCGGCGAGATCGACGTGGTCGCCGCCGGGGCCGTGGCAACGCTCGCAATCGATGCCAGCAGGCAACGCGCCCAGATAGGTCGTTCCGGTCGCGTCCACTTCGGGAACGCTCGGATACGCGTTGTGACAAAACATGCAGCCGTGATCGATGCCGCGGTGGAAATCGCTGTGCTGCTCCTGGTCATAGCCTGGACTCATCGCCCATGTCTCGGTCTCCGCATACCACGAAACCGGAAGCTGGGTCGCCTTGCCGTCCGTCGTGTAGTTGACGTAGGTTCGCACATTGTTGCCGGACCCCATGACGTGAGTGATCTCACGCTCGAACTCGTGGCTCGGCAAGCCATCCGGATCCAATCGCCACCGGCGCTGGTAGTAGCGGTCGCCACGACGCTCCATCTTGTAGAACAGACCCGAGCGAGCGTGATGGAACGTATTGCCTTCCTGCCAGTTCTCGACCTCGGCTGCTGGAGTCATGGGATAGAAGGAGCGCGCCATTGCGACCGTCTTGTGGTAGCCGGTATGCAATTGACGATGGCAGCTCTGGCAAGCCTGCGACCCGACTCGCGCCGGCAGTCCGGCAGCCACTTCGACGCGACTCTCCTTGGTGGCTGAATTGCTCTTCTTGGTGGCGGCATTGTCTGTGCACTGCATCCACGTCATGGCCATACAGGCCAACGCAAATAGCGTGCAGAACGAACGAGAGAAGGACATGCGCCCGAGTCTAACAGCCGACAGGGATCTGTCACCGCGCCCCGTCTCCACCACGTGGATGCCGGCATCGGCCATGGCTTGGCCGATTTGGCCGGACAACTTGCACATTTGGCCTGAAGCGTCCGATTTCGCTTAAGTCCGTCGGCCATTCGGACGAAAGCGGCGGCGAAAAGCCGCGCCGTGATTCGTGGCGCCGGCAGCAGAGGGTCCATGAAGAACGCAATCGTCGTCATCGCTAGCTTCGTACTCAGCAGCGCCGCCACCTTCGCGGGACTTCAATGGCCCACGGGCGTGAAGATCGGTTGGTTCGAGCTCGACGGACGACCGGTAGCCATCGACGGCCACCACGTCGAGGATTGGCGTCATGCCAACGAGATCCTCGCGCGCAGCACGGCCGAGATCATGACCAAGATGAACAAGATCCGCGGCTCCGAGAGGGGCATCAGGGAGTTGTTCGACCGGGACTTCGAAATCGACTACGTCCCGCGTGACGAGCAGCTGTCCGTGCGCGTCGTCGTGCGCCGCTTCATGTCGACTCGGCTACTAACGGGCGGAAATCATCATCCAAGCACGGCAGCTCGCTATGAGGCCGTCGCGGCGAAGGCGGAGGAGCGCTGACACATGCTGCGCATATGCTTCGGCGTGCGGGCCGCGGCGACGACGCTGCGCGTATTCCTGTGGGCGGCAGCGCTGGCGACGCTCGCTGCGTCGTTGTTCCTGGTCATCGAGACCGCGCGGTATCTCTCGTTCGACCCGTTCTACGCGTTTCTGGTCGAGCGGCCGGTCCTGACCTCGGATCGTGTGTGGCGCGCCTGCTTCTACGTGCACATCGCCGGCGGCTTGGCGTGCCTGCTCTCTGCTCCGCTGCTGCTATGGAACGGAATCCGAAATGGCAGCACGCGTCTACACCGGGCAGCGGGACGTGTGCACGCGGTCGCCGCGCTCGGCTGGCTCGGCCCCACCGGTTTCTACCTCGCTTGCTTTGCGAAAGGTGGACTCGCCGGGCAGACCGGCTTCATGGTGCTCGCGACGCTCTTCTACTTGAGCACGGTGCTCGGTGTCCGAGCCATCCAACGCGGCCACCGGCGCGCTCACGTCGTGTGGATGATCCGGTCCTACGCGCTGATCCTGTCGGCGGTGTCGTTTCGCATCCTGTATCCGCTGCTGCACGCGTTGGGCAGCACGGTGCAGTCAAGCTACGTGGCCTCGACGTGGGCCGGCCTTGCCGTGTCCATCGTTGCCGGGGAGCTCGTGTGCGGACACATCGCGCCAACCAAGAACGCAGCAACCGTGCTGCCGGGAGTCAGTTCATGAAGACATCTATCGCAGCAATCGTGAGCGCGGTGCTCGCGTTCATCCTCACCTATCTGTTGGTCCCCCAGCGCCGACCGGATCATATTCCTCCCAGTTGGTTCGAGCTTCCTGGCACACCGGTCAGCGTCGACAACGAGCCGGTCGATGACTGGGATCAGGTCAACGAGAAGCTGCGCGGTACGGTGCGCGAGTCGTTGCGAACCGTCGACGGGAACCTTGACACGGAACACGCGCCCGAGCTCCCGGGCCACGGCGTCCGCATCACTTATGTTCCCTACAACTCGAGTCGTGCCGACAATTCTTCAGGGGCTGCGACCGTCGTCGTTCGCCCCTGGTTGCCGATCACGATTCACTATTCGCGCTCGAGACCCGAACAGCATGCCCGCTACGAAATCGTGCGCCCAGACGCTGGCCTGTGAGGTTGATTGCACGTTGGCGGCTCGACACTCCCCCGCGAGTATGCGAACGTGGCGCCGTGCATAAGCGCCCCGTATGGCTCTGCCTCATCGCAGCATGTGTGTGCCTTGGCCCCGCCTCGATTGCCGCGCAATCCGCCAAGCCCGCCGAGAACAAAAAGGGCTACACCTACGTCATCCCGCTCGATCAAATCCCGCCGGCGCCAGCGCTCCGTGCGGCCCAGGCACTCGAGACCTTCCAACTGCACGAGGACTTCGAGATCTCCATCGCGGCCAGCGACCCGATGATCGAAAGCCCCGTCGCCATCCGCTTCGACGGCGACGGCCGCATGTGGGTCGTCGAAATGCGCGCCTACATGCTCGATGCCGAAGCCAATGGCGAACAGGATCCGATCGGCCGCATCTCCATTCTGGCCGACACGGATGACGACGGAGTCTTCGACGACTACAAGGTGTTCCTCGACGATCTGGTCCTGCCGCGCGCAATCGCGCTCTACAAGCAGGGCATTCTGTACGGCGGACATCGCAAGCTCTACTACGTCGAGAACGTCAACGATGCGGCCGGTGAGATGACGGTCATCGACGAACACTACACACAGAACCAGAACGTCGAACACCGAACCAACGGGCTGTTGCGCGGACTCGACAACTGGATCTACAACGTCAAGTCCGATGCTCGCTATCGTGAGATCGACGGCGAGTGGGTCAAAGAACTCACCACGTATCGCGGCCAATGGGGCATGTCGCAGGACGACTACGGTCGGCTCTACTACAACGAGAATTGGTTCGGCATGAAGGCCGATCAGTTGCTGCCCAACACCCTGATGCGCAACGACAACTCGTTCTTGAAGATGGGCGACACGGCGATGCTGTCGTACCGCGACAAGGTGTTCCCGGCCCGCCCCACGCCAGGCGTGAATCGCGGCGGTGAGGGCGCCATCGACGACAAGGGCTACCTGACTGCGGTGACGGCTGCGTGCGGCCCGGTGGTCTACCGCGGCGATCAGTTTGCCGAGAAGTATCGCGACATGGCGTTCTTTTGTGAACCGTCGGCGCACTTCGTTCGCATGCTCAAATTGAACGAGCAGCACGGCCTGACCACCGGCAAGCACGCGCTGCAGAACCGCGAGTTCCTGGCGTCCACGGACGAGCGGTTTCGCCCCGTCAACCTGTGCAATGCGCCGGATGGCAGCCTGTTCTTGGTCGATCTCTACCACGGCATCGTGCAGCACAAGACGTATCTGACCCGCTACCTGCGCGAACACATCGAGCACCGGGATCTGGCGAGTCACCCGCGGCTGGGGCGCGTCTACCGGATCCGCTACCGACACAACCCGCTCGGCCCACAACCGCGCATGTTGCACAAACCAGCCGCCGAGCTGGTTGCCGATCTCGCGCATCCGAATGGTTGGTGGCGCGACACGGCGCAGCAGTTGCTGAGCGATCGCCAAGATCGCTCAATCGTCCCGGCACTGAACGCACTGGTCGCCGATCCACAGCAACCGCTCGGCCAGATTCACGCGCTGTGGACCTTGGAGGGATTGCATGCCGTCAACATCACCGCCATCGAGGCCGCCCTGAAGTCGGACAACCCGCGGGTCGTCGAGATGGCGATCCGGTTGTCGGAGTTGCTGGCCGAACCGGCAGACGTCTCGCGCCTGCTACCAAGGTTCGGAGAACTCGCGACGCGCAACCAGATTGTGGTCTTGCGGCAACTGGCCGCCAGCCTCGGCCGCCTCCCCGGTGACGAACCGCTCAAGCTGCTCGCGAACATCCTGAAGCAGAACATCCAACACAAGTTCTTCCGTGAAGTCGCGATCCACGGTCTCGAAGGTCGAGAGGCGAGATTCGAGCAGTTGCTCGGCAAGGACTTTCGCGACCAGAAGTTTCTCGGCTACCTGCGGCACTGCCTGAGCATCAAGACCACGGCCGCGGCCCATGCGATGCCGCGCGACCAGAACCACCTCGCGTCGTTCCAACGCGGAGAGCAAGTGTTCCTCACCAACTGCATGGCGTGCCACGGCATCGACGGCAAAGGCCTGCCAATGCTGGGCCCACCCCTGGTCGGTTCTGAATGGACCACCGGCTCGCCCTCACGCCTGGCGGCGATCCTGCTGCAAGGCATGATGGGACCGATCCAAGTTGGCGGAAAGCAGTATGTGCCCGCTGCGGCGATGCCAGGATTGAAGCACACCCAATCCATCAGCGACGCGCAACTGGCCGACGTCGCCACGTTCGTGCGCTTCGCCTGGGGCAACAAGAAGGGCGCCGTGCAACCCGAGCACTTCGCGAACATCCGCACGTTGTTGAAGGATCGGGACACTGCATTCTCCGGCCCGGAACTGCGCAAGCTCTTCCCCAAGTAGCGGTGTTACTTCTGTGCCTGGCACCGTAGTGGTATTCGGCTATTGTCTGACACAAGCCGCCGAAACCGCCTCGCCGACGTGACACATGACACTCAAAAAGAACCTTTGGCTCGTCGCTGTGACGATGCTCGCGACACCCGCCGTTGCCCAGCTCCCGAACATCGAGATCCAGGAA
>TARA_R110002072_G_scaffold42064_11_pt1 | contig 90254 bp, 84 predicted proteins | sample TARA_R110002072 | Tara Oceans TARA_R110002072 (sample SAMEA4397118) | marine metagenome | biome: Polar Biome; feature: [SRF] surface water layer (ENVO:00010504); material: water (ENVO:00002006), including particulate matter (ENVO:01000060) such as... | depth 5 m
CGGCCCTCGAAGACCTCGAAGCTACTTTCGAGAATGCTCGCAAGCTGCCCAAGGGCGAGCTCGACGAGGCGCTCGATGAGCTCAAGGCCGAGTTCACCCGTACTCGTAACGAAGCCGAGGACGGCTCGTCGCTGGCCAAGGCCCTCGATCAGCGTCTCGAATGGATCGCGATCCGCATCCAGACGCGCGATCAGCGTCGGGCGATCGACGCGGTGCTGGCTGCGTACGACGCCAAGGCCGACCAGCGCTCACGCGATATCGAAGCCTGGCAGAGCGGGCGTGCGTACCAGCTCGTGGGTCGCATGGTGACCAGCAGCGTGTACACTGGCGAGCACCTGCCGTTGCTGTACCGGATCCAGGCGATCGATCCTTCGTCTGGGGCGACCCGCACCATCGGGTATGTCGCGCCCAAGACCGACCAGGACTTCCGCCACCTGCTCGGCAAGGTTGTCGGCGTGGTGGGATCGATGAACAACGACGACTCGCTCAAGCTGCGGATCATCGAGCCCGATCGCATCGACCCGATGCCCGAGTAAGCGAATCCTGAGCCAATCCAGAGCCGATCTAGAGTAAGCCATGTCTGACGAAGCATCCAGCGACCACGAACACGATCAGGATTCGATCAAGGTCGCGACCGCTCTGTCGACGCTCGATGATCCGATCGACGCGGCCTTGCAGGTCAGCGATCGGATCAAGCAGCAGCTCGGATCTGCCCCGGATCTGCTGATGGTGTTCGTGACGATCCATCATGCGCGTCGGATGGGGATGATCGCCGACACTTTGCGTGATCGGCTCTCATCGAAGCACATGATGGGGATCACCGCTTCGGGCGTGATGTCTGGCCCGACGCACATCGAGGATGGGCCGGGGCTCTCGGTGATGGCATGCCGATTCCCGGGGGTGGACATCAAGCCATTCTGGATCGATCATCTGTCGCCGCGAGCATCGGTTGAGGAGCGAGCCGCGGCGTTGTCCGATCAGATCGGCGCGACGGACGACATGAAGGCCACGATCTTCTTCGCCGATCCGTTCTCGGTGCCGTTGGTGAACCTGGTGCCCGCGTTGTCGGCGGCTCGGATGCAGGTGGTGTCGTCGTCGGGGCGGATCGATCACATCGGGACGATCCTCGGTGGCATGGCCTCGGCTGGTGATCGTCCGAACACCAACACGCTTCTGCTCGATGGCGAGATCCGCAACTCGGGGGCGATGGGCGTGACGCTCAGCGGGCCGATCCAGATCGACACGATTGTTTCGCAGGGGTGCCGACCGATCGGGCAGCCGATGGTCATCACCAAAGCACGCGGGAACCTGATCCTTGAACTCGCGGGTACCCGGGCGGTCGATGCGATCCGCGAGGTGGTTTCTGGGCTAAGGCCAGAAGATCAGCAGCTGCTCGCCAACGGCTTGGTCATGGGGCGGGTGATCAACGAGAACAAGTCATACTTCGGTCGCGGCGATTTCCTGATCCGCAACATCATGGGCGGCGACGAGGAATCCGGAGCCGTCGCGATCGCCGATCTGATCCACGCCGGGCAGACCGTGCAGCTGCATCTGCACGATCATCAGACGGCCCGGGAGGATCTTTCGTTGCTGCTCGACGGGCAGCGTTTGTATGACAAGCCCGCAGGGGCGATGGTGATCTCATGCTCGGGGCGCAACGACGCGTTCTTTGAAGAGTCGGAGAGTTCGCAATCCGGCTACGACGCGCGCACGATCTACTCGGCCTTTGATCCTAAGCCCGACGGCGCGAACCTTGCCAAGGGTGGCCATGAACTCGATATCCAGCAGGGGATCCCCGTCAGCGGGTTCTTGGCGGCGGGCGAGATCGGCCCGGTGGACGGCAAAATCTTCCAGCACGGACACACGGCCGTCGTCGCGGTGTTCCGACAACCGCAATAAAGCGTTCGTTCAATCTGCGTGCGTGCCGGTCAGGCGTCGGTGTTCGAGTGGAGCGCGAACGCGTTGCCCTCGGAGTCTTTGATCAATGCGCGGAAGCCGTGGGGCCCGATCGCGTGCGTCGGCGCGGTGATTGTTCCGCCGAGTTTCTCAACAAGCCCGCAGGCTTCTTTGAGCCGACCATCGACATTGAGATACACGATCGGGCCGCCCTCGCTCGGTGATGTTCCTTGCGGACGGGGGACGAGGCAGCCGCCGTTGCCGTCCTCGTGTTCGAGCACGGCGAATCGGATCTCCCCGAAGGATTCTTGCAGGACCTTGATCGCCAGCACACCTGCGTAGAAGTCGCACGCCCGATCGAGGTCATCAACGGGGATATCCATCCAGACGAACCGGTTTTTATCGCTGTTCAAGTCGGACATTCGTGTTCTCCATTTTGCGGTGACAATGCGAGGGCTTGTTGGTGCTGTCGTTGTGTGAGCCGATAGACGACCACGATGCATAAGAATGCAGAAGCGACCTGCAGGGCTGCTGCGAATGGGATGATGCTCATGCCAATGGCTTCGAGGTATTGAGATCTTGACATTCTTGAGGCTGTGTTATTGATCAGGGTACCAAAGATCCATGTTGCCCACCACGCACCCAAAAGTGGGCCGATCTTCATGTCCAACCATTCAGGAAAGATGCCGGGCTCCACCGTCGCTTTACTTGATTGCCAGATCTCGGCGATGGCTATGTAGGGCATAATCAGGTGGGCAAAGGGGATATAGAACCAGCCGACGGTCATTCCAGGTGAGTGAGTAAATCCTGTGAACCCGAGTGTGCGGGCATTCTTGGCGCATCGGTAGATGAGCACAGAAAAGAGCGTAGTGAGGATGAAGAACATACCCAGTTGCCCAAGCGCGGAGAGAGCTCGGATGAGTATTGAGAGATCTACCAAGTCTTGATCTCGAACGCCGCCATTGAATACTCCAGCGCCGTACATCCCGATGATCCCCGCCGGGATATAGATGAGGTCGAGGATTGAAAACACCAATAGTCCGACAATCACACAGGGGACGAGGATCGGCGAAGGCCTATAGGGGGCCAAGTGTTCGGACTTGTTGAGTACTTCTACCATCGTGCGTTCTCTCCGCGTATCGGTTGGTGTCATAGCCGGGGGATTGTGCAAACGCATGGACATAACTAGATAAGTATATAAAAAAACGAGCACCGGAGTACTCGTTGAGTGGGCGGAATCAAACTTATGCCAGCTGCTTGCTCTCGTTGAGCTTCTTGCGGATCACGGTGTGGAGGATGCCGCCGTTGCGGAAGTATTCGATCTCCACGGGTGTATCGACCCGGCACATGGTGACGAACTCGAAAGTGCTCCCGTCTGGACGCGTTGCGCGAACCGGGACATCGCAGCGTGGCGAGAGGTCCGCGGGCATGAGCACATCGAAGGACTCGTCGCCCTTGATCCCCAGGCTCTGTGCGGTTTGTCCATCCTTGAAGACTACAGGCAGCACACCCATAAACACAAGGTTCGAGCGGTGGATGCGTTCGAAGCTCTCGGCGATCACGGCCTTGACGCCCAAGAGCAGGGTGCCCTTGGCGGCCCAGTCGCGTGATGAGCCCATGCCGTAGTCTTTGCCCGCGATCACGACGAGTGTCTTGCCCGCGGCTTTGTAGTCCATCGCCGCGTCGTAGATGTACTCGACAGGCGCGGATGCCAGATCGTTGCCCTTGGTGAAGTTGCGGGTCCAGCCGCCCTCGGGCTGCTCGCCCGTGGATTCGTTGGCCGCGATCTTGTTCTTCACGCGGACATTGGCGAAGGTGCCCCGGGTCATCACCCGGTCGTTGCCACGGCGCGACCCGAACGAGTTGAAGCTGCTCACGGGCACGCCCTGCTCGATGAGGTACTGCCCCGCGGGGGTCTCGGGCTCGATGCGACCGGCCGGCGAGATGTGGTCCGTGGTGACGGAGTCACCGAGCAGGCACAGCACACGGGCGTCGGTGATCGCGCCGAAGCCCGGCGCGTCCTCGGTCATGCCCTCGAAGAACGGCGGGTTCTGGATGTAGGTGGACTTGTCCTCCCAGGGGAAGAGCTCCGAATCCGAGACCGGCACCGCGTTCCAGGTCTCGTTCTCGGCGTACACCTTGGCGTACTTGCGCTCGAACTGCTCGGCGGTGACGCACGAGTTGCGGATCTGCTCGATCTCGGCGTTGGTGGGCCAGATGTCCTTGAGGTACACATCCTTGCCGTCGGCGGTCTGGGCGATCACATCGTCGGCGAGGTTGATATCCACCGTGCCCGCGATCGCGTACGCGACCACCAGCGGCGGGCTCGCGAGGTAGTTCGCCTTGATCTCCGGATGGATGCGACCCTCGAAGTTGCGGTTCCCCGAGAGCACCGAGGTGCACACCAAGTCCGCGTCCACAATCCCCTGCTCGACCTCCGGGGGCAGCGGCCCGGAGTTGCCGATGCAGGTCGTGCAGCCGTACCCAACGGTGTAGAACCCCAATGCTTCAAGATCCTCGGACAGGTCGGCCTTGTCGAAGTATTCGGTGACGACCTTTGATCCCGGCGCCAGCGAGGTCTTGACCCATGGCTTGCGGGTCAGCCCGAGGGCCCGGGCCTTGCGTGCCACGAGCCCCGCGGCGATCATCACATCGGGGTTCGAGGTATTGGTGCAGCTGGTGATCGCCGCGATGACGACCGAGCCGTGCTTGAGGGTCACTTGCTGGCCCACCTCCTTAGGGTGCGAGGCTTCGGTGAGCGTGATGTTCGAGTAGCCCGAGTCCTTGCACGCCTTGGTGTGTGCTTCCTCGGGCGGGTTGACGGCACTCTCGGAGGTCTGCCCACCCTCGCTGGCAAAGCCCCCGAGATCGACGGCTTCGCTCGGTTCCTTCTTGCCAAAGACATCGACGAGGTCCTTGTGGAACTGGCTGCGCATCGAGGTCAGCGAGATCCGATCCTGCGGGCGCTTGGGCCCGGCGAGCGATGGGACAACAGTCGAGAGGTCCAGCTCGAGCGTGCTCGAGAACTCGGGCACCGGGGAATCGGGCGTCCAGAAGAACCCCGATGCTTTGGCCCATGCCTCGGTCAGTGCGAGTTCTTCCTCATTCTTGGCGGTGAGCCTGAAGAACTCAATGGTTTTGTGGTCGATCGGGAAGAAGCCGCAGGTCGCGCCGTACTCGGGGGCCATGTTGGCGATGGTCGCGCGATCGGGGACGGTGAGCTCGGCCATGCCCTCGCCGAAGAACTCGACGAACTTCTCGACCACGCCGTGGGCGCGGAGCATCTGGGTGACGGTCAGCACCAGGTCGGTCGCGGTCGCGCCTTCGGGGAGCTTGCCCTTGAGCTTGAACCCGACGACTTCTGGAGTCAGCATGTACACGGGCTGGCCGCACATGACCGCTTCGGCTTCGATCCCGCCGACGCCCCAGCCGAGGACACCGATGCCGTTGATCATCGTGGTGTGGCTGTCCGTCCCGACGAGCGAGTCAGGATAGACCCAGCGTGTGCCTTCTTCGTTCTTCACCAAGCACCCGCGGGCCAAGTATTCGAGGTTCACCTGGTGCACAATCCCGGTCGCCGGGGGCACGGCCCGGAAGTTGTCCAGGCTCTCCTGGCCCCATTTGAGGAAGGTGTAGCGTTCGTTGTTGCGGGAGAACTCTTTCTCGGCGTTGACGGTCAGTGCCACGAAGGTCGCGAAGTCGTCGACCTGCACCGAGTGGTCGATGACCAGGTCACACGCCACGGCCGGGTTGATCGCGGATGGATCGCCACCGAGGTTGCGCATCGCGTCACGCATCGCCGCCAGGTCCACCACGCAGGGCACGCCGGTGAAGTCTTGGAGGACGACGCGCCCGGGCATGAAGGGCATCTCGACCGAGTTGACCTTCTTGGCGTTGTACGCCGCGAGTCCTTTGATGTCGTCCTGGGTGACGATGAACTCGTCGTGGTTGCGGACCATCGCTTCGAGGAGCACGCGGATGGAGTAGGGCAGGTTGCTGATCTCCCCGAGCCCGGCTTCTTGGAGGGCGGCCAGGCGGATGAACGAGTAGGACTCGCCATTGACTTCGAGGGTTTCTTTGGCGCTAAATGGATCGCTGGTCATGGGTGTTCTCCTGAGCTTGTCTGCTATGCACGGTTTTCCGTCTGTGATAGATCAGTATCGGCGTCGAATGTGCATGAATCAAATCAATCGTGTTTACAAGATAAATAGATACAGATTATGCCATGATTCTGGGTTTCAACTACTCACTGATTCCATTGAGCGAGTCAGAGCTTGTTCGAGGATTTGTCCTAGTGAGCACCAAGGAACACGCGTGGTAAGCGTAAAATGGTCTAAAATCCAATATGTGGAAGAGTGTTGAACAGCAAATAGATCTCTGCTTCGAGATTGACGATCGAGCCAGGGCGAGCAGCTTGCTCAAGCTGCTCGATTTGAGTTTGAGAAACAAGTCCTGTAGGCCACGCGAGCGAAGGAGCGTACAGCGAGCTGCTATCCGATTGTCTTACGGGAAAATTGATGGGCTGGTAAGTACAGTCGATATGGCTCAGGTGGATTATCACAGAGTGGTCGAACTTGCCAAGCAATCCAAGCGTGAATGGGATTGGATGGCAGGATGGCCAGCTGGGACGATGTCGGCCAAGGCGAAGAGAAGCCGGCTCAGATGTAGATACAAGACAGGGCGCGTGGAAGTGGGCATCTCTGAGCCGTGGGAAGCTGGCGAGTTTTCAGGTTTCGGGTATGCGGGGAAACGGGCTTCGTATATCAATCAACACTACAACTGCATGGTTGATTGTGTGCTTGTGCAGCTCGAAACACCATTTGTTTATAAAGAAACAGAGTGCGAATACTTCGTCTGTTTTCCGCGTCATGCAGGGTCGAGTGTTGGTGATATCTGGGGAAAGCGATCAGTCGCCTTCGCTATGCAGCCGATTACTCAAGAATCAGCGATGTCTGCTCAATGGTTTGACACGACTCAATGGAGAGGTGGTGTCGCATTTATTGGCACGATTCGAAAAGCGTAATCTATTTTGCAGATTTTGATCGGATCACGATCCATCCATAATCGCCCGCTCGAATGCACCCACAGCTGGGCTTGGGAATCGATCGCTCCTGCGGATCACACCCAAACGCCGGGTCAGGTTCCCGCCCCGTGCGCCGAGCCCAGCTTTGTCGGGGAGCCCGAACTTGCTCACGAACCCGACGCCGATGTCGGCGTTGACCATCTGCACGATCGATTCGATCGAGCGGAGTTCCATGACGACCTCGAGCGAGACCCCCGCATCGCTGGCGGCCGCGTCGATGAGCGTGCGGACCGCCGAGCCCGCTTCGAAGGCGACCACCGACTGGTGCTGCAGGTCTTTCCACGCGAAGGTGCGCTTGCCGTCGAGCCGATGGCCCGGCGGGACGATGAGCCGGAGCTCGTCGAGGATCTCGTGGACGACCATCAGCTCGTCGCCCTGGGCGTGGTTCATCGGCAGCGTCACAATTCCCAGGTCCAGCTCGCCCGAGATCACGCCCTGAGCCACCGCGCTGCTCCCGGCTTCGCGAATCGAAAATCGCAGCCCCGGGTATTCGTCGCGCACCGCGTGGATTGCGCTGGGGAGCAGGTAGCCGGTGGCCGTCGCGCCAGCGCCCACGCGGATCGATCCGGACTCGAGCCCCACGAGCGAGCGTACGGCTTCGCTGGTTTGGTCCGCCGCGCGTAGCGTGATTTGGGCGTGCTCGACGAACACACGCCCGGGTTCGGTGAGCTCGACCCCGTGCCCGGTGCGGTGGAAGAGCTCGACGCCCATCTCGGCTTCGAGTTTGCGAAGAGCCGCCGAGAGTGCGGGCTGCGAGACGCCGAGTTCTTGGGCGGCTCGGGTCATGTGCCCGTGCGACGCGATCGCGACCATCTGGGCCATCGTGCGGAGTTCCATGGTGTGCTCCTTGCATATTCATAGATGAAACCGATTGATTGTTGATAGAGTATAAGCGTGGTCGATCATGCGATCTGCGGCATGACCGGTGCCGATGGGATATCCTTCGTGGATCCATGTCGCCCACGCCGAAGCCATCCCGTGTGTTCAAGCTCGCCCTTGCGCTGTGGTGCCTGACGCTGTTGATCGTGCTCGGGGTGCGGATTTTGGGGCCTTCGGATCTGGGGCAGAACCTCGATCAGTCAAAAACCATCGCGTTTACGCTCAATATGGTGCACAACGGCGAATGGGTGCTGCCGAGGGATTCGCTCGGGCGGTTGTCGCGCAAGCCGCCGATGGTCAACTGGGTGGGGGCGCCGTTCGTGGCGTTGGGCTGGCATTCGGAGCTGGCCCTCAAGCTCCCGGCCGTGCTCTCGGGATTAGGGATCGCGGTCTTGGTGTGCTTCGCCGGGCGGTTCTTCTATCGGCGTCTGGATCAATATGGCAGCGATGACGCCGACCACTGGCTCGCGGCCAACGCTCCGGCGATGGGGTTCCTGGCGAGCGCGGTGTGGCTCTCTTCGCCCTCGGCCATCAAGCACATCTACTTTTTGCGCCCCGACATCCTCTTCGCGGCCTTGCTCTGCAGCGCATGGTTCGCCAGCGTGGTGCTGCTGAGCAGCCCAGAGCGCAAACGCCCGCTGCTCGCGATGCTCATCTGGTTCCTCGGTGCGTGCGCGATCCTGACCAAAGGCCCGATGGCGGTGCTGGTGCCGATGTATCTCTTGGCGCATATTGTGGTCATCGTGCCCAAGGGGCAGCGTCGATCCGCCATCAAAGCCACCGGCTGGTGGTGGGGGATCCCAATCATGGTGATGATCCCGGGGCTGTGGTTGTGGGGTGCGTATCAGGCTGATTCTGAGCATGTGCGCACGGCGTTGTTTGGGCAAGAACTCGGCGGGCGCGTGGGCAACAACGGCATCGCGGGGATTCTCAATGCGGCGATGCACAATCCGGGGTATTTCTTTGAGCGGTTCCTGCCCTGGTCACTGCCGGCCGCGATGGGGATCATCTTCAGGCCCTCGGCCAAGATCCGCACGCACCCGCTCGCGCCCGCGAGCCTGTGGATTCTGTTGGTGCTCGTGTTGACAACGCTGAGTTCGCTCAGTGCCGGGTCGTACATCATGCCCGCGTATCCGCCGGCCGCGCTGCTGGCGGTGTATGTGGTCTTCCGGCTCGTCGCCAAGGCGCGGGCGAAGCGGATCAAGCCGGCGATTGTGGTGATGGCAGGGCTGGTGATCGTGTCGTCTACGATGATCGCCGGACGCGAGGCGACCCGATCGCGGGGGGCACGCACCGGCACGGGTGAGCATCTCAAGGACTTTGCGCACACGGCGACCCAGAGAGTGGGCACCGAAGCCGTGGTCTTCTCGCAGATGGGCGACCTGCCGATCGCGTCGCTGATGGGGCGGTTCCAGGCGGGCGAGATCGAGCCGACTGAAGCGCACGCCTGGCTGATCCAACCCACACAGATCGATCCCAATCGGGAGCCGGTGCTGACCTCGGGCGCGTTGGTGACGCACGATCCGATCACGGGCGTGCCGATTGATTCGACGATCACCGTCTCGCTGTATCGGGTGGATTGAGTCCTCAGCCGCATGGAGTGGGCCGCAGATTCGACTCCGCTTTGTGGGCATCCCCCCGCACATGGTCCGGTTCGAGACGCTATCCTTTGTGAAGCACCTCAAAGGGGTATTTTCGATGCAAGCAAAGCCATTTCTACTCGCCGTCATGACCATTGCACTGTGGTGTACCCTGCCAGCGATGGCGCAGTCTTCCGAGTTCACCCTCGACGACTCGGGCGATTGGGACCAGACGCAGGCCCCCGAGCCGGGCTCGGACGGGGCGGTGATGGCCGACGCGATTCGGCTGCTGGCCGAGGACAAGCCGGATCGGGCGTACAAGCTGCTCGACAAGTGGCTCGACGAGCACAAGCGTTCCCGCAACGACTACATCCCCCAGGCGTACTACCTCCGCGGCGTCGCCCAGGTGGATCGCGGGCGCGAGTACAAGGCGTTGTTCGACTTTGAGGTGATCATCAAGGATTTTCCATCGTCGGAGTTCTTCTTGAAAGCCGTAGAGCAGGAATACAGCATTGGCTCGCGGTATATCCACGGGCTCAAGCGTCGGTTCCTGTGGTTCCGCAGCGAGGGGGCCCGCTCAACGGGTGAAGAGCTGCTGATCCGCACCCAAGAACGCGTGCCGGGCTCGCAGCTTGCCGAGACCGCGGCCATGGAACTGGCGGACCACTACTACCGCCGGCGCGAGCTCAAGCTCGCCGCCCAGATGTACTCGATCTTCCAAGAGAACTTCCCGGAATCGTCGATGATCCGCCGGGCGATGCTCCGCGAGATCGAAGCGAATATTGCGAGGTTCAAGGGCCCACGCTACGACGGCTCGGGGCTCCTGGATGCCAAGCTGCTCATCGAACGCTACCAGCAACAGTTCCCCGGCGAATCCATCCGATCCGGGATTACCGAAGGCTTAGATGCGTGGATCGACGAATCCGCGGCTCAGCAAGTGCTCGATACCGCCCGCTGGTATCTCAAGGTCAAAGACGACACCTCGGCCAAGTTTTACCTCGCCCGATTGATCCGACGCCACCCAGCGACGGACGCTGCGGACGAGGCGATGGGGATTATGATCGAGCAGGGCTGGCTGGTCTTTGACAATGAAGACACTGCGGACGCTGAATCCGATCCTGAGGCCCAGTCTACAGAGAACCAGTCAACAGAGGAAGTCTCATCGTGAACACGCGTGCTTGTTTGATCTCGTTGCTTGGTTGTCTGGGTGGTTTCGCAGCCTTGACCGGGTGTGCTTCGGACCCATCGCAGGGCTACGCGTTCTCGACGGTGTTCGATGAATCGATCAACTCCGTCGCGATCCCGATTTTGCGTAATGAGACCACCTCGCGTGGGCTTGAGGTGCAGCTGACCGAATCGCTGATCAAGGAAGTCCAGAAACGAACCCCGTGGCATATCGCGCCGACCGACCAGGCCGATACCACGCTCGTGGGCGTGATCACCGCGACCGGGCTCCGGGCGTCGTCGAACGCACGCGGCAGCGGGCTGGTCCAAGAGCAAGCCGTGCAGATCACAATGCGGTTTGAGTGGCGGGATAACCGCACGGGCGAGATCTTGGTCGCGCGGGACAACTACTCGGCGTCGGCGATTTTCTCGCCCAATATCAAGATCGGCGATCGGATCGAGACCGGGCAGCGAGCCGTCATCGAAGAGCTCGCCTACGACATCATCTCCGAGATGCGCTCTGGTTGGTAAAAACCGGCGGCCCACCGAAGTTTCACCCATTTAGCGATGCTGATGGCGCGTGCACGCGTGAGAATCGGGCTTTTTTCGATGGGATCGAATGCGTCCGATCCTTATGGGCTTCGAATGCGTATTGATCTTGGCGGACCTATCATCCGCTCCATGCAAGCCGCGGGCCTGAATTCCCGACCGGGAACAGGCTCGCACGAAATATTTGCACTGTTTGGGCCGATATACACAGGTCTGCCCGAGCAGCGCACGAACCACGAAACCACTCATTTCTTCGCCACAGCCGAAGCCCAAATATGCCAGAACACAATAAAAAACCTTCCGACAAGCCCACCGGCCCCCGTGATCCACAGGACCCCAAGCTCAAGCAGGATCCCAACAAGCCAGGGACCCCGCCGGGCAAGCAGTCCAAGGGGATCTTCGGGTTCATGATCATCATGATGCTCCTGCTGGTGCTCGTCACCTTCATGGCCAGCTCCAAGACCGGCGAAGAGATCACCTTCCAGCAGTTCGAGCGCCAATACGAATCGGGCGATGTCAAGCCCGACAGTGTGGTCGTGCGCATGTCGGGGATCACCGCCGAGCTCACGCAGCCGGATGTGGACAAGAACAAGAGCGGGATCATCCGTGTGCCCATCACGATGGTCACCCGCGAAGAGATCGCCCGCCGGCTTTATGAGCTCACCGACGGCAACTTCAAGGACAAGCCTCAGTCCGCGTGGGTGGGGCCGCTATTGACCTTTGCGCCCCTGATCCTGATCATGGTGCTGATCTGGTTCTTTATTGGTCGATCCATGCGAGCCGCCGGCGGCGGTGGGGGCATGATCGGGTCGTTCGGCAAATCACGCCACAAGACCATGACCAAAGAGATGACCGGCATCACCTTCAAGGATGTCGCCGGGATCGAAGAAGCCAAGTCCGAGGTCACCGAGATTATTGAGTTTCTTAAGAACCCCAAGCGGTTTACGCGTTTGGGTGGTCGTATACCTCGCGGCGTGCTGCTCAGCGGCCAGCCCGGTTGCGGCAAGACCCTGCTCGCCAAAGCAATCGCGGGCGAAGCCGATGTCCCGTTCTTTAGCATCTCGGGCTCCGACTTCGTCGAAATGTTCGTCGGCGTGGGCGCTTCGCGCGTGCGTGATCTGTTCAAGCAGGCTAAAGATTCCTCGCCCTGTATTATCTTCCTCGATGAGATCGACGCCATCGGGCGTCGTCGCGGCGGCGGATTCTCGGGCGGCGGCAACGACGAACGCGAGCAGACACTCAACGCGATCTTGGTCGAGATGGACGGGTTTGGATCGGGCGACGGCGTGATCGTGATCGCCGCGACCAACCGACCCGATGTGCTTGATCCGGCGCTGATCCGCCCGGGGCGGTTCGATCGCCAGATCGCGGTGCCCTTGCCCGATGTGGGCGGTCGGCTCGAGATCCTCAAGGTGCATTCCAAGAAGGTCAAGCTCGGCCCCAATGTCGATATGCAGAAGATCGCCCGCGGCACCCCAATGTTCTCGGGCGCCGATCTGGCGGCCATCATCAACGAAGCCGCGATCTCGGCGACCATGCTCGACAAAGAGTTCATCGAGCACGAGGACCTCGAAGAGGCCCGCGACAAGGTCAAGTTCGGTCGCTCCAACAAGTCGCGTGTGCGTGAGAAGGACGAGAACAAGCTCGTTGCGTACCACGAAGCCGGGCACGCGGTGCTCCAGGCGATGCTGACGGATTCGGATCCGCTGCACAAGGTGACGATTATCCCACGCGGGTCTTCGGGCGGGGCGACCTTCTCGCTGCCCGAAAAGGACCGCATGGGCTACGGGCTCAAGTGGCTCTACGCCACCATGCGCGTGATCTGCGGCGGGCGCATCGCCGAGGCCAAGGCGATGGACGATGTGTCATCGGGCGCATCTTCGGATATCCGTCAGGTGACAGGCCTGGCGCGGGCGATGATCCTCGAATGGGGCATGAGCTCCAAGCTCGGGTTCATCAACTACGCCGGCGAGGACACCCGCGATTCGTTTATCCCCGATAAGGACTACTCCGACGACACCGCCCGCGTGATCGACGAGGAGACCCGCCGGATCGTTGACGAGGCGTACAAGGACGCCGAGCGGATGCTCATGGAGAACTGGGACAAGGTCGAAGCCGTCGCCCAGGCGCTGCTCAAGTACGAAATACTCAACGCGGATGAAGTCCACAAGCTGATGCGCGGCGAAACACTCGAGCGTTCGACCGTAGCCGACCTGCTCGGTGCTGGGCCATCGGGCCCCAAGCCGGACAAGAAGACGGACACCAAGCCCGAGTCCAAGCCGGACGCCGAGCCGGATCTGCCGGGGGATTCGCTGCCCGATCCGGCGTAAGAAAGTATCTAAGTGGAAATCACACTCCAAGCCCCGGCCGCCTGCTGGGGCTTTTCTCATATGGCTGTGCATAGACTGATTGCAGTGATCAACGAAGAAACGCAAGAACATATCGACCGTGCGATGCAAACGAGCCACGCATGCCTCAAATGTAAATACAGCCTCGATGGAATCGATCCCTCGGGCGCATGCCCCGAGTGCGGCACGCCCATCATCGACGGGTGCGTCTGGTGTGCGTATGACCTCTCGGACACCGAGCCCAATGGTGTGTGCCCAGAGTGCGGCGTACCTGTTCACTGCTCCATCGGCAGTAGTGCGTTGGGTGGCGTGTCCACCGAGCAACTTCAATCGGTGCATGCCGGTTTTCGGCTCGTGACTTATCTCCTTCTGTTCTTCATCATTTTCATCGTGCTCCTCATTGCGACGATGTTCATGAACTTCAGGGCTACGGGCAGTTTAATCGGCATCACTGCGCTTGTAATCTGCATCGGCGTCGTGCTGGGCACCATCTTTGGTTGGTTCAAGCTCTCGCAGCCACTCACCGGGCTCCCGCGGAAGATCGATAAGCCCGGCATACGGTCGTTGGTGCGGGTGATGCTGTGGGTTTTTATTGGGGTGGCCATCTTGTCGTTGATCAACGGGCTGGTCGCGTGGGCTCCGCTATCAGAGGGTGGTTCGCTCACCGTGCGCGGTATCGCCAATGGGGTGCTCTTTGTGCTCCTGGGGAGTTCAGCGATTGTGCTCTTCGTCGCGAATGTGCTCTATATTGGATGGTTTGCTCGGCTCGTGCGGAACCAAAGAATACAGAAAAGAGCGAAGCACTTTGTTTGGACAGGACCAACCGTTGCGATTCTTGGCGCGATGCTCTTGTGCTTTGTTCCCATTTTCCCGCTCATCGTCCTTGCGCTCTACTTGGACATGATCGAATCTATCCGGATTGATCTCAAAAAGATCATCAAGGCCCGCCCGCCCGCTGTATAGCAATTCACACCGGTGTCCACCTACAGAGGCATCCGCTACACACCCATCGCCACAATCGCATCGGCGAGCTTGATGAAGCCGCCGCGGTCGGCGCCGGCGCCATAATCGACGACCCCGTTGACCTTGGGGGCGTTTTCGACGCATTGTTCGTGGATGTCGGTCATCACGCCGGTGAGCTTGTCGAGGGCTTGTTGCTTGGTCCAGGTGCTGTGCGATGCGTTCTGGGACATCTCGAAGCACGAGGTCGCCACGCCGCCCGCGTTGGCGGCTTTGCCGGGCCCGAACACGATGCCCTTGCTGTGGAACACACTCCGTGCCTCGTGGGTGCAGGGCATGTTCGCGCCCTCGGCGACGACCTTGATCCCGCGATCGGCCAGGGCGTTGGCGTCGTCCTTCTCAATTTCGTGCTGGGTGGCACAGGGCAGGGCGACATCGGCATCGACGAGCGACCACGGGCGGGCCTCGGGGTGGTAGGTGACGCCGTCGCTTGACCAGTCTTTGAGCTGTTCGCGTTGGACTTCTTTGTAGTCGATGAGTTCTTCGAGTTGTTCGCTGGTCATGCCCTTGTCGAAGGTGATCGAGCCGCCTGAGTCGGACATGGTGACTACTTTGGCGCCGTGTTCGATCGCCAGCTCGGCGGCGTAGAGCGCAACATTGCCGCTGCCCGAGATCATGACGCGTTTTCCATCGAGCGAGTCATCCATGTGCTCGAGCATGGATTTGGCGAAGGTGACCACGCCATAACCAGTCGCTTCGGTGCGTCCGAGGAGCCCGCCGAGCCCGAGGGGCTTGCCGGTGAGCACGCCGTCGCGTTGCTTGGTGATCTTCATGTACTGCCCGTAGAGGTACCCGAGCTCTCGCCCGCCCACGCCGATATCGCCGGCCGGCACATCGACGCTCGGGCCGATGTGTCGGTGGAGCTCGCGCATGAACGCCTGGCAGAAGCGCATGACCTCGTTGTCGCTGCGTCCCTTGGGGTTGAAGTTCGATCCGCCCTTGCCCCCGCCGATGGGCTGGCCGGTGAGCGCGTTCTTGAAGCACTGCTCGTAGGCGAGGAAGTGGAGGGTGTCCTCGGTGACGGTGGGGTGGAAGCGGAGCCCGCCCTTGTAGGGGCCCATGACATTGGAATGCTCGATGCGCCAGCCCAGATTCAGTTCGACCTTGCCTTGGTCGTTGACCCATTCGACGCGGAAGCGGATCACGCGATCAGGGATGAGCAGACGCTCGAAGACGCGGGCTTTCTGATACTGCGGATTGGATTCGAGGACGGGGACGATCGACTCGGCGACTTCGTCGATCGCGGATCGGAAGAGCGGCCCGGGGTTGAGGGCGTCGATCTGTGAGCTCAGGTCAAGAACATCGGCGGCGGTCGTCATGCATGTCTCCTGCTATAGGTGAATAGGCGGGTGTTGGTGACACTCGTGAACGGAGACAAGCACCAGTTTCTTCCAAGAGTGTATACCAGAACCGGGGATGCCCGTTGGGGATGGGGTGTACGCGGGCGGTCGAGCCCAAAGCGAGATGGAGAATCAGCGATTCTGGGCCAATAGGCACGGGTGGTCAATACTTTCAAGAATCATTGAAAATACAAAAACAACATCGTATACTCTGACTATGGAATCACAACCCCTCCATCTCGTCACCGGCGCTCTGGGATACACAGGCAAAGCCATCACCGAGCAGCTGCTTGAACGCTCAATCCGCGTCCGCACGATGACCAACTCGCCCGATCGTCAGAACCCCTTCGGCGATCAGCTCGATATCCGGCGGATGGAATTCGATGACCACCAAGCGCTCGTCGATGCCTTCGCCGGCGTGTCGGTGTTCTACAACACCTACTGGGTGCGGTTTAACCACAAGGGATTTAACTTCGAGCAGGGGATCGAGAACTCGAAGAGGCTCTTCGCAGCCGCCAAAGAGGCGGGGGTGGAGAAGATCGTGCATGTGTCGATTCTGCACGCCGACGAGGCGGATGATCTGGGGTACTACAAGGGCAAGCACGAGCTCGAAGACGCGATCAAGGACCTCGGCGTGCCCTACGCGCTCGTCCGTCCGGGCGCGATGTTCGGGCGCAACGACATCCTGATCAACAACATCGCCTGGACCCTCCGGCGCATGCCCATCTTCGGCACCTTCGGCGACGGCTCGTACCGCATGCGCCCGATCCATGTCGAGGACATGGCGAGTTTGATGATCGCCCAAGGGCTCGCCGAGGGTTCGGCGACGGTCGATGCCGTCGGGCCCGAGTCGTATACCTATAAGGAGTTCGTCGAGCTCATCGGTTCGATCGTGGGGATCTCCAAGCCGATAGTCTCTGTGCCGCCCATCGTGGGGTATTGGGTCTCCAAGCTCGTCAATGTGATGGTGCAGGATGTGGTGATTACGCGCGAGGAGATCGATGGGCTCATGCGCGGGCTGCTTGATTCTGACCAAGCCGCCACGGGCACGGTCAAGCTCTCTGCATACATCGAGGAGCACAAGCACACGCTGGGCAAGCGGTACGCCAACGAAATCAAACGCCGGACGAATCGGGTGTTGGCCTATGACCAGATTTGATCAGATCTGACACAATTTGACTATACTTCTCACAACCGAGGAGACTGAACATGTCATCTGCGAATCAGCCAACCGATCAACCAACGAATCCGTCCGCCGTGCTCATCGCTCATGATCGCTGGGCCAACGCCCAGCTCTACGCGGCGTGCCGAGCGCTCAGCGACGAGCAGTTTGTCCGATCCTTCGAGATGGGCACCGGCTCGATCCACAACAACCTCGTCCACAACCTGGGCGCGATGCGCGGCTGGACCGATGTGCTCGACGAGACCCCGTCGCGCCCAAGGCTCGAAGAACGGATCGAGGGCCAGCCCTACACGCTCGATGAGATCGAAAAGCTCCACGCAGAGATCACCAAGGACTTCGAGCGGGCCGCCCTGGCTCGGCCGTTCGAGACGGTGATCAACCGTGAGCGGGACGGGCAGGCCTATACCTTCACCGTCGGGGGTATCCTGACCCATGTCACGACCCATTCGATGCACCACCGGGCCCAGTGCCTCAACATGCTCCGTCAGCTCGGGGCCAAAGAGCTCCCGATGTCGAGCGTGATGGAATGGATGCTGGTCGAAAAGTAGCATCCTCCAAGGGAGCTACGAAAAATCCTGGATAGGCGACACATCGTGGGCGATTTCTTGCTTGTGTTTTTCAGTTTTTTCGTTTAAAATGAGTAGATGCGTCTAGCCCCGGCTCGGAGCATCCCAAATCTCATGCCGATTAACGGAAAGGACACACTCGGATGAAACAATCAACACTGGCCATCGCGGCCCTCTCGCTGTCAGCGCTCTGTGCCCATGCTCAGTCGTTCAATGTCGATTGGGGATCGCTCGATTCGTCGCCGTCTTCGTCATACGGTGCTCAGGGGTTGCCCGGTGTGTGGAACACCTTTGATGCGATGCCCAACTTCCAGCGTCTGGCGTTGGTTGGGCTCGATGGATCGCCCATCAAAGCGGACATTATGAATATCGGGTTCGATGTGATCGAATCCGCTGATATTCCGAACACAGGCGGCGACGACGAGGCCCTGCTCGACGATTGCTTTACCGCGTTCAACGATCCGGTCGACGGGTGCATCTTTATGCGGTTCCTCGAACCCGGCGAGTACAGAGTTATCCTCTATGGCATCGCCCCCGACGACTCGACGCTGCTTAATCGCCTGCGGATCGATCAGAACGCCGAGGAGCCCGAGTTCGTTGGCGGCGCATGGTCTGGCTCCCACGAGTACGGGGTGACTTACATGGCTCAGCACGCCACGGTTGGGGAGGACGGGCGTCTGGACCTGCACTCAGGGCTCAATGGTGGGTTCATCCGCTCGGTGCTCAACGGGATGCAGGTGGTCAAGATCGAGCCGTGTCTGGCGGACTTGACGGATGATGGGGAGCTGGATTTCTTTGATGTTTCCGCGTTCCTTGACGCGTTTGGTGCTCAGGACCCAGCCGCGGACTTTACGGGTGACGGCGAGTACGACTTCTTCGATGTCTCATCCTTCTTAGACGAGTTCGGCGCGGGCTGCCCCTGATCCATCTCCATTCTTGGACCCGCACTGATGCCCGGGTAGCCATTGATTCAAACCCGCCATTCGATCCGTCGATCGGCGGGTTTTTCGTACGCCTTGGCGATCTTGAGCTCTGCTGGCATGTTAACAGGGCCCATTGAGTGAGCTACGATGAAGGGCCGAGCTTGTTTTATGGGTTCGGAGCTTTTCACAATGACCAATCGCCTGCGATTCAATGCGCGGGTTAAAGCAGACAAGCGAGGTGCCCCGATGGCATGGATGAAGATCAAGGACGCGTTCGCGGCCGACCCCGGAGTTGAGTTGACCATCAAGGGCTGGGTCCGCACCAAGCGGGATTCCAAAGCCGACGGCGGGCTCTCGTTTGTCGCGGTGCACGACGGGACTTGCTTCGATCCGATCCAGGTCGTCGCCCGCCATGACCTGAGCAACTACGAAGAGGTCGCCAAGCTGGGTACCGGGTGCAGCGTCGAGGTCGACGGCGTGCTCGTCGAGTCACAGGGCAAGGGACAGAGCGTCGAGATCCAGGCGACGGCCGTGCGTGTGATCGGGTGGGTCGAGGACCCCGAGACCTACCCGGCATCGAACAAACGCCATTCGTTCGAGTACCTCCGCGATGTCGCACACCTGCGGACGCGGACCAACACCTTCGGGGCGGTTGCCCGCGTGCGCCACGCGTTGGCCCAGTCCGTGCATCGGTTCATGGACGAGCAGGATTTCTATTGGGTGCACACGCCGATCATTACGGGCTCGGATTGCGAAGGGGCCGGCGAGATGTTCCGCGTCTCGACGCTCGATTTTATGAACATGCCCAAGGGCGAAGATGGACAGGTCGATTTTTCCAAGGATTTCTTCGGCAAAGAATCGCATTTGACGGTGTCGGGCCAGCTCAATGTCGAGACCTACTGCAGTTCACTCAGCCGGGTGTACACCTTCGGGCCGACCTTCCGGGCGGAGAACTCGAACACCACGCGCCACCTGGCGGAGTTCTGGATGATCGAGCCCGAGCTCGCGTTCGCGGACCTGCACGACAACATCGAGCTGGCCTCGGGCATGCTCCGCGCGTGCGCTTCGGATCTGCTTGATAAGCGGATGGATGATCTCGAGTTCTTCAACCTGCGGATCGAAAAAGGCATCATCGATCGGCTCAAGATGCTCGTCGAATCGCCCGTCAGGACCATTACCTATACCGAAGCGATCAATATCCTCGAGACCTGCGGCCAAAAATTCGAGCACCAAGTCAAATGGGGCATCGATATGCAGACCGAGCACGAACGCTACCTCAGCGAGCAGCACTTCAAGCAGCCCGTCGCGGTGATCAACTATCCCAAGGACATCAAGGCGTTCTACATGCGGCTCAACGACGAGGGCACCGATGGGGCGCCCGGGCAGACGGTGGCCGCGGTTGATATCTTGGTCCCCGGCGTGGGCGAACTCATCGGCGGCTCGCAGCGCGAAGAACGCCTGAGCGTGCTCGACGGACGCATCAACGAGATGGGGCTCGACATCGATGACTACTGGTGGTACCGCGACCTGCGCAAGTACGGCACGGTGCCTCACGCGGGCTACGGGCTCGGGTTCGAGCGTCTGGTGCAGTTCTGCACCGGGATGCAGAACATCCGCGATGTGATCCCGTTCCCGCGTGCCGCCAAACAGGCGGAGTTCTAATGCAGTTTCGCACGCTCTTCGCCGTCGGGGTATTCGGGTTTCTTCTCTGTTCGCCGGCCATAGGCGATGAGCCTCTGGTCGCAGAGCCACAGATCGAATCGGTTGAAGCCGAAGCGGTCTCCGAGGAAACCCTGCTCGCCAACGCCCGTGTGCGCGAGGTCATCGCTGCGATGAACGACGCGATCGAAGCGGGCGATGTCGGCGCGTACATGAGCCGCATTGATCCGTCGCACACCGTGTTCTTGACCGAGCAGCGGGCGTGGATCACCGATTCGATCCTAGAAGGCGTGCAGGTGATCGAGTATGCGTTTCTCGAAGAGCCAGGAGTTGCCGAGCGTGCGAATGATGAGCTGGTTGCGAGCATCGGGATCCGCTGGAGCCTCAATGGTGACGGGCCATTGCAAGGCGATGAGCCATGGAACATGGTGTACATGGCTCGGTTTGTTCCATTGGGTTCTGTGGAAGGGGGCTGGGTGTTCGCAGGGCCTCACTGGCACTTTGATCTCTACGACGAGGCAACCGATGTGCGCGTGCTCGCGACAGAGAACCACGAAGCGAACGCCCAACTCGCCCTTGAGCGCGCCCCCGAGATCCTCACCATGGTCGAAGAAGACTTCGGCAAGGACCTGAGCACCGAGCTGGTGATCAAGGTGTACAAGAAAATGAAGAGCCTGCAGGCGTCGATCTCGCCGGCGTACACCGACCCGCTCGCGGGCTGGAACGAGCCGGGCGAGTCGATCAAGATCCTCGGGCGAACACGAGTGTCCAAGGCATCGCTCGATCCGCTGCTCGCCCACGAGATCGGGCACGCGGTGAGCTTCGAGTTCGGTCCCGAGATCAACAAGGCCCCGTGGTGGACGCTCGAGGGGATCGCCGAGGTGGCGGCCGGGTTGTTCCGTGACTCTTGGGAATCTAAGAACCGACGCATCACGATCATGGCCAAGAAGGACAACCTGCGCGAGTGGGAGCAACTCGCGGATTTCAAGGGCGAGGCCACCGACCACGCGATGCATGTGTATCTCCAGGGCTGGTCGATGATCGACTACATCGATCGCACCTTCGGCAAGGACCAGCGCAATGCGTGGTTCAGCGAGCTGGGCACCGGGGCCACGCTCGATCAGGCATCGATGCGGACGCTGGGGCTGAGCTTCGAAGAGCTCGATGCGCAGTGGTATCAGTCGTTGATGGATTGAATTTCGATAGAGTGAGAACCGGAGAGTAACCGGGCAATGCTTACGGCGATTCGCCGGGCATCTGGTTCTCGATCGGTGCCAGATCATCGCTTGAAGTCACCACACGCGTCGGCGCTTTGGTCGGCGTTGGAGTGGGCGGCGTGCGGAAGAACATCGTGTAGCCCCATAGGATGGTGGCAAGAAACAGCGTCCAGATCGCGATGTACCCGACCGAGTTACGGACCTCGGGTGACTTGGACGCGAGCGGACGCGAAAGCTGCAGAATGCCCTTGGCGAGCACTGGGCCGCCACGGGTGACGATCAGGTGGCCGTACTGCTTGGACTTGGTTTGGCCGATCAGGAAAGCGGTCTGCCAGATCGAGCGGATCTCATCGTCTTCTTCGAGTTCGTCAGCGTGGGCACCGGAGAGATCGGGCGAATGAGTCGGTGCTTTGGCGGCTGGTGCTGCGGGGCCTGTCTTGGCCGCGACGGTGGCGCCCGGCGACCCGATCGCGGGCACGGTCGTATCGGCTACAGCAGCGGGCTGGATCTCTGGCTCGGCTGCGGGCTCGGTTTTCTCGGGAATCGCTGGGGCAGATGTTGGATTCGTTTGTGAGTCTACTTCTGTGTCTGCACTCGGCTCAGGCGCAGTCGGCGGATTCGCAGCTGAGGCTTCAACTGCGTCCACAGCATCAACCGATTCGACCGGTGTGCTCTCGAGGGCGAGCGATTCGAGCAGCAGCGAGTGGGCCTGGTCGTCCTCGTTGGCGGCGGATTCGACGAGTTCGCCCTCGGGCGTCGCGAAGTCGCCCATCAACAAGTCATCGCCCAATCCGGCGAGCGCATCATCAAGATCGCCCAGCCCCCTATCGGGCTCGCTGGGTGTCGAGGGGGCTGTGTCCGTATCTGCATCCGTATCTGCGTCTGGCTCCGTGACCGATTTTGTAACGGATTCCGTTTCTTGGGCCTGATCCTGATCCTGATCCTGATCCTGATCCTCGGCTTGGTCGGTCGGTTCTTTGGCCGATTCGTCCGATTCGTTCGCTTCGCTGATGGTCTCGGCTGTTGTTTCGACTTCTGCGACGGCGGGTTCTGGATCAGGCTCGGCCGCTGATTCAGCAATCGGTGCAGTGGCTGTTTCCGTGACCGCATCTGTTTCGGACAAGGCCTCGGGTCGCGATTCTGGTTCAGCGGCGATCTCTTCGATCAGCTCTTCGTTGACCGCTTCGAGTACTTCGTCAATCAGGTCTTCGTCGGTTGGAACATCGGTGGCGGTGTCGGCCGGTGTCGATTCCGATGCCGGGGTTTCAGTCGCAGGTGTCTCCGTCATCGGCGCATCGCCGTTGATCAAGTCATCCGCCACCGCGCCCAGCGGATCAGTGTCGATGTCAGAGATTGGCTCTTGGATCTCCGCTTCTGGCTCGGTTGTCGGCTCGTCTGACTGGGCATCGAGGTTCGTCGGGCCCGGCTCATTGAGCAGCTCGCCGATCGCGTCGTCGATCAGGGCTTCGGTGTTTTCCGAAACCGCGTCGAGTGCTTCGAGGGCCTCGCTGGTGCTCGCGTCGGTTGCCGAATCAGATTCGTTCGATGCAGTTGATGCATCGGGTGATGCATCGGGGGTTTGATCTTTACTCTGGTCGCTTGCTTGATCGTTTGGCGCATGCGAAACATCGAGCTCGTCCATGAGCTCGTCGATCGATTCGCTCAGCGCCTGCTGAGGGTCGGGATTGGGTTCTTTCTGATCCAATACAACGCGATAATCGGGGTTTTGGGGCGCGAACTCAAGGGATATCGGCCGTAATCTCGGGATTACTTTTTGATCCCATCCTCCCTACCCTCTGGTGATGTCGAGCCGCCACCATATCCAGCATCACCTCATGTTCTCGGACCTTGGAGCCATCAAGCCCGGGCAGGTGTTTGAAATTGGCGGCCCCGAAGCCCATCACGCAATCCGCGTCAAACGCGTAGGAACCGGGCATCGGGTCGGCTTGCTCGACGGGTGCGGGCGGATTGGCTCGGGCACCGTCCAAGCGATCAAGGGCCCAAAGTCCAAGCCAACCATGACCATCGAGCTGCTTGGGATTGAATCTTTCGAGCCCTCAAAGCCCCGTTTAGAGGTCTACTCGGCCCTGCCCAAGGGCGATCGGCTCGATCGGATGATCGATCAGCTCAGCCAGCTTGGGGTCCAGAGCTACCGTCCGCTGCTCTGCGAGCGATCGCAGCGCAAGCCCGAAACCGTGAATATCGAGAAGCTCGAGCGGATCGCGATCGAAGCCGCCAAACAGTGCCATCGCCCGTGGCTGATGGAGATCGGCGATCCGATCGGGTTCGAAGACGCGATCAAGGACCCGGACGCGATCGTCGCGGATGCATCGGGCGAAGCCGATATCGCTAGTGTGAACCCCGAGCGCGTCGTGATTTTGATCGGGCCGGAGGGCGGGTGGTCGGACGATGAGCGGGGGGTGATCGGTGCAACCGGCGTACGGGTGTGCCGGTTTGGTTTATTCGTGCTCCGGATCGAAGCCGCGGCGTGTTCGGCATCGGCTATTGTTCTGTCGAGGGCGAGCGGGTCAGAAAACGAACAATGATGTTGAGATTGAACTTGGATTGTGATTCAAGAAGGAAGTAAGAATGAAAACTGCAGCGATGTTGGTCTTATGCGTGCTCTGTTCTCCTTTGTTTGCCGGCGGCGTGATCGACAGCGAGCACAAGCAGCGGGCGCAGACGGTCAGCTCCCGTGCGATCGACTACCTCACTTCGCGACAGCACTATGTGACGGGCGGCTGGGATGATTTTCCGGATGAGCCGCACATGCCCGCGTTTACTGCATTGGTGCTCCAGGGGATGCTCCTCGATCCGACCGTCGACGAGAAGACCGGGGCCGTGATCTTGGGCACGCGGTATCTGCTCGAGCAGGTCAACGAGGACGGGAGCATCCACGACGGGATCTTGCCGAGCTACAACACCGCGATCAGTATTTCAGCGCTCTCGATGATCCAGGACACCAAAGCGATGGCCGCGAGCATCAACGGGATGAAGTTCCTCCGCACGCTGCAGTATTCGAATCTCAACACCACCAGCGTCGAGGGCATCGAGGGCCCGATCGATATCACCCATCCGTACTACGGCGGCGTGGGCTATGGCAAGCACGGACGACCGGATCTCTCAAACCTGAGCTTCTTCGTCGATGCGCTCCACGACACCGGGGTCTCGACCAACGACGCGGCCTATCAACGGGCGCAGGTCTTCCTCTCACGCGTGCAGATGGTCGACGAGGTCAACGAGATGGACTACGCCGACGGCTCGGAGCAGGGCGGGTTTATCTACGCGACGGTCCCCGATCTCGAATCCGTCGATGGCAAAGCCGGGCAGTCACAGGCGGGCACGATCGTTGAGACCACCGAAGACGGCGAGGAGCTCACCCGGCTCCAGTCCTACGGCTCGATGACCTACGCCGGGTTTAAGTCGTTGGTCTACGCGGATATCGATCCTGAAGACCCACGCATGGTCAGCGCCTGGAAATGGATCGAGGAGAACTACACCCTCGAAGAAAACCCCGGGCTCGGGGAGCAGGGGTACTACTACTACCTGTGCACCATGGCCCGGGCGCTCGATGCCTTCGGCGTCGACGAGATCAACGGGCACAACTGGCGCGAAGAGATGATCGACAAGATCTACGAACTCCAGTTCCCCAACGGGGCGTTTAAGGTGCTCAACAAGCGTTGGATGGAGGAGAACGATGTGCTGATCGCGGCCTATGCGCTGATTGCTATTGGGCACGCCGCCAACTAAGATTGAGCTTTCAATCACCGCTTGTTCAAAGCGTCCGGCTCCCTGGTTCTCTTGACCGATCCGGACCCACACAAAGGACGATATCCATGCCCACCGCGACCCTCCCCGTGCACTATACCGAACTCATCAAGCTCTGCAGAGAGTCGGGCACGCTGGGCTCGATCGGTGCGTTGGTCGGGTGGGACCAAGAGACCTACATGCCCAAGGGCGGGGCCAAGGCGCGGGCCGAGCAGTCTTCGCTTCTCGCCGGTATCGTTCACGAACGCAACACCAGCGAGCGGCTCGGCGAGCTGATCGCCCAGTGCGAAGCCGATGGCGATCTCAACCAGGACGGCTCGATCGAATCGGCGAACCTGCGTGAGATGCGCCGGGATTACGATCTGGCGACCAAGCTGCCGACCGATCTGGTCAAGGCGTTGGCCCAGGCCCAGTCCGAGGCGCAGGACACCTGGAAGCGGGCGCGGGCCGACAACGATTTCGCGTCGTTTGTCCCGGCGTTGACCCAGGTGCTCGATCTCACCCGCCAGAAGGGCGAGTGCTACGGCTACGCAGAGGGCGGCGAGGTCTACGACGCGTTGATCAACGAGTTCGAGCCCGATACGACAGCCGTGGAAATTGAGCGTGTGTTCACGCCGTTGCGTGATCGGTTGAGCGCATTCATTGCTGAGGTCACCGACGGCGGCACCGCGCCGCAGGTCGATTTCCTGCACCGCTCGATCCCGGTCGAGCAGCAGCACGCCTTCGGGCAGGCGATCACCGCCCAGCTCGGGTTTGACTACGACAAGGGACGCTTGGATGTGACGACCCATCCGTTCTGCTCGGGCTTCGGGCCCGGCGATACGCGGATGACAACGCGGTATGAGCCGACCAACTTCCCCGATGCCGTGGGCTCGACGATGCACGAGTGCGGGCACGGGCTCTACGAGCAGGGGCTGCTCAAGGACGGCGAGTACTTCGGCACACCCATGGCCAGCGCGGTCTCGCTGGGGATCCATGAGTCCCAGTCACGCATGTGGGAGAACATGGTCGGGCGCGGCAAGCACTTCTGGAACTGGGCCCTGCCCGTGGCCAACAAGCACTTTGATAACGCGTTCGCTGATATCGAGCTCGATACCTTTGTCAAGGCGATGAACACCTGCACGCCCAGCTTCATCCGCGTCGAGTCCGACGAGAGCACCTACAACCTGCATGTCATGATCCGCTTCGAGCTCGAACGCGCCATGATCCGCGGCGACCTCTCAATCAAGGACCTCCCCGGCGCGTGGAACGAGAAGTTCAAGAACTTCCTCGGGCTCGATGTCCCAAGCGACGACAAGGGCTGCCTGCAGGATGTGCACTGGTCGTTCGGGTTGGTCGGCTACTTCCCGACCTACACCTTGGGCAACCTGTACGCCGCCCAGTTGTGGGAGACGATCATCGAGCAGATCCCGGATCTCGAAGAGCAGATGGCCAAGGGTGAGTTTAGTGCGTTGCTCACCTGGCTGCGCGAGAACATCCACCAGCACGGGCGTCGATACTCCGCGGCCCAGCTCTGCGAGCGGGCGACGGGCAAGGCGCTCGAGTCCGAGCCGTTGATGCGTCATCTCGAGCGTCGCGTCAAGCCCGCCTACGGCATGTAAACAAACGAGTGGCTTTTGGTCGCGTATGAGGGATCGCGTGTCACGGATCTCGACGGGCCCACATCCAGAGCCCGGCCGTCGATGCGCCGATGGTATTGCAGACCAGGTCCCACGCGGTGTTGGTGTAGCCGCCGACATTGGTGTCGGGGATGGTGAGGACCGCGACAAACTCCACGATCTCGTTGATGGCCCCGAGCCCGATGCTCATGAGCACCGCTGCGCAGGCGGCCGCGAAGGTGGCGCGGGCGTCGAGGAGCACCCGCAAGGCTTCGTAGCACGCGACGGCCGCCGAGAAGAACCCGAAGGTGTGCACGATCTGGTCGTAGCGGGGGAGGTTGGGCAGGTAGCGAAGCGAGTAAAGCACCGCGGATTCCGGGCGATCAGCCTCACTGGCGGCTGCGCGGAAGGCGTCGGTCAGTGATGGATCGATCCCGATCGTCCCCCCGGCCATGTGCATGAACCCCCAGATCGCCAGCAGCCACAGGGCGGTCGATGAGAATCGGACTCGCAGATGGATGCCGACGGTGCCCACAATGAAGATCACCATCACCAGCGAGTACATCAGGAACTCGGTGTTGCCCTGCTGGAGGGCGAAGAATGAGAAGACGAGCATGTAGAGCAGGACGAAGGCCGTGAGGGCCTTGGAGGGGAACCGGGCGTTGCTTGATGAGTAGCCTTGGCGTATGTGCATGGGGCGAGTATACCCGATGGGAAAACCAGGGTCGGTTTCCCTAGAATACGCCATGAGTGACACCAACGACCCACATGCCGACCCACACGCAGACCCAGTCGTGGTCGGTATTTACGACACCGAGTTCGAGGCGGCCCTGGTCAAGAACATGCTGGGCGAAGCCGGCATCCCCGCCCAGATGGTGGGGGCGATGACCGCGGGTTTCCGAGCCGAGACCCCGGGCAAGGTCAAGGTGCTCGTGCCCGGGAGCTTGGGTGAGCAGGCCATAGCATTGATCGCTCAAGAAGCTGAATCGAACGAATAAACCAGTAGATAAACAGATGGATCTGAGCGGGATTGCTCGCGAATAGCCCTGTAGATACATACATAGACCCATAGGCTCGGGCGTGTTGGTGCGCTAGAGTTGAGACCGGCCGCCCAAAAACATGCGGCCTTCGAGGAGAACAAAGAATGAAATCAGTGATTGCTGGTGTTGTCGTACTCATGGGCCTTGTGATCGCCGCGTTTGCGGTCCAGCCCGAGACCAAACCCGTTGAGCCCGCCAAGGGCGTCGATCAGGCCCAGAAGGGCGATGCAGCCGAGACGGCGCAGGAAGAGGAGAAGCTCGTGTATTTCCAGATGACCACCTCGCACGGCGAGATCTACCTTGAGCTCAACAATGAGCTCGCTCCCATCTCGACCAAGAACTTCCTCAGCTATGTCGAGGAAGAGTACTACAACGGCACGATCTTCCATCGCGTGATCGAGAACTTCATGATCCAGGGCGGCGGGTTCGACGAGGACATGAACAAGAAGGACACCAAGCCCGGCATCGAGAACGAATGGACCAACGGGCTGAGCAATGTCCGCGGGAGCATCGCGATGGCACGCCTCGGCGGGCAGGCCAACTCGGGCACCTCGCAGTTCTTTATCAATGTCGCCGAGAACGGGTTCTTGGATCAGCCACGCGATGGCTCGGGCTACGCGGTCTTTGGACGCGTCGTTAAGGGCATGGATGTGGTCGACAAGATCCGCGTGGTCAAGACCGGCACCAAGCGCGGCATGGGCGATGTGCCCGTCGAGCCAGTCGTCATCAAGACGGTGGTCAAGCTTGACAGCGCCAAGGTCGAAGAGCTCGGGCTGGCCGAAGCTGAAGATTGATCTGTACGCAATAACGACTCGTGAAGCCCGTTGCCCTTTGGTGACGGGTTTTTTTATAGATACGCGCAATTATGATTTGGCCCGTTGCATGGGGAAATTCGCGTGCATGTGGATGGATTGTTGACAGGAATGGTCCGAGAATGCGTCTGTTTATGTGTTGGGTGAACATGGCCGATGAAACTGCAGGCGATCGAATCCCTATACCGAAGTGGGTCTATAGCAAATCAGAGATATGAGACGAACGACTGGGGACGACGATGAATGAGACCTACGGGAATAGAGAAAACACACACAGCGATGCCGTCGAGAGCGCTGAGCCGGAGATTATCCCGTTCGCCGATGAAGCCGATCAGATCACACTGGTCGATGATGAAGCTCGAGCAGAAACCGAAGAAGACACAACCGATACCCAGTTACCGGCAGAGGTCCAGCGCCTCTCCGTCGTTGATCAGGACCTCGGAGCTGGGTATGCAACACCCCGCTCGAGCAAAGGACGCTACGCCTGCCCATGCTGCGGCCAGGGCGCCACACGAGTGATGCGCGTGCGGGTCAAAGAATACCAGCAGGGCCAGCCGCGCTGGGTCGCGCTGTGTGCGGTGTGCGCGGCTTCGATGCTCGCCCAAGTCCCCGGCACAGTGGTCGGTGGCATGGTCCGCCCGAGCCGACGCAAGGCACGCAAAGCGGCCCGTGCAGCAGACCGAGCAAACGCCAGAGCCAACGCTCTGCGGGAGACGAACGCCGGGTTTCGTCAGGCGAGTTAACCCCTTTTCGCGTTTCAACAAGCCCAAAGACTGACCCGATCATCACCAGCAGAGAATCACAAGAAAACCACAAGAAAAGCCCGCGTCTCTTTCGAGGACGCGGGCTTTTTTTAGATGCTTGAGTCGATCAGCTGGCTGACTATGTTCCAGGCTCGATCTCGCCCGCTTTAAGCGTGAACTCCATCTCGATATCGCGGGCCTTCTCGGCGGCGTAGCTCAGGGTGACGGTGTCGTGCTCGTCGCCCTCGACCAAGAAGCGGTAGGTGCTCACCGACTGCCCCCCAATGCCCGAATCAATCAGCAACCGCCCGGGGCGATCCGTCACGGCATTGATCGAGTTGGCATGGCGATCGCGGATGCGTCCGGAGAGCACGGTGTGCGGGCCGTCGAGCGTGAGCAGGTCGGGCAGGCCGATCTTGTTGCGCTGGGCCAGGGCGAGCCGGGTCGGGATGATCTTGGAGTTCTCGATCTCCACGGTGACCTCCCACAAGCCAGAATCCAGCTGCTCGACGCCGATCCATTTGAACGCGAGCTCGGGCATATTGCCCGCGTGGAACATCGTGAAGGCGAAGTTGCGATGGCACGCCTCTTCGAGCATAAACGGCGGCGTGACGCGCGACGAGTACTTGGTCCCGCCGCCGATGAGCACCTGGCCGTGGGTCGGGTGGGTGTGCTCGGTGTAGTCGGTGAAGGTCTGCCCGAAGAGCATCCGGTCCTGCCAGTGCATGCGCTCAGTGGCGGAGAACTCACGCGATGGATCGGGCATGATGCGTGAGTCGGTCCAGAGCTCGTTGGTGAAGCTCACGATCCCGAGCCCTTCGCTGAGCCAGTTGACGAACCCGCCGTGGACGGTGTAGAGATCCGCGTGGATCACCATGTAGTCGTAGTAGGGGAGCAGGTCCTCGCCGGCGTTGCCGATCTGGTCGTACACGGCCCGATCGGATCGCGGATACAGGCTGTCGAGGTATTTGGCCCCCGGCCCACGCAGGATCATGCCTCCGGCGTTGTGGTAGCTCTGCCCCGCAGCAATATTGGGATGCTCAAGGATAAAGCCCGCGACCGCTTTGGTCTCCGCCCGGTCAAACGGGAACTCGCCCGCGCCGTACTGGATGTAGTTGGGCTGCCAGTCGCTGGCCCAGTTGCGGTTCATGTCGTAGCCGCCCGGGCCGTCCTCGTTGATGCGTCCGTCGCCGTCGTTGTCGATGCCCTCGGAGCCCAATCGCGTCAGGTTGCCCTGCACGCCCTCTGGGGCGCGTTCGATGATGCGCGGGTCGAGCTCATTGCGTCGGTAGCGTCCGTTGGGATCGATCTTCCACATCGATGTAATGTGCCCGTCGCCGTCGAGGTCTTCTGGTGGGTCTTCGTCGAGGAGCCCGTCGAAGTCGTTGTCGGTGGGGCGTTGCCCGGTGCGGGCCGAGTGGGGGGTGTTGGGGTTGGCGAACCATTCGGCCCGCCCGTCGGGGTTCTGCGAGGGCAGGAAGTAGAACGCAACGCGATCGATCAGATCGGTGAGCTGTTCGACCTTCCCATGGCTCTTGGTGAGGTACCAGATGGAGTAGAGGACGGTTTCGGAGGCTTGGATCTCGTTGCCGTGGACATTGCCGTCGATGTACATCGCGGGCTTGGTGGATGCGTCGCCCGTCTCAGGATTGTTGAGCGTGATGAGCCACATATCGCGTCCCTGCTCGCTCTTGCCGATGGATTCGAGCGTGAGCAGCTTTGGATACGCCTCGACCAGATCGCGGATGATGGTGGTCATCTCATCGCTGTCGTAGTAGCGGTTCCAGCTGACATCCACCTTGGACGGCAGCTGCTGCTGAGCGTGGGCGATCGGGGCACTGAGGGCCATCAGGCTCAGGAGCCCGGCGGTGCACAATGTGGATTGGATATCTCTGATTGGGTTTCTCATGATTGATCCTCCGCCGATGGCTGGCTGAGCTTGATACTGTGGTTGCCCAAACGCGGGTCGTTGATTTCGATCGTGATATCGGTGATGTCCTCATCGCTGCTCGTGCGGAAGATCCAGTGGTGGTCCGAGCGCCCGCCGTCGGGGGCGATGCCCCAGATGCGTGATACGCGTTGGCCTTGGATGATCTGATCGACCGGCGTTGAGAGCCGAAGCACGATCGGGCGGATGGTGCGTTTGGACTGGGAGTAGGCGGTGGTGGTGGGCATCGCGCCCTCGTTGACGATCGAGACGCGGACCTCGTAGAGCCCGTCGGCGAGCTGCTTGATCTCCGGGCCAACAATTGAGAGCTGCGGGCGGGCGTCGATCAGATCAACCACGAACGCGGTCATTTTGTCGGCGATCGGGTCGAGTTCGCTGCTCGGCGGGTTGATCTTGGCGAGGGGCACAAACCCGCCGATCTCGACCTTGCCCAAGGTCGGGTGGTCGTAGGGCTGCCAATCGACGAACCCAGTGATGCCGGCTTGCTCGAAGTAGGCGAGCCACTTGGCGTCGTCGCTGAGCTTCTTCTTTTTCGGCTTGTCGTCCGACTTTGGTTTGTCTGCTTTGGGCTCGGCTTCAGGCGTGACCCTGCGGATCTGGATCCCCGCCTGGGCGGCGTACTGCTCGACCATGTCTGGGGTGATCATGCCCATCATGGTCTGATCGACCGGCTCGCCGGTGAAGGCCTCGTAGGCGTCCATGAGTTCTTCGAGGGTCTCCATGCTGATGTCGCCCACGCCCGATGGGGTGAGCCTGGGCTCGGCATTCGGTGCTTCGGCTGCTGGAGTTTCTGCGGGTTCTTGATCTTGATCGTTGTCATCGGCGGATTCGAGCTCCGGGCGGGCCCAGGCATTGGCGGCGAAGCTCGGGATCCCACGCTGAGCATACAACCACGCGTGGAAGCTGCCCGCGGTGTCGTGCTTCGGGGCTTCTTTATATCCCACGGCTTCCTTGAACAACTCACTCGCCTGCTTGTACAGATCGCTGTCTTTAGAATCGATCTCCTTGGGCGCGGCCCCGGAGATGTCCTTGGCGCCAGACTGAGGCAGGTTCACGAGGTTATCGTGGCGGCCGAGGGTCAATGCCATTACGATGTGGTCGTTTTCGAGGACGAACTGGGCGATCGCGTGGGCCTCGGGCTCGGAGAGCGGGTAGCGACCGGCGTGCGTCGCGTGCTCTGGCCAGCGGTGCATGAAGTTCTGATCGAGATCGACGCTGCCGAACCCGTCCTCGTTGATCTGCCCGTCGCCGTCGTTGTCGATGCCCTCGGGGTAGATTGTGAAGCTCGCGTGCTGATCTTCCTTAAGATCGGGTTCGATGTTTAGGCGAGGATCATCGGGATCCGCGAGGTGGGTGGGGATGTCGTCGATGGGCGGGTTGAGCCGACGCATGGTGGTGATGTAGCCGTCGTTGTTGAGGTCTTCGGGGGCGTCCTCGTTGAGCAAGCGATCGCGATCGTCGTCGACTGGTCTTGTGTTGCCCGCGTCGCCCATAGAGAGCGACTTGAGGTTACGAGCGGCTCCGTCGGGGTTGAGCCTCGGGACGATGTAGATGGTCATCTCGTCGAGCAGGTCGGTGTGCGATTCGATGATCCTGTTGGCGATGCGCATCGCGGTCTCGGTGCTGGCGAGTTGTCGCCCGTCGATCCCGGCGGTGATCAGCATGGCCGGGTGATCGCTGGCGGTGCCCTTGGAGGACCCGAGCGTGATCAGGTGGATCGGCTGCCCGGCCAGGCTCGACCCGATTGTGGACAACCACGCGTGGGTGCTCGAAGCGTCGAGGGCTTTGGCTGAGTCAAAGAGGGCGTTGTTGGAGAGGTAGCCGTCTTGGTTTTCGGATTGGGCAACGGCGGTGCCCGCGAGCGCAAAGCTCAAGAGCAGGCCAACGCCTGCGGTGCGTATCGGGGTCATGGTGGTCCTCGTGTAGATAAAGGAATACGGGAAACTCAGCGGAATCGCTGGGTTCGATTGTACCTGATCCGCCGGGAGATGTTGCACCGGCGATCAGAGGCGTGTTGACCGGGCAAGGGCGATCCGGTACCGTGAAGCGGGTTGAGCCGTGAGTAGATGAAAAGAAGGAATCTGTATGAAACGCTTTGTGAGCCGGTTGGTATTGGGTGGGCTGTCGTTCGGGCTGTTGTTGGGCGGATGTGCTTCGTCGCAATCGTGCGAGCATGGCCAGTTGGCGCTCGATCAGGGCTGGGTTGATCTCTTCAACGGCCAGGACCTGAGCGGGTGGGCCTGCGAGGGCAACCTCGACGCGTGGGGTGTGGTCGATGGCGAGCTCGTCACGCTCAAGCCGGGCGAGGGCTGGTGGATCCGCACCGACAAGATGTACCGCGACTTTGAGCTGATGCTCGATTTCTGGATGCCCGAGGGCGGCAACTCGGGCGTGGGGATTCGCGGCTCATCCAACGGCGATCCGGCATTTACCGGATTCGAGGTCCAGATACTCGATACCCACGGGCAAGAGCCCGCCGACCATACCTGCGGCTCGATCTACACCGCGATTACCGCGACGCCCATGGCCGTCAAGCCGGCGGGCGAGTGGAACTCGTATCACATCCGCGTGGTGGGCGACACGGTTGATGTCACGCTCAACGGCATCAAGGTCATCAACGATGAACAGCTTGACGAGCGCGGGTACTTCCGTTCGGTCGATCAGCCGTTGCCGCTCAATGGGCGCGCACCGACGGGGTACATCTCGCTGCAGGATCACGGGCACCCGTTCCGGTTCAAGAACATCAAGATCAAGGATCTGTCCCCGGACCCCGAGCCAGCGGGCATGAAGGCGTTGATCGATCCCAAGCTGAGCTATTGGTTCTCAGAGGACAACGCCGAGTGGACCAACGAGGGCGGGACGCTGGTGGGTCGCAAAGGGCCCGGGCATCTGTTTACCAAGACCGTGTATCGGGACTTTGAGATGCGTGCGTTGGTGAAGGTCAACGAGCGTGGCAACTCTGGGATGTACTTCCGCACCGAGCCCAATCCAGACAAGAATAACCCGTGGCCGATCGGGTACGAGGCGCAGGTGGATAACCATGATCCCAAGAACTTCACCGGGGCGATCTATGATCGGGCGTGGCCCAAGGATCATGCCGGGCCGATTACGCGCGATGGCGCGTGGTTTGATTACCGAGTGCGGGCGCAGGGGGACTGGATCCGCACATGGATCAATGGCGTGCCCATGGTCGATACCCATTTGAGCGACTACCCACGCGGGCGATTCGCGGTGCAGGGGCATCACGATGGGAATGTGATCGAGTACCGGGACATTCGTGTGCTCGAGCTCGAAACATCAACAGAGCAGGCAGTTGATTAAGGCTTCACAGTGATGCTTTGGGCATCGCTCTGCACACACATCTCGACAAAGCGCACGCCTCGCTCTCCGTCTTCGATTGTTGGCACCAGCTCGGCGAGCCGTGAGGGGGCGGTGTTGTCTTGGCGTGCCCGGATCGCGTCCGTGATTCCTTTATACAAGTTTGCGAAGGCTTCGAGGTAGCCTTCGGGGTGCCCCTGGGGGATGCGTGTGGAGAGGGTTGCGTCTTCGCTGAGTCCGGGACCGCCGCGGGTATAAGTCGTCAGGTTTTCATCAAGCATGGCGACGGCGAGTTCGTCGGGCTGCTCTTGGTTCCAGCTCAGCGAGCCTTTTTCGCCATGGACCCGGAGCGAGAGCCCGTTGCCGCGGCCGATGCAGATCTGTGACGCGGTGAGCACGCCGTGGGCGCCGTTGGTGTAGCGGATGAACGCGCTGGCGTCGTCGTCGAGTGCTCGCCCATCAACAAAGCTATTAAGCTGGGCATAGACGGATTCGATGTCGAGCCCGGTAACGAACGCACCGAGGTTCTCTGCGTGTGTCCCGATATCGCCGAGCGCCCCACCGAGCCCGGCTCGTTTGGGATCGAGCCGCCATGAAGCTTGCTTGTGTCCTGTGCTTTCGAGATCCGACGCGAGCCAGCCCTGGTGGTATTCGATGAACACCTTGCGGATGGGGCCGAACTGGTCGTTGGCGATCATGGCCCGGGCCTGGCGGACCATCGGGTACCCGGTGTAGTTGTAGGTGACGGCGCAGAGCAGGTTTTGCTTCTTTGCGATCGCCGCGAGCTCTTGGGCCTGGGCGCTTGAGTGCGTCGCGGGCTTGTCGAGCACGACATGGAAGCCGTGCTCAAGGGCGGCTTTGGCGATCGGGTAGTGCTGGTCGTTGGGCGTGACGATCACGACGAAGTCCACGCGATCGGCTCGGGTCGCTTCGCGCTCGAAAAGTTCTTGGGCGCTGGTGTACGCCCGGTCGTCAGCGAGCCCGAGGTCTTTCGCGCTTTCTATGCATCGATCAGAGGTCGAAGAGAGCGCACCGGCGACCAAAGTCGCGGATTGGTCGATGGCGATGGCTCGGCGGTGGACCTCGCCGATGAAGGCGCCGGTGCCGCCGCCGATCATGGCGTAGGTGAGGGGGGGCTTTGATTCGCTCATGCCTGGTCTTCCTTATCGAACGAAGCATCGAAGGCACGATCGGACGAGGGGAAGTCGGTTCCACGCACGAACTGGGCCGATTCCTCGGCTCCGTGCTCGCGGTGCATCGCGCTGTCCTCCCACTCGACACTCAACGGCCCCCGATAATCGATCCGGTTGAGGGCTCGGATGATCGATTCAAAGTCAACCTCTCCACGACCCGGCGAGCGGAAGTCCCACCCACGACGGTGATCACCGAACTGCAAGTGTCCGCCGAGGATCGAGTTGGTGCCGTCCAATGTTGTTGCCGCGTCCTTGATGTGCACATGGAAGATCCGATCCGGGAAGCGGTTGATGAGCTTGACCGGGTCGATGCCCTGCCAGATCAGGTGAGATGGATCGAAGTTGATCCCGAATGCCGGGTGAGCGTCGAGGGCACCGAGCGCGTGCTCGAAGGTGATCAGGTCGTAGGCGATCTCGGTGGGATGGACCTCGAGCGCGAAGCGTACGCCGTGCTCGCTGAAGGCATCGAGGATCGGCTTCCATTGTTTGGCGAAGTGTTGGTAGCCTTGGGCGATGTCCTCGGGCAAGGTGGGGGGGAAGAGGTAGAGCTTGTGCCAGATGGGCGAGCCGGTGAAGCCGTTGACGGTGTCGACGCCGAGCAGCTTGGCGGCTTTGGCGGCATCGATCATGTCCTGGGCGGCTCGTTGCTGCACGCCGACGGGGTCGCCGTCGAGCCAGATGCGTTCGGGGACGATCGCGCGGTGGCGCTCATCGATCGGATCGGACACGGCTTGCCCCACAAGATGGTTCGAGATCGCGTAGCACGAAAGCCCGTGCTGGGCGAGGATGTCGAGCTGCTGCTGGCAGTAGCCGTCCTCGCTCAGGGCGCGATCGATCTGGAAGTGATCTCCCCAGCAGGCGAGTTCGAGCCCGTCGTAGCCCCACCCGGCGGCTTTCTCGGCCAGCTCTGCCAGAGGCATGTCGGCCCACTGGCCGGTGAAGAGTGTCAGGGGTCTGGGCATGGGGTGCTCCGGGGGAGGTTGGCGTGAATCAGTTGATTGGGGTCTGGTCTGGCATCGGGTCTGGCGTCTGGTGGCGGATTCTGGTAGTCTTCCGGTTCTGGACCACCAAATGATACTAGAGGATACACCGGCATGGTACAACAGGATCAACGACTCGGCGGGCTCGTCGGGGTGCAACTCTCGGCGATGATGTTCTGGCAGTTCTTCCTCTGGGGCGCGTGGTATGTCACGATGGGCCCGTACATGAACGCGGCGAACATGACCGGGGGCGAGATCGGATGGGCATATTCGATGGGCCCGATCGCGGCCATCGCGTCGCCGTTCTTCCTTGGGCTGTTTGCGGACCGGTACTTCGCGACCGAGAAAATCCTCGGCATCCTGCACCTTGTTGGCGGCGGGCTCCTGCTGCTGGCTCCCTACGCCGCCCAGCAATCAACGACCTTGTTCCTTGCCATCATTCTTGTGCACATGCTGTGCTACATGCCCACGCTGGGGCTGACGAACACGCTGGCGATGCACAACATGACCAACGCCGAGAAGCAGTTCCCGCTGATCCGGGTGTTCGGCACAATCGGCTGGATCGTTGCGGGGTTTGCGATCTCGTGGATGAGCTTCGATCAGTCGCCGGGCATGTTCTATGTCGCGGGCGGTGCGGGCTTGGTGCTCGGGGTGTACAGCTTCACGCTGCCGCACACGCCGCCGCCGGCCAAGGGGCAGGCGTTCTCGGCTAGAGATGCCATCGGGATCGATGCGCTGGCGCTCCTCAAGAACCGCTCATTTGCGGTCTTCGCCCTGTGCTCGTTCCTGATCTGCATTCCGCTGGCGGCATACTACAGCTTCGCCGGTCGATTCGTCGAGGATATGGGGATCGACCAGGTCGGGCAAACAATGTCGTACGGGCAGATGTCCGAGGTGGTGTTCATGATCGTGATGCCGCTGTGCTTTGCCAGGCTCGGGGTCAAGTGGATGTTGGCGGTGGGGATGCTCGCGTGGGTGGCTCGCTATGGGTTGTTTGCGCAGGCCGCCGACGAGCAGGTGAAGATGATGGTGCTGGGCGGGATTGTGCTCCACGGCATCTGCTACGACTTCTTCTTCGTCACCGGGCAGATCTACACCGACCAAGTCTCGGGCGCGAAGATCCGAGGCCAGGCCCAGGGCTTCTTGGTGCTCATCACGCAGGGGCTCGGGATGCTCATCGGCGCACAACTCTCGGGCAAGCTCGTCGAGCGTTTCACTACGACCGTGAGCGAGGCCCAGGTTGTTGATTGGAAGTCCGTCTGGAACTACCCGGCGGGTTTCTCGTTGGCGGTGCTGATTGTGTTTGTTTTGTTGTTCAAGAACAACAAGGCGGCCGAGCCTGTGGCCGAGCTCGTTTCAGACGATTGAGATTCTTTGATTCTGTTCCATGCTCAGTTGTTCCGCGGCCAGCACTCGCGCGACGACCAGCGCGTCCTGCATGGGGAGATCCGTCGAAAACGGAGCGGTCGCTGATCGGCCTGTTTTTTGTTTGGCGATCTGATCGAGGGTCCAGCGGATCTGGTGGTCGTAGCCGGTGCGTGGGTCGATCTCGATGGGCGTTGACTGATCGCCTTGGTAGAGAATCAGTTGATCGGGCCGGTTGAGATCAAAGTCGAGCGTGGCGTCTTCAAACACGATCGTGCACTTCATCTGATAGCCCATGCTCGGCGGGCGATCCCAAGCACCGCTGGCACAGATGGGGGCGCTGATCGGTGATGGGAAGTCTTCGTAGTGGTAGAGCGTGGTCAATGCCATTGGATCACCTTCGCAGGTGACGGCCGTAGGGACGCCGAAGCAATGAACAATGAAGTCAGTATCGTGGATATGCAGGTCGTGGAGGACGCCTCCAGATCGGGATTGGTCGCTGTAGAACTCGCTCGACCACTGCGGGCGTGATCCTAAACGCGAGAACGAAGCGTTGCGGACTCGGCCGAAGGCTTTGGAGTCGATGGTCTGCTTGATATGCGCCCACGCGGGCCAGAAGCGCATGCACATCGCGGGGATGCACAGGCCATCGGCTTTGGACGCGACATCGAGCAGGTGTTCGACCTCATTGGGCTTCAGTGCGATGGGTTTTTCGAGCAGCACATGCTTGCCAGCGTTGAGGGCCGCGATGGCGAGCTCGACATGGGTCTCGGTGTGCGTGCAGATCGAGACGAGCTCGATGTCGGGGTGGCGGATGATCGCGTCGGCGTGGTTGTGAAAAGCGATGCCCGTCGTCTCGATCTCGATCTCGGGGGCGCCGATGTTCCCCGCGGGCTCGGTGGCGGCTTTGTGTTCGTGGTTTCGATCCGCGATGGCGATGAGCTGGCAGGGGGAGCCGTCGCGTCGGGCGTCCTGGTACGCGCGGGCGTGAGTGCGTCCCATGAATCCGTAGCCGATGATCCCGATCTTAGTCGTTGTTGATGGGGTCATTTGCGATCCACTCGATTGTGTACATATTGCTCGACGAGTTTGCGGGCCTGGATAATGTCGTCGATCCGTTGCTCGCCGGCTTCGCGTTCGATGATGACATTGATCTGGCGCTCGTTCCGATGATCAATTTGCTCAATGGTCTTAAAGAAGTGTGCCCAATCCACTTCGCCCTCGCCCGCGGGGACTTCCGCCCCCCAGGTGCCGGATTTTTCGGTGCTCTTGGCGTCTTTCATATGCACTTGCACGATTCGGTCTTGGAGCAGCTCGATCGCTTGGGCGGGGTCGCCCATGGCGTAGAGGATCATATTGGCCGGGTCGAAGTTGATGCCGATTGTGGACATGTTCGGCTTGTTGAGCATGTTAAGCAGATCGTCGGATTGTTCTTGTCCGGTTTCGAGGGCGAGTGTGATTCTGTGGGTACCGAATATGCCTGCGATGATGCGGATTCGATCGGTGATGGTGTGGTATTCATCGGTACCATGAGCCGGGATAAACCCCGCGTGGAGCGTAACGAGGTCGATGCCAAGTTCTTTAGCGATATCGGCCGCCCGTTTTGCACGCGATTGGTTCTCGTCCCAGTGCTCATCGGGACGGAGCCCGCCGGTGGCTTTGATGGAATCGAGCGTGGAGTAGTCTTCGCCGATGGTGGTGATCATCCCCGAGAGCAACTCGATTTGGTGTTCTTTGAACACGGCCACCAGTTCTGTCAGATCCCAATCACCATCGATGAGCGGATCGAGGGCGAGTTGAGTAGCATTCAATCCGCACTGCTTGATGGCTTGGGCAAGGGCCGAAGGGGATTGGGTTTGAAGCGACCATGAGCAGACGCCGAGTTTGGTTGAGATTTCCATCCATCGCTCCATTCTTGATTGCATGGCGTTGGAGATCATGGTACGCTGGGCCCCGCTGATACAACACATTATCGTTCTGATATTGGAGGCTCCCATCATGGATAACGAACAAGCCCCGCGTGCACCGCACTCGGCGAACGGTTCTCGCCGATCATTTCTCGCGCAAACCGCTGGAATCGCAGGGGTTGCGGGCGTCGCGATGCTTGGTGCTGGAAACGCCGAAGCGGCCAGCAGCTACAAGCCCTTGGTCCCAACGGTCAAAGCCGCCAAGGTCAAGCCGCCCATGGATGGCGAATCGATCCGCATGGCGATCATCGGCACCGGGGGCATGGGCGGGGGGCACCTCCACTCGATCATCTCGCTGGCCGAACAAGGAAAAACCGACACCAAGATCGTCGCGTTGTCCGATGTGTGCGACTCCAAGCTCATGGGCGCCCAGAAAGCCGCCCAGGATCGTCAGGGTATTGAGGTCGATATCTACCGCGATTACCGGGAGCTACTCAAACGCGATGACATCCACGCGGTGCTGATCGCATCGCCCGAGCACTGGCACGCCCAGCACATTATTGACTCGCTGGCCGCGGGCAAGGATGTGTATACCGAGAAGCCCATGACCCTGCGCCTTGAGCAGGCGATGGATGTCCGCAAGGCGGTGCTGGCGCACCCCGATCAGATCTTCCAGGTCGGCACGCAGATGATCATGCTGCCCAAGTACAACAAGGCACGCGACGCGATCAAGGCGGGGCGAATCGGCAAGCCGGTCTGGTCGCAGACGAGTTATTGCCGAAACTCGACCTCGGGCGAGTGGAACTACTACGGCATCGACCCGGAATGGAAGCCGGGCGTGAACCTCGACTGGGACGCGTGGCTCGGGGACCTGGGCCCGCGCGAGTGGGACCCCAAGATCTACGCCCGCTGGCGTCGGTACAAGGATTTCTCGACCGGGATCATCGGGGATCTGCTGGTGCATGTGATGACGCCGTTGATCTTCGCGCTCGATTCGGGCTGGCCCACGCGCGTCGTCGCGACGGGGGCCCATGTGATCGATCACGACATGGAGAACTTCGATCAGGTGAACCTGACGGTGCAGTTCGAGGACGGGCACACGATGGTGCTCGCCGGTTCCACGGCCAACGAGGTCGGGCTCGAGACCATGGTCCGCGGGCATGAGGCCAACATGTATCTCAACTCACGCCACTGCGAGATCCGCCCCGAGCGTCTGTTCGTTGACGATATCGACGCTGAGCGCATCGAGTGCGAGGACATCGGCAATGACCAGGATCAGATCAGGCTCGACTGGCTCGATTGCATCCGCACCCGCCAGCCCGCCAAGAGCAACATCGATCTCGCGTCCAAGGTGCTCGTCGCGGTCGATCTCGCGACCCGATCCATGTGGGAAGGCCATGCGTTTACATTCGACCCCAAGACCATGCGTGCTTCCAAGGCCTGAGCCCAGCGATGTCACTGCTGAGTTGTTTGTCCCCTACGCATTCGATGCGATGGGGTGCCGATTCGAGCTGCTGATCGGGATAGGTACTTCAGGAGCGAGTCCGGGGCTTTCGCGCGGCGATGGGTTGGCCATTGGCGAAGAGCTGCGCGATCTGGTGCTGGATTGGCACGGGCGATTGTCCGTCTTTGAACCCGGCTCGATGGTGTCACTGATCAACCATGATCCGGCGGGCTTTGAACGCACCATCGACGACGAACTCTTCGAGTTGTTCACCCTCTGCGAGCAGATGCGCCAGCAAACCTGCGGCACATTCAACATCGCGTCCGGGACGCTGATGCATGCGCACGGGTTCCGCGAGGAATGTCTGGAAGAACTCAACGGGCTTTCGCTCGCACAGCCGATCGTGCTCGATGAACGCCGCCGAACGATCACGAAGACGGACGATCGCATCCGGCTCGATCTGGGCGCGATCGCCAAGGGGCACATGCTCGATCTGATCGCCGACGAGCTCAACGAGATCGGCATCGCCAACGCGTTCATCCACGGCGGGACCTCCAGCGCTCTCGGGCTCGGGGGCAAACCCAACGGCCAGCCGTGGGCGGTCCGTCTGGGCGAGGGGCTCGATGTCCAACTCAACGGCCACGGGCTGGGCGTGTCCGAGGGCGCGTCACAGACAAGAATGAGCGAGGACAGCGCCATCAGGCATGTGATGGACCCGCGATCGGGTCTCCCCGTTGACAACCAGATCCAACGCTCGGCCTGCGTGCATAACAGTGCCGCGATCGCCGACGCGTACTCGACCGCCTGCACCGTCTCGCCAGAGCTTGCAGAGCAGTTCTCTACCGATCCGTGTACGATGGTGCTCTTCGGGCTGGATCAAGCCACAACCATGCACGACATATTGAGCGTGGTGCGCCAAAATACACAGATTCATGCAGACGATACATTAACAGAGACCGACTGATTAACATCGAGGATTCCCATGACTGAGATCGACCGCCGCCTCTTCCTGACCCAATCCACCGGGGCCCTCGCCGCGATGGCCCTCGTGCCCGAGCTCAAAGCCTTCGGCGGGATTCTCCGCGACGAACCACTCCGCATCGGGGTGATCGGCGTCGGGCGACAAGGCCGCGAGATCATCGGCGAGCTGGGCAAGATCGCGGGCGTGCGCGTCGTCGCGGTGTGCGATGTGGACGAACGCCGACTCAAGTCCGGGCTCCGCAGAGCATCGGGCGCGACCGGGTACGCAACGGTCACCGAACTGCTCGGCTCAGGAACCATCGACGCGGTGGCGATCGCGACCCCGACACATACGCACAAAGAAGTCGCCCTTGAGTGCATGAAGTCCAAGGTGCATGTGTATCTCGAGTGCCCGCTGGCGCACACCCGCGAAGACTGCATCGCCATCAGCGACGCGGCCCGCGCAGCCGGCGGCGTGATCGCGGCCGGGCTCCAGGGGCGATCCAACCCGGTCTATCAGCTCGCCCGTGGGTTCTTCCGCTCGGATTCAGTGCGCGATTTGATCTCGATGCGTGCGCAGAACAACAGAAAAACAACCTGGGTGACACCCTCGAACGATCCTGTGCGAAAAGCCGCGCTCAACTGGAAGCTCGATCCAAAGCGCTCCAATGGGCTGGCCGGCGAGTGGGGGACGCAGCAGTTCGATGTCTTCCATTGGTACACCGGCAAGTACCCGACGCGCGTGGTCGGCAACGGCAGCGTGCGGTACTATGAGGACGGACGCAGCGTTGCCGACACCATCGCCTGCTCATTGATGTTCGAGGACGGCGCGACTTTGGGCTACGACGCGACGCTCGCCAACTCCTACGGCGGCAAGCACGAGGTCTTCTTCGGGTCCAACGCCGCCATCAAGCTCGGTTGGTCGCACGGCTGGCTCTTCAAGGAAGCCGACGCGCCCACGCAAGGGTGGGAGGTCTACGCAAACCGCCAGCAGTTCCACAACGACGAGGGCATCACGCTGATCGCTGGGGCGACCAAGCTCGCCGAGCAGGGCAAGCTCAAAGAGGGCATCGGGCTCCCGCACCCCGCGGTGTACTACGCGCTCGAAGACTGGGTGATGTCCATCGCCAACAGCACATCGCCGGCATGTTCGATCGCCGAGGCTGCGAGGGCGACCGTCGTCGGGATCGCGGCCAACGAGGCGATTGTGTCGGGCAACCCCGTTGATATTGATCTGTCTGGGCTTTGATTCAACCGAACTCTCTCCGTGAGATAACCAATGACTGATGCTTCAACCAATCGCATGACGCTCCGATCGCTGCCGTACTTGTTCCGTCTGGGGATCGCGATGCTGGTGCTGACGCTCTTGGGCGGGTACATCGTCTCGGGCCTGCATCTGCGTTGGCACTACGACAACCGCGACGAGACGCCGGGCCTGACGATCAACGACATCGTCGGCGCCTACCACGGCGTGCAGACGCCGTCGCCGTTGATTACCGCGCTTGAGTCCGGGCACCCGGAGACTATCGAAGACTTCGAACGCACCGCGCTCCTCGACTGGCTCGCGGGCGATCGCGTCTCGCAGCAGTACGATAATCTCGATCTGGGCGATGAGGCCCCGTCGGAGATCATCGCGATGAGCTGCCTGGATTGCCACACCCGCAGTTCGACCGGCGAGGGCACCTACGCCCAAATCCCGCTAGAATACTGGGACGACATCGAGAAGCTCGCGGTGTCCAAGGACATCCAGCCCGCGGGCACCAAGATCATCGCGACGAGCCAGCACGCCCACGCGCCGACGATGGCGGTCATCATGATCGTGCTCGGGCTCCTCGGGATCATGACCCGGTTCTCGGGTCGCCTGATCGGTTTCTTGGTGTTGGTCTCGGCGATCGGGCTGCTGGTCGATATGGCCGGCTGGTGGATCACCCGTGACTACGCCTGGTTCGCCTACGGCATCGTCGTCGGCGGCGCGGCCTATGCGATCGGGACGAGTCTCGTCGGGATTTTGGTCATGCTCGATTGTGTGCTGCCGAGCGGTAATAAATCGCAAGGCTGATTCAGTCGCTGGAATCGGCAAGCTCTGCCCGCACGGTTTCGAGCAGTGCCTTGGTGAGCTTGGTGCCTTCACGCGGGGAATGCTTCGAGCCCTCGTACTCCACACCGATCCAGCCCGAGTACCCGGCGTCGAGCACAATCTTGAGCATCTTGCGGTAGTCGGTCTTGGTCTCGTTACCGTCCTCGTCGAACTCGTGCGACTTGGCGCTCACCGCTTTGGCGAAGGGCATCAGTTCTTTCGTCCCCTTGTACCGGTCGTACCACGCATCGGGCTCGTCGGCCCGGCCCCAATCCATGCAGAAGTTGCCAAAGTCGGGCAGCGTGCCGCAGTTGGGGTGATCGACTTTGGTCATGACCCCGGCGAGCCATTGCCCGTTGGATGAATAGCCGCCGTGGTTCTCGACGATGACACTGATCCCCATCGGCTCGGCGAACTCACTAAGTTGACGCAAACCATCCGCAGCCAGCTTCTGCTGCTCTTCATAGCTCCCCGAGCTCGATGCATTTACCCGGATCGAGTGACACCCGAGCGTCTTGGCCGCCCGGACCCATTTGTGATGGTTCTCGATCGCCCGGGTGCGTGCTTTTTCGTCCGCATCGCCGAGTGCCCCTTCGCCATCGCACATGATCAAGAGTTGTTTGACTCCCACGCCGTCGGCTCGCGAGTTGAGATCTTTGAGGAACGCTTCGTCCTCGGCTTTGTCCTTCAAGAAGCTGTTGACATACTCGATGCCCCCAAAGCCCATCGAGCGTGCCTCGCCGGCGAAGTCGAGGGCTTTGAGCTCGCCAGAGAAGAACAGCTTATGAAGCGACCACTGCGCCAGCGAGATACGGAAGCTTGGATCGGTGCTCAGACGAGGTAGCGCGGAGGCAATGGCCGAGCGTGGGAACAAGGCGCCCGCGAGACAGCCGGCGCTGATCGCGTGGATCGCGGTCCGGCGGGTATAAATGGGTGGGTTGGGTTGGCTCTTTTCTGGCATACGGTGCAGATCCTTGTGTGATTGCCGATCGACCTCATCGCATGGGCGTATGGGGCTGTATCTATCGCAAGGGTATCAGATCGTGCACTCGGTTGGGGAACGGTTGAATGAATTCGATTCCTTAGATTTACGGTATATGATATGCTACCATAGCCAGTACAAACAAAACCATTGGGGAATTAAACCCAATTCTGATCCAGAAGTGGATACCGACCGGCTGGACGGTATGATCTCGGCCTATGTCCAAACCCTCTACATCTGATCTGATTCTCGAAGCGACCGAAGCGGTGATCATCCGCGACGGGTTCGCCAACTTCACCATCGGAGCCGTGGCCGAAGAGGCCGGGCTCTCCAAGGGCGGCGTGCTTCATCACTTCGGATCCAAAGACGCGTTGATCCGCGCGTTGGTCATCCGCTGCGTGGACCAGTGCTCTGTGAACTATCAAGCCGCGCATGATCAGGCGCCGACCGGGCCGGCACGGTTCGCCCGCGCGATCATCGACTACTACCTCTCGGATCAGAAGAGCTGGTCCGACGAACGCCAGAGCGTGTCGTCGGCCTTCCTCGCCGCCTTGGCGGTCGACCCCCAGCTCATCGAACCCATCCGCGCCCACGGCGAGCGCGTCCGCGAGCTGATGCTCAGCGACGATCTTCCCCAAGGCGTCGGGCTCGTCATCGTCAACGCGCTCGACGGGCTCTGGCTCAACTGGGCGCTCGGGCTCGAACGCTTTGATCTTGAGCGCCACACCGTGGTCCTCAACACACTCAAAGAGCTGATCGAGCGATCAGTCAACGACCAGACGGATACATAAACCAGACCCACACCCTGTTTCCCTCAATCAGATTTTCACAAGAGGTTGAATGCACATTTCTAAACGAACATTCCGATTGTCGTCCGGCTCCTTCGGGTTCGCCGCATTACTCGTTGGCTCCGCCGGATTGCTCGGCGCGTGCAGCGTCGGGCCAGAATACACCGCCCCAAGCATCGAGCTCCCGAGCCAGTTCCAGACCCAGCTCGAAGAAGCGATGGGCAACGAACAAATCGAGCTCGGGGAATGGTGGACCCTCTTTGATGACGAGCTGCTCAACGCCTTCATCGATCGCTCGCTGGAGAGCAACCTCGATATCCAGGAAGCGCTTTACCGCATCCAAGAATCTCGCGCACTGCGGGGCGTGGCGGGCACGAACCTGCTGCCCACCATCGATGCGACGGGCAGCTACTCACGGACGGAATCGAGCAACCGTGATTCGGGTATTGCGCCCACCCCACGGATCAGCAACTCGTATCGGCTCGGGATCGACGCGAGCTGGGAGATCGACCTGTGGGGACGCAACCGGGGCATCGTTGATGAGTCGCAGGCCGAGCTCGAAGCCGCCATCGAGGACGGACGCGATGTGCTCGTCGCGGTGATGGGCGAGGTCGCGCTCAACTATGTCGAAGCACGGACCTTCCAAGAGCGCCTGCGCCTGGCGTACGCCAATGTTGATCTGCAAGAGAAAACACTCAAGTTTACGCAGAGCCAGTTCGACGCCAACCTGGTGAGCAAGCTCGATGTTTCGCAGGCCCGCTCGAATCTGGAGAGCACCAAATCCGCCGTCCCAACGCTGATCGCTGGGCTCCAGATGATCGAGCACCGGATCGCGGTGTTGCTGGGCGTATTCCCGGGCGAGCTGCGAGCAGAGCTTCAAGCCATCGCCCCGATCCCAACGCCGCCAGCACAGATCATGATCGGCGTGCCCAGCGATGTCATCCGCCAGCGGGCCGATATCCGGGCCGCCGAGCGCAATCTTGCGGCCCAGACCGCCCGCGTGGGCATCGCCACGGCTGATCTGTATCCCCGGCTCACGCTCTCGGGCGAGATCGGGCTCTCGGCGGCCAACTCGGGCGATCTTTTCAGCTCCGCCGCCCGCACGGGCCAGTTCGGGCCCAGCCTGGTGTGGAACCTGTTCAACCGCAAGGCCCTGCATGATCAGATCAAAGCCGAGGACGCGATCGTGAGCCAGTCGCTGGCGATCTACGAACGGACGATCCTCCAAGCGTTCGAAGAAATCGAGAACGCGATGGTCCAGTTTGATCAAGAGCAGATCCGCGTCGAGCACCTGCGTTTAGCCGTCGTCGATGCGCGCGTGGCTGTTGAGCTTTCGAGCGATCGATACCGCCAGGGGTTGACTGACTTCCAGAGCGTGATCGACACGCAGTCGAGGCTCTTCGAGCTCGAAGACCTGCTCGCCCGTTCGCAGGGCGACATCGCAACCGCGCTCGTCCGGCTCTACAAATCCCTCGGCGGCGGCTGGTCGTCACGGGACATCATGCTCCAAGATCCAGATCAAGCGCCAGACCAGAATCCAAATCAAGAACCAGACCAATCAGACACACCACACACAGACACCCATCCAGCACCTTCGCAGGAGGATGAATCATGAAATCCCGTTCGGTTCCCTTTCTTTTTTCGTTGCTCGTGTCCACCGCGGCGCTCGTTGGCTGCTCCAAGCAGGCCGAGGCCCCGCCGCCACCACCGATGACGACGGTGACGGTGGCCAATCCGCTCGTCGCCGAGGTGATCGAGTGGGACCGGTACACCGGTCGCCTGGTGGCGGTTGAAGCCGTGGATATCCAGGCGCAGGTCTCTGGCCCGTTGCTCTCGACGCACTTCGCCGAGGGCGAGATCGTCGAGAAGGGCGATCTGCTCGCGGTGATCGATCCCCGCCCGTTCGAGGTCGCGGTCTCCAAGTCACAGGCATCCGTGCGTGTGGCCGAGGCGAATCTGGAACGCTCGAAAGCTCAGCTGCTCCAGGTCAAAGCCCAGCAGAACCAAGCGGTGTCTGCTGAGAAGTTCGCCAAGACCCGCTTGGATAACGCCCAGCTCGCGTTTGAAACCAACTCGATCGCCCGCGAACTTGTCGACGAGCGAGAGAGCGAGTTCGCCCAGGCCCAGGCCCAGACCCAGGGTGCCAACGCCAATGTGATCGCCGCCGAGTCGGAGATCATCAACTCGGAAGCTTCGATCCTGTCGGCCAAGGCCGAGCTCGAGAACGCGCAGCTCGATCTGGACTACACCCGGATCGAAGCACCGATCTCCGGGCGCATCAGCCGCCTGCAGGTCTCCAAGGGCAACTTGATCCAGGGCGGGAGCTCCAACGACGGCACCGTGATCACCACGATCGTTGCGCTCGATCCGGTCTATGTCCACATCGAAGCCTCCGAGCAGGAGTTGCTCAAATACCTCCGCCAGAGCACCTTCGAAGAACGGCTCAAGAGCGAATACCGCCATCCGTTCTTCCTCGCCCTGCTCGACGAAGTTGGCTACCCGCACGCCGGGCAGATCGACTTCGCCGAGAACCGGGTCGATCAGGACACTGGGACCATCCTTGTCCGCGGCATCCTCAACAACCCGTCGATCGAGCTGATCCCGGGGATGTTCGCCAGTGTGCAGATCCCACGCAACCAGGGCGCCCGGACGCCGACCGTGCTGATCCCCGACGAGGTGATCTCGGCGGATCTGGCCATGCGCATCGTGCTGGTGGTGGGGGAGGACAATGTGATCTATCCCCAGCCCGTCACGCTCGGTCCGATCGTCGATGGGCTGCGCGTGGTCCGCACCGGGCTCACGGGCGAAGAACGCATCGTCATCCGCGGCAACCAGTTTGTGTTCCCGGGCATGCCCGTGCAAACCGCAGAGGGCACCATCGAACGCGTCCCAACCGAGAACGGCTTGCCCGACATGGTCGAGCCCATCCACCGTGACCACTGGATCCGCCATGAGTCGAGCATCCCCGGTGCGCAGCAAGTAGGGCTGATCGATGGCTCCCAGAAGGGCTCCCAGAAGGGCTCCCAGATGGATTCCCAGACAGGAGGGGATGAATGAAGCTCCCACGATTCTTTATCGACCGACCCCGGTTCGCATTCGTACTCTCATTGCTGGTGATCTTTGCCGGGCTCATCTCGTACGGGTCACTCCCCGTCTCGATGTACCCTGAGGTTGCGCCGCCGACCATCACCGTCAACACGGTCTACCCCGGCGCGGACTCGGCGACCATCGCCGAGACCGTCGCCACCCCGATCGAACAAGAGATCAACGGCATCGAAGGCATGATGTACATGGATTCGCTGTCCTCATCGGACGGCTCCGTGACCGTGACCGTCACCTTCGAGCTCGGCACCGACATCGACCGCGCCCAGGTGCAGGTGCAGAACCGCGTGGCGATCGCGCTACCCAGCCTGCCCGCCGAGGTGCGCCAGATCGGCGTGACCACCAATAAGAGCATGCCGACCATTCTGTTGGTCGCCCAGCTCATCTCGCCCGATGCATCGCGTGACTCGCTCTTCTTGGGCAACTACGCCAACACGCAGATGCGCGATGTGCTCCTGCGCATCGATGGCGTGGGCAATGTGCAGGTCTTCGGGGGCAGCAAGTACGCGATGCGTATCTGGCTCGATGTCGATCGGCTCTCATCGCTGGATCTGACGCCCGAGGATATCATCAGCGCGCTCCAAGGACAGAATGTCCAGATCGCCGCGGGCGCGATCGGCAAGGAACCCATCCCCACAGCCGGTGCCTTCGAGATTCCCATCGCCAGCAAGGGGCGATTACGCGAAGCCAGCGAGTTCGAGGACATCATCGTCAAGCGTGGCGCTCAGGGCGGGCTTGTCCGCCTGAGCGATGTTGCACGCGTCGAGCTGGGCGCCCAGGAGTACAACACCAAGAGCCGACTCGATCACGATAACTCCGTGGCGATCCTCGTCAACCAGCGATCGGGCTCCAACGCGGTCGCGACCGCCGAGACCGTGCTCGAGACCATCGCAGAGCTCGCGCAAGATTTCCCATCCGGGATCAAGTACGAAGTTGCCTATAACCCGACCGAGTTCGTGCAGGAATCCATCGACGAGGTCTTCAAGACCCTGCTGATCACCGCGTGCATCGTGGGGCTCACGGTTTTTGTCTTCTTACAGGGCTGGCGTGCGACGGCTATCCCATTGATCGCGATCCCGATCTCGCTGATCGGTACATTCGCGGTGCTCAATGTGCTCGGGCTGAGCCTCAACACGCTCTCGCTCTTCGGGCTGGTGCTCGCGATCGGTATCGTGGTGGATGACGCGATTGTGGTCGTCGAAAATGTCGACCGATTGATACAGCAGGGGGCTTCGCCGAGAGAAGCCGCGCGCAAGGCGATGGACGAGGTCGGCAGCGCGCTGATCGCAACCACGCTCGTACTCATCGCGGTGTTCGTGCCCACGACCTTCATGAGCGGGATCACCGGGCAGTTCTACACCCAGTTCGCGTTGACCATCAGCGCGTCGACGGCCATCTCGACCTTCGTCTCGCTCACACTCAGCCCCGCGATGGCCGCGGTGCTCCTCAAGCCCAAAGCCGAGAAGCAGACCCGCGGGCTCAAGCTCATGGGCACCATCTTTGCACCATTTAACACCACGCTCGATTTGGCCAACAAGCTCTACGGCCAGACGGTCAAGGGGGCGATCAAGCTCCGCTGGGCCGTGGTTGTCGTCTTTGCACTGCTGCTTGTGGGGACCTACATGCTCTTCAACAGCGTGCCCCGCGGGTTCATCCCGGCGCAGGATCAGGGCTACTTGATCGTGGCGATGCAGCTGCCCGATGGTGCTTCACTCTCGCGGACAGACGAGATCGCTAAGCAGGTGACGGAGATCGCCCTTGACACCCCGGGGGTAGAGCACGCGGTGGTCTTCTCGGGTTTCTCTGGCGCGACCTTCTCGAACAGTTCGAGTGCCGCGGCGATCTTTGTCACCCTTGATGACGCCCGCGAGCGGGCGAGCCTTGGGCTCAGCGATATGGCGATCTCCGGCGAGATCCAGGCAAAGATTGCCAGCATTGATCAGGCGATGATCTTCGTCATCCCGCCGCCGCCTGTCCAGGGCATCGGCAACGGCGGCGGCTTTAAGATGCAGCTCCAGGACCGTGGCGGGGTTGGGTCCAAGGCACTCAACCAAGCCGCGTGGGCATTGGCGATGGCCGCCAGCGAGCACCCTGACATTCTCGGCGCCTACACAAGCTTCTCGGTCGGCACGCCGCAGCTCTATGCGGATATCGACGCGACCCGCGCCCGGATGCTCGATGTGCCCATGAGCAACATCAACCAATCGCTCCAGTCGTATCTTGGCTCAACCTTCGTCAACGAGTTCACCTATCAGGGGCGCTCGAACCGTGTGACCATCCAGGCGGACAGCGAGTTCCGTGACGAGGAGGAGGACATCCTGCGTCTGCGGACCCGCAGCAGCTCCGGGGCGATGGTGCCTCTGGGTTCGCTGATGACCATCGAGCACAGCTCGGTGCCCTCGCAGATCTTCCGGTACAACCTGTACCCTTCTGCGGATGTCTCGGGCGACAAGGTGCCCACGATCTCGTCGGGCGAGTCGCTCGATATCATGGAGCAACTTGCGGATCAGGTCTTGCCGCCGACGATTGATTACGAGTGGACGAACCTGTCATATCAGGAACGCATGCCCGGGACCTCGACGATGGTGATCTTCGGGATCAGCGTGTTGTTGGTGTTCCTGACGCTGGCGGCTCAGTACGAGAGCTGGTCGCTCCCGCTCTCGATCATCCTGATCGTGCCCCTGTGTATCTTGTTCGGGCTCCTCGGGGTCTCGCTCCGCGGGTCGGATAACAACATCCTCGTGCAGATCGGGTTCATCCTGCTCATCGGCCTTGCGAGCAAGAACGCGATCCTGATCGTGGAGTACGCCAGTGCGCTTCAGAAGGATGGGATGCCCAAGGTCGAAGCCGCGATCAAGGCGTGCCGACTCCGGTTCCGTCCGATCCTGATGACCGCCTTCGCGTTCATCCTCGGTGTGATGCCACTCATGTTTGCCAGCGGCGCGGGCTCCGAGATGCGACGCATCCTGGGCACCGTCGTCTTCAGCGGCATGCTCGGGATCACCATGATCGGGCTCGTGCTCACGCCGGTGTTCTATGTCTTGCTCCAGCGAGAACGGGCTGTAATAAATGACAATTGATTGATAAATCAAACTCAATATCGGATGGAACTGATCATGAGTGGTTGCGGCGTATCCGGCTTGCACACTCAATCTCGGGGGGGTATATGCCCCGAGATAATCGGTCGGCCCATTCAGAAATCAAATCTATGAATCGAACAGAACCCGCGAACACAGCGGGTTTTTTCATAATTCTGTGTCACTTTGAATTGAAAATCCACAACTTTCTAATCTCGTTTTCTGCGATTGATTCATATCAAGTGCTGTGAGATCAACTCCGATACCACCGAGTCCCCAACTCGGATTGGATCACTATGCAAGCCCTACAGCAGCAACCAACTCTCCATACTCAACACAACAAGATCTGTTGTATCGAGCACAAGGATGACCTTGTCATTGCACAGAGACCCACACAAGCGGTAGATCCAGTGCTGATCACCGCTCAGCTTCGTCAGAGCAGCTCGCCAGCGTTGTTCGGGGCGCGATCCCGCAAGGCCGCGATCGCTCGGCTCGGGAACTTTGTCGGGCTCGACGCCCTGTGTGTGCTCCCGCTTGGAGCGTGCGAGCTCCAGCATGTGCCGGTCCATGAGATCGGAGAGGATCAGCTCGATGATCATGTCCAGATGACCATGTCGTCTGGGATGGAACAGAGGGGCGACCAGATCGTGTCGAGTTCGCTCCGGCTCGGGTGCAACTCCTCAAGCAGCGTGATGGGGATCGCTGCGGACAGAGAACACATCAAAGATTCGCTGCGCGGGGCGATCGAGGCGGGGTTTAACCCAAGGTTTCTCGATATCGAAGAGCTCGCCTGTATCCGCGGGCTGCATCAGATCATGACGCTCCATGGAGCGCCGAACGACTTTGTGCTGTGCCGATACACCCTCGAGCACATGGTGCTCGCCCTGGTGGGCGAAGGCTGCGATGTGCGATTGCTCCGCAAGGTCCCGATCGATCGCTCGCAGGACGCGTTGAGCCCGTTCTCTATCGCTGCGTCGATCGCCCATCAGATCGACATGATGATGATCTCCGCAGGTCAGCAATCCAAACTCCCAGCCAACGGCCCCGGGGTCTACATCGCGATCGACCCGTGCCTGGGTGTGGACGCGATGAAGGCGGTCCAGAGGAACAAGATGATGGCCGGGATCTCGATCGATGAGCGATGCACCGATCACCCATGGTCAGCTCATTTGATGCGCGAACACGGGCTGAGCGCCTACCAAGCAATCACCATGCTGGGCATGCTCAGCGCCCCGGATCAATCGGGCGACGGAGTGGGCCAAGCACAACCGATCGAGTAATCACGAGGGGAGAAAAATGAACAGTGTGAATCTCATCAATGATCTATCGTCCGAGGAACTCACCCGGGGGGTTGATCGGCGAGGGGTGATCCCGCGGGCGATGCCCACGGTGATCGTTTCCGCGTTGATCGTGTGCGGGCTCAGTGCGATCTATCAATACCGCACGAGCACCGTGCTCTCGTGCCAGCTTCGAGCGCTCGATGCCCAGGCCTCGGAGATCAAGCTGAGCAACGCGGCGTGGAGCCAAGAGCAGCATGCCGATGATGAGTTGCGTGGGGTCTGCCCGCCCTCGGCCATGCTCGCGATGGTTACGCAGGTCGTGCCCGAGGGCATCGAGCTCTATGAGTTCGATCTGGAGTACGCGTGGCCGGATAACTCCAAGCGCACACTCAGGAGATTTGCAGATCGAAAAACGGATCAGCGAAAAATGAGCATCGAGATTTCGGGGGTCTCACACAACAACGAGGACCTGCTCGTGCTTGCCTCGTCGCTCACCGATCTGGGCTTCAAGTCAGTCAATCTCAACGAGGGACGCCGGGATGGTCGCGACGATCGCTCGGGGCGTTTCAGGCTCAGCGCCGCATCATTTGAGCCAGAGATGGGTGGGGGATACTGAGATGCTCAAGAATCGAACACTGATTTGGGTCGTGTTTCTGGTCGCTTCTGTCGTGCTCTCGGGCGCGTTGATCCGCATCACTTGGCAGCGTGCGTCTGGCAACCGATCCTTGCACGCTCAGATTATGTCCAAGGCCGAACTGGTCTCTCAGCTCGGCCAAGAGACCGCACGCATCCGTACGGGGCATGCGCTCGATGCACAATCTTCGCTCAGGCTCCGCGGCGTGGTGGACCTCTCCGCGTTGCTCGAATCCAGCGGGGCGAGCGAACCCGTGCTCCACATGAGCACTGCGCCGGGTGACGCCCAGACACAAGTGATCTCGGTCGATGCCCAGTTTGCGATGAGGATCGAGGACCTGCACGGATTCCTGATCAAGCTGCGTGCCTCGGATCCGATCGTTCGTGTCCATCGGATGACCATCACACCCATCATTTCAGAGCGTGCAGAAACAGACTCAGCAGATCCAGAGCTCGGTGCCCCAAGCGTACCGGACGGGCATGACCGTCATATCAGGCTCGAAGCCGAGATGATCTCGTCGCGGCTCGCCAAGGGAGAACAATAAGATGGAAGATCTGATCGCGAATCTGAAGAACCATCCGTTCCTGGCGGTGCTCGCACTCGTCACCGTGCTCTTTGCGGGTTTTCGCATACTCAACCCGGGTGCTTCGCCAAGCGTTGCCCGTGGTGAGCCCGGTAGCCCAGCAGTTGACAGCGAATCCGACCACGGCGCTGACGGACATTGGCACCGACTGCAACCCGTGTATACCTGGGAAGACCGGGTGCACCGCGATCCCTTCGCCGTGATTGAGACGGTTGTACCCGTGGTGCCAACAGAGCCTCCGGCTGGTCAGACTGAACCGAAAATGAGCTCAGGCAGCGAAATCGATGTCCCAGAGATCCCCGATTTTAAACTCACGACCATTATGCAAGGCAAGCACACCATCGCCGTGATCAACGGGCGATCGGTGATCGCGGGGATGAGCATCGAGCACTGGGCCGTGCTCGATATCGACGAGGATCAGGTCAAGCTCGAACGCGACGGGCTGTGCATCCTGCTCACGGTCTCGGGCGAGCGCCACGCGGAGGTGCCCATTGAGTGAGCAGCGTCCAACTCATTTGTACGGCGATCCGTGGCTGCGGGCCGCCAACGAGCTGGTCTATCGAGAGGTGATGACCCAAGCCCAGCTCGACGCAGGGATCGCCCAGCGTGATCTCGAGATCAAGGCGGATCCGGGCTCCGCCCGCACACTTATTAAGGTGCTTGTGGATCTGGGGTGTTGCCAAAGACGGGATATGATCGCGCAGCTCGCGAGCTTCGCCAAGGTGGCGTATATCGATCTCGATGCCACGATGGTGAACCCTTTGGTCTGCGAGGCCTTCGAGTACGGCTACTTAGACACGAACGAGATCATGCCGATCTCTCTTGTCGATGGCATGATGAGCATCGCGTGCGAGCGCTTCGCCGACACGGAGCTCGCCCAAGAGATCGAACGCATCACCGGCTGTGAGGTGATATTCGTCGCGTGCGATGCGCAGACCATCCGCCGCGTTCGCCAGGAAGTGCTCGGGGCGATGGATGAGGTGGAAGAAGAACCTGAGGCCCAACCCATTATCCGCGATCTGATCTGCGAGAGCGAGATTGACACGGTGCGCGTGATCGAGGAGGCCATCACCGAGGAGGCCGACCTATCGGCGGCGTCGGACTCGCCCGTGGTCAACCTCGTCAATCGTGTCTTGGGCAGCGCGTGCGAGCACAACGCCAGCGATATCCACATCGAGCCGTGGACCAATGGCTTCCTGGTCCGCTTCCGCATCGACGGCAAGCTCCGCACGATCGCCGAGCCGCCCAAGAAGCTTTTACCCGCCGTGATCAGCCGAATCAAAGTGCTCGCCAAGCTCGATATCTCGGAGCGCCGGGTGCCTCAGGACGGGGCGTTCACGGTGAACATCGGGGAGACGGTCATCGATTTCCGCGTCTCGACCATGACGACCAAGTACGGCGAGAAGGCCGTGATGCGACTGGTCCAGCAGGGCGCGACGATCCCCACGCTCGAAGAGCTCGGCGTCGCCAGCGCTCCGAGCGAACAGCTCCGCGAATTATCCAAGCTGCCCAATGGTTTGGTGCTCGTCACCGGGCCCACCGGCAGCGGGAAAACGACCACGCTCTATGCGTTGCTCAGTGAGGCGTGTGCTGAAGAACTCAATGTCAGCACGATCGAAGACCCCGTCGAGCGTCGGATCACCGGCGCGAGCCAGTTCCAGATCAACGACAAGGCCGGCTTCGGGTTCGTCCGGGCGCTGCGCTCGATGCTCAGGCAGGACCCGGATGTCATCATGGTCGGCGAGATCCGCGACGGCGAGACCGCGGCTCTGGCGGTGCAAGCTTCGCTCACCGGGCATCTGGTGTTGTCCACGCTGCACACCAACGATGCGCTCTCATCGCTTCAGCGGCTCGAGAACATGGGCGTCGAGCCCTACCTGATCGCGGCTTCACTCCGCGGCGTGCTCGCCCAGCGCCTGATCGGGCGTCTGTGCCAGCAGTGCAAATCACCCGCAGATGCACAAGGCGACAATCTCCAGATCAAACCATCATCACACCAGGAACTCTTTGCCAATCACACTGTCTGGCAAGCCCCGGGCTGCCCCGCGTGCGCCGATCGTGGGATCAAGGGACGGATTGGTGTGTACGAACTACTCGAACTCGATGAGCAGGCCGCGATGCAGATCTTCGCATCCCAAGAGCACACCATCGAGCCAACGGTCAGTATGTTCGACGATGGGCTCATTAAATCCGATGCGGGGCTGATCAATCTCCATGATCTGCTCGCGGTCGTCCCCAACCCGACGACCAGAGACGGCGGCCAAGAACACAAAAGGAGGGCATCATGAAATCGACCTTTGACTTCGGGGCGAGCGATCGCAATCAGAAATCTACAGATCATCCAGTCAAGAGCCAAACCCGGGCCCAGCGTCGGGCGCGGGGTAGCGAGCTCGCCCGCAACCACGCCCGGCTCAACCTGCCCAAGGCCAACAAGAACGATGTCACCTGGTTCGTGTCCCAGCTCTCGATCATGATCGAGACCGGGATCCCCATCAGCGAAGCGCTCAGCTCACTGAGCGAACGCTGCGAACGCCGATCGACTAGGAAGCTGTTCATGCACATCGCCAACGATGTCGAGCACGGCAAGTCGCTCTCGATCGCCATGGAACAAGCGCCCGCCCGCATCGACGAAGGGCTCATCGCCCTCGTCCAGTCGGGCGAAGAGAGCGGGAACCTGGGCACGATCCTCACAAAGGCCCATGAGTACATGTCCCAGGAGATGCTGCTGATGAAGCGGTTCAAGTCCGCGATGATGTACCCGGCGCTGATGGTGGTGGTGTGTGTCTCGGTGGTGCTGATGCTGATGCTCTTCGTGCTCCCGCGCTTCGCAACGCTCTTTGAGGGCAAGGGCGCCCAGCTGCCCACACCCACGCGGGTGCTCATGGGCATGAGCGATCACCTCGCGGTGCACTGGTTCTGGTGGCTCTTCGCGCTCAGCGCCGGCTTGATCGGGCTCAATATGTGGATGGCGACCAAGGTCGGTTCGAGCATCCGCGATCGCGTGGTGCTTGGAATCCCGCTGATCGGCAAGACGCTCAACACGCTGTACCAGGCACGCGCCTTCCGCGGGTTTGCGGTGATGCTCGAAGCGGGGGTGCCGATCACGCAATCGGTCGAGATCGCGGGCAAGATCGTCGCCAATAAGGTGCACAAAGACCTCTGGGTCGATGTCGCCTCGCGGACCAACCACGGCGAGCGCCTCAGCGGCGCTTTCGCCGACAGCCCGGTGATTCCCAATCACATCGCGCAGATGATCGAGAGCGGCGACCAGGCCGGGCGTCTGGGCTTTGTATTCGATCGGCTCGCGGGCTATCTCGAAAAGGACTACGAGCTCTCGATCAAGGGGCTGATCCAGGTGATCGAGCCGTTGATGATCGCGATCATGGGCGTGCTGGTTGGATTCATCGCCGCGGCTTTGATGCTCCCGCTGTTCCAGGCCGGTGGGGTGATGTCGTCATGAGAACACAGTATCTATACAAACATCGCTCCCGTACGGGCTTCTCGATGCTCGAAGTGCTGCTCGCAGCGATGATTCTCTCGCTCGCCGCGGTGGCCGTCATGCACGGGCTCGCGTCGGGTAACAAAGATCTGCACACCATCGAACGCACCATCATCTCAGCGCGGGTGTCGGGACTGATCGCAGAAGAGATCATCCTCGAGCCGAACCCAACGCGCGAGCTGCTCTTCGATGGCTACAGCCAGAACGCCGGCGAGCTGACTGACGCGCTCGGCGAGCTCTTGCCCACGATCGCGCAGCAATCGAGCCGATCAATCGAGCTCTTCGATCGCACCATCAGCGTGCAGTTCGGTGCGATCACCAGCGTGGACTGCCACGAGTATGTCATCAACGCCCAGGAACACAGCGGCAAGTCCGAGTCCTACCGGGTCCGTATCCCTATGGCGGTGACTCCGTGACTCGGGCAATTTCAAAGGCACGCGCCTTCACACTCATCGAGGTGCTCATCGCGATCAGCATGGCCGCCTTCGTCTGCTTGGCCGCGGTCTCGTTCATGTTCGCCGCGATCGGCAACTCCGAGACCGGGCTGACACGGTCCGACGAGCTGACGGTCCGCGAGATCGTGATCCGTCGGCTCGCCCCCATCCTGAGCAACACCATCGGGCTCCTTGATGGTGGCGACGACTGGGGAGTTTTCTGGGCCGCCGATCTTGATGGAGATTCTCTGCCAGGCACCGGCGAGCTCGCCGTGGTGTTCTACGAAGAAGACACCCGAACCATCCGGCTGAGCACGCTCGATATCGACCCCGATCTTGATGTCGATCTCACCTTGCTCGAGAACTTCGAGACCATCGCATCGCAGATCATGTCCAACCCAATCGCAGAGGAAGCGGTCCTCACCGAGGGTGTTGAGCGGTTCGAGCTCATGTGGCTCGAAGCCGATCCCATGGACGCCCGTTCGGTGGTGTGCAATATTTCGCTGGGCAAGCTGGCCGAGGGGGCCGGCGAGATCCGCATGCACGAGCGGTTCAGATTGGAGTTCCCATGAATATTCGACCACACGCACAACCGAGTCAAAGCAGCGTCAAGCCCGGCACTCCCCGCAAAACCGGTGACTCCCGCAAAGGCGGGACCCTGCTTCTGGTGCTGATCGTGATCGCGATCGGGTTCTCAGTGACCACCGGCGTGCTGTACTCCGCGCTCACTGTGACCCGATCAACGATGCTTGAGGTCAAGCGCATCCGGGCCAAGGCGGTCGCCGAGGACGGCGTCCGGCTCGCCCGCTTCCTGATCGAGTCCGAGCCCGACTGGGAAGACGAACTCGACGGCACTCCATTCGTCAATACCGATCTCGGTGACGATCAGCATCTGCAGGTCTCGGGCACTGTTCTGCCCGTTGCTGATGATGATTGGACTTCGATCACCGTTCAAGACGCGGGCTTCGAGCTCGCCAGCAACGCGCTCTCGCATCCGTTGTTCGGGCCGCCATCGAGCGGCTGGTTCGGCGCATGGCGGGCCCAACGATACGGCCTGGTCAACACCGGGCTCACCGTGCCCGGGATCGGGGTCATGCCCCTCGCGTTGACCACCGAGGGAAACTCCGGCGGATACGCCCGGTTCTTGGTGGCCGTCGATGGGTGGGCGCGGTTCTCACAGGAGACCACAGGCGAGCTCGAGCCCAACACACGCTATCGGCTCAGCGTCGATATCGGCACCGCCGGCATCGCGGCCCTGCTCTCAGACATCCGCATCCGCCTGCGAGCCGACGGAGAATTGCTGGCCGACTCGTCCATCCATGATTGTCTGACACTCCTCGATCTGGGTGCGGGCTACTCGACTTATCAGGTCGAATACGAGACGGACGATTCGCCCCCCGCGGGGTTCATCGAGATTCAGCTCGAAGCCGCCTCCTTCGTCGGCCTCCTCACCGCTGCCGCGTTTGACCATGTCCGCCTCGAGCATCAGCCCATCGCCCCAACCCTCATCGAGCTGGTCTCCATCGGCCAGCACCAATCCGAGCCCTTCACCGTGCGAACGACGATCGCCGTGGATGATCTGGGCCCAACGAGCACCCGCGTGGTGAACTGGGCGGAAGAGTAATCAGAACGCCCGCCAATTGGTTTGAGCCATGAAAAAGCCGAATGCAAGTGTGAGGCCTGCATTCGGCTTTCTATTGTTTAACGGAGAGGGGGGGATTCTAAATCGGATTGATTCTTTGTTGCTTGGAATCAAGCATTCATCGCATTAACTGTTCTATACAAGGCGTTTACACGATTTGATTGATTCCGGCGTATTCCGAATTATTCCTATTCGTGACTGCGAAAGTGGGACAGAAATGGGACAGTCGCCACGAAGACGCTCACCCTCTCTCTGAATACAAGGTCCGTCAAGGCAGACATATCCACAAGAATCACAGATGCAAAATCCAGCGAGGCGGTGATGGAATGGGCTGTATGCCTATGTGGATAACCGCCGCCTGGGCACTTTTAGGTATCGCCAATTAAAATACAGGTACAAATACAGTACAATACGCCTCAGGAGGTTGACTACGAGTTACTGTACCCATACTGTATCCATATGAATGCAACTAAACAAGCCCTGGACCTGATAGCCGTAGCCGAAACCTCATTGCAGGACCTCATACAGTCGGAGGTCGCGGCGGGCCGTTATTCGGAGTTAGCGGAGCTGGCTAGGCTAGCTGATGGGGTGGCTAGGCTGGTTGATAAAAGTGGTTCAATAAAATCTGCTATGGCGTCCGAAACCGGCGGCATGTCTGCTGAAAAGGCACTCGGCACCACTGATCCTGAAAACGGTCTTGTCAATGCCGAGTGTTCCTCTGAGGAAGCAAAACGGTGCGAGAGCAGAACGGTTAAAAAGGGTGTGGTTAAAAAGGGTGTGGTTAAAAAAGGAGCGGCGAAGAAGTCGGGCAAGCGCGGGTACCCGTGGTTCGAAGTCACTGATTTAGGAATTGACAAGATTGGATGGTCCAAGAAAAAGAAGAGTGAGTATCGGCATTCCGCGCCCACGAGCGCGGCAATCGCGTTTGTAAAATACATCGACGCGACGAGGGAGGACGGGAAGATTTGGTCGGTGGAGGATCTGGGCGATATTGAGGACACATCCAATGGTGTGATAGTGCCCTCGTATCAGGTATACCTCGTGATTGCCTGGTTGCGGTCGATTGGTCTGATTGCTAAGAACGGGCGTAGCGGATACTCATCGAACGTAGCAGGCGGGCTAACTCGCGAGGCTCTTGAAAGACTATCCGTGTGACAGAAATACGATTTATAATGTACTATAAATTGACAATTATTAATGAAAGGATTAGGCATGGCTAAGTTAAAATGGCGTGGGCGTCAAAAACGCCGCGGTGACGACATTAACGATGTGATCTCGGGAGACTACTTTGAGCACGACGATCGTCCCTCACTCCCGCTCATTCGGGAGGCGATGCAGAACGCGATCGATGCCGGCCGTGAACTTCGGAAGAATGGCGGTAGCCCTGTACGGGTGCGACTTGCACTAAGAACTGGGGATCACGCAATGGATTCTGCAACTGCCGAGAAGTGGTTCGGGGGACTTCGGCCTCACCTTAACGCACCAAAAAACGGCCTTCGGGAGGTGCCCGAGCCAGATGATACCTGTTCTTTCCTAGTCATCGAGGATTTTGGAACCTGTGGATTGACAGGGGACATAACCAGTGATGACGCTGACGGCAAGCAGAACAACTTTGTTGACTTCCTTCGTAGTGACGGCCGCACACGCAAGGCGGAAGGTGAGCAAGGGAGCTGGGGTGTCGGAAAAAATGTGTTCCCCAATACGAGTCTAATTAACGCCTACATCGCGTGCACCAATAGGCATGACGATGGCCAATGCTTGATCATGGGCAAGTGCGTTCTCAAGATCAGGCGAGTGGACGAGATTCAATATCAGCCGCCAATATATTTTGGAGACAGTTGGGACGATGATGATGTACCCATGCCAAATGGGGATTCCAAGATTGTGACAGAACTTAGACATGACTTCGGGATCACGAGAGATGAGGCTCCCGGATTGTCGCTGGTTATACCGTACATCGACCCGTCCATGCAACCCGAGCATCTGCTCGAGGATCTGGTGTCCCAATATTACTACGCAATTCTCAGCGGAGAACTTGAGGTGGAGATCGTATTGAACGGGGATGGAATCGAGTTGACAGCTGATACAATCGAGCAGGTGGCATCTGAAAGTAAATCTCTGGAACCCTACCGAGCAGAAATCGAACTTGCTTCATGGGCGATACGTCTACCACATAGTGATTTCATTCATCTAGATTCACCTACTGATCCCAAAGGGGCCCAACGTTGGTCCATCGATCAGATTCCCCAAAAGACGCGGGACAAGATAAAGGAGATGTTGGATCGTCGAGAGCGGGTTGCTATCCGTGTGCCGATTTATGTGCGTAAAAAACGAGAAGATGCCGAGCTAACTCATTTTGATGTTTATGTAGAATACACCGACGAGAACATCGCGGATCAAAGGCCGCGATTCTTCCGAGAGCGACTCTTCATCAACAAGGTTTCACGTGCTTCGGGAGCCCCAAAGATTCGCTCGCTTGTCGTAATTCATGAGAAGTTGATCGCAGACCTACTTAGAGCCGCCGAGCCGCCAAACCACTCGGATTGGTCAGCGAGCACCTCCAATATAAAAGGGGTGTACATGAATGGCAGCAGCGTCCTGACATATGTCAAGACAGCTGTACGCAGCATTCTTTCATTTGTGCGAGCGACTGGGGAGGATCCCGATCCGACTATCGCCATCGACTACTTTTTTAAGGATATCGACTCGGCTCCGTTACCAGGCCGCAAGAAAGTCAAAAAAAGTAAAGGAACTGATCCAGATCCTCCCCCGCCCCCGCCACCTCCTCCAAGTCCAAAGCGGTTTCGCATGTCAAAAGTGGACTCCGGTTTCAGGCTTTCACACGGGGAGGAAGGCGCCTCAGATCCAGGGCGAATCACTGTCTCCATCGCATATGACGTTTATGAAGGAAGTCCCTGGAAAAGGTATGACGAGGCTGATTTCGACCTCACTAAAAAAGACAGGACAGGTATACATATAGTTGCTTCAGAGAATGCTAATTATGAAATCTTAGCGTCGAATCGAATTGCTGTTGATACCACAGGCAGGCCATTCGAAGTCTTTGTGACTGGTTTTGATGCAAATCGTGACCTTATAGTCAAAGCTAGAGCGGAAAGGGGAGGTGACTAATGACCGTACAGCGAATGAACTACACAAACCGTTTGAAACTGAAGCGAGAGCATTTACAGATTTCCCTAGGTCAACCTGACGCAAGCGGGATATCACGATTTGAGCTCGGGCTCAAGCTGCCTGAATCATTGCCAACCGATGCTGGGATCTCGCTCGAAGCGTACAGCTCGAGTCCACCGATACAGATGCGATTCAATCTCGGAACGGTAGACAAACCCAGAACACTCACTGAGGAAGAACGGCGGCTAACGGACTTCGGTAAAGGCGCTCCGACGCCATTGTTTCGTCTAAAGATCATTGATAGGGATAAGAATGATGGTCGACTAATCGCTGACCGAAGTCAGATACGCCCCATTACGCCAGAAGAGAAGAAGGATAATCGCCAAGGTCTTCTCTACATCGACTACATGCCGTTGGGTGGTCCCGTCTGGGAACTTGAACCCGAGCGTGCGGGTTTTGAGCCCACCCTCTGGCTAGACCCGAGTGCAGACCCCTTACAGGAGCTTCCACGGGATCCGCGCTTCATAGCGCTAGTTTTTCCCGAGGTCATCCGTCGTGTACTTACACACCTAATAATTGACGAGGAGATGAATGGGATCGATGGCGAAGGTATGTGGGGTGTTGATTGGTTCAAGCTGGCGTCGAACCTGCCCGGCATGGTAGGTAACGACCTACCACGTGAAGAAAATGAAGATGAGGGTCGCCGAGAGTGGATCAGCGAAGCGGCGAGTTCTTTTGCCGGTTTGTTCAATGTTTGCGATCTGATAAATCCACAACAGCAGGAGAACGAGGTATGAAACTCCGTGAATTCAACGAACAAGGCATCGAGGCATTCAGAGCGCATTTAAACCGTATCCGGGAGGATAAAAAAGGAGAGCTTCCTCCTGAGCTACTCAATGACCCAGCTCTTACAAATCTACTAAAGCCTGACATAGAAATTGAACCTCAGTTGTTCAGTTCTAGGTTTGATTTCGCCGAATGGTTCTTCGGTGTTCTCAGCGAGATGGGGGCTGATCCGCATACGCTCAGCAAGGGATTGTGGTGCTGGCTGTCCGCGGCACTATTCGACCAAGTTTGCCCGGTCAATGGCAAAGGGCAGAGGAAAGTCGGCGCGGAACCCCGGTATATTCCCGATTTGGCTCGATATACAAGACGATATCGTCACCTCTTGCGAACTCCCTTCTTAATATATCATCTGCATTCAGATGATCCCGAACGAGCCATGGTGGTGCTCGTTAATCCATTGGACAAACCGGGCGAACTCACTGAACAAATCGCATCGCGGGCTGGAATTGTGCGTTGCCCAGGTATGATGCGGATGGCGACCGGTCTGTTCATTGATCCGGAGACCCGCCAGCGGAAGAAGGGGGCTTCGGGCGATGCTGCTGCCCGATTCGGAGTTCTCATGAATCAGTACCAACTGACCTGGGATCTGCCTTCAGTAGACATAAGGGAGTTCACTCAGCTTTTGCCCCGTGAGTTCAACCGATTCAAGTCAAAGCCCTGAGTCTGGTAAGTTATGGAAATGTTTAACCTGCCTCCAAAAACAAGTCTATTTCTTATGCATGAATCTCATTGTAAAAAACATTGATACCCCCCTCAGAGGTGCAATTGTCGCTTTAAATGCCTGCTGATTTCAATCCATGGAATAGGCATTTAGCGATTTTATTCGCAATCAAAGGTGGCACGGCATTTCCCACCTGTTGATACTGTGAAGTCCGTGGGCCACAAAAATAATAGTTATCAGGGAAAGTTTGAATTCTCGCAGCTTCCCGTACGCTTAGGCTTCTGCATTGAAATGGATCAGGGTGTATGAAATAGTGCCCGTCTTTTGCCAAGTGCGATGTGACAGTAGTTGCTGGAGAGTCCCAGAGCTGTACGCGAAATCGATCATTGAAAATGGCAGGCTTTCCTGAGGTTGGATTTGCATTTTTATGAGCAGGAAGAAGAGAGTTCGGGAATTCTGATAGTTTCGGCGAGTAATCTAGGCTTTCCGCAAATGATGATGCAAATAAATATCGCACCAAATCAGACGGCATATGCGCCTTAGCCATGTGATTGCAAACACCTTCTAGTCGCTTGTCGTGATACCATTGAGAAAGGGTGTCAGATTTGTCAGGAAGTAGTGTGGGAATATAGTTAGATCCAGATGTATAATTCGACTTTGCAATTTCCTTGGTGGCTTTTCGACACCTTTGAGTGACGGATCGATTGCTTGCCGATGTGATTTCATCAAGTAATTCCGAAGTGATTTTTTGACTCAAAGCTTCGGCAACATTCATGTTTATCCCGCCTCGACGGGATACTCCAGCAAGAAGAGGGGGGAGGTCGCCGATGGCATCGCGAACAGTTCTTTGCTGTGGATCGTGGGTAAGTGGGGATAAATCGCATTTGATATCTTCGCGAATACCAATGATGAAGACACGGTGTCGTCTTTGTGGAATCCCATGATCCTCACAGCGCACAATAAAGCGTGAAGGGTCATCGGAATAAGAATCGAAGAGCTTAGGGCTACCCGAGACATCTAGGGTTATTGGAAGAAGCTTGTATCTCCTGTTTGCAGGACTACGAACCGACTTGACTAAGGCTTGGCTTGGATCGTGTAGATCCTCGAGTATTCGAGGAAATATTTTGTCGCTGTTAATTTTTGATGAGAGGATGCCTTTGACATTTTCCATTACGAAAGCGACAGGCCATACATTCGAGATTATGCGTAAATATTCTTTATAAAGAAGATGTCGATGATCCTCTTCTGCGCGGTATCCTGATATGCCTTTGTTTCGGGCCCTTCCAACTAGTGAATAGGCTTGGCATGGTGGACCACCTATCAGGACAACTGGCTGATTTCTTTTGGTTAATCCTAGTTGTGCCAGCTTCAAATCAAAGTTGTCATCATCCTCGGGTACTCCGAGCCTTCCAAGGAAGGCTTCGTCTTTTGCTCGCATCCACATTTTAGGACAACGAGTCTCTAAACCCTCTGCGAGAATATCGCCTCGAAGCACTTTGTAGTAGCTATCGGGTACCGTGCGATTCAGTTGTCTGTATTGTCTGTAGAATGACCGTAGTCTTAAAGTTCGGTGGGCTTGAAGGTCCATTTCAACTGAGATAGCGATTTCAAAGGGATGCCCTGAATGTGAATCGGAAATTGAAGTAAAGCCTTCCCCTAAGCCACCAGGTCCGGCAAACAGGTCGACAACTGCGATAGATTTGGGGTTAATCATGTAGCTCGATCATTTCGATAGGAGGCCGTCGGTAATTGGGAATGCAAAATTATAGGTCACTGTGATTGAATCCAAAGCGTTGGTAGAGTCCGGTTGACCATATCATAGAGTTTGTTTCTGAGTATCCAAGTTTGCCCATGGTGATTCTCGATCATTTCAATTTCACTCAAGATTCGGAGCGACGCATCCCAACCGGGTCGTCCTAGAGGTGTCAACTTCCATGGATGGCCCCAGGGCAGTCGAACCAAGTATCGATCAGCGATCGGCCATGTCCACTTCTTCTCTTTGTGAATAATCAAGAGCACATAATCCAGAGCCATTGCAATCTCCGGCGAACGGTCTTTAGTATCCCAACTCCGTTCTATGGTGTTGTCGCGGTACATTGGCCAGATATCGTCGAAGTAGATCGATTTTCCATCAATCAAGATCAGTGGTGGCCGAAATACGGTGTTGTCATTGATATGGTTTCCAGGATCGAATATATCACTGATTCCATCCGTATCAAGCATCTTCAAGAAATCAGCCGACTCCTCATCAGTGATCATACCGCTTGGTGCTTTGGGCCGGAGCGACGGCTGTGTAATCCTTTTGGTGCGTTTTGTATTTGGTGCCCGAACGCCCGGCTCGATATCGCCAGGGAGTTCAAGGATTCGCATGAGGTCGTTGAATACGCCTTGTTCGCATCTTCGCCACTGTTGTCTGAGTTGAACGTGGCGACGACGCCAGCGTTCGGCTCGCACGACAAGTTGGCCCTGAAACGCATTGTGATCCTCGCACCAATGCTGAGCGATCAAAGTCGCAACGATTATGTGTGATCTTGGAACATCAGAATCCAACAGGGTATCGAGTGTCTTCAGGCGGGTTCGTTGTGCTTTCGTCAATCCTTTGTCCTTTGCCATTTTCTCTCCGATCTTGAAGCCGGCGATAATGGTTTGATTTTGAAATCCCCCTTTAGCCGTTGAGCCAAAGAGGGTGATTGGAGTTCATCTGTATCCTTCGTCAACTGGATGGGATCCTCAGGCGGCCTTGCGTTTTCGACGACAGTTATCGCATCCCTTTGGTTCAAATGGCCGTTGGCATTCTGCATGGCAAGCCGCTGGGAGTTCGATGGTTACAGCATGGAGCGGGATTGAAGCCCATTTGTTTGTCCGGTAGCAGGTTCTGGGTCCAGATCCAACCGGGGGACAAAAATCTCTCTGAGACAACATTGATGAGGGGATTGCAAGCGAAAAACTGACTTCCCGTTTTTCTAGATCACAGACCGCTTCATCAATGAGCATTTCGAAGATCTGCCGAATTTCAGAACTCTGCGTAGCGGCGAGCGAATCCAACAAACTTGAAATGTCCGAAATGATTCCTTCCGCCATCTGCTCGATTTCAGACTCGCTCATACGAGGACCTTGGTCGATCTCTACAAGACGAGATGAGATTTCGCGTTTGCGATTCTCAGCCTTCAGTAGCTTCGACTTCGCTTGCTCGGCGAACTCACCCTCAAGCTGATCGAGCAGCGAACCTGCCTTGCGATCCAATGAATGTATTTCTTTCTGGAGTTTCTTAACTTCGTCATGCGTCCCGCCGCGTTGTCGATCCTGGCTACGGATCTCATCGAGAAGCATCGAGCGAAGATCAGCCGCATTGCAGATGAGTTCCTCGATCTCTTCGAGAACTGCCCGATGGATCGGCTTGGCGGGGAGGGCTCGTTTCAGATGTTGCTTGGCCGATGAATGGAATCGATGGCTACGAGAGATTCGGTAATACGCATACTTCTTGCTCGCTGAACTGCTCCCTCGCATCTCGGATCCTGTCGTCTGTTCCTTCAGAATCCCTGCCAGTGGGAACTGCATACTCCGCTCGGACGCCCCGTACTTGGGTTCGACCGGCTTCGATTTCGGAACATGCCCAAGCTCGAACCGATCGAGATACTTGTTGACATGTTCCTGAGCAAGCGGTCGAATCTCAGGCGGTAGATACTCGATGAGCTCGGGGCATTCGACCCGATACCAATCTTCTCGGGGCCTGATCTGCTTGAGCTTCTTGCCATAGTTCTTCTTCAATGGTTCGGGTAAGCCTTTGCTCTGCTTGCAGTAGACGCCATTGGATCGGAAGCTAGCAAGACCAAAGCCAAGATAGGCCGGGCATCTGAGTATTGATTGAATGCAGCCGGTTCTCCAAAGCCCGCCGCGCGGGGCGGGGGTTCCCTCGTCGTTGAGCATCTTGGCGATGCGGTAGGTCCCGATCCGCTTGAGAAAGTATGATACAAAGATCCTGCGGACAACAGCCTGCCGCTTGGGATCGCCGGGGATCAGAACAACCCGATCCTGTTTGTCTTTTTTGAATCGTTCTTTTTTCTCATAGCGTTTAATCTCGTTGCCGATCTGCGGATCAAGCATGGCCCGGACATGATGGCCAAGATCCCGCATGATGTAGAGGGGCTGGCCTGCCGAGTTTAAATACTTCCGGTCGATCCCATACGGGGCGCGGGTGCAAAAAGTTCGCCGCCCTTCCTCTAGAGAGCTTCTTGATCCTCTCGCGGAGTTCATTGCGTTGCTTTTGGCCTGACGATGATTGGTTTCCGCCTTGATCATATGGAACATCGGCGCGAACTCTGAATCGCCAAGGTCATCGATCGATTCGATGAGGGTAATCCCCACGTCCTGCATCATCGTCATGATCTTCCCAAGATGGTATGAACCCGATCTCCCGAGTCGGCTCAGGTCAAAGACCATGATCGCGTCGATGGATTCGCCGTTCGCCTTGCGTTCGATGATCGCTTGTATTCCGTTCTCGACATTGGCCTGGATGCTCCCTGAGACCCCGGGCATCTCATGGGCTGGAAGCAGCTCGATCCCGAGCTCCGCGGCTTTGACCCGGATACTCTTGAGTTGGTCCGCAATAGATGTATCCGCTTGCTGTAAAGTTGAACAGCGGACAAGCGGGACAGCCCGCAGTTTCTTTGGTTGATCATGATTCGTCATCATTGACCTCCTTTATTCCTCCATCCCCCTACGAACGATCGAGGCGATCAATCGGCGGATGGACTTGTCATAACTCTCTTCCTCTTCTGAGTTCATTGATCTATACGAGACCTCGAACTCGACCCGCGTAGTAGGCCGTCCTTTCCGGCGCTGCGTTTGGGGCTTAGTGTGTTCACACTTCTGTATTACTGCGTCCATTTGAAAACTCCTCTATTTGTTTCGATCTTTCCATTTCGGTGCGTCTTCGTGGCTTCCGGGAGGGTTCACAATCGCTCTGCTCATCGCAGTAGAGTGCCCATAAATAGACCTTGCCAAATCGACTGCATCTCGGAACTCTCCTCCATATTCAGTGGTGTAGCGGTCTTCGTGCTGATCAAGGAAGCCATACATCATCCCGATGAGGAGAGCGATATCGTTCTTGTTCATGTTGTGGTCAAGGCCGACTACTCGTGCGCCACGCGGGTTCGACATTTGGCAATCAGGCGTAGACGCTGGATCAGGGCAACTGACTGCAAAGACCATTGTGCGTGGTAAACCGACGATGGCTTTCTGACAGTTGAACGCGAGTTGACGGATCTTGAAGTCCATGCCCTCTTTGCCAATGAATCTGTATTTGGGTGCGGTGTCCTTCATTTGATTTCCTTTCGAATTTTTGTGTCTGTGGAATGTGATTCTGATTCGATTTGATCTATTGTCGTTACGCCTGCCTCATTGAGCATGTGGTTGTACAGAGTCTTGAACATGCGCCGGAATGTCTCCTCGCCCATATCCGCATCCCTCGCGATTTGATCAATCGTCATTTGCACCGCGACTTGCAGCTGAACGAGCAGAGCCACCGCATCGCCTTCGTCGAGTTCGCTCAATGCGCCGGCGACTATGGCTTCGGGCTGTGGAAAATGGGATTCATCATCCTCGCCATACATGGCAGCGACTGCGAGTACATTTCGGTGTTTCTTGGCCCATTCGAGCATCGACTCGGATGCTGCGTCGATCTGTTGGTTCGTATGGGTTGTTTCGTTTTCTGATGCCATCTTCGTTCTCCTTTAGAGTACGCCGTAAAACAATTAGGGCGTATTTGTATGTACATAGCGGTGAATCAAGAGGGTGGCAAGTCGAATCTGTTGGATCCGATGAAATTGTTTGAGAAATATTTAGCGTTATCAGGATCCTTGCAAAAACGCAAAGATCCTCGACAAAACAAGCGATTATCAGGTACGCATGGATCTACGCAATCGCGTAATACGGGCGTACCATAATGACTATGGAACGATCAAAATCAGCAGTCTCAGATTGGAAATCAAAGCTCGATGAACTTCGGGAACTCATTAAGAGCTCGCCATCTAGGCCGAGCGGTGCGCTCGCCAAGTTGAATGAACTTGAAGCATCCGTACAGGAAGAAATCGGAATCATTGAAGATGCTCGCCGTCGCCGCGTCGTTGGCCCCCGCGCCAGAGTCCGTGCCGCTATCTATACGATTGAGGACTCACCGCGAGGTCCAGCCCTCACAGAACGCCGCGACAGCGACGCGAGGCCATTCAAATGTCCCAAGAGCGTCTATGAAGCCGTCACTGCTGTGCTTGCAGAGAACAAGGTGCCTGTGGGATTCCAAGACATCAAAGCCAAAGCCTCAAAGAGACTCCGCCAAGAGCTCCCTGATTACGCCGTCCGCACACCTCTCAGATTCTGGAGCACACTTGGGATTATCGATCACCAGCAAGCTCGGTTTGCACGGGTTGGAACCAAGGTGGAGTATATGAGAAGCACACGACTTGCTTGGAAATCCGCATCCCAAGAGCAGATCCAGGTCGATGCAGGCTAAGCACCACGGGGAGCGAGTTGAATCATCGCGATAGCCCTCTCGGCATCCTCGTCGAACATTGTGTAGTACAGATCAAGAATCTTTGAATCAGAATGCCCCATGAACTCCAAGGCATACTTGTAACTCACATTGTTCCTCGCCATCATGGATGCAAAGAAGTGCCGGAAGGTATGCACTTTGTATTGGTTCGGGTTCTCAAAGCCACATGCCTTGCAAAGTCGCTTGACCTGTTTGAGTAGCATTGTGTCGCTCTGCCTGCCACCATTTGGATGCTTCGTTGACTTTCCCGCCGGGAAGACAAGCTCTGATGTACGGGGCAGCCGATTGAGTTCGTTGGCAAGCATCGGGTGAAGCGGGATCCGGCGTGATTTCTTGTTTTTGGTCAACTCGCCAGACCCACCACGGCGGATATTGACGAATCCATTGGTTCCGATACTGAAATCGAGATCAACCCACTGCAAATCTCTGAGCTCGCCAAATCGACAGCCGGTGTGTGCCAGAAACACGATCTTGGCGCGGAGTGCCGGGTCCGCCAGCTCAATCATCCGTTCTACCTGTTCCGGCGTATAGCACGGCTGTGGTGGAGACTCAGGTTCTTGCATCTTTACGAGCTTGAGTGGATTCTTTACGATCACCTCCGCTCGCTCCGTCGCCCATTTGAATAGTTGCACGATAATCATGCGCCGGTCATGAACTGTTTTGGGGCATATCCACATCCCTCCTGAAAAGACCAGAAGTCTTCCTCCGTGAATCGTGACGCATATTCCACGCCACGAGTCCGGCAGTGTTCAACGAGCAGATTAGTAATGGACTCGTATTTCTTGACTGTCTTTGGAGCACAAGGCTTTCCTCGCTTGAGGGCTACATACCGCTTCGCAATCTCCTCAATGGTGACCTCCTTTGGGGCATGGATCGACTCACCTTTGCAAAGCATCTCATGCAGACGATGGGCAGCCTTGATCGCCGCGACCTTGTTGTTGGCGCCGAGCGGTTTGTACGCACGCTTGTCATGCAAGAACCACTCGGCGTACCAGGGTTTGGCTTTCCGAAGTTTGCCTTGCTTATCTCGCCATTGTCGGTGACCGATATAGATCGTTGGCTGCTGCGTTCCCTCGACGGGTTGTCGATCAAGGAGTTTCATTCGGGGTTGTCCTTCATGACCTCCTGAATGAACTTGTCCCGCCAGAATCGCAGTGGTTACCTCTGCTCACGCATTCGCTGTATTGCCCCTCGCTGACCTGACGCCGGAGTGTCTGCACGGAGCACCTCGCAATTCCGGCGGCTTCCTCAGCCGTCAGAATCATTGGGATATTCGTACCTTCAGTAGTCGCCTTGATATCTCTCATCGAGATTGACGCCAATCCGATCCAACTTCGTCCATCACTCATCATGCAGTCCTTCCCGGATTTCACCGGATACGGCATCGATTCCTGCCATCAATGCCCAATATACAAATAACGGTATACAGAAAGCGAAGATTGTCAATAGAGTCAAGCCTACAGATACCATTTTGTGTATAATGTGGGCATGCCAGTAAATGCCCAAGATCCGTATGAAACCGCACGCCTGCTCAGGGAAGGGCTCGACCGGATTATCGATTCGTCGGATCGGGCCCAATCGGAGCTCGCCAAGCTCCGTCGATTGGCGGCACGGTTGGATCATGAGATTGATCACGAAGTCCGCAACGCGGAGCGCCGTGGGCGTGAACCCAGAAAAAAGCCAAAGAAAGCGGTTGCGGTCGTTGGGTACGCAATCGAGCAGGGGCGATTCGGGATCGCACTTGCTGAGCATCGATCAGGCGGAGCGGCCCCATTCCGATGTCCGAAGGACATCTTTGAGATCGTGGCCAAGGCGATGGACGAAGGCCCGGAGATCCAACGATTCCAAGAGATCTTTGATTTCGTTGAATCGCAGATCGACTTTGAGCTGCCGGACTACCAAGTCCGCGTAGCGATCCGTTTCCTTGCCCACCGTCATATCGTTGACCATTCTCGGGCACGCTTCAGCCGCACCGGCAAGGGCAACATCAGCCGTGCAGCGACCAAGGCATGGAAAGAGCTCGCCAAAGCCACCAAGACCGGCGACACTCCCTGCTGATTCAACTCAATCCACTCACTACGACTGTCCCAACCAATCGAGCGGCGCTATCCAAGATCTCTCAAACTGGGACAGAAATGGGGCAGTAGCCAACATCTTTCTGCAGGCCTGTTCCCAAGTGCCTACAAAATAAGCCCTTGCAAATGCAAGGGCTTATTCAACGGAGAGGGGGGGATTCGAACCCCCGAGAGGATTACTCCTCCACACGAATTCCAATCGTGCGCCTTCAACCGCTCAGCCACCTCTCCAAAGGGGTCGGCTCGACAGGGGGTGCCCGTCGGCCTGGTTGAGCCGGGAGTTTAGTCGTCCAGAACCGACAAACCAAGTCCAGATGCACAAGTCCGCCGGCAGTCTGCCGATCGGCTCGTTAGCAAGCCCCGAGGGCCTCGGCGATCGCCCGGATGCAGGATTCGGGCTCGCTCATCCGCCCCGTGCCCGAGTGTCGGCACGCCTGCCAGCCCTCGCCGGGGCCGACGAGGGTGAACCCGTCGTCTTGAGCCTGGGCCACATTGCGCCCCGTGCTCGGCTGGTTCCACATTGTGTCGTTCATCGCTAGCGCCAGCAGCACCGGGGTGTTCTTACGATTGATCGCACTTAAGATCAACGAGACCACATCGTCTGTTCGCCCTTGGACTATGTTTGCCAGCGTGTTCATCGTGCACGGGGCGACGATGGCCGCGTCGCACCGGTCGGCCAGCGCGATGTGCTGGGGATCGCTCGATTCGATATGGTCCCACGAAGAGGTATAGACCGGGTTGCCCGAGAGCGCCTGAAAAGTGGTGGGGGTGACGAAGTTCGTCGCCGAGGGGGTCATCGCGACGGTGACCTGTGCATCGGCTTGGGCGAGCCGAGACACGATGGTACAAGCTTTGTACGCCGCGATCCCGCCGGTGACAGCGACGAGGATCGACTTGCCTTCGAAGTGGGGGCGCAGAAAAACAGGATCAAGCCAGCGGGCCGCCGAGGATTGGTCGGCGTTCAACGGGTCGCTTGATCGAGCAGCATTTTGATTGTTCGATTGGCTCATAGATGTATTGTATCGACCCGCAGTCAGCAGGGCGATCACACGATCAGACCGCTCAGAGCAGGGCTTCCTCAGCCTGAGGCACCATATCAAGGAACTCAAGCGTGATCTTGTCCTGCATGATCTCTTCGACCACGATCTCAAGATCGGTCCGACCGTCGCGGGCGACCAGCGGGCGGGCGCCCTCGATCAGCTGCTCGAGCCGACGCTGGATCAGCGCACAGAGCTTGAACTTGCCGCCGACCTTTTCGACGATTTCATCACTTTTCAAGGCTTCGATCATCAGCTATCCTTCACTTCATAGCCGCAGTGTGGACGCACAAGCACCGGTCTCGACCGAGCGCTGGGCGTATGGATTGCGGGGGCAAGTGTAGACGCACAGCGGGTTTGAGACCAGCAACAACCTATACTCGGGCCCGTATTTATCACCCCGTTTGCCCATCTGTGCCCAACTCTGCCCATTTGGCCCAGCCAGCCCCCGAATCGAGCCCTGCATGACCACCCCCGATGGATCTTCACCCCGGGCCCCAGAGCCCACCCGATTTTCGCTCGGCGACCAGGTCATGCACCCCGGCAAGCCCGAATGGGGCAAGGGCACCGTGTCTTCGGCCTCGGCATTCAAGCACGAGGGGCGGACCTGCCAGCGATTGACCATCCGCTTCGAGCGGGCAGGGCTCAAGACCGTGTCCACGGCTTTCGCCAAGATCCAAGCGGCTTCGGCGGTCGCCAGCTCGATCAAGCCCAAGATCGAGGAGCACCACGCCCCGCTCCCGATCGCCTCAGCCGACCATCGGGAGATCCTCAAGATCATGACCGCGATCCCCGAAACCGCCCGCGATCCCTTCGCCAGCCCGGCCCAGCGCTTGGAGGCTACTTTGGGCTTGTATCGTTTCTCGGGCACCGGGGCGGGGCTGATCGACTGGGCCGCGGCTCAGTGCGGGCTCGCCGATCCGATGGGAAGGTTCAATCGCCACGAACTGGAGGATTTTTATCGGATGTTCGAAATGAATCTCCGCCAGCACCTTGGCAAGGTCGTGCGCGAAGCCAATACTGTCCCGGCTCCAGAGCTCGTCCGGATCGCCCAATCGGCCCCCCCGGCGGGGCGTCAGGCGTTGCAGAAGCTGCACCGCAGGCGTTGAATCTGGGCAACATCCGGCACAGCCGGACGCGTCCGCTGAAGGATCAGCGACGCTCGAACACTTCATGGATGTCTCGAATGGATTGACTGGGTCCCACGGATGGGGATTTTACCGGGCCTTGGCTGCTGCGCGATCAGTTTCGATCGGCTGGCACCGGGGCTTGGCCCGGGGTGTGCATCTCTCTTTGGCACAGCAGGACGAGCCTGCGACATATCAAAGAGAGCATGCCAAATCTTAAAAAGGGAATCCGCCATGAAAGAAAACGACTTCCAGAACCGCCTTCAGAACCTCCTCGAGCAGATCGAAACACTCCCTGAAACGGATCGCCCCAAGCTCGCCCAGCTCGCCGCCGAGACCCAGTCGCGCCATACCCGCATGAAGAAGACCATCACCGAGCTCCAGGACTCGCTCGATCACCTGCGACTCTCGGTCAAGTACCTTGTGTTCGATCTCGAAGCGACCCGTCGCGAGAACAAGTACCTCCGCAACATGCTCGACAACAACGCAGAAGGCGCGGACTAAACCGCGACTCGGCTCCCCAAAGAGCTCACGAAACACCCCAATAGACGATCCGACGCCGGGTGGGTACTCGGTTGTGAATACGACTCACAAGATTGATCGATCTTGGCCGCCCCGGATGTCCTCCCATCCGTTGCTCAGCCGATCGGTCTCGGATTGCCCGATGACAGGGCCCGGAATTCGGGCCCTGTGTCAATTCAATCGTGCCCTGTTGACGACCGCTGGGTGTCGATAGGCTACGATCATCAACTCAGGATCGGTGCCCGAGAGGCTGAAGGGGCCGGATTGCTAATCCGGTATACAGGGTAAACCTGTATCGAGGGTTCGAATCCCTCTCGATCCGTTTCCAGCAAGCCCTTGCAACCGCAGGGGCTTGTGTCGTTTTGGATCGCATTGGATCGGGTTCAAACAACTCTATCCTTATTCGACATCCAATGGGACCACCCGCTGGCCCATCACATCGATCAGCCCCATATCCGTCAGCTTGAGCGCCGGGATCACGGGCAAGGGCAAAAAACTCAACGGCATAAACGGGTCCTCGATCGGGCACCCGATCTCGCGCACCGCCGCGAGCAGCGCGTCTTGTTGTTCGATGATGGTCATCGCGCTTTGATCTGAGATCAACCCCGCGATGGGCAGCGGCAAGATCGCCAAGACTTCGCCATCACGCACGACACACTGCCCGCCGCCAGCAGCTTCGAGCGCCCGGCCCGCGATCGCCATGTCCTGGTCGTTCGTCCCGACCACCGCCAAGTTGTGCGCATCGTGCCCGACCGTGCTCGCCAGCGCCCCGTGGGCAAAGCCCAGCCCCGTCACGAACCCGAGCCCGATGCCTGATTGCCCTTTGTGCCGGGCGATCACCGCCAGCTTAAGCAGATCACGCGACGGGTCCGCGATGTATTGCTTGTCGGCATCGCCTGTGCCGATGGCCGGCTCCATGTGCACCTCGCCCGTGACGAGCTGATGCGGATCGGCCACGATCACACGGATGAGTTTGGGCGATGGGGCCGCGGCGATTTCGAGCGACGACGCATCGAAGTCCTCGGGCAGATGCACCGAAGCATGGGCGATGCTCGCGTCGGGCGTTGCGGCTCCATCGAGCACGCCGTCGAGCGCAACGCCGTCCTGAGCGATGTGCGTGCCCTGCCAATACACGCTGGTGGGGCGTATATCGTCGAGTGAATCGAACACAATCAAGTCCGCCTGGCGACCGGGCGCGATCGCCCCCAGATCAGGCAATCGATAATGATCCGCAGCATGCAGCGAACCCATCGCAATAGCCGTCACCGGATCGAGCCCCAATCGCACGGCCTTGCGCACCACATGATCAATATGCCCCTCACGGTGCAGATCCCCCGGATGGCGATCATCGGTGCAAAAGCAGAACCGCGAAGCATTGTTGGCGTTGACGACCGGGACGAGCGCTTCGAGATTGCGGGCCGCGCTGCCTTCGCGGAGATAGATCGTCAGCCCCAGCTTGAGCTTCACGATCGCTTCATCGGGCGTCGTGCATTCATGATCCGAGCTGATCCCCGACGCGACATACGCGCACAAAGCGGGTCCTGTCAGCCCTGGGCAGTGCCCGTCGACAATCGCCCGGTCGAGCCCAAGGGCCACCTTGGCCATGATCCCCGGATCACCCAAGAACACCCCCGGGAAGTTCATCATCTCGGCCAGCGCGATCACCCGTGGGTCATCAAAGAGCGGCGCGAGATCATCCGCTTCGAGCGTGGACCCGCTGTGCTCGAAGCTCGACGAGGGCACGCACGACGAAGCCCCGAAACGGATGTTCATCGGGAGATTGGCGCTCGCGTCCATCAGCAGTTTGATCCCCGCGATCCCGTGCACATTGGCGATCTCATGTGGATCGAACACGACCCCGGTCGTCCCGTGCGGGGCGGCCACGCGGACGAACTCCTTGGGCATCATCATCGTCGATTCGACATGCATGTGTGCATCGATCAATCCGGGCGCGAGGTAGCGTCCACCGAGATCGATCGTCTGCTGAGCGTCGAAGGTTTCAGACCCGACCGCTGCGATGCGCCCACCGAATATTGAGACATTGACCGACTCGATGGTCCGAGAGAACACATTGACCACGCGTCCGTTGGTAAAAATGATGTCCGCGGGGGCATCGCCCCGCGCCACGCTCATCAGCTCGGGGCTTGTGCGAGCGATCAGGGTTGGCTTGGTTGGGGGCATGGTCGGTCTCCTGCTCGGCGAGTTGGCATACGAGTGGTGTATCGGTGTTGAGTGTACGCCCGATGGGCAGAAAAACTGAGTACAGGTTTGTGGGCGGCAAATCGTGGGTTCTGGGCAAAAAACAAAGATCCAAAATCGAATTGTGCTCGGTGTCAAGTAGAAAAGTTTGCATTTTCAGAAGTTAATTTGACAAATAGCCGATGAAAGCTAGACTTCGCACACATGAGGAATGCAATGACCAACCTGAAATCGACTAAATCGAAAGCCAAAGGCGCCAAACGCGTCTGGGTTGCGATGTCGGTTGTGGTCACTGCGAGCTAATACAGCTCAAAAAGCCAAAGCCAAAGACGATTGCACCCCTGACGATTCATCAGGGGTGTTTTTTTATACCGTTTCAAACCAGTCCAGACCGAATACACAGAACCAAACCGCCCTCCGGGGCACACCTAACCAAGGAGATTACCAATGTCATCAGCAACCATCATCGCCGCGACCTGCCCAGAGTGTGACGCCAGCGTCGAGTTCGATCGTGCACCCCTCGCCGGCGAGATCGCACACTGCACCGACTGCTCATCAGAGCTCGAAGTCATCAGCGTTGAGCCCATCGAGCTCGAACTCGCACCAGAAGTCGAAGAAGACTGGGGCGAATAAGCCAGAACCGCAGCCGCGATCGTCCGCTGCCTTCTGGGAGCGTCCGATCGCCTGAAACAGGCCATCGGCCACACGCACCAGTAGAGAAGAGCAGAGGATCAGCGCATGCGAATCGCCATGACATACACCAGACTCCGCACCGAAGAGCGGATGCTCCTCGATGCGTTCGAGGGGATCGGTGTCCAAGTCACCCCCATCGAGTTGAAGAACGCCGTTTTCAACCCCATGGACCCGATGGACGGCCCACAAAAGTGGGGGGACTACGACGCGGTGATCGATCGATCGCTGAGTCTGACCAACTCGATGAACTCCGTGCGGATCCTCGAAAGCTTCGGCGTCCGCTGCATCAATCCATTGTCGGCCATCGAAGTCTGCGCCGACAAGCTCGCGACGACCCTCGCACTTGTGCGTGCGGGCGTCCCGACGCCTCAGGTCCGCGTGGCGACCAATGCCATATCCGGGCTCGAAGCCGTCGAGGCCATCGGGTACCCAGCCGTCATCAAGCCAACCGTCGGATCATGGGGTCGGCTCGTCGCGAGAATCAACGACCGCGATGCGGCCGAAGCCATCCTCGAGCACCGCGAAACACTCGGTTCTGCGTCTCAAAATGTGTTCTACATCCAGGAACACATCAACAAGCCAGACCGAGATATTCGCGTGTTCGTGGTTGGTGGAGAAGCCATCGCCGGCATCGTCCGCCACAGCGCCCACTGGGTGACCAACACCGCCCGCGGGGCGACGGCCGAGGGCTTGGAGCTCACCGATGAGCTCCGCGAGATCTCCCTCAATGCGGCCAACACCACCGGTGCCGACATCGTCGCGGTCGATCTGCTCGAATGCCCAGTGCGTGGGCTGCTCGTCAACGAGATGAACCACTCGATGGAGTTCCGCAACTCGATGGAGACCACGGGCGTGAACATCGCCGAGTGCGTCGCCCGCCACGCGGCCCAGATCGCCGAAGAGGCGGTGGTGGCATGAGCGATCAGCAATCCGTCGGCCCGTTCCGGGCTTCGATCATCGGGGGCTCGGGCTATACCGGCGGCGAGCTGCTCCGCCTGCTGACCACGCATCCGAACATGGAAGTCGGTCAGGTGACTTCGCGCAAGCTCAAGGGCCAGCCGATCCATCGCTCGCATCCGAACCTGCGTGGGCACCTGAGCACCACCTACAGCCTGCCCGACGATCTTCAGCCCTGCGATGTGCTCTTCTTGTGCATGCCCCACGGCAAAGCCGCGGGAGAGATCGATCGCTGGCGAGCACTGGCGCCGTTGGTCATCGACCTCTCGGCCGACTTCCGTCTGCGCGACGCCGCCAACTATCAGTTATGGTACGGGGATGAGCATCCAACACCCTCTGCCCTGGCTGATGCCACCTATGGCCTGCCCGAGATCGCCCGCGACAAGCTCGCCGGGGCCAAGCTGATCTCGGGCGTAGGTTGCAACGCCACCGCCATGACGCTGGCGCTCTTGCCGATGGCCCGGGCCGGTCTGATCAAGCGGGCCATCGCGGACATCAAGGTCGGCTCGTCTGAGGCAGGCGCAGATCCGGGCCCGGGCTCGCACCACCCGGTGCGTGCACGCACCGCGCGGACCTACAGCCCCTCTGGGCACCGCCACCTGGCCGAGGTCTTCCAGTCACTCGGCGAGATGGACCTCGACGCCACCGTCACCGCGATCGACATGGTCCGAGGCGTCCTGTGCACCGTCCACATCGAGCCCACCGAACGCATCGAGACCAAGGAACTCTGGAAGCTCTACCGCCAAGCCTACAAGGACGAGCCGTTCGTCCGCGTGGTCGCCGACCGCTCGGGGCCCAACAAGTTCCCCGATCCACGCGTGCTCGTTGGCTCGAACCATGTCGATGTCGGGTTCTCGATCGACCCACGCTCGGGGCGGATTGTGTCGATCAGCGCGATCGATAACTTGGTCAAGGGAGCCGCGGGCTCAGCGATCCAGTCCATGAACCTCGCGCTCGGGCTCCCCGAGACCAGCGGGCTCACCTTCCCGGGATTGCACCCGGCCTAAACCGATTTGTACACAGGAATGCACATGTCACTACCAACTCAAAATGCAGACCACACCATCGTCATCAAGATCGGCGGCGGCGAAGGGATCGACCCCACCGCGCTGACCAACGAGATCGTCGAGCTCACCCAGTCTGGTGTCCGCGTCGTGCTCGTCCATGGCGGCTCGCACGAGACGAACCAGCTCGCCGAGGCCCTCGGGCACCCGACCAAGACCATCGTGAGCCCCAGCGGCAACCAGTCTCGCCGGACCGATCGCCAGACGCTCGACATCTTCAAGATGATCTACTGCGGCAAGGTCAACAAGACCGTCGTCGAAGACCTCCGCAAGGCCGGCGTCGACGCCGTCGGGCTCTCGGGGATCGACGCGGGCATCTGGATCGGCACCCGCAAGTCCGCGATCCGCGCGGTCGAAGACGGACGCACGATTGTGATCCGCGATGATCTCTCGGGCAGGGTCGAGTCCGTCGATGCTGATTTTCTCAACATGATCTTGGCGAGCGGGCGCGTGCCCGTGCTCACCCCGCCGGCGATCACACCAGATGGCATCGCGATCAATGTCGATGCCGATCGCGCCGCCGCCGCGACCGCCAAGGCATTGGGGGCCGACGAGCTGCTCCTGCTCTCGAATGTGCCCGGCTTGCTCCGCGACCACACGGACATGGGCTCGATGATCGATGTCGTGGACGAAGAGCGCATGCCCGAAGCACAAGAAGCCGCCAAGGGGCGCATGAAGAACAAGGTGCTGGCCGCACAAGAAGCGATCTCCGGCGGCGTCGCCCGCGTGACGATCGGCTCGGCCGGCGGCGAGCGTCCCATCGAACACGCCCGCGCGGGCGGGGGCACGCTGTTCATCCAAGGGGTGGCCAAGTGAGCGATTCAGAGATCCAACCAACGAGTCAACCCATTGGGCAAGGGCAAGGGCACGATCAGGCAACCGAGTTGTTGTTTGATCTCGTATCGGCCAAGAGCTTCTCCGGCGAAGAGGGACCCGCCGCAGTCGTGTTTGACCGGTACGCCCGCGCCCTGGGGTTGGATTCGAGCATCGACGAGGTCGGCAACGCGATCGCACACCGCGGGGCCACCTCTGATGATGCACTGGTCCACATCGTGTGCCTCGGGCACATCGACACCGTGCCGGGCGATATCCCGGTGCGCATCGAGGACGGCGTCTTGCACGGGCGCGGATCGGTCGATGCCAAGGGCCCGATCTCGGCGATGCTCATCGCCGGTTCGAGAGCCGAACTCCCAGAGGGCGTCCGCCTGACCATCGCCGGTGCGGTGGGGGAGGAAGCCGCGGGGTCGATCGGTGCGCGGCATCTTGCGCCGCTATGGAAGCCCGACGCCTGCCTGATCGGCGAGCCCAGCGCTTCCAATGGCGTCACACTTGGCTACAAAGGTCGCCTCCTCGCCAGAGCCACCGCCGTCTGTCCAAACACGCACTCGGCCGGCAAGGATCCATCAGCGAGCGATGAGATCATCGCGTGGTGGAGCGGCGTGCTTGCGTTGGTCGAGTCATTCAATCAAGAACCCACCCGCACCTTCGATCAGATCCAGGCCACCATCAGCGACATGACCTCGACCTGCGACGGCATGGAGCAGCGATCGGTGTTCAACGCCGGGTTCCGCCTGCCGCCGGCGATGGACCCGGAGACGCTGATCGAACAGGTCACCGCACTGTGCAACGAGCATGTGACGATCGAGTTCGATGGGGCCGAGCGTGCGCACGCGACGACCCGCAATGATCCGGTCGTCCGGGCGCTCTCGTCGGCTATCCGCACCTGCTCCATGCGCCCGCACCCCAAGCTCAAGACCGGCACTGCGGATCTCAATGTCGTCGCCCCGGTCTGGCAATGCCCGATCGCCGCCTATGGGCCCGGCGATAGCTCGCTCGACCATACCCCCATCGAGCACCTGCCCCTCGACGAGTACCAACGCTCGATCGATGTGCTCACACACGCGATTTCGACGCTCGCAAGCGAGCTGGTAGCCGCAAAGAACGCGACGCACGCTGCATCTTAAGGGCTTGAGTGTGGTACCATAAGTGATATAAGTTCACTTCTGGAGCCCACCTATGCGCCGAACGATCCAAAACATCGCCCTCCTTGCAACCTCCTGTACTTTCGCCCTCGGCGGAGCGTCCGTTGGCGATACCGAGCCCTACACCCGCGTCTCTGAGCTCGATAACGGCGAAGTGGTCCTCGAGATGTGCGAACGCGCGTTCGCGCCCGCCGATGGCGATGGACCCACGATCCACCTCGTCTCGGCGATCCACATCGCGGACCAATCCTTCTACGACCAGATGCAGCGCGTGCTCGAGACCTACGACTCCGTGCTCTTCGAGGGCGTCAAGCCCGCGGGGCTCGATGCGATCGGTCACGAGCTGAGCGATCAAGAGAAGGCCGACGCAACGGCCAAGCGCCTTGAGCTGCTCGTCGAGATCGCCGACGGATTCTACGAGAAGAACGGGCGACTGCCCGAGGACTGGACCGACATGGTCGAGCACTCCGACGCGCGGGTCGCCGGCGTGATCACCTCGATCCGCACCGACGGCTGGGGGTACAACATCGGCACCACCACCTCGACCTCCTACAAACTCAATAAGCTCACCAAGCAGACCTTCGGGTTCACCTCCCTTGGTGCAGACGGGCTTCGCGACGGCGAGGGGCTCAACGCCGACATCGTCCGCAGCACCGAGTCCCGCCTGCCAAGCGATAAAAAACGAAAGGCCGCCGCTGCGGGGATCCAATCGCAGATGGCCGACGCATTGCATGTGTCGTTCCAGCTCGACGAGATGGACATGACCGGCAAGGGCTGGATCAACGCGGACATCGACATTGAGACGCTCCAAGATCAGCTCTCCGAGATGGGCGAGGACAACGCGATGATCCTCAAGCTCCTTGAGGGCAACTCATTCCAGGCCAAGGTCATCGGGTTCGTGCTCAAGTTCATCGAGCGTTCGCCGGCCTTGTCGACGATGATGAAGCTGGCGATGATGGATATGCTCGCCCTCGCCGAGAGCAGCGAGATGATGGCCCAGATGGACGCGATGCAGGATGTGATCCTCCACGGACGCAACGACATCGTGATCGACTACCTCAAGGCAGAGCTCAACGACAACCCGAACGCCAAGAGCATCGCCATCTTCTACGGCGCGGCCCACATGCCGGGCATCGAAGAAACCATCGTCAACGACATGGGCTACACCCCCAGCGGCGACACCTGGGCCCCGGCCATGCGGGTCAATATCGAAGACACCGGCATGAGCGAACGCCAGATCAACATGATGCGCAAGATGATCAAGGACTCGCTCGAGAACCAGCTTTAAGGATTAGCTCTTCGCTCTGAGGGATTCAATCGCCGCCACGCACTCGTCGGCTAGCTCACTGGCGATCATGCCGCCGCTCGCGTGGTGCTGATCGGCCCATCGCTCGCCGGCCATCGCGTGCGCCTGCACCCCGATCGCGCACGCTGTGAACAGGTCAATAGCTTTGTGAGCCGCCGGGTTCGCCCGAGTTTGGGCGACCAGCGATCCAATCACCCCGCTGAGCACATCGCCCGTCCCGCCGACGCCCATGGCCGGGTGCCCGCGTGTGCAGGTCCACATCCGGTGCCCGTCGCTGACGACGGTGCCCTTTCCCTTGAGCACGACAATGCACCCGATCCGCTGGGCGAGGGCGATGCAGGCCTTCGCTCGCTCGTTGTCATCTCCGTCCGGGTTGCCCTTCAGATTGAGTGCATCCAAGAGCCGACGAGCCTCGCCCGGGTGCGGCGTGAGGATCATGGTCGCGCGGACATCAACGGCGAAGTCCGGGATCCGCGACAACGCATTGAGCGCATCAGCATCGACCACCATCGGTGTGTCTTCTTGCGTGATCAGTCGCGCTATGAGCCGATCGATTTCCGGCCCGCTGCCGAACCCAGGGCCGACGATGAGCGCCTGGGTTGTGCGCACAAGCTTGTCGGTGATGGCGGCTGCCTGCGAGGGGATCATCGCCCGCTGCTCATCGACCTCGACCCCGAAACCCGTCGCAAACGGCGCAAGCGTGAGCACGGCTTCGATGATCGGGGCTGGAGCCGCGATCTTCACAAGACCACACCCGGCGCGGATCGCGCCCATCGCGGCCAGGGCCGGAGCCCCGAGCATGACCGCCGGCCATGCGTTTTTAGGCCCATCTTCGGGTCGGTCATCGGGTGTATCTTCAGTTTGCACCCGGGCGCACCCGCCGACGATGCCGACCGAGCCAAAGGTGCCCTTGTGCCCATCGATCGGGCGGGCGGGGAGATTCGGGAGTGAGTCGATGCGTTGTGCGTCCATGGTGGATTGTTGCACGCAAACTGGCGGGGTTCTCGGTGAGCATATCGCCCGCCTGAGCCCCTATGATCCGGGCATGATCGACACGCACGCGCATCTCACCTTTCCTGACTACGCCGGGCGGATTGACCAGGTGCTTGAGCACGCGGCCAGCGCCGGGGTCATGGGGGTGATCACGATCGCCACGACCACCGCCGACTCCCACGACGCTCTCCGCGTCGCCAAGGAGCACGAGCATGTCTGGTGCACCGCCGGGGTGCATCCTCTGTATGCCGACAAGGAGCCGCACGATTGGAACGCGATCCGTGAGATCGCCAAAGATAAAAAATGCGTCGCGTGGGGCGAGCTCGGGCTCGATAACAAGCACAGCCGCCCGGTCCGGGCGATCCAAGACCCTGTATTGGCGACTCAACTCGCGTTTATCGAGTCGTGCAAGGGTGACGGCATCGACCTGCCCATCGTGATCCACTGCCGAGAGGCTTTCGATGATCTGCTCCCGATCCTGCGAGCGAGCACGCTCGACCAGTCGCGTTATGTATTCCATTGCTTCACCGGCAGCCCCGACGAAGCGCGCAAGGTGCTCGACTTCGGGGCGATGATCTCGTTTACCGGCGTGGTGACTTACAAGAACGCCCGCGAGGTCGCCGAGGCCGCCAAGCTCGTCCCGAGCGATCGGATATTGGTGGAGACTGATTCACCGTTCTTGGCGCCCGATCCCAAGCGGGGCACACGCCCGTGCATGCCCGGGTTTGCCCGCTACACCGCCGAGTTCCTTGCCAAGATCCGCAACACTGACTTTGCCGAGTTCCACGAGCAGATCGACACCAACACCGAAGCGTTCTTTGGCATCAGCGTGCCCAAGCCCGCCCCCGAGATCATCGCGAGCCCGTGCACATGCTGAGTACCATCCTTCAAACCACGACGAGCTCATCAGCCCAATCACTGGGCGGCTGGTTCCACGATCTCTCGCCGTTCTTGTTCCGCTTCACGCCCACATTTGGTGTGCGCTACTACGGGCTCTCGTACGCATTGGGCTTTGTCTGCGCATACCTGCTGTTGCGGTTCTTGAGCAATCGAAACGCGACGCTGGTGCCCAAAGACCGGATCGGCGACGCGATGATGTACCTCATCCTGGGCACGCTCATCGGCGGGCGTTTGTTCTATGTCATCGGCTACGAGCCCGCGCTGCTGACCAAGTTCATGAGCAGCGCGCCGTGGTGGGGTGTGCTGGCGATCAACAACGGCGGCATGGCCTCGCACGGGGGCATCCTCGGGTGCATGCTCGCGTGCTGGCGCATCTCGCGTGGGTTCAAAGACCAATCGGGCAAGATCGAAGGTCGCTGCTCGGTACTCCATGTGTTCGATACCGCGGTGCTCCTCGCGCCCCTCGGCCTGTTCTTCGGGCGCGTGGCCAACTTTATCAACGGCGAACTCTTGGGCGCCATTATTGCGAAGCCCGGCGAAAACGCCCCGTGGTGGGCGGTGCGCTATCCGCAGGAGATCACCGCGGGGCTCGAACCTGAGCAACTCGCCCAGACGCCCGAGCAGTTCGATCAGATCATCCAGCTCTCGATGAACCAATTGCTCCCGAGCGAACAGTACTGGGAGCAGGGCTACGCCCGGATGCTCGATCGGATCCAACGCGGGGATGCGGGGCTCAAAGCCCAGCTGGAACCATTGCTCTCGGCCCGCTATCCGACGCAGCTGATGCAGGCGGGGCTCGATGGGTTGCTGGTGCTGGTGGTGGTCTGGATCGTCGCGATGAAGCCACGCAAGCCGGGGCTGGTCGCGGGGGTCTTTGCGATGGTGTACGCGCTCGGGCGCATCCCGATGGACATCGTCCGATTGCCCGATGCGGGCGTGACGCAGTTCGGCCCATTGACACGCGGGCAGACCTACTCCGCGATCACCTTCATCGTCGGCGTCGTGCTAGTTGTGCACGCCCTGCGTTCCTCGGCCCCCAAGCTCGGCGGATGGCTCAGCACACCGATTGATTATGTGGTTTCTTGATCGCTCGACGGCGAGTCATCCCTCGATCGCCCGACCCGAGCGATGCCGACGGTCATCGCGAACCCGAGGACTATCAGCAGCTGCGAGCCGATGATCTGGGTGGCCGCGGGCTTGAAGGCTTCCTGCTTCCAGTCCTTGGCGTTGTCGGGGGCCTGCATGTCGGCGAGGTTTTCTTCGGTGACGACTTCGCCCTTGATCGTATCGCCGACGATGGGCATCACGCCTTCACGGAATGGATACAGCCCGGCAGGGGCCGCGATGATCAGCCCGAGCAGCACCCCGAGCGTGACGCGTTCGTACTTGTGCAGCACCCACTTGAGCACATTGCTCACGATCGCGACGCCGAGGATCACCCCGATCCCCACGGGGATCACCACGCTCATCTGGTCCATGAAGGCGCTGATATCGCCGTCCTTGAGCGCATGGATGGTGTCCTTGATCGCGCCGATGATCGGCTCATAGAGCCCCAGCAACAGCAAGAGAAACGCGCCCGACACACCCGGCAAGATCATCGCGCTGGCCGCGGCTGCGCCGCCGACGACAAAGCCAATCGTGCCCGACATCGCGTACCCGCTGTTGCTGGTTTCTTGGAGCACGACCAACGCGCCCATGGCAAGGATGCCCAGCACAATCCCGATGTACGAATCGCGCTTGATCGGCTTGGCCAGCGACCACAGGATCGGGATCCCCCCGAGCGTGAGCCCGATGAAGATCGAGAACATCACCCAGCGATGGTGCACCAGGGCCCAGTGGATGGTGCTGGCGAGCCCGCCGATGGCGATGATGGCCCCGAGCACGACCATGCCCAGAACGGTGATCGAGCGTCGGCTGAATCGAAAACGAGTGATGTCCGAGACCGCGTCGATGAACAGGGTGTAGATGCCGCAGGCGACGAGCATGGTGCCCCCGGAGATCCCCGGGACGAGGTTGGCCAGCCCCATGAGCACGCCGCCGAGCCCGCAGCGGACCAGCGGGACGCTGGGTGTGGTGGAGGGAGTGCTGCTGCTTTGTGGTTCAGTCATTAATATCGCCGTGTTGAGTTCGTTTTTTTTGGTCAGTATGGGCTCGATTATCCGGTATGATCGACAGGGGAGCCCCCGGGCATCCAAGGAAACCAGTATATCCGTTGGAGATGATGATGAGCCGTTTGATGATTTCTGTGCTTTTGACCGCTTTGCCAGCCGGATTGGCGGCCACTGGATGCCGATCCGTGCAACTCGCTCCTCAGGTTCAGGGGGCGTCGGCATCGTATGCGGGGGATCATGTGTCAGCCCGTCGAGAAACCGCCCGCTCCGAACCCGCCGAATCTTCCACAGTCGATGTCCGCTGGCCGACGCGGTGGGGGGGCGATGATGAGCAGCGCGGGACGATTATTGAGCTTGATCCCGAGGAGCCGCTGCGTCCGATCCATCTCTCGCGCACACATCAGTTCCGCTCGACCCCGATCGAATACAGCGATGCCAACCAGCTCGCGGCGGACATCGGGATTACGCGTGGGTTCAAGTTCAAAGCCGAGGGGCCGGGCTCGTTCTTGTTCATTCCGAATCCCGAGAACACCGCGACCCCGGATATCACGAAGGACTCGGGCAAGCAGAATGCAGCCGATATGCCGGATTTGGCATTCAAGTTCGTCTCGGCGACGCCCATCCCGCCGGCTACGCCCACGCCGGAGGCTGATGTTCACAATGAGCTCCCCAAGAAGTTCAAGGCCAAGATCAAGAACAAGGAGACCGGCGAAGACGAGGTCTTCGAGCTGACCTTGGGTGAGCCGATCGAAGCCCCACACAAAGACAGCAAAGACAGCACCGCCAGCTCGCGGCGCATGGTCAATCCGGACGAGGACTATGTCGAGCTCCAGCGGACTTGGTTTACTTATCGCGATCCGGTGCTCAAGGGAGTCAGCGAAGCCAACGGGACGATCGTGCTGCTGCCGGGGATGTTCGGCACGCCCGATGTGATTATCGATGGGCTCGAGAAGTACTGGTACAAAAATGGATTCGCGGTGCTGCGGATGCGTTCGCATCCGTCGCGATACACCCAGCATCGGCTCTTCAAGGTGAGGCTCGGGCACGAAGCCGACGACGCGAAGATCGCCGCAGAGCTGAGCGATGAGCGCGTCGCCGAGGGTGCGTACGCGACCAAGGCGGCGGTGGACTTTGTCGCGGGCAAACGCCCTGAAATGGATGGCAAGCCCGTCGTGCTCGTGGGCATGTCCGGCGGGGCGATGATGCTGCCCACGGTCTACGCGTATGCGCCCGAGACCTACGCCGGCTCGGTGCTGATCGCCGGCGGGGCGGATTTCATGAAGATCGCGATCGAGTCGAACTATAAGCACTGGATCGACGCGCTGGTCTTTGAGTTCTGGAACGAACAAGCACCCGGGTCGAACACCTTCGGCAATGTCTTTGAGCCTGCGGATGGACAGCTCGAAGCGCTCTCGGATGCGTACCTCCGGGCGTCGAAGCTCGACGCGTACCACACGGCTCAGGAGATGCACGATGTTCCGGTGCTGATCCTGCACGCGAGCACGGACGAAGCCGTGCCCGCCG
>TARA_R110002072_G_scaffold108026_2_pt1 | contig 90171 bp, 85 predicted proteins | sample TARA_R110002072 | Tara Oceans TARA_R110002072 (sample SAMEA4397118) | marine metagenome | biome: Polar Biome; feature: [SRF] surface water layer (ENVO:00010504); material: water (ENVO:00002006), including particulate matter (ENVO:01000060) such as... | depth 5 m
ACTAAGCGTTTACGCAACCGTTACCAACATAAAACGGCTCGTAATGCTATGAAGAAGTTCAAAGAACTTACTAGCAAGAAAGAAGCTGAAGAAATGTTTCCGGAAGTTGTTTCTATGATCGACAAGTTAGCGAAGAAGAATATCATTCATGATAATAAAGCAGCTAACTTAAAATCTAATATGGCAAAGCACGTAGCGGCGTTGTAAGAGTTTTTCAATCGCATTGATATAAAACTCCTTCAGTTTTCTGAAGGAGTTTTTTTGTTATTAGAACTCCGGAGTTCCTATTCGTATAATTCAATTTCCAGATTATCCAGGAAAACAGAGCATTCCGAAGTGCTTTGTAAATAGAAGTGTACTTTGATCGCCTGAGTTTCCAACGGAACACAAATCGCCGTTGCTTCAAAATTTTCGTATAATACCGTGTTCGTAGTACCATCTTCTATGTAATTATAATGCCTTCCGAAGCGCAAAGGCTCGTTTTGAGTATCGTACTCAATTAAATCGATCAGGATATACAAATAGCCATTAGTTAAGTTTTTCGTGATAATATCGCCTCTTACTATCAGGTTTGAACAATTCTCAAAATCTGAAATATCAAAATATTTATACCAATAACCAACAGCCTCCGGATTAGACGACCCCAGAGATGAAATACCCAACGAATTTGGAGCCGAATAAACATGTTGGTTGTCGATATAGAAAGTGTATGGTTCTTCGTTATTAGTGTCATTTTCTATTTCATATTCCCAACCCTCAGTAGTAGTGTCAAAATTTTCCTCTACTAAAGTTCCTGTATAAAACTTCTCTGTTGCCCAAGAAGGAATTGCCGAAGTTGATGCGACTAACTCGTTTAAATAATAGGTTTTTTGTTCAAGCTGGTATTTATTGTAAACTCTGTAATTAACGCAAACCTGAGAGCACATTAAAGATTTGGGGGATCCGTTTGGAAATAATTCGGAAAAATGTGCTTTATATAATAAGGCATGCCCAAGTTCGTGATAAATTAGATTTTCTCGTTCAGTATCAGACCATCTGCCCCAGCAATTATAGCTATCAATAACTTCCACTCTGGCTTCACCTGTTCCGTTAAAGTTTGGATAGCCATAAGCGCAATACTGACTACTGTTTGGAGCCGTGATTTCATCAACAAATACTACTGAAAGCGGGATGTTGCCAACATTTTGCCCTCTGTTTATCATTTCCTGAATAAAACTGTTCACATATCTTCTAAATTCGGGATGAATACTATTAGTGGGCGGACCGGGATCGTCGTCGTTGGTTTGGTGTGAGGAAGTACTGCTGGTCTCATCGTTGGAACAGCTAATGAAAGTCGGCGTACTCGAAAATATAATAAGGAGTAAAAAAACGATTCGTTTCATAGTAGAATTTTAATTCTAAAGCTATGAAATTGAATTTTCGGTGTTATCGTTTATTTAAATGAAGTGGTAAATAATAATAATTTTTATGCTTTATTCTGAAATGTCTTTAATCTAAAAAATGCTCGTATTCGGTATTTTCTAAAGCCTCCCGTACCTCTTGATAGTTAATTATTAAGTCCTCGAGTTTTTCCGGATTTTGCTTTTTAAGATCACTTGATACCTTTTCGTTGGGAAGATCAAGAAACTTAAAGAGTTTCGTCATTTCGGCTTGCTTATTGGCAGCTAACGTTTCGTACCTTATATCTACAAATTCGTGAGATCTAAAATCGGATGCTGCTTTTTCAATTAAAAATTGTGTTTGCTTAAAATCGTCGAACATCTCGTCAATAGAAACTTCAACGTTTTTAGAAGAGGTTATTTTTTCTTTTCCCGAATTTGTCCAAACGTCTGTTTTTCCTGCGATCAATCGGGAAAGATGTACGCGTAACAAATTTTCACGTTGCAAATGAATAACTTTTATGCTTTTATCCTTCAGAAGTTGATCCCAAACTATACTATCGTCACTATCGAGAGGATGATAGTAGAAAATTTTAAAGCCAACTCGCTTTATCCACTTACGTTTTATTCCGAAGGTGTTATTCCATATCTCCATTGAAGTTTTATGGTGTAACCGAGCAAAAATTTCACCATGAGCCTCAATATTTTGGTGGGCATTTAAAAGGGAGATCAACAGATTGGAACCTGTTCGGGAACGTGTTAAAACAATGAATTTTCTATAAGACCTATGTCCGGTAAACCGACGTTTAATTTTTTTTAGGGCTTTTAGGAGTTTATTCATTGCTGTTTTTCAAAAGGCTACTTTTTAACCGAGGGTGGTACCAGGCTGCTTGCGTCACCATTATTTCTTAAAACATCTCGTACTATAGACGATGAAATATTTGAAACATTCGGTGATGCAACCAGAAATAACGTTTCAACCCCGGCAATTGAAGCATTCGTTTGAGCAATGGGTTGTTCGTAATTGTAATCGGTTGTATTTCGCAGTCCGCGTAAAATAAACTGTGCCTTTTCCTGCTGACAAAAATGTGCTGTAAGTCCGGTATAAGTTTTAACTTTTATCTTCGCTTCCCCTTCAAACGTACTTTCAATAAAGCGTTTTCGGTCTTCTAGTGAAAACATATATTTTTTGTCGGCATTGACACCAATGGCAATAATGATCTCATCAAAAACCGGGAGAGCTCTTTTGATAATATCTACGTGTCCCAAGGTTATTGGGTCAAAAGATCCGGGAAAGACGGCTCGATTCATAGATGCGAAAATATTTTTAGTGTTACTAAATTACACACTTATTTTTAATGACCTTGTTAAATTGCTTCAGAATGGTTTACTTACGTTAATTGTTCAAAGCATTCGTGACCAAGATATCGAAAAATTCGGTAAGTGTCATACCCGCATGCCTGGCTTGCTTTGGAATAATACTCTCTTTAGAGAGTCCCGGGGTTGTATTTGTCTCGATAAAGTAAGGTATTCCATTCTGTAATATAAACTCACTTCTGGTAACACCACCCATATTAAGCAGTTTGTAAATTCTAATAGCTTCTGCCTGGGCTTTTTGTAATTCTCCTTCGGAAATACGGGCAGGTGTGATCTCTTGCGATTTACCCAGATATTTTGCTTCGTAGTCGAAGAATTCGTTTTCAGAAACAATTTCGGTAGGAGCGAAGGCAATTACTTCTCCGTTCTGCTTATAAACGCCAACCGAAACTTCGGTGCCGATTAGCGCTGTCTCGATAATAATTTCCGAATCTTCTTTAAATGCTTTATCAATAGCCGGTAAAAGGTCTTCGGCAGTGTTTACCTTGCTAATCCCGAAGCTTGAACCCGCTCTATTGGGTTTTACAAAACACGGAAGTCCAACGGTTTTAATGATTTCTTCGGAAGGAATTTCAGATCCCTTATTTACATAGTACGAATTCGCACATTTTACACCAAAATTCTTTAATACCGAAAGGCAATCCCGTTTGTTAAAACTTAAAGCTGCCTGATAGAATCCGGTAGTTGTTTGAGGGATATTTATTAATTCCAGATATGCCTGAAAGTATCCGTCTTCTCCGGGCGTTCCGTGGATCGTATTAAAAACAACATCCGGGATTACAGTTTCTTTTCCTGTATTAAAGCTAAAATCTGCCTTGTTGATAGGATATTTTAGACCATTTTCTGAAACATAATTCCAGCCTTCTTTTAAGATATGGATGGGGTAAATGTGGTATTTCTCTTTGTCTAAAGAATCACAGACAACTTCTCCACTCATCAGCGAAATTTTAAATTCACTGGAATATCCGCCCATAACAACAGCAATATGCTTTTTAGCCATAACAAAAACTTAAATACATCGTTTAACAAAAATATCACTAATCAATAGAAAGATACTAACTTTAGGTTTTATATTTTTGCGTATTAACACTCAACTTATGACATTTTTTAAATATCTCTTTACCAAGGCATTTTTGAAGCAATTGTTATTAGCTATCTTGGCTCTTATAGTGCTTACTTTCTTAATGTTATGGTGGTTGAGAAGTACTACGAACCACAATCAAAAAATTGAGGTTCCAAATTTAGCGAAGCTATCGTTAGACAAGGTAGAAGAACAGTTAAACGAATTAGAACTGAGATATGAAATTCTGGATTCGGCAAACTACAATCCTGAATATCCAAAATACTCGGTAATAGAACAAATTCCAAAGGCGGGTAAATATGTAAAGGAAGATAGAAAGATCTATCTCACTCTAAATCCGTCGGGTTACAGAAAAATAGCAGTTCCGCCGGTGGTTGGGAAAACCGGCCGACAGGCAGAACCTACGCTGCTGGCGATGGGCTTTAAGATTGGAAAGGTGAGTACTCGACCGCATATTAGCGATCAAGTGTTAGAGATGCGTTATAACGGTGAGAAATTAGTTCCCGGCACCGAAATTCCAAAAACTTCAGTTATCGATCTTATTGTGGGTGATGGTTCGCTCAACAGAGTTCAAAACGAAACCGACGAATCCGGTAATTCTTCTTCAGAAACAGACGGCGATGGAGGAGCATAAGTTAGAAGGCCCTTCCGAAGAAAACGGAAATGATGATTTGTACGAACACCACAGGTTTGTGGCAGATAAGGGACAACAACCTCTACGAGTCGACAAATATTTAATGAATAAGGTCGAGAATGCTACCCGGAATAAAATTCAGAAATCGGCAAAAGACGGAAATATTTATGTAAATGATGTCGCGGTAAAATCGAGTTATAAAGTAAAACCCCTCGATGTAATTACCGTACTATTCGAGCATCCTCCCTACGAATACCTTCTCGTTCCCGAAGACATTCCTATCGATATCGTTTATGAAGATGAAACCTTATTAGTTGTAAATAAACCTGCCGGAATGGTGGTTCATCCGGGTCACGGTAATTACAGCGGAACATTGATAAACGCCCTAACATTTCATTTCGAAAATCTACCAAATAACAGCAGTGAACGTCCGGGCCTGGTTCATAGAATTGATAAGGATACGAGTGGTTTGCTGGTCATTGCAAAAACTGAACAGGCGATGACACATCTTTCGAAGCAGTTTTTCAATAAAACCACCGAAAGGGAATACATTGCCTTGGTTTGGGGTAATATTGAAGAAGATAGCGGTACAATTGAAGGGAATATTGGACGTCATCCTAAGAACAGATTGCAGAATACCGTGTTTGAAGGCGACGACGCAGACGACAAAGGAAAACCGGCGGTAACGCATTTTACGGTGTTGGAACGATTAGGATATGTAACTCTTGTTTCCTGTAAACTGGAAACAGGAAGAACACATCAAATCAGGGTGCATTTAAAGCATATTGGGCACACTTTATTTAACGACGAAAGATATGGTGGAGATAAAATATTAAAAGGCACCACTTTTTCAAAGTATAAACAATTTGTAGATAATTGTTTTAAAGTTTTGCCCAGACAGGCGTTGCATGCAAAAACGCTAGGATTTAAGCATCCTGTTTCAAAAGAGATGATACGTTTTGAAGCACCCGTACCCGAAGATATTGAACAATGTTTAGATCGTTGGCGAAATTACTCTAAGCATGTCATTGAATAAAAAAACCGCTTTCAATTTCTTGAAAACGGCCTCTTCACAATTTAAACAATTAACTAAATATTAATTTTTGATCCATTTCCCGGTAAACGTTTTGGTACCGTCAGAAATATTGATAAAATACAATCCGCTGCTAAACTTTCTGAAATTATATGTAAGCCCTTCATTTTGCAGGATATTTGTTTCTTCGGAAAAAACTTCCTTTCCATCAATTGAATAGATCTTTACTGATGCATTTTCCATGGCACTGGGAAGCATTAGAGTAACCGAGCCGTCTGAAGGGTTCGGACTAATACTGATGCTCACATTACCAAGAACTTCGTTCACATCTAAAGGCACTTCTTCTACGAGTCCGTCACGGAAGTTATTTCCTTTATAGCCGTTTCTGATAATTTTATCTGCGTTGTAAGGAACATTCAGGTTGTATGAATTCACAAAGGTTGAATCTACACCTGCACCAAAAGTTAAGGTGTAAGAGTTTGAAGTAAGGTCCATCATGCCATCCCCATCAACATCGCCAAGCACTGCCGAATTTAAGAACGTAAAACCACGAGGTCTTAACGGAAATCCATCTATTTCCCCGCTACCATCTGTAGAATAGGCGTGTAAATAGCCGTTTCCATCCATATCAGTAACATTACTCGTAAAAATAATATCCAGGACATCATCATTATTGATATCTGCAATACTTAAAACACCTTCGTTTCCGCCATATTTTTCAATTGGGAAGTTCGGGATATCTGTTGCGCTAGGTGTAAGTCCGAAGATCGTTGGAAGCGGATCTCCTGTTCCGCTAACACTTTTATCTCCCATAAATATCTCGTAGGTTCCGTCATTGTCGATATCTGCAACGGTTGCAGGCGAATATGTCCACTCATTTCTTGCTAAAGGCCAACCCGGATAGTAGGTTCCGTCGTGATTCATAACATAAAATGCTGCTGCATCACCGTGGTTACTCCCTACGATCTCAAGGTCTTCGTCTCCATCAAGATCTACTAAAATTGGAGATTGATACGAATATCTAACTGTTGGGTCCACAACCGGAAATCCCGTAAGCACATTTCCCTGATTATCGAAAGCATACATTCCTGCAGAGGATGCTGCAATAACCAAATCTTTGTTCCCGTCATTATCAATATCACCAATAGATGGGGTAAAGGCAGGAGTGGCCGGTATCTCTACAGGGTAGCCTGCATTTATTGAAGTTCCGTCAATATTTAAGGCGTGTACAAAACCTTGAGTGCTTCCGGCTCTTTCACCGGCAATAATATCTAAGGTGCCGTCTCCATCTAGATCTGCGACAGCCGGCGCGTTGATCATCCAGTTATCGTTGAAGTTAAGTGGCCATCCCGGAAGATCGACTCCCTGACCGTCTGTAACATATAGCCTTCCAACAGTAGTTGGATAACCTGTGTTAATGATTATTTCCATATTACCATCGTCGTCCAGATCAACCACGGTAGGAGGTAGGAGTATAGGACCTAAAACCGTTTTTTCGAATATAATGTTTCCATCACCATCCAATGCATAGAGCGTCGTGTCAATTCCGTATATAATTTCCTCAACTCCGTCGTTATTGATATCGGCTAATGTAGCCCCTCTTGAGTTTTTAATTCCCGGGTTCGCGGGTTTTCCGAAGCTAAAAAGCAAATCGACCGCCATAGAATTTTCGGCATTCGTATAAGGAGGAAGATCTACAGTTTCGGTAGTAAAAGTTCCATCTTCATTTAAGGTTGCTTTTTTTCCTGTTAATTCTTGAGCAGTTAATGCTACGGTGGTACATAAAGTTAATGCACCAAGGAGTAATTTTATTCTTTTCATTGTAGTTATTTAAGTGAATTCTAAAGCTAGAGATAATGCACTCGCAAGAATGTTAAAAAAATACTAATCCTTTAGGTGCGATTGTTAATTAAAGTTTTATAGTTATCCGTTAGCCCTTTCCATATCTCATATTGTAAAAGTTAAACAGTTGGAAATAATCATATAATCTTCTTATTTTTGACGAAAAGAAAAACTATGAAGATCGTTGTTTCACCGGCTAAAACATTAGATTACAAATCGGAATTACCCACAAATCGAGCAACTCAACCCAAATTTCTTGAGCAGAGTGAAACCCTGAATGCTAAACTGGCAAGAAAATCTAAAAAAGCGATCAAGGAATTAATGCATATTAGCGATTCGCTCGCTCAATTAAATTATGAGCGATATAAAGAGTTTTCTACTCCGTTTACAAAGGATAATGCAAGACCTGCTGTATATGCTTTCGCCGGAGATGTATATACGGGCTTAGACGCCTACACGATTTCTGAAAAAAAGATCGATCTGCTGCAAGACACTTTAAGAATTCTCTCCGGACTATATGGAATTTTAAGGCCATTAGATCTTATTCAGCCCTACCGACTGGAAATGGGAACAGATCTAAAGATGGGAAGAAAGAAGAATCTATACGAGTTTTGGGGAGACAGCATTACTGAAACATTAAATAGTGAATTGGAAGATGGCGAGCTCTTTCTTAATTTGGCGAGTAATGAATACTTTAAAGTAATAGATCCTAAAAAACTGAAAGTGCCCGTAATTTCTCCTGTTTTTAAAGACTTTAAGAACGGGGAGCTTAAGTTTATCTCTTTCTTTGCAAAAAAAGCCCGAGGAAGCATGGCACGATATGTAATAGACAATAATACCAAGACACTTCGGGGAATTAAAGGATTTGATTACGATGGGTATACCTACAGTGAGAAATATACTGAGAATGAAAATGAACCCGTGTTTATTCGCTAGTGTTCCTTCATACTCATCCATACCAGCCATTTATTCCTGAAAATGCTACAAAACTCATTGTTGGTACTTTGCCACCCCCAAGATTCACTACCGGAGATTTAAAGGAAGGAGATGTCGATTTTTGCTACGGAAGCAGGGACGGACTTCTATGGCCCATTCTGGATAGGATCTTTAACCTCGATCTAAGATACGAGACTACTGCTGCTGCGATCGCCCATAGAAAACACTTTTTGAAAGCTCGTGGAATTGGGATTTGTGATATTGTTGCTTCAGCAAAAAGGGAGAAAGTAGATGCGTCAGATCTGGGAATGCAAGAAGTAGAACTTCGGAATCTTATTTCGGTACTTGAAAAGCATCATCATATTAATACTTTATTGTTTACGGGCGGAAATAGTAAAAACGGTCCGGAGTACTTCTTCCGGAAGCAGTTAAAAGAACATCGGGTATCGCTAAAAGTAATTTCTTCGGAAGTGCCCAGAATTCACAGTTTTGAATTGCCAAATAGCAAGCGAGTCGTGCAAACCGTCTCGCTAACAGCCCCTTCGGGTGCCGCGAACAGAGCGATTGGGAGCATTTCTGAATATAAAAAACGCAAAGCCCAAAACCCAAATTATACGACAATCGATTTCAGAGTTGAACAGTACACCCCTTTTTTTAAACAATAAAAGCCCTATCGCAGTTGCGATAAAGCTTTCACTTTTAATTGATGATCGGAAAAAATTATTTAGACAAAGCGTCTTTTCGTTTTTTCGGACTCAACTTAAACTTACCTTTTCTGGGTCTTAGTTTTCCGTAGGTCCCGATAATAATTTTTCCCCGTTTCGTTTTTTTATCACCTTTTCCCATTATTTCTTGTTTTGTTGTTTTTTAATGGTTTTTTCGTTGATATCAAATTTATTAGTATTCTGATTTATATTTCCCGTTGGGTTTGTCGGGTTTGTTTGTTCTGTCTTTCTTTCAAATTTCTTTTCCATGATCTTTACTTTTTTAATTCACCTTAATATAGAGTTTATAACTCGCAATATGTCTTAAAAGCTTATTAAAGTTGGGTTAAAGTTCTCTAATCGAGCTTATAAAACGGGGAATACCGGCAATTCCGTCTGTTTTTAGCATTTTGATAAAAGCACTTCCAATAATCGCTCCATCGGTGTTTTTAGTTGCGGCTTCAAAAGTTTGAGCATTGTGAATTCCGAATCCGACGATCTGTGGATTCTTAAGTTCAAAAGTAGCTATTCTATTAAAATAATTGGTCTGTTCGGCTCCAAAACCTTGATTAGCACCGGTCGTACTTGCACTGCTTACCAAATAAATAAAACCGTTAGAATTTTTATCGACCTCACGGATTCTTTCTTCGGAAGTTTGCGGAGTGATAAGGAATATATTTATCATGCCGTATTTCTCAAATATGGACTTATAGTGTTCTGTATATTCTTTTAACGGAAGATCCGGTAGAATACAACCATCGATCCCTATTTCGTTACATTTTTTGCAAAAGGCTTCCACTCCATACTGAAGAACGGGATTAAAATATCCCATGATGATTAGCGGGATGGTTACTTTTTTCCGAATATCTTTTAATTGCTCGAAAAGTAGCTGTGTGGTCATTCCGTTTTGCAATGCCGCTGTGGAACTTGCTTGTATGGTTGGGCCATCGGCTAAGGGATCACTAAAAGGGAGTCCTATTTCTACCATATCGACACCGTTTTGTTCCAACGATTCTAAAATTGGCACTGTATCCTCAAGCTTGGGATAACCTGCGGTAAAGTAGATGGAGAGTAGTTTTTTGTTTTCTCGAAGTTTGTCTTTAATTCTATTCATTTTCCTGATGTTGCGTTAAGGATTGAGGCATTATTTATACTGAGTATTGGCGAAGTGTTGGAGCTCACCGAACGCCCATTTCATTTAGTCTGGAAGCGAGTAGCGGCAAAGCCCGCCTTGACCGTGAGAAGCGAGCGCTTGCCTTCCGGCAGGCAGGTCTGGGGAACGCCCTATTATAATTTAAAATAATCAATATAAGTGTTCAAATCTTTGTCGCCACGACCACTTAAATTAACCACTACGACCTCGTCTTTTTGAAACTTTCGATCTTTAAAGATCGCAAGGGCGTGGCTGGTTTCTATGGCGGGGATTATACCTTCTAATTCGCATAATTCCAGTCCGGCGTGCATAGCATCATCATCTGTGACCGAAATAAATTCACCGCGACCGCTGGTAAACAAATGCGCGTGCATGGGTCCGACACCGGGGTAATCTAACCCTGCCGAAATTGAATAAGGCTCTGTGATCTGTCCGTCGGGCGTTTGCATTAACAGCGTCTTACTCCCATGTATGATCCCTACCTTTCCGAGCACAGAAGTAGCGGCACTTTCGCCGGTATTTATTCCTTTTCCTGCCGCTTCAACGGCGATGATCCCTACTTTCGGGTTGTCGAGAAAGTGATAATACGCTCCTGCGGCATTACTACCTCCACCTACACATGCGACCACATGATCGGGATGTTCCCGGTCTTCTTTTTCTTTTAACTGAGCTTTAATTTCTTCGGAAATCACACTTTGAAAGCGTGCGACCATATCGGGATATGGGTGCGGACCAACGACACTTCCTATGATGTAATGTGTATTTGTGGGGTTGTTGATCCAATCTCTAATCGCTTCATTGGTGGCATCTTTTAGGGTTTTACTTCCGCTGGTGGCGGGTACGACTTTTGCACCGAGCATTTTCATACGGGCAACATTTGGCGCCTGACGCGCAATATCGATTTCACCCATATAAACAATACACTCTAAACCCATAAGTGCGCAAACCGTTGCAGTAGCTACGCCATGTTGCCCGGCACCGGTTTCGGCTATTATTCGCGATTTTTTAAGGCGTTTTGCCATTAAGATCTGCCCTATAGTATTGTTCACCTTATGAGCTCCGGTATGACAAAGATCTTCGCGTTTTAAGTATATTTTGGTGTTGTATTTTTCTGAAAGACGCTTAGCAAAATAAAGCGGAGTGGGGCGACCTACATATTCCTTTAATAAATGCTTAAACTCATCTCTAAACGACGCTTCCTGCATAATGTCGAGGTATTGTTGCCTTAGTTCTTCTACATTGGGATATAGCATTTCGGGGATAAAGGCTCCGCCAAATTCTCCGTAGTATCCGTCTTTATTTGCGTTGTAGTTCATGTTTGTTTTAATTATTGATTTTTAGGCTTCAGGATGTATGTTTAAATAAATTTTCATTCGTAAAAAGCGTTAATAAATTGATTTAACCGTATCACATTCTTTACGCCCGGAGCGTCTTCAAATCTGCTGTTAATATCTATGGCGTAAATAGGGAGATTTGTTTCTATTATGCTGTTTAAAGCGTCAATTTGCTCCATTCCAATACCTCCACTTAAAACAAAGGGTTTTTTGGATGGATAATCCTGTAGGAGGCTCCAATTAAATACTTCACCATTGCCGCCTTTTTCCTTGCCTTTGGTGTCGAATAAAAACTTATCGACCCATTTTTCGTAGGGTTTTAACAGTGAAAAGTTGAATGTGTTCCCAATACTGAATACCTTCCAGATCTCGGGTTTAGTATTGTTTTGGTTAAAAAGTGTTTTTAAGTTTTTACAGAACTCCGTCGATTCTTCTCCGTGTAACTGGATCACATCGAGCTTGTGTTCTTTGATTTTATCAAGAATGAAACTGGTAGATGCATTAACAAACACCCCAACTCTTTTAATTTTTGATGGTAACTCGGCAATTTTTCCTTCAAAATTCCTTTTACTTCCCTCGTAAAAAATAAAACCCAGGTAGTCCGGTTGCAAGTTCGCAACTTGCAGGGTATTGTGTTTCATACCACAGATCTTAAGTTTCGTTTTCATAATTCCGAAATAAATTGTCCCGCACTTTCTCCGGGGTTTGTGGTTTTCATAAAAGTTTCTCCAATAAGAAAGCCTTGAAAACCATATTCTTTAAGCTCATTTATTGCAGTAGGAGTGCTTATACCGCTTTCGGAAACCTTAACAAACTGTTTTGGGATCTTTAAAGACAATCTTTTACTTGTTTCAATAGACACTGAAAATGTTTTTAGATCTCTATTGTTAACCCCGATCATATCTACGTTTGGGTGCATGGAGCGATTGAGTTCCTCTTCGTTGTGAATTTCCAGAAGTATATCGAGATGTAAACTTTTGGCGAGTTGTGAAAATTCTTTTAGTTCTACTTCGGAAAGTACCGCGGCAATAAGTAAAATTGCATCTGCACCATAGGCTTTTGCCTCATATATTTGATAGGGATCGATAATGAATTCCTTCCGAAGCAAAGGAAAATCTACAACCGAACGAGCTAATAGCAGATCGTCCAGAGAACCTCCAAAATATTTAGTATCGGTTAAAACAGACATTCCACTTACACCGGCGTTTTCGTAACCAACCGCCACTTCGTCGATAAGAGCAGAATCGTTGATAACCGATTTGCTGGGGGAGCGACGTTTGTGTTCGGCAATGATCCCGGTGTCCGAATTTGAAATGGCACTTGCCAACGATGAGGTGTAGCGAGAAAAATACTCCGACTTTTCCAGCAATGATATAGGAAAGGCCAGCTTTTTACTTGCTACCTCTTTACGTTTATATGCGATTATTTGATCTAGAATATCCATTTGGTAATTATTCTTAGGCGTTTAAGCTTAAAACTTGAAGTTTTTTTAGGGTTTTGAGTGCCTCACCACTTTCTAACGATTTCCTGGCTTTGGCAAATCCGTCCGTGATAGAACATTTGCGCTGTGTGGCGATCGCCATTCCGGCATTTGCACATACTACGTTGTTTTGCGCTTCAGAACCTTTGCCGTTCAAGATTTCAATAAAGATCTTCGCAGAAGCTTCAATGGTTTTTCCACCATAAATATCACTTTGTTCAATTTGAGGTACTCCAAAATCTGACGGATTTAAAATTGTTTCCGAAGTATTAGAAATAACTCGCACCGCACCGGTGAGTGAAATTTCATCGTAACCATCGGTAGCATGAAGCACCGTAAAATTCTTCTCACCTTTTTGATAGAGGTATCCGTACATTCTCGCCAATTCTAGGTCGAATACTCCCACCAACTGATTTTTAGGAAAGGAGGGATTTACCATGGGACCAAGCATATTAAAGAACGTTTTTACGCCCAGTTCGCGCCGTATTGGTGCAACATTTTTCATGGCAGGATGGAATAGGGGAGCGTGGAGCACACAAATCCCTGCTTTGTCTAAACAACGTTTTAAAAAATCTTTTTTATTGCTGAATTTAATTCCGAGGTATTCCATCACATTACTGCTTCCACTTATGGAAGAAACACCGTAATTTCCGTGTTTGCTCACAGGAACCCCGGCTCCGGCAGTGACGAAAGACGCTAGAGTAGAAATATTAAATGTATTTTTTCCATCTCCTCCTGTGCCGCAGAGATCGATTGCATTATATTCGTCTAAATCTACCGCCAGACACAGCTCTAACAAAGCATCTCTAAAGCCTTCCAATTCTTCCAGAGAAACGCTTCGCATCATAAAAACAGTGAGAAAAGCTGCTATCTGACTCGTATTGTACTTGCCTGCCGAAATAGCGACCAACACATCTCTAGCCTCTTTTTTTGACAACTGATCGTGATTAATAAGTTTGTTTAGTATTTCTTTCATTTTTTTCTCTTTTACTTCTGTCCCTTCGCTAGTAAAGGCAAGTTTCCGCAGCTTTAGCGTAGCACAAGTAGGCTAGTGAAGCAAGGGCTGACTCCCATTAATTTTCCACCCAATTTTTTATGATTTGTTTTCCTTTAGGGGTAAGCACACTTTCGGGGTGAAATTGCACTCCTTTAAGGTCGAATTCACGATGGCGTAGCGACATGATTTGTCCGTTCTCATCGACAGAAGTGATCTCGAGTACATCGGGAAAATCTTCTTTGGCTACTACCCACGAATGATACCTGCCTATTTCAATTGTTTTCTCCAATCCGTTGAAGAGTGATTCGTCATCAACAATAATTTCTGCTTGGGTAGATACACCGTGAAAGACTTCGGCAAGGTTGGTAATAGAACCTCCAAAGACTTCTCCAATTGCCTGCTGACCAAGGCATACGCCCAGGATGCTTTTAGTAGCTGCGTAGGTAGTTATGAGTTGTTTTAGCAAACCGGCTTCATCGGGTATGCCGGGACCGGGAGATAGTAGTACTTTGTCGTAATTTGCCACCTCTTCCATAAAGAATTGATCGTTTCTTATGACCGTTACTTTACAATCCAGTTCTTCCAGATAGTGAACAAGGTTGTACACAAAGCTGTCGTAATTATCTATGACCAGTATGTTTTTCATTTTCTGTTGTTCTTTTTTATTTCACTCCTTACCGGATGCCAATTTCTTCTGCCAGCTCCAGTGCCTTAGTGAGCGCTCCTAGTTTGTTGTACACTTCCTGTAATTCTTTGTTGGGATCACTATCTGAAACTACTCCTGCACCTGCCTGATAGTGTAATACGTGATCTTTACTTACAAAAGATCTTATAATGATTGCATGATTAAAATTGCCTTTAAAATCCATAAACCCAATGGCGCCCCCATAAAATTCTCTGTTTATATTTTCATATTTTTCGAGTAATTGCAACGCCTTATGTTTTGGAGCCCCGCTAAGGGTTCCTGCCGGAAAGGTATCGGCTACAATTTGCATTGTACCTGTGTTTTCTTTTATGTTGGCGGTAACCTTACTTACCAAATGAATCACATGCGAAAAAAACTGGATCTCCCTATAGGTTTCAACCTTTACATCAGTTCCGTGTCTGCTAAGATCATTTCTGGCAAGATCTACCAACATCACATGTTCGCTGTTCTCTTTTGGGTCTATAGCGAGTTCCTTTGCGAGTTGTGAATCCTGTTCGTCATTTCCTGTCCGCTTAAATGTTCCGGCGATAGGGTGTATCTCGGCTCTATTTGAATTTACGATCAGTTGTGCTTCGGGAGAACTGCCAAGAATCTTAAACTTTCCGTAGTCAAAATAAAACAGGTATGGCGACGGATTGATACTTCGTAATGCTCTATACACATTGAATTCATCGCCTGTAAACTGTTGCGAAAAGCGTTTGCTGGGAACTATTTGAAACACGTCTCCGCGTTTGCAATGTTGTACGCAGGTTTTTACCAGCTCTTTAAATTCGTCGTCTTTAAGGTTCGTTCTGGGTTCATTAGAGCGTTGAAATGGATATTCGGCGAAATTTTTTGCATTGAGAATTTGTTCTATCTCGGCAATATTGTTTTCTGCGGTAAAACAATGTGCAAAAATATAAGCTTCGTTGTTAAAGTGATTGATCGCAATGATGTTTTGATAAACCGCATAGTACATATCGGGAATACCCAACTCAGATTTCTGCTTTGAGATGGAAATATCTTCAAAATAACGAACCGAATCGTAACACATATAGCCAAACAAGCCGTTGTTTATAAATTTAAAATCGTTTTCTTCGGAAATAAAAGCACCTGCAAAACTTTCTATGATCGCGGGAACATTTGTTTCCGAAGTAATACTGAGAATATGCTCCTTTCCATTGGGAAACTGTTGGGTAATGATCTCATTCTCAATTTTAATTGAAGCAATGGGATTACAACAGATATAACTGAAACTATTGTCGTTGGCGTGATAATCGCTACTCTCCAGAAGCAAACTATTGGGAAACTTATCGCGAAGTCTAAGGTACACAGAAACCGGAGTCAGCGTATCGGCTAATAATCTTTTGGAGTATGTTTTAAGATTGTATGTCATGGTATTCCCGCAAAAGCGGATTTCATTTTAAATTTTGTCGAAATATATTTCCGATTTTCAGTAAATGACCCAAATAAAAAAAGGCTTGTCGTGAAGACAAGCCTTTGTATGTTGAAACATATTAATAGTGCTCTAGCTCACGATTTGTTGCGTAAGTTTTTCCACCACCAAGTATGTTTTTTATTTAGGATCATAATTGAGTTTCAAATATAGAAATGAAATTTAAAACAGCAAGTAATAAATGCCTAAAATTTTAAAGTGACATCTAATTCGAAGTTATCTGAGATCGTATTATCCCCAAGGCTATCAAAAAGACTTCCACTTCCGTAGCGAACACCAAATTGTGTACGGTCAATTTTAAGACTTGTTCTGGCGGCTGTTTCGCCCATAATTAGATCGAAGGTGATGGGTTTGGTCACTCCTTTAATAGTCATATCGCCTGTAACGCTGTGTACATTTCCTTTTTTAGTGGCTCCGGTAATGACTAATGTCGCAGTGGGATGTTGGGCAACTCCAAAGAAATCGTCACTTTTTAGGTGCCCGAGTAACTTTTCCTTTGTCTCACCTTCTAGATCGGTATTGGTCATAGACGTCATATCTACCACAAACATTCCGCCAATGATATTATCTCCGTCCACTTCAAGGTAACCTTCCTGTAGACTAATAGTTCCGGTATGAGAACCTAAGATCTTCTTTCCTTTCCATTCAATCGTACTTTCCTTAATATCTATCTTCTTTTTCACGGGAGGTGTAAAAGCGAATGTAGAGGTTGTTACTGCTAGTATTAAAGCGATGTTCATTTTGTTTTTCATGATTATTTAATTTATGTTACTGTTTATTTAGTTCTTAGGGTATCTAAGAGATCGTTTAATTGTTCCATTTGAGCTTCAGAAAGATTTTTTAAGATATTTTCATTGTTCTGCTCCATAATGGGGTCTAGTTCTTTTAAAACTTCCAGGCCTTGATCTGTAATAAAGATCTCTACTTTTCTTCTGTTGGCCTTGCAAATACGGCGCGCCACCCAACCTTTTTTAATAAGTTTATCGACCAGCCGAGTCGTATTACTGCTTTTATCGATCATTCGTTCCTGAACGGTTGAGAGATTAGCGGGATTTCCGTTTTGCCCACGTAGAATTCGCATCACATTATATTGTGGCATGGTAAGTCCGTAGGGCTTTAAGGTCGTCATGATCGCTTCTTCTATGGTGCGGGAGGTGTACATAATATTAATAACCGTCTTGGTTGTATGTGCCATTTTATGAATGGTCTTGATCGCATCTTCTATTTTATTTGTCATTACAATATTTGTATATACAAATGTAATGTTATTTTTTATTCTGAAATGAACTTTAACACAACTTTTAAACTTTTGGGAATTTTCTCTGTCTAAACCTCTTTAATGATTTGTTAAATAGTTTCTGAAGATTAAATAATTGAATAATTTTAGTTCATGAAAATTGCTACCTATATTATCGCTGTATTGTGTCTTTTCTCTTGCGCCGACAAGAAATCTGAAGCCAAAGCAGTGGAGATTACTGAAACTAACGAAGTTGAAACAAAATTAGACGAGGGAGCTGTTCCAAATTACAATTATTCAGATCTGGAGCCATTACTCACTAAGAACAATGATACCACCTATGTCGTAAATTTTTGGGCTACCTGGTGTAAACCCTGTATCAAGGAGCTTCCGGCATTCGAAAAAATTACAGCAGAGCGTTCCGAAGAAAAAATAAAAGTGCTTTTAGTGAGTTTAGATGACCCCAGAAAAATAGAGGAGCAGGTAGTGCCTTTTATAGGAAAGAACAATTTACGATCGGAAGTTATATTATTAGGGGATCCCGATATGAATACGTGGATTCCGAAGATCTCTACCGAATGGAGCGGATCAATTCCCGCGACCTTAATTTATAGAAACGATACACGAAAGTTTTATGAGCGATCGTTTACTTTTGAAGAGCTCGAAAAAGAAATTAACCACTTTACAAACTTGTAGGATGAAATGCCTATTTATACATTTTTAACCCACGGAAGCTCTGACTAAGAAAACACCATCTTCCGGTTTATCAAAAATTTTATACAGATGAAAAGAAAACAGATTTTTTTAGGAATGGCAATGGTAGTAATGACCGTTGTAATGTTTAGTGCTTTTACAAATCCACAACCTGCCCCTATAGCAGATGGATATAAGATTGGAGATGCTGCAACCGACTTTAAACTAAAGAATGTTGATGGGAAGATGGTATCCTTATCCGATTACAACAGTGCGAAAGGCTTTATCGTAATATTCACCTGTAATACTTGTCCGTTTGCCGTTGCCAGCGAGGAGCGTATGGTGGCATTAGATCGGGAATTTAAAGGAAAAGGATATCCGGTTATCGCGATCAATCCTAACAATCCGGAGGTACAACCCGATGATACTTTCGAACTAATGCAGGAAAAGGCAGAGGAAGCCGGTTTTACTTTCCCGTATTTATACGATGAAAGTAACACGATCTACGCCAAGTATGGAGCGACTAAGACTCCGCATGTTTATCTGCTTAAAAAAGAAAAGGGACAAAACGTAGTAAAGTATATTGGCGCGATAGACGACAATGTAAGAAACGGGGATGCGGTAAAAGAAACCTTTTTAGCAAATGCCGTAAACGAATTACTTCAGGGTAAAGAAGTAACCCTTAAGGAAACAAAGGCTATTGGTTGTAGTGTAAAGCAGTAGGGCTTGGAGTAGAGAGCTGTGAGATGGAGCCATTAAGCTGTTTTGAAACGCATAGTCATTTCGAGCCTGCCTATCGGCAGGCAGGCGAGAAATCTCATCCTCAAGAAAATGAACATAAATCGATTCTTCTTTTCTTTTTTGCATCGCCCAAAAAAGAAAGAAAAAACTCTAGCCTCACGATTCTTTTTCACCCGTTACGTTTTTAATGCTAAACAAAAAAACCTCGCCACCTAAAGTGGCTCAAACAGATTTTTGTTTTTTACGCATTTTCAAACTACGGGTCCCGAAGTCTAATCGTATGGCGAAATTCTAATTATCGAATGCAATCTAAAAATTTTTACGCTTCTCTCTCTGCCAATGTTAAAAGGAGTTTTCAGGAGGCCGAAAACTTAATTTAGGTTCGGATTCCTATTGAGAATATATGTTTTAGATCGACAAGTCATTTCGAGCAGCCTGCCTATCGGCAGGCAGGCGTACCCGAAGGGTCGAACAAAAAAATAAACATACATACATTAATGAACCACAAAAAAGAATAAAAGAAAAAGATTTTTTACTTTTACTCAAAAATTTGAAACTATGGCAGATCTTTCACAATCACAATGGGCTGAACAACTTGAAAACGACGATAACGCTGTTATTTTAGACGTACGTACTCAGGCCGAAGTAGAAGAAGGACATATCCCAAATATGAAGCACCTGGACATCTTTAATGCCGGGGCATTTATGGAAGAAGCAAAGCAAATGGACACTTCAAAAAGCTATTATGTATATTGCAAAAGTGGTGCACGTAGCGGACAAGCATGTGCGATCCTCAATTCATTAGGATTTGAGAATACCTATAACCTTATGGGGGGCTTCTCAAACTGGGAAGGTGAAAAAACTGTTTAAAACAACACTATGAAAACTGCCTATACTTGTATTCTCGCGCTGCTGCTTCTCTTTACAGCCTGTAAAGAATCTAACAAGGAAGTAATTGAAATTGCTAGTCCGAAGCAAATGTACGAAGCGCTCTACAGCCGCGATGTGGATGCGCAGTTACTGGATGTACGCACCGAAGAAGAATACGGCGTGAGTCATTTAAAGGACGCACAAAATATCTGTGTTACCAACGCCGATTTTGCCGAGAAGGTAAAAACGCTCGACAAGAACAAACCTGTGTATGTGTATTGTAAAAAGGGAGGTAGAAGTGCAAAGGCAGCAAAGATCCTTGAAGAAATGGGTTTTACCAAGGTTTATGATCTGGAAGGAGGAATTACCCAATGGGAGGAAGACAACCTGGAAACCGAAAAATAACTACATTTTACTCTTAATTTTTTTAACACATTGATTTATATGCAGTTAAATTGATGCTAAACTTCGGTTTGGGTAGCAATTTATGTTGAGGTATCACCTACTTTTAGGTAACTCAAATAAAATGTTATGAAAAATGAGAGTCAGATAGTGGAAGACGAAATGCGCAAGTTGATCACAAAAAGTTGCGATTTTGATACCTACGGCGGTACTTTTTACCCGTTCCATAAAACGATCTTAAAATATTACTTTTCGGCTATTGATGTTACGATAGATTATTCCGAAAAACTCATTACGTTATTTAATTCGAAGCCTTTAACCGAAGAGTCTTATAATCTCTACGATATTAACGAAGCGGTTGCAGCCAAGGTAAATTACACCAATTTAGAAGAAACTCTAAAAGGCTGTTTAGAGCAGGGTGCTAATCACAATCGCTTTTATAAGAGTTTGTTATTTCACTACAACAATGTAAGTAGAGAACCCGATACAGAGGTGATGAGTGCTTAACAAAAAAAACTACTATTAATTGAAAAACGACCCAAAAGGTCGTTTTTTTTATGCTTTATTGTCGCGGTTGGTACGGGAAAGCCTTACAATTTACTTTCTTAATGGGTTGTATTACAACCTTATAAAATTAATATCTGTTCTTAAGATCGATAATGATCCCCATTACGACACATAAAATTACTGTTGCTACTGCTAATGATCCTACGCCCATGGTTTGGTTTTTTTAAGTTATTAGTGCTACAAATATAGTAAAAACACTTTTAGTTATATGAGGATGTTATGTTTTTGAATTTCGGGAAAAGGGGTATATTTGGTAGTCCCTACTTCGCAATTGCATACTAAGTTTGGATGTTGATTATAGTGATGGCTTAATGTGGAGAATGCACCTATCCCTCGAAGCATATTATTGCCACTCTAATATAGATTGCAAATAACAATTACGAAGGAAGGTGCTACGGATTTCCTTAATGGTGATCTTTGGGATTCTTTTATATTTATACAAAAAACTTAATGAATGTCTGAAGACCATAAAAAACAATTAGAACAACAACTCTGGAATATTGCTAATACCCTACGTGGTAAAATGAATGCCGATGAGTTTCGTGATTATATATTAGGCTTTATTTTCTACAAATACCTCTCTGAAAGAATGGAGATTTACGCCAACCGAATCTTAAAAGAAGGTGGCGATACATTTTTATTTTCAGAAATAGACGAAAACACAGAAACAGGACAAGAGTATATAGAAGCCATAAGAGAAGAATCTTTAGAGAAGTTAGGGTACTTCTTAAAACCATCAGAATTATTTACATCAATAGCCAAAAGAGGAAACTTTAATGATGAAGGAGAACCTTTGGTAAAAGAAAGTGAAAGCACCTATAATACCAAAGACAATTTCATATTAGAAGATTTACAAAAAATCCTAAACAATATCCAAAATAGTACAATGGGTACGGATAGTGAGGAAGATTTTGAAGATCTCTTTGAGGATATGGATTTAAACTCTACCAAATTAGGTAAAACACCTGAAGCTCGTAATGAGATTATAGCTAAAGTACTCGCACACTTAGATAAAATAGATTTTAAGTTAGAAAATACAGAGTTAGACGTACTGGGTGATGCTTACGAATACTTAATAGGAAAATTTGCAAGTGGAGCAGGTAAAAAAGCAGGTGAGTTTTACACGCCTCAAGAGGTGAGTATGGTGTTAGCTAAGTTGGTCACTACCGGTAAAAAGAAACTAAAATCTGTGTATGACCCAACCTGTGGTAGTGGTTCTTTGTTATTGCGTGTGGCTAAAGAAGTAGACGAAGTAAACAACTTTTACGGACAAGAATTAAACCGTACTACCTACAACTTAGCACGTATGAATATGATACTACACGGTGTCCATTACCGTGAGTTTGATATTAAACAAGAAGATACTTTAGAACACCCACAACACTTAGAACATCGTTTTGAAGCTATTGTAGCAAATCCACCATTTTCTGCAAAGTGGAGTGCCAACCAACTCTTTATGAGTGATGATAGATTTAGTCAATACGGAAAATTAGCTCCAGGTAGTAAAGCAGATTTTGCTTTTGTACAGCATATGGTGCATCATTTAGCAGAAAACGGACAAATGGCAGTGGTTTTACCACACGGTGCATTGTTTAGAGGAAGTGCTGAAGCTCATATTCGTAGATATTTAATTGAAGAAAAGAACTTTTTAGATGCTGTGATAGGTTTACCTGCCAATATATTTTATGGTACGTCTATACCAACTTGTATTTTAGTATTTAAAAAGTGTAGAGAAAACCCTAACAATATTTTATTTATAGATGCCAGCGCACATTTTGACAAAGTAAAAACTCAAAATATATTGCGGAACGAGGATATTAATAAAATCGTTGGTACTTATAAATCATACACTAGTCATTCCGAACGCAGTGAGGAATCTCAAGCAACTATTGAAAAGTACTCATACGTGGCAAGTTTAGAGGAAGTAGCCGAAAACGATTACAATCTAAATATACCACGTTATGTAGATACTTTTGAAGATGAAGAACCCATTGATATTGATAGTGTTGCTACTGAAATTGAAAGTTTAAATACTGACATAAAAGAAAACGAAAACCTAATTGTTTCTTTCTGTAAAGAACTAAATATTAAAACACCGTTTTAAGATGCAGAAAGAAAAACAGTTAATACCTCAATTAAGGTTTTCTGAGTTTGAAGGAGTTTGGGAGGAGAATAAATTAGGAAATATTGCAAGTTTTTTTAAAGGAAAAGGTATTTCTAAAAGTGACATTCTTGAAGATGGTAAAAATGAATGTATACGATATGGTGAGCTTTATACGACGTACAATGAAGTAATAACTTCTATTACATCTAAAACCAATATTTCTTTAGATATTTCAATATTAAGTGAAGAAAATGATGTTATTATTCCTTCTTCAGGTGAAACTCAGTTAGATATTGCTACAGCTTCTTGTGTGTTAAAGAGTGGTGTGATTTTAGGAGGAGATTTAAATATCATTAAATCTCAATTAAATGGTGTTTTTTTATCATATTTATTGAATAACAGTAAAAAGAAAGATATTGCTAAGTTAGCTCAAGGTAATTCTGTAGTTCATTTATATAATAAGCAATTAGGAACATTAAAAATAAATATTCCTTCATTAAAAGAACAACAAAAAATAGCCAATTTTCTAACTTCTATTGACAACCAAATACAAGCCTTAAAAAAAAAGAAAAGCCTTTTAGAGCAATATAAAAAAGGAATACTACAAAAAATATTTAAACAAGAACTTAGGTTTAAAGATGAAGATGGAAATGCGTTTCCTGAGTGGAAAGAAAAGAAATTGGGTGATATTCTTGTTGAAGTTAATGAGAAAACAACTGTTTCAAATCAATATACTATTTTATCGTCAACAGCCAAAGGTCTTTTCAACCAAAGTGATTACTTCACCAGAGATATTGCAAGTAAAGATAATACAGGTTATAAAATATTAAGAAAAGAACAATTAGTATTTAGTCCTCAAAATTTATGGTTGGGTAATATTAATGTTAATTGCGATTTTGAAGTCGGTATAGTGTCACCTTCATATAAAGTTTTTGAATTTAATGTAAAGCTAACTTCATTTAACTTTTGTAAATATTTATTATTTACAAATAGGATGTTTTATGAATATGCGCAAGCTTCAGAACAAGGAGCAAGTGTTGTAAGAAGAAATTTAGATATGTCTTCTTTTAAAGCAATTCCAATAAAATTACCAAGTATAAAAGAACAATCCAAAATTGCAAATTTCCTATCAACAATCGATGAAAATATAGAATTAGTTAATACAAAAATAGAACACACAAAAGCCTATAAAAAAGGCTTGTTGCAACAGATGTTTGTTTAGTATGGACATACCTCTTACTACATATAGAAAACTATTAGGCGACACCACTAGGGTGATACGGCACCAAAGGGAGCTCGCCATTTTAAAGGGTGAAACCTTTAATATTTTTTCCATCCTAAAAATGGAGTACCGTGAAAATGAAACGCACTCGGCTTTCTTAGGAGAGTTACTCAACCCCAAAGGCTCACATCGTTTAGGCTCTATTTTTTTAAAATGTTTTTTACTGCAATTAGATATCCTAGAGCACATTGAGTTAGCTACAGCAAAAGTTGAGCTTGAAAAACATATAGCAAAGCGAAATGACCAAAATGTTATTGGCGGCAGGGTTGATATCTTTATTAAAGATGATTTAGGAAGAACGATATGTATTGAGAACAAAATACATGCGGCAGATCAAAATGCTCAAATTGCACGCTATTGTAATTATAATTCGGCTAACAATAAAGTTTTTTATCTAACTCTAGAAGGTGAGGAGCCAAGCAAAAAAAGTTGTGGGAAAAAAATCTTAGATCAAGATTTTTTTACAATTAGCTATAAAGTTGAGATACTAGAGTGGTTAGAACAATGCCAAAAAGAGGCTACACAGTTTCCTGTTTTGCGTGAAACCATAAATCAATATGCCATACTTATTAAAAAGTTGACCAATCAATTATCAGATCATACCATGCAACAAGAAGTTAAAGACATTATTATTGCTAATTATAAGGCCGCTAGAGTTATTGGAAGTAACATTGGTAAGATAGAATTGGAATACACCGAACTATTTGTTTCCGAAGTGGTAGATCTTTTAAAAAAGGAATTACCCGAAAGTTTTACCGTGAAGAAGAGTGATAATTTAAAAAATTCCTGGACAGGGATTTCTATATTTAACAGAAACTGGCCTACAGATGTAAAAGTTAAGCTTGAAGGGGCCCCAAAAATACCATGGAATGCTTCAATTTATGGAATCCATTGTCACAAGAGTAAATTTAACCGAGTTAAGATTAACGAACAATTAGCCAATGTATCATTGGTAAAAACTGGTTTCAGTGAAACCGAACATTGGCCTTGCTATAAAAGAGCTCTTAACTTAAGTACTCCAGAATTGCGTTCTCGCCTTTTTAAAACTTCAGAACGATCAATTTTGGTTAAAGAAGTTTCAGAAAAATTAATAGAAATTGCCATGTTCTGCGAAAAACCTTTGTCTAAACTCGAATTACAATAGAGTATGAGTACACAACCAGAACAAGTATTAGAAAATCAGTTAATAGAACAGCTATCAAATAGTGGTTATACTATAGTTAGTATTCCAGATGAAGCTTCTTTGCTAGCAAATTTAAAAGCACAGTTAGAAAAGCATAACAACATTACGTTTACAGCTAAAGAATTTGAGCGTGTTTTAAATATACTGAGCAAAGGTTCTGTATTCGAGAAAGCAAAAACACTACGTGAAAAGCAACATATTGTTAGAGATAATGGCGATAACTTGTATTTCGAGTTTTTAAATACCGAGCATTGGTGTCAAAACCAATACCAGGTTACCAATCAAGTAACAATTGAGGGAAGTTATAAAAATCGTTATGACGTTACTTTATTAGTTAATGGTTTGCCATTAGTACAAATAGAATTAAAGCGTAGAGGCTTAGAAATGAAAGAAGCCTTTAATCAGATAAATCGCTATCAAAGACACTCGTTTGGTGCTAAATCTGCTTTATTTCAATACGTGCAAATATTTGTAATTAGTAACGGTGTAAATACCAAATACTATGCAAATAATAGACATCAATCATTCAAACAAACTTTTTATTGGACCAATAAAGAAAACAAGCGTTTAACTAATATTCTAAATGGTTTTACCTCAGAGTTTTTAGAGCCTTGTCATATCTCTAAAATGATATGTAAATACATTGTGTTAAACGAAACGCATAAAATATTAATGGTGCTTAGACCGTATCAATTCTATGCAGTAGAAAGCATTATAGATAAGGTTAAAAATAGCACTCATAATGGGTATATTTGGCATACTACAGGTTCAGGTAAAACTCTAACTTCTTTTAAAGCGAGTCAAATAATTATGAAAATGCCACAAGTTAAAAAGGTGGTATTTGTAGTAGATAGAAAGGATTTAGATTACCAAACTACCAAAGAATTCAATAGCTTTTCAAAAGGCAGTATAGATGGTACGGACAATACAAAAGCATTAGTAAAACAGTTTAATGATGATACGAAGATTATCGTAACTACCATTCAGAAGCTAAATACAGCCATTAGTAAAAAGAACTATTTAGCTAAGATGGAGCAACTCAAAGACGAACGTATTGTTTTCATTTTTGACGAATGTCATCGTAGTCAGTTTGGAGATACACACAATCGTATTAAGGCGTATTTTAATAATTATCAAATGTTCGGGTTTACAGGTACACCAATATTTGCAGATAACGCTGTTAAGAACGAATTAGGTAAGAGAACTACCAAACAATTATTCGGCGAATGCTTGCATAAATACGTGATTACAGATGCTATTAAGGATGAAAACGTATTAAAGTTTGCAGTAGAATATGTAGGTAGATACAAAAAAAAGGAATCTGCCACAGAAATAGATATTGAGGTTGAAGATATTGACCGTAAAGAGTTGATGGAATCGCCTAAGCGTTTAGAAAAAGTTGCTGATTATATTATTGCAAATCATAATCGTAAAACCCATTCAAAAGAATTTACAGGAATGTTTTGTGTGAGTAGCACAGATATGTTGGTGAATTATTACGACATCTTTTACCAGAAGAAACAAGCTGGAGAACATAACTTAAAAATAGCGACCATTTTCAGTTATGTGGCGAATGAAGAAGATGCAGACGCAAACGGATATATTCCAGAAGAAGTTTCAGTTGTAGAAGAGGCGCCTGCTTTATATGGTTTAAATCTTCACAAAAGAGATAAGTTGGAAAGTTATATAGGTCATTATAATGAGATGTTTGGTTCTAATTTCTCGACAAAAGACAGTCAGTCGTTTTACAATTATTACAACGATATATCTAAGAAAGTAAAAGAACGTAAAATTGATATTCTCTTAGTTGTAAATATGTTTTTGACAGGTTTTGATAGTCCATCATTAAATACCTTATATGTAGATAAAAATTTAAAATATCACGGATTAATACAAGCGTATTCTCGCACCAATAGAATTATAAACGAACAAAAATCGCAAGGTAACATTGTAGTATTCCGTAACCTGAAAAAAGTAACGGACCAAGCGATTACACTCTTTAGTAATAAAGAAGCGATAGATGTTATTATAATGAAGCCTTATGAGGAATACACTCAAAAATTTAATGAGGCATTTATTAATTTATTAAAAATTACACCGACTGTCAATAGCGTAAATGACTTAATAAGTGAAGAAGATGAATTAGAATTTATCAAAGCATTTAGAGAGTTAATGCGTTTAAAAAACACAATGACAACTTTTGCTAATTTCGATTGGGAAGATTTAGCAATGCAAGAGCAGTTGTTTAATGATTACAGAAGTAAATATCTTGATTTATGGCAAAAAACAAAACACGATACAGCTAAAGAAAAAGTATCTATACTTGATGATGTAGATTTTGAATTAGAATTAATTCATAGAGATGAAATCAATGTCACATACATTCTAAAATTATTAGCAAATTTAAAAGATGCTAAAAAATCAGAGCAAGAAGCTAAAAAGAAAGAAATTGTAGATGCCTTAACAGGTGAAGCCAATTTAAGAAGTAAAAGAGAATTAATAGAAAAGTTCATAGAAGATAATTTACCTGAGATAGAAGATTCAGAAACCATACCACAAGAGTTTGAAAAGTTCTGGTCAGAAGAACAGCAAAAAGCATTTGAAGTTTTTATAAAAGAAGAAAATCTATCATCGGAAAAAACACAAAAACTAATTGAAGACTATCTCTATGCAGAAAGAGAACCGTTACGAGATGAATTGTTAAATTTAATAGAAGGTGATAAGCCATCAGTATTAAAACGCAAAACCATAGGTGATAGAATCTTAAATAAAGTAGTCAACTTTGTAGAAACGTTTATAAACGGAATGGATAGTTAATCTTCTAATTATGCCCAATTCAAAAAAATCCTGGTTTACCGCTTTTCGCGACATTATTGAGGTTATTTTGCAAAATCTCAACAAACGCCCGCGAACCTGGCATCAGCATGTGGTGCCTTATGAGGAGGATTGGGCGGTACGGCGAGAAGGGAATAAGCGAATTACTTCCAAACACAGAAAACAATCTACCGCCATAAAGAAGGCCAAGGCCATTGCCAGAAAACATAAAGCCGATGTGATCATTCATAGGGCTAATGGGACTATTAGAGAGAGGATTAATTATGATTAATTTTTTGTTTGTTCATTTTCTTTGCTCATCCAAAGAAAACGAACCAAAAGAAAGGACGCCTTTTACGAGGAATTTTTTAGCTGGCTAAAAATCGGTTCACAAACTCCGCGTCACAGCCTTCAGCTGCTCCTGAATCTCGGAGCTTTGTATCACCTATTCTGGCGTAAAAGGGATGAAATTAAAGACTTATATTCAATATAATCAGTGTGCAACGAGAGGAATGCACAGTAAAAAATGAACATTAATTAATTATTCTTTTCTTTTTTGCATCGCCCAAAAAAGTCTGTCTTCCTCTCTCCGCTAAAGCGTATCGTTGGAAACACTAAAACTCTAGCCTTACGATTCTTTTTCACCCGTTACGTTTTTAATGCTAAACAAAAAAAACTCACCACCTAAAGTGGCTCAAACAGATTTTTGTTTTTTACGCATTTTCAAACTACGGGTCCCGAAGTCGAATCGTATGGCGAAATTCTAATTATAGAATGAAAGCCTAAAATTTTATACGCTTCTTTCGCTGCCAATGTTACAAGGATTTTTCTGGAGGCCGAAAACTTAATTTAGGGTCGAATTACTATTGAGAATATATGTTTTAGATCGACCAGTCATTTCGAGCCTGCCTGCCGGCAGGCAGGCGCACGCGAAGGCTTGGACAAGCAAAGAAAATGAACATAGACAGCGTTGTAAAAGTAATCTATTGCAATTAATTAGTATAAAAAAGAAACCACTCCAATAAAAATACTAAGTCTTTTATTGCAATGGTTTCCATCTAAATAAACTCATTCTATTCTTCTTCTGAGCTCGCTTTAGGATTCGAATTATTTTCTTTCGTTTTATCCCTTTTTTCATTTTCCGCTATTCCTTTAGCGTGAGGAATGGGATGTTTTCCTATCTGATGTTTAAAATTGGGTGTTTTCATAATATTTTTTTTAAAATTAGTCTTTACTTTATTCCTCCTCCTGATTAAAAGTGCGTTTAAATCCGTCTTCCTGCGAACGATCTTTTTCACTGTGTACACTTTTACTTCCACGTGCCGTTTTCGTACTGGAATCCGGTATCGGTTTGTTGTTGTCGTTTTTATCTTTTGCGGTATCCATAGTATTCTTTTTTTTAATTTTTCTTACTTAAAGCTAATTATATCCTAGGTTCTGACCTTAGATGCTAACAGTATTTAACATTCATTTGCTAATAATTTCTAAAGATTTATCAGGTGCTTTTATTCTGGATAGTGTATCTTATCTCAGAATTGAGCATCTTCGCTCAATAGATTTATAAAATAACTACTGCATACTCTGTGAACATCAATAAAATGAACGTGATATGTATTGTTGGCTGCGGACCACGGGGTCTCTCAAGTTTAGAGTCTCTTATGGCTGCCTTGGCGAAGAGCAATACACAAATTGAAATTCAAGGCTATATTTTCGAACCTCAGAAATATCCGGGAGCGGGTTGGGTATGGGATCTCGATCAGGTAGATTCAAACTGGATGAACATTTCAGATCGTGCCTTGTGCAATTTAAAGGGGAGAGAAGAGATCGAAATGCCCAATTTTACCATTCCAACTTTTCCATCGTATATCGATTGGATGAAAAGTAACCGCGATCACATTCTCGCCGAAGAGAAAGATGATTTTCCACCCCGAAGAGTGATGGGAACTTATCTCAATGAACGCTTCAATTCTATATTTTCGGTTTTAGAGACACATAAACTATTTCAGCTCATCAAAGCTGAGGTGAAGGATATAAATTATCAGGAAGACCGCTTAGTCGTTATTGATGAATTCGATAATAAATTTCTGTGTTCCGAATGTTTATTATCCATAGGGCACCAAAGTACCTTCGATGACGACCAAATAAAAAAATGGAAAGTATATGCCAACAATAACAAATTGTTGTTGGTAGATAACCCTTACAATTTCAATATAAATGATATAAAGCATGAAGATAAGGTTGCCATTAGAGGTTTCGGTTTAGCCATGATAGACGTCGTGCGTATGCTTACCGTAGAAAAGGGTGGCGTATTTAAATCCGGTGGAACAGAAGGAAAACTTTTGTTTATTCCTTCGGAAAAATCAGTACAAAAGATCGCGTCCTTTTCTCTCGACGGACTCCCAATGGTGCCCAAACCACTTGGGTATGATGTGGATCGACATTTCGAAGTAACCGAAGAACAAGAAAGACAATTTGAAAAAGCGGTCCGCCGAGCACTAAAAGCTGCAACAAAATTATCGAATCTGGATTTTTTGCTCGACCCCTTTAGCGAGATTGCTGCAGAGAAATATATAAGTCATCCTGCTGTTGCATTTCAAACCAATGTTGATACAATTAAACAAATAATCAAGGAATGGTTACTCGATATGAGCTATTCCCATCCCCTTATTCTAAATACCCAATTGCCTACATACGACTATATGCAGAATACAGTCTCAATGGCTCTGGGACATGCGCCACCCTCAATAGATTTTTGCGTTGGGCAGGTATGGCGTCATCTCCAACCCAAGATGTATGTAGTATTTTCGCATTGCGATCTCCGGGACGAACTTATGGAAAAGGTAATTGCATTAGATGAGAGTACGAAAAGATACTCTTATGGCCCTCCTGTAGAAAGCATTCAGCAGTTAATAGCGCTTACGGAAGCAGGTGTTTTAGACCTGTCTTTTACCAAAGACCCTGATATAAAATGTGCCGATCTAGGTTGGGAGCTCTCGTTGCACGGGAAAAATGAAAAATATAATGTAATGATAGATTCTGTTCTTGACGCTCCCAAATTGGTTGATATTGATAGCGGACTAATAATTAAACTCAAACAAAATGACGTTTTAACCCCTGTTACTACAGATCTTGGCGTGCAAACACATAAAGACGGGGTAGTGGAATTATCTAACGCTGTAAAGAATGTTTATTTATCCATTTTGGGCCGAAATGCTAAGGGAAGTGTGTTGGGAGTGGATGCTATTTTAGAATGTTTCGGGCCACGCATAGAGGATTGGGCTAGTGGAGTTATTACACGATTAAACAGGTGACAGGACTCATTATTAGCAGTGCTCTCAAAGAGCAAAAGTTACGAAGGGTTGGGTATTACCGTAAAGTTAGATGGAGTGGGAGTTTATATTGAAAGGGTGTAGTTGGAAGCAGACAGGTTTGCTATAATTTGTCGGTGCAATTGAAATTAAATTTCTTAATTCGTCTCAGGTTGAATTATAAACAAGCGTATAATAATTAAAAAACCCCTCATTTGAGGGGTTTTTACTGTTGTTTATTTATAATAAAATTTACAATCCTAAAACCGTAAGTAAATTAAGGTCTAAGGTCGTGGTGGTATTAGCATCCACATTTACATTGTTGAGATTAATAGCTGTGTTCGAGCTAGTTTCAATACGTCCTTCAAATTCGAGACGACCATCATTATTATCATCTACGAATGACGCAAATTGTACTTCGTAATTTCCTTCTTGTAAAAAGTGAAGACTAAATTGGTTATCACTTCCCGCAGTGGCACTACTAGTCACGGCATTTGCAAAACGTACACCATTAGCATTCTCATCGGCTTCGGCCTCGGTAAAGGTACCTTGCTCATATGCAAAGGCAATAATGGTACGGTTAGATCCGCCAAGAGTATTTGTGGCTGTTCCCGCAATTACTCCTGCTTGTAGAGTGTTGCTTACACGTAGGCTGTTAGACAGTTGTGAACCAATAACAAAGTCGTAAGTTCCGTCTGCTTTAGCCACTAATGCTTTACGCAAATCGAAATCGATAACAAGTTCGTTTCCGGTTTGAGCCAGAACAGTTACTGTCTCGTTTACTTGTAATTGAGGATCGCTAACCGTTAATGCTACTGTTCCATTAGATTGTGTAGTAACATAATTAGCAGGCGAGTTCCCTGAAGCGTCAGTTTGTGTATCTAGAATAAGCTGTAGATTATTGTAATCACCGGCTTCCAAATCCAGATTACCCAAAAATTGAGTGTCACCATTAGTAAGGGCACTCAATTCGATAGTAGTTTTAGTAAATCCTTCTAAACTACGTCCGTCTAATTGTACATCGGCCACCGTAATAAAAACTGCCTCCACTTCGGCATCGTCTACAGGGCTATCTGTAATTTTAATTTGTGTGTTGTAAGTATCGGTAGTTCCTGAAGAATTATCATCATCATTACTACAACTTACAAGGGATACACTTAGAAATATTGCTAGTGCTCCGGCAATAAGGGGATTCATGCGTTTCATCTTTTTCATTTTTTTTAATTTAGGTTTATTTCAATTTTTGTCGCTACTCATGCAGCGCCAATTAGAACGTAAACATATTACAAATCATATGTGCTCACAATCGCCTTTAACATTCCATTGATGTTTGGTTTAACTATGTATTATTCAAAAAAAGGCGGTTATTTCCGAAAAGTTGAAATAACCATCGCGTTGAAAGTAATATGGGGGTGCTGAGGATGAATCTTATATATAAAATTATAGGTGAATTGTAAAAGATTTACATAATAACCAACTGATTTATTAGCATGTTTTACTTGTAAATTATAACTTATTTTTAACTTCTATAAATCCGTGATTTTAACATAATCCAACGAATTTTCAGCCATTATTTCATGATTTATAATCATATTAAAAGAAAGGTGTAAGCCTATAATTTTTATGATACGTTTGGAACTCAGACAGTCTAAAATTTTTTACGCTTCTCTCACCGCCAATGTTACGAGGAGTTTTCAAGAGGCCAAAAACTTAATTTAGAGTCGGATGTTTATGGATCGCACAGTCATTTCGAGTCTGCCTGCCGGCAGGCAGGCGCAGGCGAAGGGTTGGAAGTGAAAACGAAATAGAAAAAGAAAAAGAATGTTTATTTACTTTTCTTTTTTGCATTGCCCAAAAAAGAAAGAAAAAACTCTAGCCTCACGATTCTTCTTCACCCGTTACGTTTTTAATGCTAAACAAAAAAAACTCGCCACCTAAAGTGGCTCAAACAGATTTTTGTTCTTTACGCATTTTCAAACTACGGGTCCCGAAGTCGAATCGTATGGCGAAATTCTAATTATAGAATGCAATCTAAAATTTTCACGCTTCTCTCGCTGCCAATTTTAAGAGGAGTTTTCAGAAGACCGAAAAAGGAAATAGGAAAAAGTATTCTTTTCGATCGAGAAAATTTGAAAATGGAAGTTTTAGACTTTTTCCCAAGGATAGCAGCATCTTTTCGTTAAAAATTTCTGAAGCCTTGGAAGAAATTTAGGAATGATGCTGTGGTTTTAAATAGTGCCAGCTATTTAAAAATCCCTAGCGAAAAAGTGTCTTTTCTTTTGGTTCGTTTTCTTTGGACAAGCAAAGAAAATGAACATAAAGAGTATTATTCATTGATTTTGTCTTAACACAAAACAATACCTTCCCTACCTCCTAGACGGCAGGCAGGCGCAGGCGAGAAATCTCCCCCTAATGAAAATGAAAACAAAGTATATTTTCAAATTCATTTTGTCTTAATATTTTAAAAAGAAAAGATCTGTAGAAGTAAGAAAAATTAAGGGATTACCTTTGGTGATCCCACTTGGCTTTGGTTCTACAAATAAAACTAACAGTCTTTGCAGTTTGAGCATTTGAAACCAAAAAAATCTATTGAAGTAAAAGAATTTAAGGGATTACCTTTGGTGATCCCACCTTTCCAATGTTGCAAATAAGAAACCACGCAGTTATCACTGCGAATTTTTTATTTTATTTCAAAATCTTGAGCAAGCTCAGTTTTTCATAAAATAAAAAACCACACCATTTTTGGTGTGGTTTCTTGAGTGTCGTGGAGCCGGAGGGATTCGAACCCTCGTCCAAACGTGCAATTATAACGCTTTCTACATGTTTAGTTTTCATTTAGATTTTCGAGGGCTTGCCGGTCGAAAACTACCAACGCACCCCTTATCCTTACTTGAGTTTCACGCTATCATCAAGGTACTAATAACGCTAGGTTTACTTTTACGAAGTCTCTATATCGATCGCCGTAAACCAAGGCAATCGAGAGACTTCCTGCTTGCCTACCTTGTAGGCCGAGGCATTATCCTACTATGATTCAGATTATGCAGCTAGGGCGTAGTTATTCTCGCCGTTTAAAAAGTGTGAAAAATGAGATTTACGAGCTGTTTCCCAGCGCTCGACATGCTTACATTACAATTAGACCCGCTGTCAAAACCAGTCGGCCCCATTTCAATGAGATAGAAAAATTTATTTTTCGTAATCGAATTGAATCCCGTACCAGACAACGTCTGCGTCGGGATCTTGATCAAATTACGATCCAACCCTGAGATAGAAAAATTTGTTTTTCGTAATCGAATTGAATCCCGCACCAGACAACGTCTGCGTCGGGATCTTGATCAAATTACGATCCAACCCTGAGATAGAAAAATTTGTTTTTCGTAATCGAATTGAATCCCATGATCATATCACGAAATTCCTAATTGTGTTTTTCAAAGATCTGTCACATCGAGTGGCACGCTTAGCGTGGTGTATCGAGATGTGGGCGTTCCCCACTCTTCGCTAGTCCGGTTTACCCGCCGTAGCTCAAGTGGAGGCGGGCTATTCGTTTCAATTCCTCACTCGCAAACTCGTTGCGGGATTTGCACTTCTATCCCTAACGCGACGGCAAAGATACATTAAATACCTATCTTTGCCCGTTTAAATAACCTTCAAAAAGTATTCCAAATGCCTATCACCTTCGCAATCATAAAAGAACGTAAGAATCCGCCGGATCGTCGTGTCGTTTTTTCACCTCAAAAGTGTCAGGAAGTCATACAAAAGTTTTCGGAAGCGAGGATTATCGTGGAAGCTTCAGATGTTCGGATCTTTCCCGATGAAGCCTACCGCGAAGCGGGATTTGAGGTGAAGGAAGATGTTTCGGAAGCAGATGTTATGTTGGGAGTAAAAGAAGTACCTATAGAGGCACTTATTCCGAAAAAAAAATACTTCTTCTTTAGCCATACCATAAAAAAACAACCCTATAACAGAAAATTGCTTCAGGCCATTCTCAATAACAAAATAGAACTCTACGACCATGAAACCATTGTACGGGAAAATGGTGCGCGACTTATTGGATTTGGGCGATACGCCGGATTGGTTGGCGCGTATAACGCATTTAGAGCCCTGGGATTACGAGATAAGTTATTCGAACTTCCAAAAGTAGAACACTTAAGGGATCTCGAAGCCGTTAAAGCAGAGTTAGATAAAATTACGCTGCCACAAGACCTGCGCATTATTCTTTCAGGAACAGGGAAAGTTGCAAAAGGTGCAAAGGAGATTTTAGATCATCTCGAAATTCGCGAAGTACAGGATGACAATTACCTTTCCGAAGAATTTAAAGAACCTGTTTATTGCCTTATCGATGTAACCGAATACAATAAGCGAACCGATGGAAAGCCAATGGATAAGTACGAATTTTATAAAGATCCGTCGGAATATGAGAGTGATTTTATGAAATACGCTAAGGTGAGTGATATGTTTATAGCGGGGCATTTTTATGGGAATGGTGCGCCTTATCTTTTTACCCGCGAAGATGCGAGATCTAACGATTTTAATATTAATCTGGTAGCCGATATTTCCTGTGATGTCGATGGACCGGTGGCTTCCACTTTGAGGGCTTCAACCATAGCCGATCCGTTTTATGGATACGATCCACAATTGGAAAAAGAAACAAGTTTTAATGCTCCGGGTGCTATTACGGTCATGGCGGTAGATAATTTGCCCTGTGAATTACCAAACGATGCCAGCAAAGGTTTTGGAACTATGTTCTTGGAAAATGTAATACCGGCATTTTTTAACGGAGATGAGAACGGTATTTTGGAACGAGCAAGAATGACAACCTATAATGGAGAGCTAACGGAACGATATCGATATTTACAGGACTTTGTCGATGAAAATTGATTATGTAGTAAGAAAATACTTATAAGTAAATAAAAATAGTTGTTTTTTAACGATTATAATTGCTGATTATCGAAAAAATTAAGATAATTCCTACTAAAATTTTGAAACTTAGGTATAAAAGACTAGAATTGTTATAGTTAAATAGTACCTCATGAAAAAACTAGCCCCGTTTTTGGTATTTTTATTCATAGGAATAAGTGCCTCTTCTCAAGTTGGAGTCAATACAACCGAACCAACAAGTACCTTAGATGTTAATGGAACAATCCGTGTTCGCGGAGTAAAAAATTCGAATAGCATTGCTCAACGTATCGTAGGGATCGATGATCAGGGAAACTTTGTTGAAGTAGAGGTTGAAGATAACCTGATCTTAGAAAATAATACAATTAGAGCTGTAGATCGAACCTCGAAAATTGGGGATGTCTTTACTCTCGGCTTGCCTATTATTGATAACTTAGACTTAGTTATTTTACCCGGAGAACCAAACAGAGATAAGCCTGTACTTAGATTATTTAGTCCGCTGGGTGATATGATTCTTACCGGATTGAGACCCGGAACAGATGGACAGATGGTGTATCTATATCCGTCGAGTGGTGATCTAACGATTATTCCAAATAGTATTCTATCTCTCTTTGGAAACCGAATTGAAAGCAATAACAATACTGTTATTCCAAGATATAGTATGGTGCGCCTTATCTACGATGCATCAAGATCTAAGTGGATTATAATGGATAATTAATAATGATCTAAATATCTCATGATATTTAAGTAAAAAAAAGCTCCGTAAGATTTACGGAGCTTTTTTATTTATAGTATTGTTGACAATAAAAGCAGAAATACTCTTATTACCATAGTAGTGTTTCAATTAATATCCACCTATCGGCTTCTTTCCAACTGTCTCGCTCAATGTAACTAGAACGGTAGCGCGTTTCTTCATTGCACCTATCTACATCAATAAATTACAGAATCCAAATGCAATTTGTTTAATAATCATTGGAGTGAGTGTGGGAACAAATGATATGCGAAGATAATTACAGCTAGGTGATGTATATCCAGTGAAATTTAAAGCATCTCTTTCTTTGCTGCATTCATATGTTTTAAAATCGTAGCAATAAACTCTTCATTTTTGTACGGCTTAATGATAAAATCGTTCATTAATGCCGCAGAGTTATCCTCTGTAACCTTCTCCAATTCTACCGCCGTAAGCGCGACTATTGGGATCTCAGAGTCGAACATACGAATTTGTTCGGTGGCTTCAAACCCATTCATCTCGGGCATGTGAATGTCCATTAAAATAAGGTCTAATGTTTCTTCCTTTGCAAATTTTATGGCATCAGGTCCATTTCCGGCAACGATTACCGTTGCTCCGTACATTTTTAAAACCTTAGAAGTTACGATCTGGTTAATTTTATTGTCATCGACCACCAAAATATTCTTGTCGGTAAGAGAAGTTGAGTCAAGTTCTTCAGTGTCATCTTCTTCATAAATAGAATTATCCACTAAAACTTCGTAGTTAATAGAAAACTTCACCGTTGTGCCCCGATCTATTTCACTTTCAATTTCAATTTCTGATCCCTGAACTTCAAGTATTTTCTTAACGATAGGAAGTCCTAATCCGGCACCTCTGTAATCATCACTTATTCCGGTTTGTGTAAACTCGTTAAAAATATGTTTTTGTTTTTCCGAAGAAATTCCTATTCCATTGTCACTAATAGTGAAATTTAAACATACCTGACCATCTACAGTATCTGTTCGGGTCACCCCAATTTCGATAAGACCATTTTGAGTGAATTTTGAGGAATTCCCCACTACATTGATAAGTACCTGAGTTAATTTTACATCGTCCCCAATAAGTAGGGAAGGAACATTGCTCGCCACAGACACCCGATATTCGTTCGGATTTTCGGGATTAATATATTTAGAAGATTGCACCACATTATCGATCAGTTTCCGAACATCGAATTTGGATCGTTTTAGCTTATCTTTTTTAGATGAATCAATATTAGTAAGTTGTAATACATTATTTATTAGCGATAGAAGATAGTTAGCCGAAAATTTTAAGGAGCTGAGGTTTTCTTCAAAGTTCTTTCGCTTCTTGTCTTTCATTAAAATTGAAGAGATTCCTATAATTCCATACATTGGAGTTCGCAATTCATGGGTAATATTGGAGAACAAAATGCTCTTTGCCTTTGCCAATTCCTCACTTCTTTCTTTCGCGGCGAGATATTGCTTGTTCTTGACCCGCAAATCGGCAAGTAACTTTTTTCTTCGCAGGTAAGACCTTAAAAGAAAAATGCCAAAAACCAATAAGATCGCCCCCGCGATCTTCACCCAGAAAATGGTAGTCTCCCTCTTAGTAGTTTCCTTGTTTATTTCATTCTGAAGCGTTTTCGCCTTTAATTCCTGTTCATACTGATTTAACTTAAATCGTGCGGTTACCGATTCTATCGCTTCAATCTTATCGGTTTTATACTTCTCTACCTTTAATTCATCAGCTTTCAGGCTGTATTCGTAGGCAGCGGCATAATTACCTAGAGCGGCTTCTGCTTTTGCGTAATACTCATAACTATCAATTAACGGATCGTTATAATCTACCTGAGTTAAAACTTCGATGCATTTATCTAAGAATGTTTTGGCTTCTCGTGGTCGATCCTTAAGAAGTGCTAATTTTCCGTTGTTAAGATTGGCAACAGCTTTGTAAATAATATTTAAAGAATCATTTATATAGCTATTGGTCTCATTTACATAAAACTCTGCCTTATCAAGATCTTCACGGTTTAAATAGAGTTCGGCAATATTATAATTCAGGATAAATAAATGGATAGGGTCATTTTTTATCTTTGCGATGGGTAGTGTTTCGGTATAAATTCTAATTGCAGGTTCGCTTATCTCCTGCACTGCGTAGAAATTTCCCAGGTCAATTCTGGAAGTAATAATGCTAGAGGTATCTCGTAGTTTTTCGGCTTCCAAGATCGTAGCCGAGAAAATCTGTTTGGCTTTTAAGGTATCTTCAATTTGAAGAAATGCATTTCCAATTAAACTTGAAACAGCAAAAATAGACGCAGTATCCTTTATTTTTCTCGCCTTCTTTAAAGTGTTTTCGCCAACCTCAATGGCAATATCCCAATTGTTTTGATAGAATTGATTTCTTGTTAACCGAACCAAGCTGTCAACCTCCTCCCTGGCCCTTTGCTGGTCAATAAGTTGAGCATCCTCACTTATCTTATCACTTTCGGATTGGGAAAAAGCAGAAATACTTGTCAATAAGCAACATTGCAATAATATTAAGGTGCCGACTTTCAAAGGGTAGTTTTCAGTTAAATCATAAATATAGATAAATTTCTCATATTCCCTGATGCTAATGGGTAACTAATAAAGCTGAAATTCCTTTTCTTTTCTTATATAATGGGTCACCACAGAGGTTGGCGGGATTAGAATTCATTTTTAAATCAGTCGCGACTACTACAGACCAATGTAACTCAACACCCGTAAATGTTAAGAATTTCATAAAAGATTCTCATATTTGTACTGTGATTAGAATTCGCCATTTTTTGATAATTAAACCATTTTATGAATTCTCAAATAGAAAATCATCAAACAGCCTTAGTTACCGGTGCCGCCTCGGGATTAGGATTGGAACTCGCACGACTTTTAGCTCAAGACAAGTATGAACTTATTTTAGTTGATATTGACGAGAATAAATTAGCTCAAACCAAGAGTGACCTTCAGGAGAAATTTGGAATTAAAGTCAGTATTATTGCTCAGGATCTAAGTGAGAGTAATGCTGCAGCCCTGGTTTTTGATGCCATTGGGGGCAAACAAATTGACATACTTGTAAATAATGCGGGTTTCGGGATTTTCGGGACTTTTAGTAATACAGATTGGGAACGGGAATCGCAGATGTTAAACCTTCATATTATCACCACCACGCATTTAACTAAATTGGTGTTAAATGGAATGGTTGATAGAGGCTTCGGAAAGATCTTAAATATGTCATCTCTCGCTGCATTTCAGCCGGGACCACTTATGTCACTTTATTACGCTTCAAAGGCTTATATTCTTTTCTTTTCCGAAGCGATCGCAAACGAGTTAAAGGATACAGGGGTTACGGTTACCGTCTTATGCCCCGGACAAACCAATACGAGTTTTCAGGAGGTTGTTTCAGAAAGTGTCATTTCAGAAGGAAATTGTTCTGAAAACAAGATCAGTTTTAATATGGGTTGCCCTAAAGATGTAGCCAAATATGGCTACGAGGCTATGCAAAAAGGTAAAACCGTTGCTATTCCGGGAACGATCAATAAATTCCTCTCGAAACTACCTCGGTTCGTTTCCCGTAAAACAGCGACAGCAGTGATTCGAAGAATTCAGGAGAAAAATAGATCCTAAATTATGTCTTCTCCAATATAATAGGTTCCTTAGTTTGAAGGGTAATCATTTTATCGAAAAACTCTTTTAAACTGATGTATGCCTCCGGACCAAAACGATGATCGTTTAGCTTTAAAGTAAATCGAAGACCCACTTTACCATTCGTATCGCTATATACTACAGAGCATTCGCCCGAATCCTGAGGTAATTTCATAATTTTACTGCTTGGAAGCTCCTTAACGGTGTATAAATCGTTGAGATCTAAAGACATCATATACGTAAGACTAATAGGGAAGCCAAATTCTACGGGATAATTACGTTCTTCTAACTTAAATGGATTTTCGGAGAAATAGGTTTCCATAAAAAACGGATATAAATAAACTTGATTTGTAACCGATTCGGGCTCAAAAGCAACCTGAAAGTTCTCTTTTAAAGGTTCTTCCAGATCGCTTAAATTCTCAACTTTATAATCGCTAATTGAGAGTCCGATAGCCATTTTCTGCTTGTCTGCCACGTAATCAGATTCACCTTTATTCCCATATTCATTTCTCGTGTTCACGGCAATATACCCGGTACTTACTTCTTGTACCTTTCCCGAGATCACAAAATTTTCGCCCAGACTTAATTGCGAATTGCTGTAGTAAACATTTTTCGTATTCGGTTCTATTGGATGCCAGTAGCTTCCATTTTTAAAGTCCATGACGCGCCCTTTAATATTTAAGGCTCGAAAAGGTATTATTCCAAACGGATTTAATTTATTAGTGGCATCGAGAAGATATTCTGAATCCCCGATCTTCAAAAAACCGATGGCGTAGTTAAAATCTGTGTAAACCGGATACGCCTCTCTAGGTAAGCCGTGTTCTCTGGTTGACAGAAGCATGATCTTTGCATCTAAATTAGCAGCTTCCATTGCGTTTAGCATGGCTAAATTTATTTCAGAATTATTTCCCGACTTTTCTTCAAAGGCTTCTTTTACTCTAATATCACTAAAAATTCGGTAGTACCCGTTCCAGGTGAAATGATCTTGTATAAAATAATACACGGCTTTGGCTCGCTCCAGATCATCTGAAATATTTAAGATGGAAGGAGGAAGTTTATCCTTAAAGTAGTTTTGGTATTTTAACTGCCTTCCCATGTCTTTATCGAAGCGAAAAAATTTATCTACATCATCCCAATCCTTAGCTAAATTAGTGGTATTCCCGTCGAAGGCGATGTGTTTTATAAGCTCAAAATCTACTCTGGATAAGTAGTTTTGGGGAGAGAGCATATATTTTTCCACTTTAAATGCAGGCATGTCTTTCATCATATAAACCGAAACCTCGCAATCTGCCGAAACTTCATATCCGGGAATTGAAAAGCAATGCTTTTTTAGAGATACATCATTGTAATCCAGTTTTTTATTACCAATTAATGAGCGTCTATATACGTAGTTCCCCGGAATCTCAGTCACAAATTCGCTGTACATTACCGGTAACTCACCCTGAAATGACCAACCTCCAAAATCGGCAAAATGACCGGTTTCAATTCTGTAAGTATATTCTAGCACACTGCCATCCTTAATGTTTGGGAATGTGAATTTTTTAATGGTATAATTCTGACCTTCGTCTGCATCAAAAATGTCTTCACTTTTCACATAAGTCTGATGTTTTCCATTATGTGTTATCGCTTTTAAATGTGTGATCTTGTCACTGTTGTTCTTTTCACTGTAATACGGAATCTCGACTACGGCATGATCAAAGTTTTTCGCGTCGATCACCTTGGTTTTTATATGAACTTCTTTAATCAGTTTTACAAAATCTCCAACAAGATCTACATAATATCGTCCTCTTTCGTAAAGCACTACTCCTGAAGCTTCAGGGTCTTTTTGATACGAAGTCATAGATAATTCTTGTTGTGACGGTTTACTGAACTCCGGTGGCGGGATCACTTGTGCAAAACCGGTGACTGAAAGGAGTAGAGAAAATGCTAGAGCTGAGAATAATTTCATGTTTTCTATTTGAATTGGACGCAAAATAGGAAAATATTATTTCTTCTGAAGTGTAAGATCACCTCTTTTTTATTGGGAAGAATTTTACGGAAATGATGATGGTAATGTAGCCAATCGTGTAGGCTACAAGATCCCAAATTGAAAAGGTTGTACCAATAATAATTCTCAAAACACTTGATCTAATTTCTAATACTTCGGTTATTGAAAAATACTGAAGCATCTCCACAAAAAAAGCAAATAACAAGACATATAGTGCAATTTTTTCCGAAGAAATAGAAATAAAAAATTTCAGAAGACAATATAGTAATGGAACCACTAGTACATCTCCAATAAAATAGCGAATAAAGGGATGGAAATGAAAATAGGCGATCGCAATCTCTATGATGAGTAGAATTATGAATAATGTTATGTATTTCATGATTTTGAATTAAAAGTAGGTTCAAGGAAGAGGGAAGCAGGAAGCCTAATGAATTTACCTTTTTAGACTCCCAACTTCCGGTTTCCAACTGCTACTCATTTCCCCAATCTATTTTACGGGAGGCAAACATGATGATTGCGAGAATCGCGAAAAGCCCAATACTGCCTACCAACAATGCATAATTTTCTAATTGTATGATCACATATATAAAGCCGTATAAGGAGGCAAGCGATGTACAAATTAATATTGGAAACTTAAAGCCTTTTAAAATTGCACGGGAGTATATGGTAATTAATCCAAGTACTGCTAATGCGGCGATTCCGTAAGCTTTAAAGAAGTTTGAGTGTTCACTAATTGAAATGAGGAGCGTGTAAAACATGACCAGCGCTAATCCTATCATGACGTATTGGAAGGGGTGAATATAGATCTTACTCACGATTTGAATTAACAAAAAAACCAGCAGCGTTAAACCAATTACCATAAACCCATATTTTGCGGTGCGTTCACTTTTTTGATATTCGTCCACCGGAATAACAAAGTTGGTTCCAAAAGCAAATTCTGATAGGTCGGGCATCGTTCCCAGGAATTGCTGTTGAAACTGTCTGTTTATTTGAAACGCCTGCCAGTTTGCATGAAATCCGTCCTGACTTATAGATTTGGTTTCTTCGATGGGCAACGGACTTCCGTCAAAACTAGGGGAATGCCAATTAGAATCCATTGAAACATTGGTCGCAATTCCCAGCGGAATGTATTTTAAACTTTCGCTACCGTTTATTTTAAGGTTAAAGGAAAAGTTTTGGGGACTATTATTTTCTTCGGAAAAACCCTCAATTGCTCCACTTTCAATAATATTGAGGTAATTTTGATCGTACTTTGGGGTCATCGTAAGAGTTTTATCTCCTAACTGAACGGCGACGCTGTTTCTAATTCCCTTTAGATTAGAAGTTCTAATTTCTACTGCAATTTTGTCCCAGAGAATGTTGGATGGATCAATGCCCTCATGAGTAAAATCTATTGCAGGAAAGTTTCCCGTTATGCTGTGGTCTGCCGTGAATACTACCGATTCGTAAATGGTTCTGTTCCTCTTTAAATATTTGGCATCTGCCTCAATATTGAGTGAATCCGGAAGGAGATAAGCATTTTTAACGATGGTTTCGGTGCTTGTGTGATAAGTTTTCGATTTTTCATCGAACACACTTCTCTCGTTAAATGTTTTATAGGGAATTCTAAGTATCGGACCCATTAACATCACTTCATTACCCCATTTGCTGTTTATTTCACGAACTACTTCGGCTTGCCTGTAAGAGCGTTCTTTAATGAGGCTTTTTACAAATTCTAACGGTACGAGTAGTACTAGTAACAAAAATCCTACGATGAGCATTCTCGCTGTGATCGAGTTGCGTAACCAATTGCTTATTTTACTTCTTTTCTGTTCCATAATTGTGTTGTTTTATTGTTGTACGTATTTGTTTTTTGAAGTTCTTTTATTCTCGTGAGTAGTTTATCTGAAAAAATGCTGCTTCGTAAAGTATTGAAGTTGGTATGGAGCAACGTTTTAAAGTCGTAATGATGAAAGGTGTTGGCTTGTTTGCCAACTTTGAAAGACTCGCGATAGTAGTTGAGATATTCCGGTAGTAAAATGGTGCCTATCAATAATACTCCCACGAGATATGGACTTCTCTTGCCATTGCCAAAGCAAACGTATTGCAGTGCTATTTCATCCTCGACGTTAGTGGAGTACCCGCATAAAACATGGTATGCATCATGGCGCTCTACTTTGGGAAGTAATTCAAAATTATTTATCTGTAAAAAATCACCAAGGCGATAGCCAAAGGAGTTTTTTGGCATATCCAGAAGGTTAGAAGTAGAGATTCCCCAGGGCTTTTTCTTTTTAAACCTGGTGTATTTCTTCTGAGTCCAATTAAATAAAAAGTGGATAAGTTGTTTTCTATATTTCATTTATAAAGTACTTTGAAATTCAAAGTGTATAATTAAAAAAAAGGTTATTTTTTTCGTATTAATTTTTCTAAAGCTTCTATATGCTTTTTAAATTCCATTTTTCCCAAAGGGGTAGCGAGATACTTTGTATTGGGTTTTCGTCCTATAAACGATTTCTCAACGAGAATGTATTCTGCTTGTTCTAAAGCCTTTAGGTGACTTGCCAGATTCCCATCGGTGAGATCTAAAAGTTCTTTTAACCGGTTAAAGTCGGCATCATCGTTAACCATGAGTATCGACATGATCCCAAGTCTTATTCTGTGATCGAATAGTTTGTTTATATTGTCTATTATGCCCACTATGCTCTTTTTTTCTCCTGAAAATACATCAGGCTGCCATAAATCATGTGTAAAACGCCAAAACCAACTAGCCAAAACCAAAACCCGTAACCGGGCAAGGCGGCACAAATGAGTCCGATCACTATTTCGGCATACCCTAAATATTTTACATTTCCGATAGTATATTTTGAAGCATTCACCAATGCCAATCCGTAGAATATAAGCATTAAAGAAGCAGTAAGACCGTAATGCTGACTGGATAGTTTTATAAGAATATATATTCCTCCGGTAACCAGAGGAATAAGGAAGTTTAGCAATAGGCGTTTTGTAGTACTGTCCCAGATCTTCTCATTGTTTTTCTTTGCTTTTCGGGTTGTTAATAAAAATGCCGTGATAACACTCAAAATAGCGATGGAGGCGAGGAGGGCGAGGAGGGCTCTAAAATTCCAACTGTGGAGCGTAAGGTAGCTGCCGGTTTCGGGAAAGATAAAAAAATAGGCAATGATTGCTCCTGTAATGGCATATGCTCCGGCAAATATTCCTGAGAGTCCGCTAAGTGAGATAAACCTTGAGGAACGGTTCATTAAGTTCTTTATCTCACTAATGTCTTTTAGATAATCTTGTTCACTCATTTTAAAGTACTTTGAATTACAAAGTTAATTTTAAATTTTAAATAAAGGCTTGTATTAACAATTTTTTGTGAGGCGATTCAGTAAAAAAGCCATTATGTATTCTTTTCAATGATTATAGTCATATTTTAAGAAGCATTTGATTCAGAAATTTACATTGAATTTAAATATGATAAATTATGAAAAAAAGAACACCTGTTTCAATCATTATGACCAAGAATGTCATCACTCTAAACCATACAGACGATCTCGCTACGGCGGAGCGTCTCTTCAAATCTAAAAATATCCGTCATATTCCGGTAGTGAGCGGGTCGTCTATTATAGGTATGTTGAGTTACACCGATTTACTTCGAATTAGTTTTGCTGATTCTATTGGGCGGGATGATTCTGTAGATACCACAGTTTATAACCTATTTACAATTGAGCAGGTGATGGCTAAGAATTTAGTAAGCGTTCCATCTACGGGCACTATAAAAGAAGTAGCAGAGATACTGGCAAAAAAAGAGTTTCACGCTTTACCGGTGGTAGATGATGGTAAGTTAGTTGGGATCGTAACCACTACAGATTTGATAAATTATCTGTTAGAACAATATTAAAAACAGGAAAAACCCTTTTCAATTACAGGGTTTTTCCTGTTGTCTGGTATGTAATCAATAGGGATATTTACAAAACCTAACTGGCTGGGGAGTTAGTTAGGGATGATTTTTGAAGCTGTTTCGCTAGGAACAGCTTCATTTTTCTTTTGTGATCTAAACAGTCTGTATAACATAAAGCTAAGGTAAAACCCCCTTTAAAAACAGGTAAAACCCTGTTGTTTTATATACCTGATATTTCGCATCTTTACATTGCTTAATTAATTGGGGAGTTAATAAAAGCGAAAATACGAAGGGCTGTTCTTTTTGAACGGCCCTTTTTTTTCTACGTCCCTTTAAATAGGTTTTTTCCTTAATGAGAAACAGTTATAAACCTCTTGTGTGTTAAAGCATTAGTTCGCATCTTTGAATAGCTTAATTAATTGGGGAGTTAATAGAAGCAATTATGAAGGGGGATTGGGCATTTATGTACAATCCTTCTTCCTTTAAAACTAACCAAGTTTTTATTGTTTGAGGGAGCCATAAAAATCCTGTCGATTTATTTTCGACAGGATTTTTATTTATTATTTTAGAACTAATGAATCCGGCAGAACAATATATACTTCAGCAACCAGAACCGGCGCGTTCTATATTATTGCATTTACAGGTTATCATTGTAAGTACGCTGCGGGATGCGATAATGCTTTATAAGTTTAAACTTCCTTTTTACTATGTAAACGGAAAACTGCCTTTTTGTTATTTAAATCATACTAAGGGTTATGTGGATCTGTGCTTTTGGCATGGAGCGCATTTAACTGTTCATACTGAAAAGCTTGTTTCGAAAGGGAGGAAACATATGAAATCGTTACGATACTATATACCAGAAGATGTAGACGAGCAGGTTTTGGTAGATATTCTATCTGAAGCGTATTCGGTTCGAGACAGGAAATACTATAAATGATTTATTGTTTTGCGAATCGCCACCAGATCGGTTAACAATTTTTCCAGATTCTTTAGATCGAGCATATTTGCACCATCACTCTTAGCATTAGCAGGATCGAAATGAGTTTCAATAAAGAGTCCGTCGGCGCCCGTTGCGATTCCGGCTCTTGCAATTGTCGAGATCATTTCAGGTCTTCCTCCGGTTACTCCTACACTCTGATTGGGTTGTTGCAGGCTATGGGTAACATCAAGAACCACCGGCGCATATTGTTTCATGGTAGGAATTCCTCGAAAATCTACGATCATATCCTGATATCCAAACATGGTTCCACGATCTGTAATAAGTACTTGTTCATTATTGCAATCGGTTACCTTTTTTACAGCATGCTGCATACTTTCGGGGCTCATAAACTGCCCTTTTTTTAAATTCACAACTTTTCCAGTATTTGCAGCAGCCACCACAAGATCTGTTTGCCTTACTAGAAAGGCCGGGATTTGAAGGATATCGACATAGTTCGCAGCCATGGCTGCATCACTAACTTCATGGATATCTGTAACTGTAGGTACTTTAAAAGTTTGGGATACTTTTTGAAGTATTTTTAACGCTTTCTCATCACCAATTCCCGTAAAACTGTCTATTCTACTTCTGTTAGCTTTTTTAAAACTCCCTTTAAAAACGAATGGAATTTCCAGTCGGTTAGTGATCGCTACGATCTTTTCGGCGATAACCATAGCCATTTCTTCGCCTTCTATGGCACAGGGACCTGCGAGAAGGAAAAAATTGTTGCTCTCGGTATGTTTAATATTTGGGATTAGATCGAGTTTCATAGCGTAATTTTAAGTCGCAAAGATAATAAAATTACACCTGCTACATACAGTTTTCGGCAGTCCATTTCATTCTTTGACGGAGGTAAAAGTAAACGGTTTCGCAATAACGATTGAGGCAAAATACCCCGCCTGCACCCGTCGACTTAAGTTTGGCAGGCGTGTATTGCCGGAAAGCGTGGCCCAGACCGAATGAAATGAGTGTCTGTGGATTGCCATAAATAATAATGTTAATATAGCCTGTTATTCCATTAATAAACACTACTTTTGCACGCTCGTAATTGGAAACGATGGTTGAAGATTATTTTAGAGTGTAAAATTCTGTTAATTAAAAAGTTATCCGTTGCGACGGAGCATTATTATGAATATTAAAAACATTGCCATTATTGCGCACGTAGACCACGGTAAAACTACCCTGGTTGATAAGATCATGCATCACTGTAGTTTGTTTCGCGAAAATGAACAAACAGGGGAGCTTATTTTAGATAATAATGACCTGGAACGAGAACGTGGAATTACGATTACATCTAAGAATGTTTCTGTAGTTTATAAGGACACTAAAATTAATATTATTGATACTCCCGGTCACGCCGATTTTGGTGGAGAAGTAGAGCGTGTTTTAAACATGGCAGATGGGGTTTTGTTGTTAGTCGATGCTTTTGAAGGACCTATGCCACAAACCCGTTTCGTATTGCAAAAGGCGATCGATCTTGGTTTAAAGCCTTGTGTAGTAGTGAACAAAGTGGATAAGGAAAACTGTACGCCGGACGAGGTGCATGAGTCTGTTTTCGATTTAATGTTCGAATTGGGTGCCGAAGAGTGGCAGCTGGATTTTCCAACGGTTTACGGGTCTGCTAAGAATAACTGGATGAGCGATGATTGGAAAAATGAGACCGATACTATTGAGCCTTTATTAGATATGGTACTGGAGCATATTCCTTCTCCTAAAATTGAAGAGGGAAGTACACAAATGCTGATTACTTCGTTAGACTTCTCATCATTTACGGGACGTATCGCTATTGGTCGTTTACAACGTGGTGAACTGAAGAACAACATGCAGGTTAGTTTGGTAAAACGCGATGGGACAATTCAGAAAACCAGAATAAAAGAATTACATACGTTCGAAGGTTTAGGAAGAATAAAAGTAGATTCGGTTCAAGCCGGAGATATCTGTGCAATTGTAGGTTTAGAAGGTTTCGAGATTGGTGATACAGTTGCTGATATTGAAAATCCCGAAGGTCTTAAAACCATTGCTATTGATGAGCCTACAATGAGTATGTTGTTTACTATTAACGATTCTCCTTTCTTCGGAAAAGATGGTAAATTCGTGACCTCTCGTCATATTAAGGAGCGTTTAGAGCGTGAATTGGAAAAGAATTTAGCGTTACGTGTAGAGCCAACAGATAGTGCCGATAAGTTTATGGTTTTTGGTAGAGGGGTATTACACCTTTCTGTTTTAATTGAAACCATGCGCCGCGAAGGGTACGAATTACAAATTGGTCAGCCGCAAGTTATCATCAAAGTAATTGATGGTGTTAAATGTGAGCCGGTTGAAGAGTTAACCATAGATCTTCCAGAGGAAGTAAGTGGACGTGCTATTGATATGGTAACTTTGAGAAAGGGTGAGATGTTGAGTATGGAAGGAAAAGGCGAACGTATGGTTTGTCGTTTTAACATTCCGTCACGTGGTATTATCGGATTAAGAAATCAGTTACTTACCGCTACAGCCGGAGAGGCGATCATGACGCATCGTTTTCTGGAATACCAACCGTTAAAAGGAGGAATTCCGGAACGTTTAAATGGAAGTTTAGTTTCTATGGAAAACGGATCTGCAATTCCTTATTCAATTGATAAATTGCAGGATCGCGGACGTTTCTTTGTTAATCCGAATGAGGATATCTACGAGGGACAAGTAATTGGCGAGAATTCACGTCAGGATGATATGGTAGTGAATATTACCAAGACTAAAAAGTTGTCTAACGTACGATCTTCGGGTGCCGATGATAAAGCTCGAATTGTTCCTGCGATAAAGTTCTCATTGGAAGAGGCTTTAGAATATATTCAGAAAGATGAATATGTTGAAGTTACTCCAAATCACTTACGCTTGAGAAAAGTGTTTTTGAAGGAGGTTGACAGAAAGAGAAATAAGTTATAAAATTTAGGAAAATGACAGCTATAAAGCTGTCATTTTTTTTGTTTCTTTGTTACGAAATTGTAATGAAAGCATTAATTACAAGTAAATTATCTATATGAATTTTTTGTATTTCGATCCGGGATTAGGTGCGATGATTGTTCAGGCTGTAGTAGCTGCTGCTGCTGGGGTTTTACTTTTTTCGAAAGGTGTTATGTATAAGGTGAAGTCATTTTTTGGATTGACCAAGGATGAGGATGATACTTACGATTCAATTGATATTGATGAGAAAGACACCGAGGTAAATGACAAAAGAGAGTAATAGCGTACACGAAGCTTCTTTTAGAGATCCTTCGGGTTATATGTTTCACGATGGTGAGACTTTACGAAGGGTAATAAATCCAATATATTTTAGTCAGTATAATAAGTTAAAGGACAGTGGGTTCTTTCAGACTCTAATTGAAAAAGAGTTGTTGATCCCTCATGAGGAAACGTCTGTTTCTGAAGAGAAAATAGTGATCACTCCCGAAGAGATTCCTTTTATTACCAATCCGTATGAGTGGAGTTTTGAGCAGTTTAAGCACGCTGCTTTACACACGTTAAAAATTCAGAAATACGCTCTTTCTAAGGGTTTTATTTTAAAGGATGCCTCTGCTTACAATATCACCTTCCACAAAGGAAAGCCAATTTTTATAGATACGTTATCGTTCGATTTTTACGAAGCGGATACTCCGTGGCGTGCTTACAAACAATTTATCACCCATTTTTTTGGTCCGTTGGTCTTAGCAAAATACCACGGCACCGATATTTTTAAGATGCTACAATCGCATATTGATGGGCTGCCGGTAAAGCTGATCGCATCACTGCTTCCTAAAAAAACGAAATTGAGTTCTACTTTGTATACCAATATCCATTTATTGGCGAAAATGGAGGCAAAGCACAGCGAAGATTACAAGGCCGAAACAAAAGTTGCAAAGTTGTCTCAGAAGGCACAGAACAATATTCTTACGAGTCTGTTTGATTATATCAGGAAACTTGAGTTGAACGAATCTAGCGAATGGGGAGATTATTATGCAAAAACGAATTATGAGACTGCGGCTTTTGAAGGTAAGAAAAAGTTAATTCGTAGCTGGGTAGAACAGCTAAAGCCGAATCGATTAATTGATGTGGGAGGTAACGACGGTACTTTCGGAAGAACTGTGATCGATTTGGTTCCGCATATGATCGTGACAGATATTGATAGCAATGCAGTAGATCATAATTACCATCAGGTTCAGAAGAATAAAGAGAAAAATATGCTTCCTTTTGTGTGCGATGTGTTACAACCTGCACCGGGCATTGGTTTTAATAATACCGAACGATCTTCGCTTATTAAGCGTTTACAGGAATACGCTCCTGATGTTACGATGGCATTGGCTCTTATTCATCATATAACCCTTTCGGGAAATGTTCCATTTGTGAAATCGGCTGCATTCTTTGCTAAATTTTCGAAGCATTTGATCATAGAATTTCCGAAACGGGAAGACTCATGGGTCGAATCTCTACTGGTTAGAAAAAGAGAGTTTATAAATCATTTCGATTTTTATAATGAAAAAGAATTCGAGGAAGGGTATTCGCAATATTTCGAATTAGTAAAGCGGGAAGAAGTAGCCGGAACCCAACGGATTTTATACTTGTTTAAAGTTAAAGGATATGAGGCTATTTGAAAAGCTGAAGATCTTTAAAAGCTTTCTTACTAATAATAAAGAATACCCAATCGTAGCTGCAATTGCAGCCGGGTTGTACCCTTTCTTTTTCTATTATTCTAATAACTACGCCCTGGTAAATTCCCGGGAACATTTGATGTATTTCGTGTTCTCATTTTTATTAGTTCCAATTTTAGGGTTTGTTTTGGGTTACAGACTGTTCTCAATCCGTACCTTATTGCCATATAGGAAGTATGTATTACCATTTCTTAATTTTTCCGTCTTCTTATTCCTTTTAGCAATTTGTCATTTTGCCAGAATTCATACGAAAGCGAGTATTTTAGCTTTAGTTTTAGCAGCTTTAGGTGCCTATTTTTTACATAACTATATAAAGAGAATAATTATACTTCAGTTTATCCTGGCAGCTATTGGAGGAGTAATGGTCGCGGGCAATATTTATAGTGAGCTTACTTATTCTGAAAGTTGGGTGCAACAACCCGACGATATAGAAGATGTAATTTTTAAGCAAAAACCGAATGTTTATTTCATTCAACCCGATGGCTATGTAAATTTTTCAGAATTGAGTCAGGGCTATTACAAATTTGAAAATTCGGGATTTGAAGCGTATTTGAATAAGGAGGGGTTTAAGAATTACGACGATTTCAGAAGTAATTATGCTTCTACTTTATCTTCAAATAGTTCAATGTTTATGATGAAACATCACTACTATGGCGAAGGTATTTCCATTAATGGTAGTTTTGCAAGTAGAGATATTATTATTTCGAAGAACACGGTACTTGATGTTTTTAAGAGAAATGGGTATCTCACACATTTTCTAACTGAAACACCTTATTTGCTTTTAAGCAGGCCGGAGATAGGTTATCATAAAAGTAATTTTGTCTTAAAAGATGTGCCTTTTATTAGCACAGGATTTCAAAGTGAGAAGCTGGTAACAGATTCGCTACCAAAATATTTGAAAGAGGATAAAAATAAGCCAAAGTTCTTTTTTATTGAAATCTTTAACCCCGGCCATATCCGAAATGCGAAATCTAAATCTCGTGGTGTAGAAGGGGAGCGAGAAGCATGGCTTGACAATATAGAAGTTTCTAATGCAAAATTGGAGAACATTATTGAACAAATAAAAGAGAATGATCCAAATCCGTTAATAGTGATATTGTCTGATCACGGGGGTTATGTGGGATTTGAATACGCGGGAGAGATATATACTAAAACTACGGATGAAAGTAAGATAAAGTCTGTTTTCAGTACCATTTTATCCATACATTGGCCTTATGGTAATGTTCCCGAATACGATGAGCATTTAGAGACATCAGTGAACATATTTAGAGTACTTTTTTCATATTTAAGTAAGAATCAATCTTATATGAAAAACATGCAAGATAACGGAAGTTATCTCGTTATTAAGAAAGGCGCACCACAGGGTGTATATCAATACATTGAGCCGGATGGTTCGGTTGGATTTAAACGCCTAAACTAATATTTTTGCTGAATCGCATGAGCTTAATAAATTCACAATTGGAAGCTATTTATGATAAATAAAAGTGAGAGTGGTTTTTCGAGGTATATAGATCTGGATGGTATGAATCCTGTTCTCTTAGGCACGATCTGCGGAATCTATCCATTCTTATTCTATGTTTCAAATAATTTTTTTGCAAGTAATTCTCTGGAGCACTGGGGCTTTTTTACTTTGGTCTTTATAGGGTTGCCCATATTGCTTTTTACCTTATTGGGCTTTATTATTAGCCGCTTTTCACGTTTACAAGCTTATAAGAAACATCTTTTATTTGTATCCATAATTATAATCACCGGGTTCTTTTTGTCGTATGCCTCGAGTTTACTAATTAAAAAGAAGATACTCCTGGTAGTTCTAATTGTGAGTATTCTTTTATCTATTAAATTAAATGACAGGTATAAAAAATTGTTAGTGTTAATAGTTATTCTATCTGTATTACCTTTCTTAAAGACTTCCTATAAATTATACGAACATCTGTCGCATAAAGAATGGTTAGAGCAACCTGATGATATTGAAAGCGTACAATTTACCAAGACACCCAATGTTTATATGATTCAACCCGACGGATATGTTGGAAGGTCAATGATGGAAGGACCTCTGTATAATTACAAGAGTGATTTGTACGAATATCTGGAAGATGAAGGGTTTAAGGTATACGATGATTTTAGGTCAAATTATCCCGCCAGCCTAAATTCTAACTCCTCGCTATTTGCGATGCGTCAACATCAATTTGGGAGTTCATTAATGCCCGATTTTGAAATGCCCGATGCCCGAGAGGTGATATCCGGAAATAATCCGGTACATTCAATCTTTAAAAAGAACAATTATAAGACCTTCTTTGTCGCGGAAGATGAATATTTTCAACAAAATAAATGTGATCAATTATACGATTATTTCAATATAGATATCGACGATGTAGCTTATTTTAGTAAAGGGGAAAGTGTCACGAGAAAGGTGCTACCCGATGTCAAAGAAGCTTTTGAACACAGAACCGACAAGCCGTCGTTCTTTTTTATAGAAAAGTGTCTGCCCCACCACGTGCATTTTTATGCCGAAGGTGATCGTGTGGCGAAAGAGCGAATAGAGTATCTGGAAAAAATAGAAGAAGTAAATATTTGGTTAAAAGAAACAATTGATTTTATCACATCACAAGATCCCGATGGAATTATTATTGTACTCGCCGATCATGGAGGTTGGGTAGGAATGAATAATTATAAGGAAATGTTTAGTACCAAATCTCCGGAGCATATCAATTCTATTTATTCAAACCTTGCGGCCATAAAGTGGAATGGCTTTAATGAGGAAGGATATGATGAAAAACTTAGAACCAACGTTAATATGTTTAGGGTTCTGTTTGCTGCCTTAAGTGAAAACAAAAGCTATTTAAATTTTATGGAAGACAATTCGAGTTATAATTTACACTTGGAGAAATCGTTTTTCAACGGAGTGAGCAAAGTTATGGATGATAGTGGGGAAGTGATTTACGAAAAGCAATAAACATATAATTAAACCAATAAATTCAGGAAATATCTACCTAGTTAAAAAATATAGCGCTGATCAGAAAGATACATGGAATCAGTTCGTGCTTCGAGCAAAGAACGCAACTTTTTTGTTTCATAGAGATTTTATGGACTATCATAGCGACCGTTTTCAGGACGCCAGTCTTATGATTTATAAGTCGGAAAAGTTAGTTGCTGTTATGCCATTAAATGATTCCAACGGAGAATTATATTCACACCAAGGATTGTCTTACGGAGGTTTGCTGCTTAGTAAAAAGTCGAAGTTTAAAGAGGTATTGAGTATTAAGAGAGAATTACTTGTATATTTAACTTCGGAAGGATTTGTTAAGTTGCATTTAAAAGTAATGCCGAAGATTTATCACCTGGCGCCTGCAGATGAGATGGATTATTTGTTATTTCTGCTGAAGGCAAATAGAACCAGAGTTGATCTTTCAAGCACCATCGATCTTCAGGATCCTATCAAAATACAATCTAATAGGATTGAAGGAGTAAAAAAGGCACAAAAGTTAGGATTAAAAATAGTTCAGGAAAGTACGTTCACTTCTTTTTGGAATGAAATTTTAATCCCTAATCTCGCATTGCAACATCAGGCGAAACCGGTTCATAGTTTGATCGAAATAGAGTATTTGCATTCAAAGTTTCCGGAGCAAATTCAACAATTCAATGTGTACGATGGTGATAAGATCGTTGCAGGAGCAACCCTTTTTATTTCTAATCATCTGGTTCATGTACAGTATATTTCGGCAAACTCAGACAAACAGCGACTGGGGAGTCTTGATTTTCTATTCTATGAACTTATTACCGATAAGTTTAAGGATAAGAAATATTTCGATTTTGGAATTTCTAATGAAAACCAAGGTGAGAATTTAAATGAGGGCTTACTGTATTGGAAAGAAAGTTTTGGTGCCAGAGCAATATCACACGAATTTTATACCATAGACACTAATAATTTCAAAAATTTAGACTCGGTTTTTATATGATCCCATTCTTAGATTTACATAGAATTAATAAAGGCTATGAGTCCCAGTTTACTGCAGTGTTTAAAGAGTTCTTAGATTCTGGTCATTATATTTTAGGAGATAAGTTAAGTAAATTTGAATCAGAATTTGCCGAATATTGCGATGTTGATCATTGTATTGGGGTGGCTAATGGTTTAGATGCCTTAAAACTTATCCTTGTGGCATATAAAGTGTTGGGTAAGATAAATGTTGGAGATGAGGTTTTGGTGGCGTCAAATACGTTTATTGCTACAGTTTTGGCTATACAACAGGCAGGAATGGTGCCCGTTTTGGTTGAAGTAGAAGAAAATGACTACAATTTTAATAAAGAAGCCTTAGCTGAGGCAATTACTCCAAGATCCAGAGCAATTATGCCGGTTCATCTTTACGGTCAATTGGCACCTATGGAAATGATCCAATCCCTGGCAGAGAAGCACGGGTTGTTAGTGATCGAAGATGCCGCGCAGGCACATGGCGCCATAAATGATAAAGGTGTAAGAGCCGGAAATATTGGTGATGCCGCGGCCTTTAGTTTTTATCCGGCAAAAAATTTGGGTGCCCTTGGTGATGGAGGGGCAGTAACAACTAATGATCCTGAAGTAGCTTTGATCGTTAAAAAGCTTCGTAATTACGGTACTTCATCAAAGTATATTAATGAATATAGTGGATTTAATTCTCGCTTAGATGAAATTCAAGCAGCCATTCTTAGTATAAAACTAAAAAATTTGGATGCAGATAATAGGAGAAGACAGGTAATTGCCAAAAGATATACTTCAGAAATAACAAATGAAAAGATTTCACTTCCTCGATATCATAATGAAGGAGCGCATGTTTATCATCTGTTTGTAATAAGAGTTGAAAACAGAGATCATTTTATGGAATATTTAAAACAGCAACAAATAGATTGCCTAATTCATTATCCTATTGCGCCTCATAAACAACAGGCACTGTCAAATTTGAGTTATTTAAGTTTTCCGGTATGCGAAAAGTTACATACACAAGTGGTAAGCATTCCCATTAGCCCGGTTATGGATGATTTTCAGGTAGATAAGGTGATAACAACAATCAATGCATATTAATTGAAAATACCACATTTTATAAAGGGCAATTTATTGTTAAAGATCACTTCCTTAAATTCGGGAGTAATCGTTGTTCGACTGCTGGTAGCATTTTTTATTCAACGTGAGTTAACCGATATTGTAGGTAAAGGGGGTTACGCTAAAATTGGTTCTCTTCGAAATTTGCTCGCGCAATTAACTTCGTTAACATCTTTAGGTATATTCAATGGAGTAGTTAAATATGTTGCCGAGTACAAAGAAGATAAAGAACAATTACAGCGACTTTTTTCTACGGCATTTGTTTTTACGATTGCGGGAAGTCTCATCGCGTTTCTCATTTTATTCTTCGGAGCTGAACGGTTAAGTATTTATTACTTTACTTCTGCAGAGTATACCTATATTATAAAACTCCTTGCGGTTGTAGTTCCGTTTATAAGTATACAACGAGTTTTTAACGGAGTTGTCAACGGTTTGTCCAAGTATAAGAGTTTTGCAAAGATCGAATTGATAGCTTACCTCCTAATTGCAGCTACAACACTTAGTTTACTATATTATGATAATTTGGATGGCGCTTTAATGGCAATTGCTATTTCGCCGATGATCCAAGTTGTTGTACTCCTGTACATTTTTATTAAAGTGTTAAGGGATTACGTGCAGTTTTCAAAATTGCAATTTAAAGTGCCAATGGCGAAGAGCTTACTGGCTTTTACGTTTATGTCCTTCGTTTCTACCGTTCTTTTAAACCAAATTGAAATCGAAATTCGTAACTTTATTACAGATAAGGTAAGTCTAGACGATGCAGGGATTTGGACCGGGATGACCACGCTGTCTAAGAACTATATGGTCTTTTCGGGTGCAATTTTTAGTCTGTATGTTATTCCGAAGTTTGCGAGTATAAAGACAGAAAGAGGTTTCAAAAAGGAATTGCTTTTTATTTACAAGACTCTCTTGCCAATATTCGCCCTTGGAATGTTAGTGATTTATTTATGTAGGGGCTTATTTATAAAGTATGTCTTTATCGATTTCGATGAAATGGCACCGCTCTTTAAATGGCAACTTTTAGGAGATTTTGTTCGGTTGGCTTCTGTAGTTCTTGCGCATCAATTTCTAGCTAAGAAAATGGTTAAGAGTTTTATTTTTTCTGAAATTCTTTCACTTCTCCTATTTTACTTATTTGCAAATTATCTGGTGGATATTTATGGAGTGGAAGGTGTTGTTATAGGGCATTTTCTTAGATATATAATTTATTTCGTAGTGGTGTTTTTCCTGGTTATTAGATATTTCAGAAAGGAAAAAAGAAGAAAACAAACTGAGTTGGATAATGATATTCCGTAACCGGATCGATTAATCTCATATAAAGCAAATAATCTTTTATATTTACTAAAATTTATTTTTTTGAAGCGTATACGTCTTATAGATATTCCTAAAATTAGTGATCCGGATGGTCGTGGTAATCTATCTGTGGTAGAGAAGGATATTTTGCCATTCTCCATAAAAAGAGTTTATTATTTATACGATGTCCCAAGTGATTCGACCAGAGGAGGACATGCTCATAAAGAACTCCAACAATTTTTAATTCCATTAAGCGGAAGCTTCGATGTTGTCGTTGATGATGGTCACCGGCGAAAAACGATAACCTTGAATAGACCATATAAAGGTCTTTTTATACCCAATGGGATATGGCGGGAGTTAGAGAATTTTTCTGCGGGGGCAGTATGTTTATCGCTTGTAAGTGCCGAATACAGTGAAGAAGATTATATAAGGGAGTACGCCGATTTTAAAAAGTACATTGAAAATAATTAGTTCGCGGAGTATGTTCTCACATATTTTTCGGCAATTTTTTGATAATGATGTTCTCTTTCAATAAAGGCTCTTGCATTTTCTCCAATTTCTTTAATTTTTTGTGGATTCTCAATTAGCCAGCTTAATTTATTAACTATCTGCCTTACATCCGGTAAAGCATTAATACAAACCTCATCTTCCGTTAAACCATAGTGCTCGAGAAATTCCTTCTCGGCTCCCGTGAAAACTACCTTTCCCTTTGCCATCGCTTCTAAAGCATTGTATCCTTGATCATAGGCATAAACCTGATCTAATATTATCGATGCACTGTCGTAGCTTTTAATATATTCTTTGTACGGAACATTCTCTACTACTATAATTTCTACTTGATCTGTATATTTTTCTTTTATTTCTGAAAGTGCCATTTCAAAAATAGGAATTCCTTTTTTGTGATATGTTCCTCGATTGATACCTAAGAAAATTGTGGTTTTACTTCCAATTTTTATGGGGTTGAAAGGAATATTATCGCAATTTATTGGGTTGGGAATTAATCCGAGAAACTGTGGGTGTTTTTCTAAAGGCAAAACGTAGTCGAAATCTGAAGCGATAACTCCTTCTATATTCTGAAATACCAGATCATGGGTTTTTTTGTGGTTTTTATTGGTGTAATCAAGTATATATTGATACTGATCTTTCAGGGAAGGGTCTTCCAAATACGGATTCATCATTGAGTATCGGAATTTCTTCTGAAGCATAAATTCTACACTTATGATATCTATTCCGCAGGATAGGAGAAATATTTTCGAGTTTCGATCAAACAATTTTTTGAGTAAGAACCTTTCGAATGCCGGGGTCGTTTTAATTGGTTTTTCATTTATTAATTGTACGACGTCGTATCCTTTGAGTTTATTTAAAAGTAAGTAAAAACGTATACCTTTTTCTATTGTGGCCAGATCGAAATTAAAGATCTTATAGAGTCCCTTTCTAAACCAATTTATAACAGAATTATTTACAAACCGGGGTCTAATTGAAAAATCGACTGGAAAGTTCTTAAAGCCGTCACCATCTCCAACAATGTCTACCTCATATCCCAGGGATTTGAGTCCTTCCTTTAAAGTATTGTGAAGTCGGCTGTACTCACCTACCAGTAATATCTTCATAAATAATTATATTTGGCACCAAGTTATATATTATACCATGATAAAACAACCTTCTTACAAAATTGCATTGGTAGGGGAGATGCTAAGTAGAGGTGGGGCCGAGAGAGTGCAAGCAAGGTTATCTGTTTTTTTTGAAGAACAAGGGATAGAAGTACATCATATAATAGTTCAGGATGAAGTTACCTACGACTACGGTGGTACATTGTTTAACATGGGAAAATTGAAAAACGCATCAAATTCGGTTTACAATAGATTCTCACGCTTCAGAGCTCTTAAAAAATACCTTAAACAACATCAATTTGACTATATCATTGATTTTAGAGTGAAAAATAAATTCCTTCAGGAGTATCTCATTGCCAATTATATTTATACAACTCCATATATTATGAGTATTCGGAGTTTCAATACCCATTATTACTTTCCGAAGAACAATTTTTTCGCTTCCAGAATATATAAGAAAGCATATGGCTTGGTAACCGTATCTAAAGCTTTAGAAGATAAGATCGCCCAAGAATATAGATATTCGAGACTAAAGACCATCTACAACCCAATTGATATCGAGGAAATTAAACTAAAGACAGCAAGTGCTTCACCCTTAGAATTTAAGTATTTTCTAGGCATTGGAAGAATGCAGGATAACATAAAGCAATTTGATCACCTCATAATGGCATTTAAAAATTCACTATCAATTCAGCGAGGTTTTAAACTCGTTTTAATTGGGGAGGGAGATCATAAACAAGCTCTAATTGATCTCGTTTCACAGGAAGGAATTGAAGCTTCTGTTCGTTTTATCTCCTATCAGGAAAATCCGTTCCCATATCTTGCTTCTGCTTTTGCGACTGTACTTACTAGCAAAAATGAAGGTTTTCCTAATGTGCTTATTGAAAGCCTTGCTTCGGGAACTCCGGTTATTGCATACGACTGTAAATCGGGACCAAGCGAAATTATTGAGCAGCGTAAAAATGGATTGTTGGTGGAAGACCAGAATAGGGATGAAATAAGTAAGGCGATGGATCTGCTAATAGATAATGCAAGTTTATATAGTTCTCTTAAAGAAAATGCTAAGCCCAGTATTGCACGTTTTCAAATTGAGGATATAGGAATAGAATGGTTAAAGTATTTAAATATTCTATAAAGTTAAATGTAGAGGTGATCTCCTAAAAATTACCTAATAGCCAATTATGCTGTAAGCGCCTATCATAAGTTGGAGAAAGATGTATGGCCTCTGCCTCTAATCAATACTAATAACTATTAATCTCTATCCCTTTTCTTTGAAGAAAAAATCGAAGATCTGTTACTTTTTTTAGCAAAACCCGGGGAAGTCTTATTAAAATTCGTTGCTTCCATGTTAGGTTATTAAAATCTATATTATCCGCGAGTTGGTTGTAGGTTTCCATGTCGTTAGACAACTTAAATAGTTTCGCCTTAATATATCTTTGAAAGTCTAAATACCTTTTAACATCTTTTCGACCCGCATACAGATCTTCGTAATGGTCGTAGTTAGGGATTCGTTTACCTTTGATGCTTGTTTGCGTGATTTGATTTTCGGAAGCCATCGTATAGATTACCTGGGGTTCATTGTAATACGCCATTTTGTAATTAGCATTCGCCCGGATATTAAAATCCACATCTTCGCTGTAGGTAATGGTCTCATCATAATTTCCTATCTCTTCAAAAACAGAGCGCTTAACGGCTAATCCGGAAGGAATATAGGTGGTTTGAGTAAGATTATCTTTAAAAAAATTAGAGACAATACCGTGGTTATTTCCGTTAGTAATTCCAAATTCATGAGAAATTCGTTTCCCGTTTTTCAGAAGAACTTCATAATTTGTGGCAAAAAGTGACGCATCACTGTAAGTAGTAATTAAGAAATCTATTTTATCCAGGAATTCAGGTTTCCAAATATCATCTGCGTCTAAAAACGCAAGATATTCGCATGTACTGTTGGCTATTCCGGTATTTCTCGAAGCAGAAAGTCCCTTGTTCTTTTCATGTTCCAGAATCTTGATTCGTGGATCTTTGATGGTTTTGGCAATTTCTAAGCTATTATCTGTGGAGCAATCATTTACGATAATTAATTCAAAATTGGAATATTCTTGTGTGAGCACACTTTCTATTGTTCGGGCAATATAGTTCTCCTTATTATACAATGGAATAATGACCGAGAATCTAGGCATTTTTCTGAGATTTTAATTCTGAATAATAGTGAAGCCGATATAGGTCGAATAACAACAAGGATGGATTTTTTGAATTTAGGTTGCGTAAAATCCTTTTGTTAAACTGCTTTGCGATCGTTATAAATGTTCTCAACAAGCCAAATTTCTTTAATTTTATGTATGCCTTCTGAAGCGGTCTTCGGTTATTTTCAATTAATCCTTCCTGTTCCAAATCCACCGTGGTCTTTACTGCCTCTTTTGCTTTTTTTATAAATGTAACTGAATTTTCGAGGCCCAAGTGAAACACGGGATTATCCAGATGAACTACTTTTGCATTTTTCTTCTCTAGAAGTTGTTTAAAAAGGTTATCTAAACCATACTTGTTAAACTTTAGTTGCTCATTGATCTCCAGAAATAATGCTTTCTTTATTAAAAAGGCACCCGAATTAATGGTTTGATATGGATCGTTTTTTCTTTCTGATACACTCAGCGTTTCCCGCGCCTTTCCGTACTTCCACCTTAAAGTTTCACTCGTTGGTGGCGCCTCAGGTTTATAAGCGATACCCCCAAACTGAATATCCCATTCTTGGTCATGATATTGAAACCTTTGAATAAAATCCGGGTATTTCGGAATTACATCGGCATCCAAAAATAATAAGTTATCAAATCTTGCCCTTAATGCTAAATGTTGTCGGGTTGCCGTACGCCCCTGATTTTCAGATTGAACGAGATAGCTGCAATTATCGATATTATTTACTTGTAAATTTTCATCAATAATCTTTTTATCCCGGGAGGCATCGTCCATTACAATTATCTCATAGCTAATTTTATTAGTGCTCGCTTGATGTTGTAGCTCTTTCACTAAAGAAAATACACTATGGTTGTATGTAGGAATCAGGATTGAAAGCATAGTTGAATATCACCGTAAAAGTACATTTTTTAGGGATTAAAATTGATATATTCGGGAAATTGTCATCTTCGTTTGTGAACGATCATCAAATTTGTAAATAGACAAAATTTACTATCTTATCCTTTTTAAAACGTATGCGTAAATTTCTTATCATTAGTATTCTCTTTTTTCTTGGCACTAACTTTTTAACTGCTCAAGATGAGGCCTGGTTTTATCTTAGGGCTAAGGACACCTTATTTGAACCTCGATTTAGTGTACAAAACGATACATTGTATTACGCCGGTACAGATGATCGATTGCGAAATATTCTCAAAAAGTATCAAATTTTAGATTTCAAGAAAACTTATCGCAATGCACGGAAAGAAAACTTAAAAAAAACATTCTTTGTACGTGCTAATGATAAAATGCTAATGACCGATCTGCTCCAGAAAACCGGGGATCTGTTTGTTTTCGGAGAATTGATTTCCGAAGAAGATAAAAAAATATTTGAACCCAACGATTATGGTTTAACAAGTACGATTGGGGATAATTTGGGGGCACAAGTGAATCTGGATTATTTAGATTATATAGGTTTACCGGAGGCTTGGTATTATACTACAGGTTCCCGGGATATTATTGTTGGAATTTCAGACGGAACAATAGATACCATCAATCCGGAGTTTAAAGGAAAGACAAAAATTTATAGAAAATCTTCACTTTCAAAAGGGCATGGATATTCGGTCGCCGAAACAGCAGCTGGCCGGGGGGATAACGCATACGGGATTGCGGGAGTTTGTTACAACTGTAGTATATATGCTACCAGTTATAATAACTACAGCACCTTAGAGCAATTAGTCGAACTTTCTAATGCAGGAGTAAAAGTGATTAATTGTAGCTGGGGACTTAAAACCCGATACGAAACAGCGCAGGAAGCCATTAACGAAATGTTCGAAAATGGGACGATCATCGTATCAACCGGACACAACAAAAAGTTTTCAGATACCAAAGGAAATGTATTGTATTATCCGGGTAGTTACGATAAAGTGATATCAGTTTCTTCGGGAATGCATCGTTATGAAAATTTTGAAGATAACATTTCCAACGCGGAAAGTAAACGAGGGATGTACTATGTGGATAACATAAGAGGTTACGTATCGCAACGGGGCGGATTTAAAGATAATGATACAACCAGAACTCCATTTCTGTATGAAAATAGTATGAAGAATTTAAATCCCGATGTCGATATCTTAGGACCCGCTGTGGGGGTTTTTAGGTTCGGAGAACTAGCTCTTCACGGGGTTGAGGATGTTAGTACAGGCTCACAGACTTCCGGGGTGGTTCCATTAGTAACCGGAACCATTGGATTAATGTTTTCGTTGGCTCCTTGCCTACCAGTAGATGAGGTAGAAAGTATCCTTAAAATGACTTCAACAAATATTGATCATATTGAACCCAATAAACCTTACAAAGGATATTATGGTTCGGGTATGTTGCATACCGGTCGCGCCGTAGAAATGGTATTTCAGATGTTTTCTGAAAATGAGACCGTCATCATAGAGAATCAAGACTTTTCACGATGGGATTTTAAACTCACTTCCTATTCTAAAAAAGTGGTAATGAAGAATCAGAAATTTACAGATAATGCTTCGCTAGACCTTACCTCAAAGAATCAAATAGTTATTGGAGAAAACACAGTTTTAAAGCCTAACGAAACCGGTAGTATTTCTCTAAAGATAGATCCTACTCTAAAACGAAAATGTGATCTACAGTTGAGAGATCCGGGAATTCTCGATGATTAGGGCAAAAAATGAGGCAAAATTACACTGTTTTCTGCACCACCTCAAATATTTGACCATCGTCGCACTTCAATGTTTTAGAAGGATATTTCAGAAGAAGTGCGTAATCATGCGTCGCCATTAAGATAGTATTTCCATTCTTGTTTATTTCCTGCAAAACCTCCATGACTTCAACACTGGTCTGAGGATCCAGGTTTCCCGTAGGTTCATCGGCTAAGATCAATTCGGGGTCGTTTAACAAAGCACGTGCAATAGCCACACGTTGCTGTTCTCCACCGGATAACTGATAAGGGTATTTAAAACTTTTAGTTTTCATCCCCACTTTATCTAAAACTTCGTCGATACGGGTATCCATGGCCGCTTTGTCCTTCCATCCCGTAGCATTTAAAACAAAGAGCAGATTGCCTTTCACCGTCCTGTCGTTTAACAGTTTGAAATCCTGAAATACCACCCCTAATTTTCTTCGTAAAAAAGGAATGTCCTTTTCCTTAAGCGAAGGCAGGTCGTAGCCAACAATATCGCCTTCCCCTTTAGTTAATGGCAGGTCGCCGTAGAGTGTTTTCATAAAACTACTTTTCCCTGTTCCCGTTTTACCAATAAGATATACAAATTCACCTTTTTCAACGGAAAGCGTTACTTCGGAAAGAATTAAATTCTCACGTTGAAAAATACTGGCGTCTTTTAAGAATAGAACGGGTTGGGACATAGAGGTTTTTAATTTTTTATGTACTATTTATTGATCATTCCGAATGCAATGAAAAATTAACTTCATTTCTCGCACAAAAGTATTACAATTTCAATTACTCCTGCAATTTAGAAACTACTTCTTTTAAGGCATCAATCTGTTTTTGCTGTTCAATAGTATATAACGTCAATTCCTCAATTTTTTGTAGCAATAACAAATTCATTTCTTTTAAGGCAAGGCCTTCTTCTTTTAAGGTGGCTGCGGAAGGAATTGAAGGCAGGTGATGATTCTCTTCTAAAAATTTAGCGACTTCGGCGAGAGTAGGCATTTTATAATCTGGATTTAATGCTGAAATTCCTTTAAAATAGGCTTCAAAAACGAAATCCGGAGCCACCGCTCCTTTTAGGTCAACCAGAACCTCTTGTGTATGAATTTTTCCTTTAACTGTTAGTAACTCATCGGGTTTATCGGTTCCAATACCAATCTTTCCGTTTCGTTCACTTAAATTTTGAAAGGGATTGCGTTGCGCAGTTAAAACAAACGAGGTACTAAGAAGGGCGATTAGAAGAATATTTTTCATGTTTTACTTTTTTCAGATCTTGATTATAAAAGTACAGTATTTTTTGAAAGCGTTTTTTTCCGAAGAAAAAACTCTTATCCTCAAAACATAATTATCGAACATTTCTTGCGTTATTATGAAAGTTAGTTGCAAGAGACAACAGGTTGGAAGGCAATGGCATTAAAAACAATAACTTAGCATATCGTAGCAGAAATTGTTTATTTAAATGTTAAAAATTTCCTGCTTCAACCTTCCTGCTTCTAACACATGATGTATCTTTATACCGTTAAATAAACCCAAACTGAAATGATAAAAAACCTCATATTCGTTTCCCTTTTCCTACTTATCTCATTTACCTCTTTTTCGCAACAAACAGCAAACTTTACGAACGATTTGGTGCAGTACAATCAGGCAATCGAGCTATACAATAACAATCAGTTTCTGGCTGCGCAAAGCTTGTTTTCCAGAATTAAAGAAAATGCAGATCAAGAGACGATCAAGGCAGATTGTGCCTATTATATCGCGAATTGTGCCGTCCGACTCAACCAGCAGGATGCCGATCAACTAATGGAAGATTTTGTGGAAAATTATCCTACCAGCATTAAGCGGAATTCGGCTTTTATAGATGTTGCTAATTACTATTTTGAACAGGGAAAATATTCGTATGCCCGAAAATGGTATGATAAAGTAGATGCATCCAATTTAAGTAGAAGTGAAATGGAACGCTTCAATTTTAACAATGGATATTCATATTTTAAGAGTAAGCGCTACAATGAAGCAAAAAAGTACCTCAATAAAGTAAATGATTCTGAAAAATACGGCTCGCAGGCGAAATACTATCTAGGTTTCATAGCCTACGAAGGCGATGAGTACGAAGAGGCAAATGAGCTTTTTGAAGAAGTAAAAGACGAAGAGCGTTATGCCGAAGGACTATCGTATTATCAAGCCGATATGAATTTTAAACTCGGAAATTTTCAGAAGGCGATCGATATGGGAAAAGAGCAGTACGATGCCTCCAGTCCGGCAGAAAAGAGTCAGTTGTCTAAGATCATAGGGGAGAGCTATTTCAATCTGGAAAAATATTCGGAAGCCATACCGTACTTAAAAGATTATCAGGGTACCCGTGGAAAGTGGAATAACACAGATTATTACCAACTTGGTTATGCGTATTACAAACAGGGCAATTATGAGAATGCCATAGGAGAATTTAATAAGATCGTGGATGGAAGAAATTCGGTAGCGCAGAATGCGTACTATCATCTTGCCGAATCGTATCTAAAACTCGACCAAAAACAACAAGCCTTAAATGCATTTAAGAATGCTTCAGAAATGGATTTTAGTGCAGAAATTCAGGAGGATGCCTGGCTCAATTATGCAAAACTCAGCTATGAAATAGGAAATAGCTATGAGAGCGTTCCGCAGGTATTATTATCATTCGTTGAAAAATACCCGGAGAATCAGAATAATGAGGCTTTAAAGGACCTGTTGATCGATTCGTATATCACTTCCAAAAATTACAAAGCTGCCATGGAATTACTGGAAAATAACAAGTCGTTTCAGAATAAACTGGCGTACCAGAAAGTAGCTTTTTATCGCGGTATCGAATTGTATAATGACGGAAAGTACAGTGAGGCGATTAACTTTTTCGACAAATCTTTAAAAGAGCCCCTGGATGGTACTTTTAAAGCCAGAGCAACTTATTGGAAGGCAGAAAGTGATTTTCAGCTGTCTAATTTTGATGAATCACTTATTGGCTATAAGCAATTTTTACAATTTCCGGAGTCGAAGTCAACTCCCGAAATAAAAAACAGCAGCTACAATTTGGCTTACAATCATTTTAAATTGAAAAATTACCCGGAAGCGATCACGTATTTTAAAGAATATACTTCTTCTACAAATGCGGAAGCCGCCAGAAAGAAGGACGCATTTTTACGACTGGGGGATAGTTACTTCGTGACCAGTCAGTATTGGCCGGCTATGGAAAACTACAATGCAGCTATCGATTTGGGGACTTCAGATAACGATTATGCGCAATTTCAGAAGGCGATTAGTTATGGTTTTGTAGATAGAGCCGAGAAAAAAGTAGAGGAACTTAACACATTTATTAGTAAATACGGCAAGTCGGTGTACCGCGACGACGCACTTTACGAATTAGGAAACACTTATGTTTCACAGAACAATAATTCGGAAGCCTTAAAAACGTATGACAGACTTATTCGTGAGCAACCAAGTAGTAGTTATGTTTCGCGAACACTCTTAAAGAAAGCACTTATTTACGATAATACGGGGAAAAGCGGTGAGGCTTTAAACATATTTAAGCGGGTAGCGAACGATTTTCCATCTACTCCCGAAGCCATGACAGCGGTAACGTCTGCGAAGATCATTTATATAGATCAAGGAAGAGTTGATGAATATGCAAAATGGGTTAACACTTTAGACTTTGTACAGGTTGAAGATGCCGAGCTGGACGACGCGACCTATCAGGCTGCAGAGCAACCGTATTTGGAAAATAAGGCGAACCAAGCCATTACTAGATTCGAAGATTATTTAGAACAATTTCCTAATGGAAATCACGCATTGCAGGCTCATTTTTATTTGGGTCAGTTGTATTTTTCTGAAGAAAAAAACGAAATGGCTATTCCGCATTTCGAGTTTGTAGTAGGTAAGGAGCGGAGTGAATTTACTGAGCAGGCATTAGCACGTGTTTCCGAATTATACCTCGGGAAGAAAGATTATCAAAATGCATTACAATATTTGAAACGCCTTGAAGCCGAGGCAGATTTTCCTCAAAACATCATTTTCGCTCAGACCAATAGCATGAAAGCGAGCTACGAATTAAAAAATTATCCTGAAGCTGTGGCTTACGCCGATAAGGTTTTGCAAAATTCTAAAGTTGATAACGCCATTAAGAGTGATGCTCAAATTATCATTGCGCGGGCGGCTATAAAAACAGGAGACGAAGCTAAAGCACAAACGGCATATGCCGAGGTGGCAAAAATAGCAACCGGTCAGTTGGCCGCAGAAGCATTGTATTACGACGCTTATTTCAAGAATAAAGAGGGCAATTATGAAGCCTCTAATATGACTGTACAGAGATTAGCGAAAGACTATTCGGGGTATAAGTTCTATGGCGCAAAAGGGCTCATTTTAATGGCTAAGAATTTTTATAAGTTAGATGATGCGTATCAGGCTACTTATATTCTGGAGAGCGTGATCAATAATTTCAAAGATTATCCGGATCTGGTTCAGGAAGCAAAAACTGAACTCGCCGTCATTAAAAACGCTGAATCCAAGACCAATTCTTCAGTAACAACAGATAATAAGTAGAACCCCAAACCTTTCAGAAATAAAAACCTTACACCTATGCGAACTATCGTATTAAAAAACTTATTTAGATCTACTAAGAATCCACTTGTTCAGGTTAACTTAGTTTTATTAGTGACGCTCTTAACCTCGTTCAATTCACTCGCTCAGGAAGACGATCTGGGGACCGAGGTGGTTAATATCGTAAAACCTTATACTCCAACGATCTCCGACGCTTTTAAAGTAAAAGAAACACCCGTTTTGAACGACTCGGTTACAGCCCACAAAAAGGAAGTGAATTACAGCATATTTTCGGTGCCGGTAGCATCCACTTTCACTCCTGCCAAGGGAAAAGCAGCAACGGTAGAAAAAGCAAAACCAATGAAATTATACGATAATTATGCAACTCTTGGTTTTGGAAATTACACTACTATTCTCGGAGAATTATACAGCAATTTTGAAATTAGCAGAACCGATAACGCCGGTTTCTTTTTTCGCCATAATTCGTCACAAGGGGGCATAGACGGGGTGCGAGTTGACGATAAGTTCTATGATACGAGTCTGGATGCTAACTATAGCAGCAGACAACGTGACGCAACCTATCGCTTAGATGCAGGAGCTGAACATGAGTCGTTTAATTACTACGGATTTAATAGTTTCTTCGATACGGCTTCAGATGAGTTTTTGAATGCTTTCGATATTCAACAAAGTTATTTTAGTGCTTATGTTGGCGGAAGTATGGCCGTTGAGGATTCATATTTTGAAAAGGTTGCGGCCAATATTCGCTATACTGGCGATTCGTACGCTTCCTCAGAGATAGATGTGAAAATACTCCCGGAATTCTCATTTCCCGTATCAGACTTTACTTTAAAAGTGGATGCCGATGTAGAATACTTAAGCGGTAGTTTTGACAGGATGTATTTAGGGAACGAAGGGATTAAGTATAGTTTTCTAAATGCCGGAATTCTACCGTCACTTGTTTATGTGGATAACGATTTTACCGTTTCTCTGGGTGTTGCCGCATTTTTAGGAATGGATACCGAAAACAGCAATACAGACTTCTTTATTTATCCGCGAATCAACGCCTCGTACAGGTTAATAGACGAACTGCTTATTGTTTATGGAGGAACTGAAGGAGACCTGGAAGAAAATACATATTATAATTTCAAAGAATTGAACCCGTTCGTATCACCCTCTTTAATGGTGGTGCCAACCAGTAAATTATATGATGCTTTTGGTGGTTTAAAAGGAAAACTTACCAACTCTATTGGGTATAACGTAAGAGCGTCTTACGCAAATGAAGAAAACAAAGCATTATTTCGTTTAAATAATTATAGCGGGATGCTGGCTAATTCACGAGGCTATGAGCAGGGGAATTCTTTTCAGGTAGTTTACGACGATATAAAAACACTATCCATCTTTGGAGAATTAAAAGTGGAAATGTCTAATACCTTTGCCCTAGGGATAAACGGATCTTTTAACAGCTATAACACTTCTATTGAAGAGGAAGCATGGAATTTACCCGATTTAGAACTTTCGGTGTTCTCGAATTTTAATATTACTGATGAAATCTATGGGGGAGCTTCTGTTTTTTACGTCGGAAAGCGTAAGGATCTATTGGTTGATAATTCTACGTTTATCACAGTTCCCGAACAAACCGAGATCGAATTGGATGGCTATCTCGATCTGAATGTTCATTTGGGATATAGAGTTAGTGACCGACTCTCAATATTTGCTAAAGGAAGTAATTTACTGAGTGATAATTATGAGAAATGGGCAAACTATCCTGTACAGGGAATTCAGGCATTACTTGGTGCGACCTATAAATTTGACTGGTAGGTTTTAATTATTGACACAAAAAATTAGATTAAAAAGCATCTCAAATTTGAGATGCTTTCTCTATTTTTACCGCAATTTTAAAGAAACTAACCATGAATAAATTTATCTTTCTTGTATTCGTTTTAGCAATAATTTCTTGTGCTCCGGAAAAAATTCCGGCCGATCTTCTAGTGAAAAACGCTAAGATATACACAGTAAACGACACCTTCGAAATTGCAAATTCGTTTGTAGTTAAAGATGGAAAGATCTTAGAGATAGGTTTAAAGCCACAGCTTGAATTAAAATACAGGATAGCTGAAACTTTTGATGCCAAGAATCAAACCATTGTACCGGGACTTATTGATGCCCATGCACATTTATACGGTTTAGGCATGGGACTTCAAGATGTTGATCTAGTAGGTACATCAAGCTTTGAGGAAATATTGGAGCGCGTTGTTGCTTTTCAGAAAGAAAAAAACTTAGATTATATTATTGGTCGCGGTTGGGATCAAAATGATTGGGAGGTAAAAGAGTTTCCGACCAAAAAAGAATTGGATTCCCTTTTTCCTGAAACACCGATTTCTTTGACAAGGATTGACGGTCACGCTATGCTGGTTAACACTAAAGCACTAGAAATGGCAGGAATTAATACGGAAACGAAAATGCCCGGGGGAGAAGTAATAGTTAAAGATGGTGAGCTTACAGGAATTTTGATTGATGAACCGATGTCATTAATTTGGCAGACTTTCCCAGAAATAACACTTCAGTTTGCAAAAAACGCACTACTAGATGCCGAGAAAATTTGTTTGGAGTATGGTCTTACTACCATAAATGACGCCGGACTAGATAAAATGGCAATAGAACTGATAGATTCATTACAACAAAATGGCGCAATGAAATTGCGGTTGTATGCGATGGTCTCAAACAGTTCCGACAATTTAGATCATTATCTTGAAAATGGAATCGTAAAAACAGATCGTCTCAATGTACGTTCGGTAAAGGTTTATGCCGATGGTGCGCTGGGATCACGAGGTGCTGCGATGCGCGAACCATATAGTGATCATGCAGGACATTACGGTGCGATGATAACAGATTCGGAACAATTAGAAGCATTAGCACAACGCATCGCAGCAGCAGGCTATCAAATGAATACACACGCCATTGGAGATTCGGCAAATGTTGCGGTTATTAGAGCATATCAAAAAACACTGGAAGGTAAAACCGATGCTCGATGGAAGATTGAACACGCCCAAATCCTTTCACCTTCAGAATATGATAAGTTTTCAAAAAATATTATCCCATCGGTGCAACCTACACATGCTACCAGCGATATGTACTGGGCAGAAGATAGGATAGGTTCAGAAAGAATAAAAGGTGCATATTCGTACAAATCCCTTCTGAAAAATGCCGGGATCATAGCCTTGGGAACCGATTTCCCCGTTGAGCAGGTAAATCCGATGCTCACTTTCTACGCAGCCGTGGCACGAAAGGACTTAGAACAGTTTCCGGAAGGTGGTTTTAGAAAAAGCGAAGGACTAACCCGGGAGGAGACACTAAGAGGAATGACGATTTGGGCTGCATATTCAAATTTTGAAGAGGATGAAAAAGGTAGTATCGAAGTTGGAAAGTTTGCAGATTTTACCGTTCTCGACAGAGATATCATGGAAGTCCCGGAAGACAGTATCCCAAAAACAAAAGTGGTAGCAACGTTTATAAATGGTGAAAAAGTATATTCAAAAGACTAAGTTCAACTCAACAATTTATGTGTGTTGGATTTTCCGAGCGTGGCTGTGGAAATTCTCACAGCAGGCTCCGCAAAGGCCTGGTTAAATTCCGGATGAATAAAATTTTTTGATATTATTTTCCTCCTTTAGCTTGTAAATCTGCTATACACAACGGATCCAATCCCGGAGTTGCGCGTCTGCTTCTTAAAAATTCCAGCAGACTTCTCGTATTGGTCGCTTCAAAATACATGAGACAATCTTCAACGATACAATGCTTTAAGTGCGCCGGATCTTCATGGTCTGTAGGGTGAATATCATCGCTTTGGATATTTACCAAACCAAGAATATGACCAAATTCATGTTGAAGTGTTGTTGATTCCAGATCCGGTAGCAAGCTTGGGTCAGATGAGGTAATATCTTGTAAGGTCTTTTCGTAGATCACTATAGAGGTGTTTCTATACGCTGTTCCTAATGTTACCGAGGTATTTGTATCTCCTTGTGAATTTCCACTTGCAAAATAAATATAGACTGCAATCTCATCTCCTACGGTGTATTTTGTTCGTTCTTCCTCCTCGATTGCTCTAATTTCTTCAATAGTAAAGGGTGCACCGGTTTGATCGTCAATTACCGTTTCAATAATAGAAATACCGGAAGGCTTATTCACTCGCTCATTCAGAAATGTTCTAAACTGATCGAACGCCTGTTGAGAAGGTCTGTAGGCAGGGGAATATACAAATTCAACTGTAAGAGATTTATAAATGTCTGCAGATAAAAGGTCCTCTGCAGAAACACCCAGTGCTTTTAAATTTTCCGCCTTTGGATCATTGCTATTGTCACCTTCATCGTCTTTCTTACAAGCAATTACGACTAGAAATATAAATAAAAGAGGAATGATTTTTGTAAACTGAACTTTCATTAGTATAAATTTGTATTCTTAACAAACATAATCTTTAAATGCGCATTATGAAAATACGAACTCTCTTTTTAACGCTATTTTTATCAATTTGTTACTCCGGTTTTACTCAGGATATTACTTTTCAGCAGAAAATCATTAAATATCTAAAGCTGAATGGCACCGAACAACAATACAATAATGCATACGATGAAATGTTTGTGATGCTCAATCAGCAATTTAGTAACGCAAGTGTCCCTGAAGCCGAATGGAGTTCTTTAAAAACTAATAAAGAAGAGGATATTGCAAAGGTTTTGGGAATGTTGGCATCTGCTTACCGAAAGCACTTTACTGAAAACGAAATTGAAGAAATGAATACATTCTACAGTAGTTATGTTGGTTCCAAATTAGCAAAGCGCGAGGAAAAGATCACAGCCGAAGATAATAAAGAAGTGGTTTATTTCTTTCAGTCGGATGTTGGGAGAAAGATCACAGAAAAGCAGGAAGCCTTAAGTAAGGACATCGTTGAAATATCCGAATTCTGGAGTCGCGATCTTTTTATGGAAAAAATGAATGCTTTAACTGCTAAAGGCTATCAGCCGCAGCACTAAGTTTAGCCAGGTAATCCAGATTTTCGCCTCTAGCTACTATCTCAAAAGTTAAGTTAATGGCTAAACAAAGCTGTTCAAACCTTTGTTCATCGATGTATAGCCAGGGAAAAGGTTCACTTTTTTCACCTTTATATTGCATTGTAAACTCTAATTCGCCATAATAGTGGTCCTGCGGTACCCAAATTCCGCCATTTTCTTCGGAATCATACATGTATTTCAAATCGCTGGAATCAATAAGTATTTGTCCGTTGACCGATAATAATCTTTTTAAATGCGTTAAGTATTCTGAAACGTATTTTAATTTCTGAAATATTCCCGTTCCATTCATTAGTAGTAGAATGGTGTCAAACTTTTCGTTTTTCAGATCTAGTACATTTTGCTCTCGGGCGTCCTTAATTCCTCTAAGTTTGCATACTTCTATCGCACCCGGTGAGAGATCGATCGCCGTAATTTCCAGACCTTTATTTTGAAGATATATAGCATGGCTTCCGGCGCCACAGCCCACATCAAGGACTTTTCCCGTGGCGAGATCGAGGGCTTTTTGTTCTATTGAAGGCATTTCAGAAAAATCTCTAAACAAGTAGGGTAAGGGTAATTCATCTTCCTCGCTAATATTGGTTTCTGTGATGATGTCTTCAGAATAGTTTCCGAAGTAATAATCTAAAAGCGCTTTCCCTAGAATATCCTGCATTTCAATGATTTGATTTAAAGTATCTCGCTATTGTGTTGTACCCGTTTACGAAGCTTAGACTTCCTGATTTTTCCGAAAATGAGTTCAACTTTTTCTTTACTTTTACGGCATGGAAGAAATCCTTCGTAATTTACCGCAAAGAGCCAAAGATACGCATAACGAGAACAAAAAATTCTTTGCTAAGCTTAAGAAAAAGCCTCCCAAACAACTCGATGCTATTATGGCGAATTTGCACGAAGCTGAGTTTGAACGAACAGATTGTCTAAAGTGCGCTAATTGCTGCAAAACTACAGGTCCGTTGTTCACCGATAAAGACGTATCGCGAATTGCGAAACATTTCAGAATGAAGGAGCAACAGTTTATAGAAACCTATTTGCGAATAGACGAGGATAATGACTATGTGTTGCAAAGTGTGCCTTGTACATTTTTAGGACATGATAATTATTGTAGTATCTATGAGGTTCGTCCAAAGGCGTGCAGAGAATTTCCACATACCGACCGAAAGAAATTTCAGCAGATCTCGAATCTTACCTTAAAGAATGTAGCAATTTGTCCGGCGGCTTTCAATATTGTTGAAGAAATGAAGAAGCGGCTGTCTTTGTAGTTTCCGGTTTTAAGTTTTCAAGGTTATATCATCACTCCTCATCAAATACGACTGTCTACTGGGAATAAGACCGCCCAATTACGTTTTAATCGTACAACAAATACTTCTTTCTCTTAACGTTAAATGCGTCCAGATCATTCTGCCAACTTAACCTTATCTCTTGGGCACTAAACCCTTGTTCAATTTGCCGTTGTAGTTTCTTCGTTCCTGCCAGCGTTGTGAAAAAGTTGGTAAAAAAGTCCTTCTTTTTTCCATGGGCATTATAAGCATCGATAAGCCATTCCAGATTAATTTTATTTAGCTTCGGAAAATTACGAAGGTCTTTTCCATTACATAGCTCACCTTTAAATTTGGGATATTTTGCACCTTCGTTAGCCTGAGGCGTAAATTGAAACGGATAACTTTCCGAAGAAAAAGAAGGCGCGCCAAATATTTGAAATTGCATTTCGGTGCCCCGACCCGCACTTACAAAAGTGCCTTCAAAAAAACACAAACTCGGATACAGGTTAATAGCTTGGTCATTGGGAAGGTTTGGTGAAGGCTTTACAGGTAAGGAATATTTCTTGGCATGAGTGTAATTCTCCATTTCTATCACCGTGATCTCACAAGTTATATCATCTTTTAACCATTTCTCACCATTGATCATGTTTGCGTATTCGCCAATGGTCATCCCATGTACCACAGGAATGGGATGCATCCCAACAAAACTTTTGTGTTCCATTTCTAAAATGGGTCCGTCGATATAATGACCATTAGGGTTTGGTCTATCTAAAATTACAAGTGGTATTCCTGCTTCGGCACAGGCTTCCATTACGTAGTGTAAGGTCGAAATATAGGTGTAAAACCTTGCTCCTACATCCTGAATATCGAAAACCATGACCTCTATTCCTTCTAGTTGTTTAGGTGAAGGCTTTTTGTTTTTTCCGTAGAGAGAAATTAAGGGAATCCCCGTTTTAGTGTCCACACCGTCTTTTACCATTTCACCCGCATCTGCAGTTCCACGAAATCCGTGTTCGGGTGCATATACACTTTTAACGGTTATTTTATTGTTGAAAAGGTAATCTACCAAATGTTCATCTTTTGGAATCCTGGTAGAGGTTTTGGTGATCGGTTCGTCGCGAACATCAACAATTCTGGAAGTCTGATTTGCTACAACGCCAACCTTTTTACCTTTTAGAAGTGGAAGATATTCTGAAATTCTGTTAGCACCTACAATTATTTTTTCGGTTTTCAGGTTTACGTTCTCGACCTCTGGACTGTCCAGTTCCATCTTATCGTGAATCACTATCGAATCTGCGTCAGAATCATTTTTATTATTTGAACCACTTCCGCAGGAAAAACAAATGAATACCGCTAAGAAAAATGTATTTTTGAAAAAGGTAAACAGCATAAAAAGACTTGTGAATTTCGAATTTTTCATCGCCCGGCGCATTGTTGCTTCTAAGGAATATAAAAGTAGTATTTCGGCACCAATAATAAAAATTGCGATCACTGCAATTGCTCTGGGTATTATAATGATGTTAATCACCATTGCGACCAGTGCAGGGCTGCAACAAAAGATACGTGAGAAAGTATCTGCTTTTAATGGTGATATTATTATTAGCAACTTCGACACAAATTTCTCTAACGATTCGCAGATCCCCATCTCAAAAAATCAGGAATTCTATCCGGAATTCAATATCGTTGAAGGTGTTCGACATATACAAGTTACTGCTTCTAAAGGGGGAGTTATTCGCACTGCAACAGATTTTGAAGGAATTGTAGTAAAAGGGGTTGGTGATGATTATGATTGGCGTTATTTTTCAGAATTTCTCGTAGAAGGGAAGCTTCCAGCCTATACCGGCGAATTAAACACCAAGATCCTAGTTTCAACTTTTCTTGCAAATCGGCTAGGATTAAACGTAGGGGACAAGGTAGTAACCTATTTCTTTAATGAGGAAAGCTCAAAACCTCCTCGAAATGTGGGTTTCACTGTAGTTGGTCTATATAATAGTAGTTTTCAGCAATTTGATGAGCAATTCATCATCGCCGATATTAGACACATACAACGCCTTAACAAGTGGGAGAAAGACCAAATTGGGTCTTTTGAGATCTTTGTAAATGATTTCAACGATATTCAAAATATTGGTAATGAGGTGTACGAAGCAACTTCCAGCACGCTCGATACTCAAACCATCAGGAATAAATACTATTCTATTTTTGAATGGCTGGATCTGTTCGATTTCAACGTGGCGCTCATCATTGGAATCATGATCCTCGTTGCCGGCATTAATATGATAACCGCACTTTTAGTGTTAATCCTGGAACGAACACAAATGATCGGGATTTTAAAGGCACTTGGCAGCAGTGACTGGAGTGTTCGGAAAGTTTTTTTATACAATGCCATGTACTTAATTGGGGTGGGCCTGTTTTGGGGAAATTTGATAGGTTTAGGACTCCTTTTTATTCAGAAATACTTTAAACTCTTTCCGCTTGACCCGGACACCTATTATGTCACCGAAGCTCCTGTTTATATTGATATCGGTTATATCCTCGCATTAAACGCGGGAACCTTTATTTTGTGTTTATTGATGCTGTTAATACCGTCGTATATCATCTCAAAAATTTCTCCCGTAAAAGCGATTATGTTCGAGTAGTATTATTTTTTGGGCGTACACTAAAATAAATGGTTCACCTCACTTTAGTACATTGCTATACGCTTCAACCTGCCTGCCGGTAGGCAGTTCTCCAAAGCATAATAGTTGTGCGTAACAAACATATATCATACCTTTGCACCGCTTTAAAAATTACAATGGAATACGCAGAAAATATATTAGGTACTATTGGTAATACCCCACTCGTTAAGATCAACAAATTAGCCGAAGAAATTCCCGCATTGGTGTTGGCAAAATACGAAACTTTTAATCCGGGGAACTCGGTTAAAGACCGTATGGCACTTACCATGATCGAAGATGCAGAAGCAGACGGTCGACTAAAACCCGGAGGCACCATCATTGAGGGAACCAGCGGTAATACCGGAATGGGCCTGGCATTGGCAGCCATTGTTAAGGGCTATAAAATGATCTGTGTATTAAGTGACAAACAGAGCAAGGAAAAAATGGATATTCTTCGTGCCGTTGGTAGTGAAGTAGTGGTTTGCCCAACCGATGTTGCCCCCGAAGATCCTCGTTCCTATTATTCTACTTCAAAACGCTTGGCAGAAGAAACACCAAACAGTTGGTATGTGAATCAGTATGACAACCCAAGTAACACAAAAGCACATTACCAAAGCACTGGGCCCGAGATCTGGAAACAAACCGATGGCAAAGTGACACATTTCGTGGTAGGAGTGGGTACAGGCGGAACAATTAGCGGGGTTGGAAAATACTTAAAAGAACAGAACCCAAATATTAAAGTTTGGGGAATAGACACCTATGGCAGCGTTTTTAAAAAATACCATGAAACAGGTATTTTCGATGAGAAAGAGATCTATCCCTATGTTACCGAAGGTATTGGAGAAGATATTCTTCCCGAAAATGTAGACTTTAGTGTTATTGATGGCTTTACCAAGGTAACTGATAAGGATGCGGCGGTATATACTCAATTGCTTTCTAAGAAAGAAGGTATGTTCTTAGGGAACTCTGCGGGAGCAGCAATGAAAGGATTGCTCCAATTAAAAGAGCACTTCACTAAAGACGATTTAGTAGTTGTACTTTTCCACGATCACGGAAGTAGATATGTTGGGAAGATGTACAATGACGACTGGATGCGAAAGATGGGATATATAGACTAATCTTTTCTATCGCTTTACAAACTTGTGGGTCATTCGATTGCCGTTAGATAAGTGAAATTGGACAAAGTAAAGTCCGGAGGCTAAAGAAGACACATCTATTGAGTTAATCGGGCTGTTCTTTTTAGTAAGTATTACTTCACCCGTTAAATCATAGACAACAGCTTCATTAATATCGTCATAATTCTCTGATATTATTCTTAATTCCTTTCCTACCGGATTAGGATATACCTTTATTTCTATTTGCTCGAATTGGTTTGTAGCGAGTACGTAATCGCCATGTACTGCGATATCCCCTTCCGGAGAGGTAATAATAAGCGCTTTGTCGCCATTTGTTTCGTTAATTACCTCATAGGTATAAGTACGCAAACCACCTGTACCAAATAAGATTGTTCCAAGATACTGCCCTTCTAAAACACAATACGGTTCACAATCGCCTAAGGTAACACTGGCGTTATTCACGGTGAATGTCGTAGCATCAATTAAAACCGGAGGTTCGGAGTCGAAAAAACTATTAAAGTAAACGATCGCATTGACTTGAAAGCCTGAAGTGTCTTCAAAAAAACTTATACCCGGGTGATACTGTGGGTTACCGGGGTGTGGCTGCGTAACATTTATTGTTTCGCCGTCGATAACCATATAGTGTAATGTCCAATCGTCCAGGATCTCCTGTTGTGCTGTCGTAAATGCAGAAGTAAACAGCAGTATTAGAAGTACAAGTAAATTTTTCATAGCATATATCATTTAACTAAAGTTAGTAAAAAAAAGTTAAGATTAAATGTATCTCTTTAAAAATAAGATCATTAAGTAAAATTTTTTGTAGATTTAATACCTTCTTTGATGAGACTCCCACATTCTTTACTCTTATGAAAGAAGATTTTTTGCATTATGTGTGGAAGTTTCAGAAGTTTAACAAAAGTGATTTGATCACCACCAGTGGAAGTACACTTAAAGTGATCACTCCCGGATCTCATAACCATAATTCGGGTCCGGATTTCTTTAACTCGAAAATCAGTGTCGCAGGTCAGTTATGGGCGGGAAATGTTGAGGTTCATTTAAAGGCTTCAGATTGGTACGCTCATAATCATCATCACGACCCTGCCTTTGGGAATGTAATTTTACATGTGGTTTGGGAACACGACGCCGATGTTTTCCGAAGTGATAATTCGGTTATTCCTACAGTAGCACTCAAAAGCGTAATTAAGGCCGATACTTTATCGGGTTACTACCATTTGTTTTCAGAAAAAAACAATTGGATCAATTGCGAAAGAAACTTCGCATCTATAGATCGTTTTGCATTGGAAAATTGGTTAGAATGTCTGTTTTTCGAGCGTTTGGAGCGCAAGCAGGAACTTATAATCAATGAACTAAACAGTTTAAAGAATGATTGGGAAGCGCTCCTTTTCAGATTGCTTTGTACGAATTTTGGTGTTAAAGTGAATAGTGACTCTTTTTTGAGTATTTCGCAGTCGATGGATTTTACAATAGTTAAAAAATGCAGCAGGCATAAGTTAGAACTGGAGGCTTTGTTATTAGGGCAAGCAGGAATATTGAGTAAGGAATTAGACGATGATTACTTTAATGATCTCAAATCTCATTATGGTTTTCTTCGTAGGAAATTTAATCTTCATAACGACTCGATTGTCCCGCCGAAGTTTTTCCGATTAAGACCTTCGAGTTTTCCAACGCTCCGTCTATCACAATTGGCGCATTTATATGCCAAGAGGAAAAGACTCTTTTCGGAAATAATTGAATTTAAAGAATTGGCAGACTTTTACGAACTGTTTGATATTTCGGCAAGTGAATATTGGGACACACATTACAATTTCGGTACATCATCAAGGTTTTCTAAAAAGCGTCTTAACAAAAAGTTTATTCATTTAATAATTTTAAACACTGTTATTCCTATAAAGTTTTGTTATGCAAAATACCTGGGGAAAGATTCTATTGAAGAATTGATACATTTGGCGAGAAGTATTCCAAAGGAAGAAAACTCGCTTATTAAAGGATTTAAGGGTATCGGTTTTAGCGCAACTCATGCGATGCACTCGCAAGCGCTAATTCAGTTGAAAACGGAATATTGTGATAAAAACAGATGTTTGCAATGTGGAATCGGGGCTAGGATTTTAAAAGGGTAGAAAGTGGATTCTTCAGTTAAAAATAGTAATTTGCACTCATGCTTAGAACGGTGTATAAAATACGGCATTACCTTGAAAAGCGGGGCTTTTATGTTAGCTCAAGGTTAGCAGACAGATTAGGGATGCGAGCACGAAGCGTGCGTCTGTTTTTTATATACGTTTCCTTTGCTACTATGGGAGTTGGGTTTGCGTTGTATTTAACTTTTGCATTTCTGTTAAAATTGAAGGATTTGGTGTTTACCAAACGAACATCCGTTTTTGATCTATGAGAAGAATATTTCATTCAAAAATATTAGGATCACTTTTCTTACTCGTGTTTGTTTTTTTAGCCGGGGTAGTAGGTTATAGAATGATTTCGGGGTATACCTGGGTTGATGCCCTTTACATGACCGTCATCACAATAACAACCGTTGGTTTCGGTGAAGTTCAGCCCTTGAGCGATACGGAAAAAATATTTACCTCACTTTTTATACTTTCAAGTATATTTATAGTAGGTTATGCTATTTCGGTGATTACCGAATATCTGTTAAACAAGAATAATATTGGAAACTTAAGAGAGAAAAAGGTGCATAAAAAAATTGAATCAATGTCAGATCATGTCGTGGTATGTGGTTATGGCCGAAACGGAAAACAGGCGGTACAGAAATTATTGGCTTATAATAAGTCCTTTGTGATAATTGAAAGAAATGAAGAAATAGTAGAACGTTTTTCTGAAGAGAGAACACCTTTTGTTTTAGGAGATGCCAGCGAAGATGAGGTTTTAATGAAAGCGGGAATTGACAGAGCTACTACTTTAATTTGTACGCTTCCCAGTGATGCCGATAATTTATTTATTGTGCTATCTGCGCGACAAATAAACAAAAACCTCACTATTATTAGTCGGGCTTCAGAAGAAACAAGCTATAAAAAATTAAAACTTGCAGGGGCAAATAATGTAATTATGCCAGACAAGATTGGCGGAGAACATATGGCGTCGCTTGTAGTTGTGCCCGACTTAATCGAATTTCTCGATAATCTCTCAGTTTCGGGCGAAAATGACAGTATGAACGTGGAGCAAATCCCTTTTGAAAAAGTTTGTCCGGATGGTAAGGAACAGGCGATTAGAGAACTCGATCTCCGGAAAAAAACAGGATGCTCAATAATTGGCTACAAAACTGAGAAAGGAGAATATATTGTTAATCCCGAACCTTCTTTAGTTATCAAAAAAAATTCGAAATTAATCTTAATAGGGCGTTCTAATCAAATTGAAAACCTAAAACGTCTTTATCAGGTATAATTACTCGTTAGCAATTATTTCATTAAAAACTTGAAAACACTAGTTTTTTTTAGCATCTTGCTAAGCCGAAAAAAATATTGTCAAACTTAAAAATCCATTATGAAGAGATATCTTCTTTCACTTTTTACATTCCTAACCCCATTTTTAACTTTTGCTCAAGAAATTGAAGAAGTTGGTATAGACCAAAAAATAGACGAGTTTTTTACTCCCATTGCCGATGCAGCTACTAATTTGGTGTTTTTTCCAATTTTTGGAACACCCTTCGTACTAATTCTTCTGGTAGGTAGTGCAGCCTTTTTTACTATTTATTTCGGTTTTCCTAATATCAGATTTTTTGGGAAAGCGATTAATACCGTACGAGGTAAGTATGAAGATATCGAGAAATACGGAGCGAAAGAATTGTACGGAGAAGACGGAATAGCTCAAGGGCAGGACATGACTAAAGTGGACAGTCTTGATAAACATCTGGAAACTGTAGATGAACTGGCTATCGATGGCGATATTGTTGATACAATTAGAGATGAAAGTTCAGATGGAGAGGTATCTCACTTTCAAGCCCTTGCTACTGCTGTTTCAGGAACCGTTGGAAACGGAAATATTGCCGGGGTTGCCTTAGCGATCGCATTAGGGGGACCGGGTGCAACTTTCTGGATGATCGTTTGTGGACTACTAGGGATGTCTACAAAATTCGTTGAATGTACCCTGGGTGTACAATATAGAGATGTTGGTCCCGATGGAACCGTTTATGGTGGTCCCATGTATTACATAAGTAAAGGACTTAAAGACAGAGGTTTTAAAACCATAGGGAAAATTGCGGCTGGTTTATTTGCCGTGTTTTGTATTGGTGGTTCATTTGGTGGTGGAAACGCCGCACAATCTAATCAGGCAACCATCGTATTAAAAGAACTTTTCAATTGGGAAAGTACCGCTGCAGGTGCAATTGTTGGAGTTGTATTAGCAATTGTTGTAGGAATTATTATTATTGGAGGTATTAAAAGAATTGCTCAGGTTACAGAAAAAGTGGTGCCTTTTATGGCGGTCCTTTATATTTTATGCTGTTTGTATATAATTTTTAGTAATTATACTTTTATCGACGATGCAATTGGTCTTATCGTGTCTGAAGCCTTTAATCCTACGGCAATAGGTGTAGGAAGTTTAATTGGTGTGCTTCTCGTTGGTTTTCAAAGAGCAGCATTCTCTAATGAGGCCGGTGCCGGATCTGCATCTATCGCTCACTCGGCAGTAAAAACGAAATATTCTGCTTCCGAAGGATTAGTAGCCTTGTTAGAGCCATTTATCGATACGGTTGTAATTTGTACGATGACAGCCTTAGTAATTATTATATTTAATTTTGGTGGTTTCTTCGAATATGGTGGTGATGGCACAGGAGTAGTACTTATAGACGGATTACCGTACGAAGGAGCAGGAATAACATCGAAGGCTTTCGCAGAGTATATTCCTTACTCGAAAGTATTCTTAACAATAGCGGTTGTGTTATTTGCCGTTTCTACAATGATTTCTTGGTCTTACTACGGACTACAGTCATGGAAATTCCTCTTTGGAAGAGGTAAGGCGGCAGATCTTACATATAAGTTTTTATTCTTAGCATTCGTTGTAATTGGAGCTGCAGCCAGTATGAACTCTATCTGGGCATTCTCTGATGCAATGATCTTTGCGATGGTCTTCCCTAACATGATTGGTCTCTACTTCCTATTCCCTGTTGTGAAAAAACAATTGAATAGATATCTAGATGCCATCAAAATGAAACGAGAAGCTATAGAATAAAAGAAGTAAAAAGTAGGAAGAAATTTAAGGAGATAACCCCGATTTCGACAACTTTTATTAATTTTAGCCTTGTAAAATATCAACTCCCCGGTTTTTAAAGCTAGGAGTTATGAATTCATTAAAATCCCAATTCGTGTTCAATGCGCAACAACGTCTTGGGATTTTGCTTCTAGCGATTTTAATTGCTGCTTCTCTCGGTGTTTATCATTTTTATTCCTTCGGAAAGGAACGTGTTTTAGATATTTCTTCTCCCGAAATAATTGCGTTACAAACACATATTGATTCTTTACGTACAGTTGAAGCGGAAGCCCGTAAACCGAAACAATATCCTTTTAATCCAAATTTTATAACCGATTACAAAGCGTATACGCTTGGGATGTCTCCCCGGGAGTTTGACCGATTAAAACTATATCGAAGTAAAGATCAATGGATTAATTCAGTTGCAGACTTTAAAAAAGTGACGAAAGTTTCAGATTCATTGATGGATATAATAAGTACGTTGTTTAAATTTCCCGAGTGGATCACAAATCCGAAGCCGAAAACACAAAAGATCTCAAATGAATTTTCAGAAAAAAGCTATTCAGCAAAAACAGATTTGAATATCGCGACGGCAGAACAACTTCAGCAGGTAAGTGGGATAGGTGAGGCTCTTAGTTCACGAATCGTTAATTACAGGGAACAATTGGGTGGCTTTGTCTCAGATCTGCAATTGTACAATGTATATGGGTTAAAGGAAGATGTTGTAAAACGAACGCTCAATTTGTTTACGGTTAAGACACCAAAAGAACTCATAAAGCTAGATTTAAACACGTCATCTGCTTCAGATATTGCTACGATTCCCGGTATTTCTTTCGATCTTGCTAAAGAGATATGGGAGTTTAGAATTCTGCGAGAGCGCATAGAAGACTTTTCAGAATTGGAAAAAATAGAAGGTTTAACAGCTTCGAAAATAGCGCTAATTCAACTATATTTGTCCATTGACTAAAAAAGGGCTATTTTATTTCATTGTATACTAAAATACTTCCCAAATACTATAAAAAAATTATTTATGAGTAAGATGTACTTTACAGAGGAACATGATTTTTTCAGAAAAAGTTTTCAGGATTTTTTACAAAAAGAGGTTGTTCCTCATATTGAAAAGTGGGAAGAAACCGGTCATATAGAGCGCTTTATATGGGAGAAGTTTGGTGAGATGGGTTACTTTGGTTTGGCTTATCCCGAGCAATATGGAGGCATGGACCTAGATCTGTTCTATACTGTAATCTTTCTGGAAGAAATGCAAAAGATCAATTCGGGTGGATTTGCAGCCGCTATGTGGGCACATGCCTATCTGGCGATGACACACCTCAATAAGGAGGGGAATCATGAACAAAAGGAAAAGTATCTTGCTCCAAGTATTACCGGGGAAAAGATTGGGTGCCTTTGTATTACAGAACCATTTGGAGGAAGCGATGTTGGAGGGATGCGAACCACAGCTGTAAAACAAGGAGATAAGTACATTATTAATGGTTCCAAGACATTTATTACTAATGGAGTTTATAGTGATTACCTCGTAGTAGCCGCTAAAACTTCCCCTGAACTTGGCAACAAGGGGATTAGCATTTTTGTGATGGACCGAGATGCGAAAGGAATTTCGGCAACGAAACTTGATAAATTAGGATGGAGAGCGAGTGACACAGGTGAGATTGCATTCGATAATGTTGAAATCCCGGTTGAGAATTTAATGGGTGAAGAAAATAAAGGTTTCCCGTATATAATGCAGCATTTCGCGCTGGAGCGCCTTATCATGGGTATTAACGCCCATGCAAGAAGTGAATTTGCATTAGATTATACCATTCAATATATGAAAGACCGCATGGCGTTTGGACAGTCGATTTCAAAGTTTCAGGCCTTGCGTCACAAAGTGGCTCAACTCTCTGCAGAGGTTGAAGTGTGCAAAAGTTTTAATTATACAACCGCAAAGCGACTGAATGATGGTGAGTATGTAGTAAAGGAAGCGACCATGTCTAAATTAATTTCCACCAAGGTGGCAGATGAAGTGATGTATGACTGCTTGCAACTTTTAGGAGGTTATGGTTATATGGAAGAGTATCCGTTGGCGCGTTTACTTCGCGACAGTAGATTAGGGCCAATTGGGGGTGGTACTTCAGAAATACTAAGAGAGATTATAGCAAAAATGATCATAGATGGGAAAGACTACAAGCCCGCCACTTAGGATGTTGCTTTAAAGAATTTTACTTATGGTCTAATGTTTGAGATCACCTGTTTGAACTTAACCTAAAATTGAGTCACAAATGAAAAATCATTATTTAAAACATTTTGTCGCTGCATTGGTTTGCATAGCATCCTTTAGCGTTCATGCTCAAAAAGAACTAAAAAGCAGAATTGTCGATTTTACAACCTATGAGCCTATTGAGAATGCAAGTATATACGTGCAGAATAGTACGGTAGGAACTGTAAGTAATTCGGATGGTAAATTTATTCTCTCCGTGCCAAGAGAATTGGTGAATGATACATTGGTGATCTCGTCTATCGGATTTAAAAGTTTTAAGACCACCATTGATGATTTTGATGGTTCAATGGATATATTTTTAGAAGAGGACATAGCTTCTTTGGATGAAATATTATTAGTTGCCGAAACAAGGCCTAAAACCGGAAATGAGATCGTGCTTAGAGCTATCGAGGAACTTCCGGATAATCTACCCGAGGAGCCATATTTACAGAAAGGATTTTTACGACATAAGGAACGAAATACCAAAGAATATAAATGGCTTATAGAAAGTGCTATCACTTTATACGATTCCAGTTATGCTTCAGGGGCTCGAAAAAATCTTAGAATAAACGTAGATGAAACCCGTAAAAGTTACGATTTAAGAGATGTAGATAGTTTGTACGCTTATACGGCGTATCTTAAAAACCGAACGAACAATAAGGCGCTAAGGTCAAAAAACCTAAGAAGAGATACTATAAAAACGGCATCCTTAATAAACGCGATAAAATGGAATGATGAACGAGTAAATGGCTTGGATAAATTGTTTAGAGGTAAGCTGAATTTATTTAGAAATGCAAATATGTCTAAAGCCCTATTTGGTGACGGTCTTCTTGAAAAGCACCAATTTAGATTAGATACAGTCTTAGTAGAGAATGATAAAAAGCTTTATAAGATCGAAATATTAAAAGGTAAGGATTATGTTGGGTTAAATACACCTAATATTTATAATGAAGGTTTTGAAGCGAAAGGTTGGTTGTATATAGATTGGGATAGTTATGCTGTTAAGAAGGTGGAATATCAATTAATTGCAGCTTCCGAAAATCAGAAGAGACGAAGTAAAAGCTTGTTTGGAACGTTGATTAATCATAAATTGATCATGACCTATATGGAGTATCAGGACAGAATGTATCCAAAATACATTTATTATGAAACTCCAAAACTTGTAAATGCCGGCGACCGTTCTTCAGATCAGGTTGATAAAGATGGAAATCCAACTCAGGATAAGAATGAGTTCTACTACAATACGGTTCAGGAGATAGTTTTTACCGAAATTATTCGGGATTCAACGGTTGTTTCCGAAGTAAGAACAGAAAATTGGTCGGAAGATATTTTTTCGCCTCGTCCCTATAACCCCGATTTTTGGGAGAACTATAATGTGCTTTTAGAGAGTGAAGAAGAAGATCAGCTAATACGTGATCTAAGCAAACGAGCTTCTTTATACAAGCAATAGTTTAATGAAATAAAAAAAACTAAAAAACTGTAAGCTAGAATTTAAAATCTGTTTATATTTGCCGTCCAAAAGAGAGGAGGTTAAGACACTATGTTAATAATACCAATAAAAGAAGGAGAAAATATCGATAGAGCGCTAAAACGTTTTAAGCGTAAGTTCGATCGTACAGGTACTATGCGTCAGCTACGTGCACGTCAGGCTTTTACTAAGCCGTCTGTTGCTAGAAGAAAAGAAATTCAGAAAGCACAATACATACAAGGACTTAGAGACGCTGAAGAAATTTAGTGTATTTCTGCAAAGGCAGGAATCTCTTTAATATATAATCCGTTACTTTATAAGTAGCGGATTTTTTTTGTTTTAAAGTTTAGTTGTTGAATCTTCCGTATTTTTACCAGCCACGAATTATCAATTTTATGTCGTTTAAAGCCTTTATCGAGTATCTTCAGCTGGAAAAAAAATATTCGGCACACACGATCACTGCATATCAAAACGATTTAGATAGTTTCTTTTTATTTATTTCTGAAACTTATGATGTTTCCGAAGGAAAAGAAGTTAATTATGCCATGATTAGGAGTTGGATCGTTTCTTTGGTGGATTCGGGTATTTCAAACCGAAGCGTTAACCGAAAAGTTTCCTCTTTAAAATCGTATTATAAATTTCTTCTGAAAACCAAACAGATCGATGTGAGCCCGTTGCTAAAACACAAAGCCTTAAAAGTTGCTAAGAAAATACAGGTCCCTTTTTCGGAAGCTGAAATAGAAGATGTTTTAAGTTTATTGCAAGAGGCAGATGATTTTGAAGGGCTGCGTAATAAGCTAATTGTAGAGCTTTTTTACAGTACAGGTATAAGAAGAACCGAGTTGGTGAATTTAAAGCTAGCAGATGTGTCTATTGCACAAAAGACAATAAAAGTGCTTGGTAAACGAAATAAAGAACGAATAATCCCTTTGTTGACTTCTGTCGTGAAAACAATTGATGATTATATAAAGGAGCGCTCTGCTATAATAAACATAAAAGATAAAGAGTTTTTGTTTGTATCTGAAAAGGGAGTTAAAATTTATGAAACGCTTGTCTACAGAATTATAAATTCATATTTTAGTAAAGCATCTGAGAAAGTGAAAAAGAGTCCGCATATCTTGCGACATTCTTTTGCGACACATCTTTTAAACGAAGGTGCCGATTTAAATTCAGTAAAAGAACTACTTGGGCATTCGAGTTTGGCATCCACGCAGGTATATACTCATAATAGCATTGCGAAATTAAAGGAGGTCTACAGCAACTCACATCCCCGAAATTCTAAATAAATAATTTAAAAACTAAACGCGTATGAAGGTAAATGTTCAGGCTCCTAATTTTACAGCCAAGGACGAGCTTATAGAGTTCGTTGAAAGAAGACTAACAAAACTGGAACAGTTTTACGATCGTATCATTTTCGCCGATGTATTTTTAAAAGTTCAAAAGACAAGTGAAAAGCAGAATAAATGTGTAGAGGTTTTACTAAGCGTACCCGGAGGAGATCTCATAGTTAAAAAGGAAGCTAAAAGTTTTGAAGAGGGTACAGATGAGTGTGTTCAATCTTTAGAAAGGCAGTTAAAAAAAAGAAAGCAAAAATTAAGAGCATTTTTCTAAGATAATTTTCGAAAAAAGTTTTTTTAAAAAAATAATTTATATACATTTGCAGTCCGTTAGAAATAGCGGACTTTTTTA
>TARA_R110002072_G_scaffold224568_3_pt1 | contig 89599 bp, 64 predicted proteins | sample TARA_R110002072 | Tara Oceans TARA_R110002072 (sample SAMEA4397118) | marine metagenome | biome: Polar Biome; feature: [SRF] surface water layer (ENVO:00010504); material: water (ENVO:00002006), including particulate matter (ENVO:01000060) such as... | depth 5 m
CATGATAATATACCTACTATTAAGTACACGATTATCAACTAGATAAAGATCTAAATTATGCAAACAAGAGATTATGATGATTACATTTATATAGCATCTACTTTGGGTTTTAGAAAAGTAGATGATAGTGGTTTAGAAATAGATGCAAGCAAAGAAACAGATGGATATTGCAATCTATATGCAAATAACATAAGTCTAAGTTACTTGCATTCTATGAATACTTTTCAAATAAATGCAATTCACTATTTTGAAGAAAATCATGATGAAACTTTCTTTGCATTACAGTTATTTTTAAATGAAAAATATACAAATCCAGAAAAAGAATTAGGCTTTAGATCTGTAAATATTTTGGATGAATATCAAAATGAAATGTGTTTTACAGAGTACACTTTTATCGATTTAAAAAATGAAAAAGTAATTATTAAGATGCATAAAAACAGGATTATTACTGATAAATAATAATCTTGATAAAAAAAAGGGTTAAAATCATATTGATTTTAACCCTTTATCTATTTCTAAATTTCCTGCAAGGTTTTAAAACCTTGTAGGTATTTAAATAATCAACTATTTATTCCAAATACTAAATTATACCTACAAGGTTCAAAAGAAACCTTGCAGGATAAATAATATCATCTTAATTTAAATTTGATTCTTATTGTCAATTCTTACATCTTCACTAAAAGCAAGATTTTCATCTTCCTTTTTTTCTAATTGATGAGGTAAAACTCCTTTAATTCTCATTTTAAACTTTGTAATTAAAAAGAATAAAATAGGAACAACTATCAATGTTAAAAAAGTTGCGATTAACAAACCATAAATTACAGTTTTTGCTAATGGTCCCCAGAAAACAACGTTATCTCCACCCATATAAATATTAGCATCAAACTCACTAAAAAGTGTAAAGAAATTAATGTTTAAACCAATTGCTAAAGGAATTAATCCTAAAATTGTGGTAATTGCTGTTAATAAAACAGGACGTAAACGTGCTTTACCAGCTTTTACAACAGTTTCAAATAAACGATCTAAAGACAAGTAATCTTCGTCTGCAACATCATCTTCTATTTTTCTTCTATCAATTAAAAGTTGTGCATAATCTAGAAGAACCACACCATTATTTACTACAATTCCTGCAAGTGAAATAATACCAACCATAGTCATCATAATAACAAATGGAGCTCCAGAAATTACCAAACCACCAAATACACCAATGAAACTTAAAAAGATTGCCAACATAATAATTCCTGGTTTAGAAACCGAGTTAAATTGGAAAATCAAAATAAAGAAAATTAGCATTAAACCTGTAAAAAATGCGCCCATTAAAAACGCCATTTGTTTGTTTTGCTCTTCAATTTGGCCTGTATAATCAATTTTAATTCCTTTTGGTAGATCCTTAAAACTCTTCATAGAATTTTGGATTCTAGCCACAACTGCACCTGCATCTGTTTCTCCAGGAGAAAGCGCAGAATACACAGTTACCACACGTTTTACATCTTTGTGTTTTATGGCACTAAAACCAGAACTGTTACTTTGTGAAGCTACAGCAGAAACTGGTATTTCCTTAATTTTACCAGAAGCTTGATCTCTAAAGGTTATTTTTTGATTAAAAACGGCACTTTTATCATATCTATCCTCTTTATTAAAACGAACGTAAATATCATAATCTTCGCCATCTTTTTTATAAATACCTGCTTTATTTCCAAAGATTGATGCTCTTAATTGAGAACCAACTTGCCCAGTTGAAACTCCTAATTCACCCGCTTTTTTACGATCTACCAAAACCTGCATTCCTGGTTTCGATTTGTTTACATCAATTTTTAATTCATCTACACCAGAGATACTTTGCGTGTTCAAATAATCACGCATTCTTTCTGCTGTAAAAATTAATTCTTCATAATCCTCACCATTTAATTCGATGTTTACAGGTGCTCCTGCAGGTGGTCCATTTGCATCTTTTTCAACCGAAATTAAAACTCCTGGGTAAATACCAACCAAAGCAGCTTGTACTTTTTGACGAAGCAATTCACTATCTTCTTTACGTCTAAATTTGTACTCACGCATGGAAGCTGTAATTTTTCCTTTGTGTGGCATTTCTGCAGAGGAACCTCCATCTGTTTGTGGGTTTCCAGCACCTTCACCAACTTGCGAAACTGTACTTTCTACCATATAATTATAATCTCCATCTGTGTATTGATCTTGATTTAAAACGCCAAATACTTTCTGCTCAATTTCTTTGGTAATTTGATTCGTTTTCTCAATATCTGTTCCTTCAGGATATTCTATATAAACAATTATCTGATTCGGTTTGTTATCAGGAAAAAACTCAATTTTTGTTCTTTGTGATGCAACTGATGCACCAAAACCTATAAAAGAAAAAATTAATAAAATAAAAGTTCCTGCCACTAAAATATAAGGCATCCAACCAGAAAGTGATCTTTTTAATTGTCTTTCATACCAATTTTCTAAAGAAACCAAACTGTTTTTTTGGAAATAATTTGCTGCTTTTCTTAAAAATAATCTATACACCCACAACATAATTGCTGTGAATAAAATTAAGGTTCCTAAACCATTATATTCGCCTCCGAAAAAGAAAATTAACAAACCAACAACCCCCATAATAGATGTTAATCTAATGATGCTTTTTAGTGGCATATCTTTATCTTCTGTACTCATAAATTGAGAAACCAAAACCGAGTTAAAGAAAATGGCAACGAATAAAGATGAACCTAAAACAATAGACAATGTAATTGGTAAAATAACCATAAATTGCCCCATAATTCCTGGCCAAAGACCTAAAGGAATAAAGGCTGCAACTGTTGTAGCTGTAGATATGATAATAGGAAAAGCAATTTCTCCAATTCCTTTTTTGGCAGCTTCAATTCTGGTCATTCCTTCTTCATCCATTAAACGATATACGTTTTCTACAACCACAATTCCATTATCTACCAACATTCCAAGTCCCATAATCAACCCAAATAGCACCATGGTATTTAAGGTATAACCCATGGCTCCTAGAATCATTAAAGACATAAACATAGACATTGGTATTGCAAAACCAACGAAAATTGCGTTTTTAAACCCTAAGAAAAACATCAACACAATTACTACTAAAATAACTCCAAAAATGATGTTATTCACCAAATCATCTACTTGTCCAATTGTTTTTGGAGATTGATCATTTGCAATGGTAACTTTTAAATCTTGAGGGAAATTATTTGCTTTTGCTTCTTTAACAATTTCGCCAATTTTATCTGCAGCAGCCACCATATTTTCTCCAGATCTTTTCTTAACATCTAGCATTACAACTGCATGACCATCTTCTCTTGCGTAGGTAGTTTTGTCCTTATCTTTAAAAGAAATTTGAGCAACATCTGTTAAATAGGTAATATTTCCGTTTTCAGATTTTACTACAAAATCTCCTAAATCTGATGGTTCATCAATTTCACCAATAATTCTAATGGTTCTTCTTTGCTGACTTGTAATAAAATTACCAGCAGACATGGTTACGTTTCCACGATTTATGGCATTTGTAATATCATCAAAACTGACTTTTGCAGCCATCATTTTGTAAATATCTACAGCAACTTCAACTTCTTTTTCTTGCGCTCCACGAATATCTACTTTCTTGATTTCTGTTAAATCTTCAATTTCATCTTGCAAATATTCCCCATATTCTTTCAATTTTGCAACAGGATAATTCCCAGAAATGTTAATGTTTAGAATTGGCACTTCTTCAGACATACTCAACTCAAAAACGTTAGGCGTAACTTTTGCGCCATTAAAAGTAGGCCAATCTTCACCTGCAGTTTCTTGGTCTATTTCGTCTTTTACCTTTTGCTTTGCTTTGTTTACATCAATTTTCTCATCAAACTCAACAGTAATAATTGAGTAATCTTCTTGAGATGTAGAAGTAATTTCAACCACATTACTAATTGACTTTAATTTATCTTCTAAAGGGTTTGTAATTAGTTTTTCAATATCTTCTGCAGTGTTTCCTGGATATACAGAACTAATATAAATCTTGGTTTCGTTTATCTCAGGAAAATTTTCTCTTGGCATTGTAAAATATGCCGAAATTCCTAAATAGAGAATTAAAAACATTAGGACATAAATAGTAGTTTTATTATTTATCGCCCATGAAGAAAGTTTAAATTCTTTGTCTACTTGTTTGTTTTTTTTCTCCATGTTTACTTTTTATTAATCACTTTTACAGCCTGACCATTGTTAACACTTCTTGCACCTTCCATAATAATTTCTGAATCTGCAGGAAGATGTTTTATAACCTCAATCATATCTCCTTGTGTTTTTCCTGTTTCAATAATTAAACGTTCTGCAACAGCTTCATCATTTGCGTTTTTATCTTTAATAATGTAGATAAATTGCTCACCATTTGCATTTTCAGAAATAATACTTTGTGGAATTAAAACTGCATTTTCGCTTGTATAATCGTTTAATCTTAATCTTGCAGTTAAGTTTGGTTTTACATTTCCGCTTAAATTTGGTACATCAATTTCAATCTTAAAAGATCTATTATTTGGGTTGATAAAATTGCCAACCTGTCTTACTTTTGATGTTACAGTTTCTCCTAAAACAGGGAAATTAACTTCTACTTTTTTATCTTTTGTGATGCTTCCAATATAGGTTTCTGGTACTTCAGTTTCAATATACATATTAGATAGGTTTACAATTCTAAAAATCTCTGAACCTTGTCCTGGAGCTACTACAGTTCCTCTTTCTTTAAAAACATCATCTATAATTCCAGAAAAAGGTGCTCTTATTGTAGCTTTCCCTAACTGACTTTTTATTTGATTTACAGTACTTTGTTGAGATTCGTAAGCTGTTTTAGTTTGTAAAAACTGAATTTCTGAACCAATTTTTTGATCCCATAATCTTTTTTGACGCTCAAAAGTAGTTTTTGCAAATGCAGCATTAGCTTCCAATTGCGCTAACTGTTGAGATAGTCCACCATCATCAATTTTCGCTAAAATTTGCCCTTTAGAAACTCTTTGACCTTCTTTTACATAAACGCTTTGTAAAATACCTGGCATTTCTGGGTAGATTAAAACGTTTTGTTTGGTTTGTACACTTCCTTGTAATTCTATATAATGTGTAAAAACTTCCTCTTTTACTTTGTAGGTTGTAATTAAAGGCATGTTTTTATTATCATCTAAAGCATCAATTTTATCATTAATTTGCTTTAAATCTGCAGCTAATTCTTGTTGTTTAGCAGTAATTTCTGATTTCTTATTTTTTAGTTGAGCAATATCATTAGTTGCTAAAACATCATCTACAGAAACTTCTTTTTTATCTGCGCAAGAAGCAAATAGAATTGTTGCTAATAAGATTAAATATATATTTTTCATCGGTGTTTTTTATTTAGTTGGGTTAATTGGTAAATTTAATGCGTTTTCTAAAGCTGCTTTGGTAGAAATTAAATCTAACATAGATTGTATATAGCTTTGTTGTTGACTGTATAGTTGGTTTTGTGCTTGTAATAAATCGAAACTAGAAGAAATACCTTCAAAGAATTTTATACGTTGTTTCTTTTCGATTCTTTCTGCCAAACCAACATTCTTTTTTGCAGTTTGATAATTTTCGATACTAAATTGATAATCATTTTGTGCTTTTTGAGCTTGTAAACTTAAACGTTGTTTGGTTTCTTCCAAACGTATATCAGCAGTTTCTAATTCTAATTTTGCTTGAGAAACTTTCGATTTTCTACTAAAACTACTAAAAATAGGTACATTTAAACTTACACCTAAAAGAGAAGATTCAAACCAACGTTGATCGCCGTCAAAAAAGCTAAACGAATCAGAAAATGCTTGTGTGCCATAATTTACAAAAGCACTTAAAGTTGGTAAATATTTGCTTTTTTCTAACTTTACATTTAAAAGACTGCCTTCTCTGTTATTTTCTGCGATTCTAAAATCGATATGATTATTTACATTAAAAGGTTCAGAAATTAACCCCAACTGAATATTCTCAGTAGCTAAACTCTCTAAAGTATCCGTTAAAATTAACGTTGTATTTATAGAGCTTCCCAAAGCAAGATTTAGCATTTGATAGGCTATTTCTTCCATTCTTTGCACACTCTTTAATTGGTTTTTAAGATTCCCTAAAGTAATTTCTAGTTGTTCTACATCTTCTTCTTCATTCAAACCATTTTCGTAGATTTTTTTAGCATCATCATAATTTTTTTGAAGAATTTTAATGTTACTTTCTAAAATGGAAATACTACTTTGAGTAACCAATACATTCCCATAAGCGTTTACAACAGCCTCTCTCGTTAATAATTCGGTTTTTTCCTCAGCTTGTGTTGTAATTTTTAAGAAAGTTTTCGAAGCTTGTAAACCTACAAGATAAGAACCATCAAAAAGCAATTGCGTTAATGTTACAGTAGCATTCATGTTTTGAGGTGTTCCAAAAACTACAGGAATAAAACCACCTGGAGCAGTTGGTTCTCTATTTGCTTGTAAATCAAAATAATCTTCTACAGTAGATACTGTACTGCTTGTATTATCGAAAGCTGCAGCTGGTAATAAGGAAACAGGTTGTTTTAAAAAGTTTTGATAATCTACAGCTGCATTAATTTGTGGTAAACCAATAGCGGTTGTTTCCCAAACTTTTTCGTTCGCAGATTTAATGTCGTTTTTTGCTGCTTTAGCATTATAACTATTTTCTAAAGCGAAAGCTATAGCTTCATCTAAAGAAAGTTGCAGTGTTTTTTCTTGTGCTTTTACAGAGAATGTAAACACAAAAAAACAAATTATGTAAATATACTTATTCATTTATTATTGGTTGTTTTCTAGTTGATTTTCTAATTGTTTGATTCCTTTTTCTGTACAAATACCTCTTAAATGATATTCTAAAAAATGATTCATTAAAGTATTCATAGAGTAGTCATTTAAAGGGAAAAGATCCTTATCTTTTATAGACAACATTCCAGAAAAATAAATACGAGAAATAAAAGTAACTTCAATGTTTTTTCTATAAAGACCTTGATCAATTCCATGGTTTAGATTTTCTATTACACAATCTTGCATAACATCAAATTGTTTGCCTTTTATAGATGCATATATTTTAGGATAATATTTTTGTAATTGATATTGAGGAGAAGATTTTTCGTCTTTTAAATTAGACATTACAAATCTTTTGATGTCAAAAATTTCGTCAATAGGATTTTTATTTAAATCGCAAATCATATTTATACCATTACAAATATTAGAAAACATATAATCTGTTACAGCAGCAACAAGTTCTGTTTTATTTTTAAAATATTTATAAATAGTTTTTTTTGAAACTCCTAAAGCACTAGCAATTTCATCCATGGTTACACTCTTAAAACCTAGGTTTAAGAATAATTCAGTTGATTTTTCTACTATTTTTTCTTTCATAATTATTTTGCAAATGTACAACAGGAAACTTTAGAAACAAAAAAAGTTTCCAAAGTTTTAATTATTTTTTAACATTTCATATTAATAGACAAATTTCTTTACATTATTTTTACATAAAAATTAAAGGTTTGGACATTTTACATTATCAAAAAGAATTTTTACAGTATTTAGAATCTAAAGAATGGGTGCAAGAGCCAAAGAATTTGTACGAACCTATAGATTATATTCTAAAATTAGGAGGTAAAAGAATTCGCCCTATTTTAACATTAATGGCTGCAGATATTTTTGGAGCAGATTCTAAAAAAGCTTTGCCAGCTGCTTTAGCTGTTGAAGTTTTTCATAATTTCACCCTAGTTCATGATGATATTATGGATGATGCCCCTATAAGAAGAGGCAAGCCAACAGTTCATGAAAAATGGGATATAAGCACAGGAATACTTTCTGGTGATGCTATGCTAATTTTGGCGTATAAATATTTTGAAAATTATGAACCTATTGTTTTTCAGAAACTAGCAAAATTATTCAGCAAAACAGCTTTAGAGGTTTGTGATGGACAACAATTAGACGTAGATTTTGAAACCAGAAATGATGTTACTATTGATGCATACATAAATATGATTCGTTTAAAAACATCAGTTTTAGTAGCTGCTGCCCTTAAAATGGGAGCAATTGTTGCAGAAACAGATGATGAAAATGCAGATTTAATTTACGATTTTGGTTTAAACCTTGGTTTGGCTTTTCAATTACAAGATGATTATTTAGATACTTTTGGAAACGCAGAAACATTTGGGAAACAAATTGGGGGCGATATTATGGAAAATAAAAAAACCTATTTATATTTAAAATGTTTAGAGGTTGCTAGTGAGGAACATCAACAAAAACTTGCATTTTATTACAGACAGAAATTAAAAGACAATTCTTTTAAAGTTCCTGAAGTTACAAGGATTTTTAAGATGAACGATATACCTTATTTAGTAACACAAGAAATAGAAAACTATACACAAAAAGCTTTTGATACACTTTCTAAAATGAGTATTAGTAGTGATAGCAAGGAAAATCTAAAAGCTTTTGGTTTATGGTTGATGAAAAGAGATGTATAATATTCTTTAAAATTATTTGCAAATTATTTAAAATTAATAGTACATTTGCACCCTAATTTATTGGTCCTATAGCTCAGTTGGTTAGAGCACCTGACTCATAATCAGGTGGTCCATGGTTCGAGTCCATGTGGGACCACAATTAAAAACCTTAAATATTTGAAATTCAAATATTTAAGGTTTTTTTCTTTTTTGTTATCTCCACTCTAATGTTATATATTTATAAAATAGCCTAATAAATTAAAGTGTATTATTTAAATCTTATTCAGTTGAATCATTAAAACATCATGTGAATTCAATTTTTGGATTAAATTTTTAGATGTATCTCCTAAGTTTTTATGATTAAATAAATCTCTAATTTTAAAGGTATTGTTTTTTAAATCCATTCTTTTTCCATTAACATCATCTCCAATATCATGTTTATTCCAATCAAAATTAATTTCCATTGGTGTGTCTGACATGTTTACAAAAGTCATTGCCCAATTATCATTTTCTAAGGGTTTTAACCAAATTTCTGTGTTGTTTTCATTTGTAAATCGAAACCCTTGAATTCCTAATTTATCTTGATTTACAGAAATAACCTCCTTATTAATTAATGTTTTTATAGTTTCTTTGGAAGCAGTTCTTAAATCATTTCCCATTATTAAAGGAGATGCTAACATGCTCCACATAGCAAAGTGAGTTCTATCTTCTGCATCTGTCATTCCATTACCAACTTCCATCATATCAAAATCATTCCAATGACCTGGTCCAGCTGCTTTTCTGATATCTTTTCGCATATTAATAATTTTCCAAATTCCCCAAGAAGACCAAGATCCATGGCCAACTTCACAGTCCCAACAATTAATAATATCTCCAGTAACTCTCCATAAATGTCCAACATCTTTTCCCCATTTCCAAGGTTGATTATCACCCCATTCACAGATGCTAAATACAATTGGTCTTTCTGCAGCTTTTAAAGCATCTCTCATGGTTATATAGGCACTTTCTGCATTTATTTTTCCTGTATTACACCAGTCATATTTTAAAAAATCTACATTCCAAGAGGAATAACTTCTAGCATCTTGATACTCATAACCTCTACTACCAGGATAACCTGCACATGTTTTTGAACCTGCACAATTATATAATCCAAACTTTAAGCCTTTGGAATGGATATAATCTGCAAGAGCTTTCATTCCGTTTGGAAATTTTATAGGATCTGCAATTAAATTACCATTCGCATCACGTTCTTTGGCCATCCAACCATCATCTAAAACAATGTATTCATAACCTGCATCTTTTAAACCAAGCTCAACAAATTTATCTGCTATATCTTTTACTAATTGCTCATTAATATCTGTTGCAAAAGTGTTCCAACTATTCCAACCTAAAGGAGGTGTTTTTGCAAGTCCTTCAAATTTTTGAGATTGAATATTTATTGATGCTAAAATCAATAATAAAAATAGTGCTTTCTTCATATATATATAAGTTTAAAAAAAGCACCTTGAAGATACAAGATGCTTTTAATTAATTAAAAACTAATTCAAAATAATTTTTATTAATCTACGGTGTAAGAAAAATCATCAAAATAATAATTATGAGATTCTCCAGAAAATTCTTGAAAAGAAATGTTTTGAACTCCATCAGGCATACCTCCTAATTCTTCCCATGAATAACTAACTACTTGCCATTCTGTTGTTGTGTCAAAAGCTCTAGTTTCATCTCCCCAATAATTACCATTAAAAAGAAAAATTAATGTACCAGGGGTATCTGATTTTACAGCAAATCTAACACCTGTATAGGCACTAATTTGATCATCCCAAATCCATTCACTCTGTATATTGTCCCAACCTGAAATTTCTTTATGTATAAATGTTTCACCTTGGTATGCATTTTCTGGATCTGTTAAATATTCGTGATTATTCCAAGCTGGGATATCCCATGCTCCATAAAAATTATCATCATAAATAGAAGTACCAACAGCTGTGCCCCAAGAAGACTCTCCAGAAATAGTAGTTACTGTTAAATATTTATTTTGAGCTCCAGCAGGAACAATTGCAACGATTTCAGTTAACGTATTTGATACAATTGTAGCTTCTATTGATCCAAAAGTTACGATAGGATCTAGAAAGAAGTTTCCGTAAATTGTAACTTGATCTCCTTCATTTGCATTTACTGGTTGAAACCCTCTTGTTACTTGTGGTGCAGGTGGTGCAACTACAAATTGATAAGTTACAGTACCATTTGCAGTCACTACTTTTAAAATGCTTGAAGCATTTTCATAAGGAGTATTTTGATCAATTGTTACAAAAATAGTATTATCAGTAACTAAAGCTGGGTTAAAATAGGTGTCAGTATCATTAAAATAAATTTTTTCTACTGATGCAAATCCAGAACCTTGAATGATATACATGTTATTTGCATACCCAATAGTTATAGGTGTTAAATCTCCTGCTTCTGCTCTGCTTACAGATTCTATTACTGGTGGCCCTGAAGACACCATATCGTTTTCTTCTTCATCAGAACAAGATGACAGAAGTCCAACAAACATAAAGACCAGCATAAGTGGCTTTATCAAGTTTTGTTTTTTAAATTTTTTCATATTCTATGTTATTAAAATTAATTAAAAGTATAAGGAACAGGTGCATCCAATAATTTTGGATTTATAGCAACATCGTTATCTGGGTAATCTATATAAAAATCATTTGCTCCATGGTCTGAAGCAGAATATACTGGTGTGTAATATTCAGCATTATTTCTGTTTCCTCTATTCTGTGCAGACATAATTTCGATAGCTTTTGCTTTGTCTATTCTACCTAAATCAAACCAATAATCACCTTCAAAACACAACTCTAACCTTCTTTCTTCAAATATATCATCAAATGTAATTGAAGTTTTAGCTGTTAAACCAGCTCTTTGCCTTACAGCATTAAATGAATTTAATGCATTAGCATCTGATGTACTTCCTCCACCTGCTAAAATAGCTTCTGCATGAATCAATAATAATTCTGCATATCTCATAATGTAAGTACTATTATCCATCATTGCCCAAGCATCTACTGGTCCAGTTTCATTAGATTGTACACCAAGACAATATTTTTTAATTCCTCCACCAGAACCTTGTGCATTATCTTCATCTGGTACAGTAAATCCTACACCAATGCTAGTGTTCATGTTAGGATACACATCACCTGGAACCATTACTGTTTCATGACCTCTTAAATCGTTAGCAGCATACAGTGTAAGTACATCTTGAGATGGCCCCATTACGCCTCCATAAGAAGCGTTTGATGTTGATACTGTACTAGAACTTATTCCAAATTGAGTGTTACTATTATTAGCAGATCCATATTGTCCATCTCCTTTCCATTGAAGAGCAAAAATTGATTCTTCATTATTATTATGACTATAAGTAAATAAATCCGCAAATGATTTTGAAGGTAATGCACTTCCACCTAATAATTTAAATTCACCGCTATTAATTACTTCCTCAGCCATTAACCTAGCATTTGGATAGTCTTCTTGATATAAATATACTTTAGCAAGCATTGCTTTTGCAGATCCTTTTGAAACATGTCCGTTTTCACTATAATTACTTCCTCTGTTTTTACTTTTTAATCGCTGAATAGCATTAGTGTAATCTCTAACAATTAAAGTGTAAATGTCAGCTACAGGGCTTGTATTAATAGCAGGGTCACTAGAATAATCTAAATTATTTTCAATAATAGGTACTGGACCCCATAAACGAACTAAATAAAAGTATGCTGTAGCTCTCATGAAATAAGCTTCTCCTACAGTATTATCAATTACTGATTGGTCTACAGTTGGACCAACTCTAGTTTCTAAAAAATTAATGATAGCATTTGCTTGTGCAACGTTTGCCCATAATGAAGCCCAACCATTTGCCAATTCAGGATCACTACCATTTAAAGAGAATGTTCTTAAAGCAGCTACATCAGGTGATCCAGAATACATATTTCCAGATCCTACTTCTAACGCCCAGAAAAACTTGTTACATAGTTGAAACCAAGTTCTACTATACATTCCGTTTGTTGCAGAAGCAACTTGACTATTGTTGTTGTAATAAGCGTCTAAACTTATTGAGTCTTCAGGTGGTCTATCTGTAAAGTCGTCAGAACACGAGACAAAAGCTATAAAAAGTATTACTACACTAAGTAATTTGTAATTTAAAAAAGTTTTATGTTTCATTTTATTTTTTTTTTAAAATTCTAAATTAATACCGAATGAAAAAGTTCTTGGAGAAGGGTATCTTCCATTATCTATACCTGATAAAAGAGGGCTTTGATTAAATGAACCTATTTCAGGATCGTAACCAGAGTAGTTTGTGAAAGTGTATAAATTTTGTGCAGATCCATAAACTCTTAATCTAGACATCTTAAGTTTATCTAAAACGTTTTGAGGCAAAGAATAACCAAATGTTAGGTTTTGTATTCTTACATAAGAACCATCTTCTATATAACGATTAGATATTAACAAGTTAGTATTTGAATCACTTTGAATTGGTCTTGGGATATCTGTATCTGTATTTGTAGGGGTCCAATAATTTATAGCTTCTACTAATTGATTTTCATATAAAGAAGTGTTTTTTGTACCAGCTCTTCTTGTTAAGTTCATAATTTCATTACCATAAGACCCTTGTAAAAAGATTGATAAATCGAAATTTTTGTAATTAAAATTATTGGTAAATCCAAATGTAAAATCTGGGTGAGGAGAACCTAGTAAAGTTCTATCTAAAGCATCTACAACACCATCTTCATTTATATCTTTATATTTTATATCTCCTAGATAAGTTTCTCCAACAGCAGTCCCAACTGGTTGTCCAAATTGTAAAGGCGCACTATTTAGAACTGATAAGTCATTAAAAATTCCTTCTGAAACATAACCATAAAACATACCTATTGGGTTTCCTATTAATGTATTCGTTACAACAACTGGTTGATACCCATTTGTATTTACTTGTTGAGTTAAAACGATACCATCTTGTATTTTTACTAGTTTATTCGTGTAATGAGAAAAATTTAAAGAAGTATTCCAGTTAAATTTATCTTTATTTAAGTTATAGCCTATAGTAAATTCATAACCTTTATTTTGCATTTCACCTAAGTTTGAATACGGTGCAGAAATACCACCATATTGACCACCACCACCAGTTAAATATACTGGTAAAGGTACTTGGAATAAAAACCCTTCAGAAGTTTTATCATAAAAATCAAAACTTGCAGATAAATTTGAATCAAAAAGTGTAAAATCAACACCCACATTAATTTGATTTAAAGATTCCCAAGTTAAAAAAGGGTTAGGAGAATTTGAGACTAAAAAACCAGTTCCTAAATTGGAGTTTTGTGCCCCTAATAAAGCTGTATATCTATTGTTTTCTATCTGTTGGTTTCCTGTTTCCCCATATCCTACTCTAAATTTAATATTATCAATATAGTCTTTAGTACTTTCCATAAAAGATTCATTCGACAATTTCCAAGAACCAGAAAGAGCTTTAAAAGTACCTGTTTGGTTATCTGATGAAGGGTCAAATTTAGATGAAGTATCAGATCTGATAGAAGCTGTAAAGCTGTATTTATTATCGAAATTGTAAATTAAACGCGAAAAGTACGATGAAATAGCTGCGCTACCTTTATAACCAGTTACAGTATTATTATCCGGATTTGCAAGATTTATAGTGTGGTTTTCGTTTGTTTGAAAATCATTTGAAGAAGTTACTAAACCTTCCCAATGACTATCATTTGCTTCTTGACCTAAAAGTATTGTAAAACTATGGTTACCTAATCTTTTATCGTAAGTTAATAAGTTTTTAAAGTTTGTTGAATACCAATTTTGATTTCTAGTATCTAAATCTGCTGTAAGGTTAACTTGAGAGCCCCACTTATAAGATGGTCTAAAATCTTCGTTTTGTGAAAACTCTGTATTTGCTGAAAATTCAACTCGGTATTTTAACCCATCTAAAATAGTAGCTTCTGCATAAACATTTCCTAAAAAGTTTTTTCTTATCAGTTTATTTTCTCTTGTTAAAGCTTCTGCTACAGGATTATAGTAAGTAACACTTTGGCTTGGGTCTGGAGGTCCTGCAAAACTTCCATCAGCATTTCTTACTGGTATGTCTGGAGCTTGCAGTAATGTATTACTAATTAAACCAGAAAAACTTTGATTAACCGTAACTTTTTCATTTGTAATTCCTGAGGTTAAATTTGCCCCAACCTTTAACCAACTTTTTATATTTGCATCTACATTTAATCTTACAGTATATCTTTTAAGACCTGAACCTATAATTGTTCCTTGCTGATCTAAAAAACCTCCAGATAGATAATAATTTACCCCTTCTTTTGCTCCAGAAAATGATATTTGATGATTTTTTGCAATAGCAACTCTGTATACTTCATCTTGCCAATCAGTTCCTTTTCCTAATAATTCTGGATGAGAAAATTCTGGACGAACTTCGTTGCCATAAAGAACAGCTAGATCCGTTTTATTCTTTGCAAACTCTTGTAAGTTCATTACATCAAGATTCTTATAATTTGACATAATTGAAATATAGCTTTCATAAGCTACTTTACCATTTCCTTTTTTTCCAGATTTTGTTGTTATAATAATTACACCATTAGCTCCTCTTGAACCATATATTGCTGTAGCAGATGCATCTTTTAATATATCTACAGACTCAATGTCATTTGGATTAATCATAGACAATGGACTAACAGCATTATTACCTCCACCTCCTTCAGAAGAGAAACCATCTCTACCTACTAGTGGTTGTCCACTTGTAGATCTTCCTGTTGCATCACCAGAAATTGGAACACCATCAATAATATATAAAGGTTCATTGGTTCCTGTTAAAGAAGTTGTTCCTCTAATTCTAATAGAAGCAGCTCCTCCTGGAGATCCTGAATTTGCTGTAACTGAAACCCCAGCAGCTTTACCTTGTAGCATTTGATCTATAGATACTTGCTTTATATTTGCCAAATCAGCAGCTTTTACAGAAGAAATAGAAGAGTTAATATCACTCCTCTTTTGAGTACCATAACCAATAACTACAATTTCATCTAAAGTTTCAAAACTTTCTTCCATTGTTACGTTGATAGTGTTACTTTCTTTTAAAACTACTTCTTTAGTTTTATAACCCAAATAACTAAAAACTAAAGTTGCATTACTTTTAACTGTAATACTATATACCCCATCAGAATTAGTAGAAACACCGTTAATTGTTCCTTTTTCCTGTACACTTACACCAGGCAATGTTATTCCATCGGAATCAGTTACAACTCCTTTCACTTGCTGCCCAGCAACAATCTGACTTAAAAAAACAAAAGCAACTATAAAGTAGAAAGCTTTTGATTTACAATAAGCATGATTTAAATTAATTTTTCTCATCCTTTGGATCATATTTATGATTAATTGATTATTTAACGATAATATTAGAAAATACACAATATTTGTCTATTATATTATCAATATCCAAAATTAAAGGAATTGTTAATTCTTAGTTAATATTATTTTGTCATTTACTAATAAAATCTTTTCTTTAAAGTAAGGTTATCTTGAAATAAGCGTATTTTTTTCATCAATTCGATAAAAAACAGTCTCGAATTTTGAAAAATTAGAAATAAAATGAATATAAATTTAAAGACAAAATACTATAAGATTCTTTTGATGCCTGAGAACTCATTTTTATATTGACTTGGGGTGCACTTCTTAACCTTTTTAAAGACGCGATTAAAATTTGCAATATTATTAAATCCGCAGAAATAAGCGATTTCAGAAATGCTATTATCTTTTTCAATTAAGCGTATTGCTGCATAGCCTATTCTAACATCATTTACGTAGTCTACAAATGTTTTTCCTGTTCTTTTTTTCATAAACCTATTAAAGGAAACATGGCTCATACTTACCAGGTCTGCAACCTCTGCTAGGGTTATTTTTTTACTAAAATTTTCTTGTACATATTCATAAACAGACTTAATCTTATCGCTATTTTCAAAGCTCTCTCTGTTTGCAGTATAGGTTGATAAGAGTCTTTGGTTTCTTGAGTTTGCTAGATCGTGTAGAATAGAAATTAATTCTAAAAAATAGTCCATACTATCTAATTTTGAAAGCTGAGAAATTCTTTCATAGATCTCTAGTGAAGCCTTTTTAGAAAACAAAATCCCATGTATAGATCTTTCAAACATATCTTTTATAGGTTTCATTATCTTTCTAGTTAAAAGACCTTCATTAAATAGATGTTCATGAAATTGAATTGTAATTTCATGAATTTTACCACTTTCACAAACATTTGTAAGCCATCCATGATGTAGATTAGGTCCAATTAAAACCAGTTCTACATTATCTATTTCTTCGATACTGTCTCCAACAACCCTTCTTACACCTTTACCATTACTAATAAAATTTAATTCATATTCTGGGTGAAAATGAATAGGAAAATCAAAATCACTTTTAACCCTATCAAAGACTAAAAAACTATCTTCTGGAGATAGTGGAGTAATCTCTCTATGTACTTTTTTTAATATATCCATAAAAATATGTTATAATATTTTAATATAATGATAAAATAATACCATCAAAATGTTATATGTATGTTTAATTTTGAATAATTGAAATTAATGTATGTAATTTTAATATTTTTACAATAAACACATCACAAATTTATCAATAATAAATTAATGAAATTAAAAAAACAAATATTAAAGAATTCATTTTTTAAAAAAAACGCATTTTTAATTATTATAATTATATTATTCTCTTCTTGTAGCTCACTATATAATTCAGTTTACACAAAACCAAAGTTGGTTGATATTAAAGTGTCAAAAAACACAAAAATTTTACACAAAAAGCTTTTTTACACAGCAAAAGAAGGCTTTGCAGTTGGGCATCAAGATGCCACATCTTATGGAATTGGTTGGAAAGAAGCTGATTTTTCTAACATCATAAAAAGTGATGTAAAAGATATTGTTGGAGATCTTCCAGCAGTTTTTGGCTTTGATATTGGAAGAATTGAACATGAAAATGATGCAAATTTAGATTCTGTTCCTTTTGAAACCATGAGAAAACTAATAATTGATGCTCATAAAAATGGAGGAATAATTACGATTAGTTGGCACGCAGACAACCCCACAACTGGTGGTGATTCTTGGGACAAAACACCTGCTGTAAAAGATATTATCGGAAATGGAATTTATAAAGAAAAATATGAGAAATGGCTAAATAATGTTGCTAATTTTATAAAAACTTTAAAATATAAAGGCAAATTAATTCCTATTCTTTTTAGACCATATCACGAAATGAATGGAGCATGGTTTTGGTGGGGAGAAGGAAACTGTACCTCTGAAGAATATATTCAGTTATGGCAAGAAACTGTAACTATTTTGCGTGATAAACATAAATTACATAATTTATTATATGTTTATTCTCCAAACAAATTAAACCCTGGTGATAATTATACAAAGTATTACCCAGGTGATGATTATGTAGATATTTTTGGAATTGATATTTATGATTTTAAAAACTCAGAAGAATATGCGAATGCAGTTAAAAGTAGTTTGGAATTAGTGAAACAAATTGCCACAGCAAAAAATAAATTATTTGCTTTTACAGAAACAGGTTTAGAAACAATCTCAACACAAAATTGGTATTCAGAGGTTTTATATCCTAAAATTGAAAATTCTGGAATTGCTTGGATATTATTTTGGAGAAACCATAAAACAACACATCATTATATGCCTTATAAAGGACACTCTAGTGAACAAGATTTTATAAAATTTAAATCATTTTCTAAAACTTTATTTTTAAAAGATTTGCCAAACCTAAAAACTAAATAAATTCTATTTATGAAATTATTGCATTCTGTAGATATTCTAATTATTTCACTTTATCTAATTACCATTGTTGTAATTGGTTTGGTACTTAGAAAAAGAGCACAAAAAAGTAAAGATGATTATTTGTTAGGAGGAAAATCCATTCCTTGGTACATGCTAGGACTTTCTAACGCGTCTGGAATGTTTGACATTTCTGGTACAATTTGGCTAGTAACTTTAATGTTTGTTTACGGAATAAAAAGTGCATGGATACCTTGGTTATGGCCTGTTTTTAATCAAATTTTCTTAATGGTTTATTTATCAAAATGGTTAAGAAGATCTAATGCAACAACTGGTGCAGAGTGGATTGGAACACGATTTGGTTTTGGTAAAGGAGCAAAAATGTCGCACATTATTGTGGTTGTTTTTGCACTTGTAGTATGTCTTGGTTATTTAGCATATGGATTTATTGGTTTAGGGAAATTTGTTGAAATATTTGTTCCTTGGGAAGTAGTAAGCAACTATGTTCCTTTTGCAGTTTCTCCAGAATATGTTCCTCATTTTTACGGAACAATCTTTACGCTTTTTGCAGTCTTCTATTCATTATTAGGAGGAATGTCTGGAATTGTTTGGGCAGATGTTGTTCAGTTTGGAATTATGACTGTTGCTGCTTTAGTAATTGGTTATTTAGGATGGCAAGCAGTTGGAACTGGAGGCTTAAATGTTCCTGAAAATTGGATGAGTCCTTTTCAAGGAGGTTTAGATTTAAATTGGAAAGAAATTATACCAGAAGTTACTCAGAAAATTAAATCTGATGGATTTGGAATATTTACTGTTTTCTTATTTATGATGTTGTTTAAAGGAGTACTTGTAAGTGTTGCAGGTCCTGCACCAACATATGATATGCAGAAAATTCTTTCTACAAAATCACCAGCTGAAGCAGCTAAAATGAGTGGGTTTGTATCTGTAATTTTAATGCCAATTCGTTATTTAATGATTGCAGGTTTTGCAGCATTAGCATTAATTTATTATGATAAATTAGATCTGTTAAACGCAGCAGGAGATATAGATTTTGAATTGATTTTACCAACTGCAATTAAAGAATTTGTACCAATTGGATTATTAGGATTGTTATTAGCAGGATTAATAGCAGCATTTATGTCAACCTTTGCAGGAACATTAAATGCAGCACAAGCATATTTGGTAAATGATATTTATTTAAAATATACAAAGCCAGACGCAACTACCAATCAAATTAAAAACATGAACTACTTAACAGGAATTGTGGTAGTTATTGTAAGTATTGTTTTAGGATTATTTGCAGAAGATGTAAACTCAGTATTAAATATTATTGTTTCTGTTTTATACGGAAGTTATGTTGGTGCGAATATTTTAAAATGGCACTGGTGGAGATTTAATGGAGAAGGATTTTTCTGGGGAATGGTTGCAGGTTTACTTGCAGCGTATTTTGCACCCATGTTATTTCCGGATGTAAATGTATTGTATTTATTTCCAATATTGTTAGTGGTATCATTAATAGGAAGTATTGTTGGTACTTATTCTGCACCACCTACAGAAGACAAAGTATTAAAAGATTTTTATAAAAATGTAAAACCTTGGGGGTTTTGGAAACGAGTACATGAAAAAGTAATTGCTGATGATCCAACTTTCAAGAAAAACGAAGGTTTTAAAATGGATATGTTCAATGTAGTAGTAGGTATTGTAGCGCAAACAGCGTTAGTAATTATACCTATGTATATTATTTTTAGACAAACAACACCAATATATATAGGTATCGCAATATTAGTTGTGTGTTTGTTCTTGTTGAAGAAATTCTGGTGGAACAAATTAGAAGAAAAAATCAATTAACTAAAAAAAATCAATCAATTGTATAAAGTAATCACAAAATTAGACGAAGTAAAGAAACACCATCAAAAATTGATAGGTAAAACAAACAAACAAGTTTCTAAATCGAATGGAATTTATCATAGGTATAAAAACCCTGTAGTCACTGCAGATCATATTCCTATTCATTGGAGATATGACTTAAATCCGGCAACAAACCCAAAAGCTTTAGAAAGAATTGGCTTTAATGCAGCTTTTAATGCAGGAGCCATGAAATGGAATGATACATATGTATTATGTGTTCGTGTTGAAGGAAATGATAGAAAATCGTTTTTTGCAATTGCAGAAAGCCCTAATGGAATAGATAATTTTAAATTTTGGGACAAACCTTGTGTAATTCCTCAAATTGAAAATAATCCCGATACAAATGCATATGATATGCGTTTGGTTAAACATGAAGATGGTTGGATTTATGGAATTTTTTGTACAGAAAGAAAAGACCCAAATGCAGCTCCAGAAGATACAAGTTCTGCAATTGCAAATGCTGGAATTGTAAGAACAAAAGACCTTTTGAATTGGGAACGTTTACCAGATTTAATTTCAGATTCTGGACAACAAAGAAATGTTGTAGTTCACCCAGAATTTGTCAATGGAAAATATGCAGTTTATACACGTCCTCAAGATGGGTTTATTAGCGTTGGAAATGGTGGTGGAATAGGTCTTGGATTTATTGATGACATGACAAATCCTGATGTGAAAAATGAAAAAATCATCAACAATAAACAATATCATACTATTTATGAGTTAAAAAACGGATTAGGGCCAGCTCCAATTAAAACAGAAAAAGGTTGGTTGCATTTAGCACATGGAGTAAGAAATACAGCTGCAGGTTTACGTTATACTATTTATATGTTTATGACTTCTTTAGATGATATTTCTAAAGTAACTCATCAACCAGCAGGTTATTTTATGGCGCCAATTAATGAAGAAAGAATAGGAGATGTTTCTAATGTTTTGTTTTCAAATGGTTGGATTGCAGATGAGGATGGTAAGGTTTTTATTTATTACGCATCATCAGACACAAGAATGCATGTAGCAACTTCAACAATAGACATATTAATAGATTATTGTCAAAACTCACCTAAAGATACTTTTATTTCTTCTGGTTCTGTGCAAACAATTATAGACCTTGTTGATAAAAATAAAGGATTGTATTAATGATTAATGAGTACAAAAAACTAAAAAAGGAACTTAATGTTGAACTAAAAAACATATTAAGTTATTGGATAGATAACACAATAGATAAAGAGTTTGGTGGTTTTTTAGGAAAAAGAGATCACTATAATAAAGTTGTAGAAAAAGCTTCAAAAGGAGTTATTTTAAATACAAGAATTTTATGGTCATTTTCTGCGGCTACAAATCACTTAAAAACTGATACATATAAAGATGTTTGTGATAGATCTTTTAAGTATTTAAAAGACTTTTTTAATGATAAAATTAATAAAGGTGTTTATTGGGAAGTAGATTATTTAGGAAACCCAATTAATAAACGAAAACAAGTTTATGCACAGTCTTTTACAATTTATGCTTTATCAGAATACTATCTTTTTAGTAAAAATGAAGAAGCAAAAACTTGGGCAATTGAGCTTTTTAATCAGTTAGAAAAATATGCAAAAGACAGTGTAAATGAAGGGTATTTTGAAGCCTTTAATGAAGACTGGAGTCCTATTGAAGATATGCGTTTAAGTGATAAAGATATGAACGCATCTAAAACAATGAATACACATTTACATGTTTTAGAAGCATACACATCATTATTAAAAATTTACGATAATAACGAATTAAAAGCTTCATTAAAAATGCTAGTAAAAGTGTTTTTAGAAAAGTTTTTAAACACTAAAAATCATTATGAATTGTTTTTTGATGACGACTGGAACTTATTAAGCAATTCAGTTTCTTATGGACATGATATTGAAGCTGCTTGGTTAGTAATTGATGCAGCAAAATTAATTGACGACTCAGAATTATTACAACTATCAGAAGAAGTTGCAGTAAAAGTTGCAGACACTTTTTTATTAGAAGCCATAGATAAAGAAGGAGCAGTTATCAACGAAAAGAATTTAACTACAAATCATATAGATACAGACAGACATTGGTGGCCACAAGTTGAAGCATTGGTTGGTTTAAAATATGCAAATGATTTAAAAAGTGATGAAAAGTATATTAGTTCGTCCTTAAAAATTTGGGATTTTACAAAAAATAATTTAATAGACCATAAAAACGGAGAATGGTTTTTTAGAGTCGATGAAAAAGGAAATGTATATAAAAGTGAAGATAAAGTAAGCATGTGGAAAGCACCTTATCATACTTCAAGAGCTTGTATCATATTAAATAGATAATAGAATGAATAAACTACTTTTCTTTTTTGTTTTATCGATATCTCTTTCAAATTTAGCACAAAAAAATCTTATAAAAAATGGAGGTTTTGAAACAAAACTAGATAATTGGAGAGGCAATAGTGCAACTATAAATCCTTATGAGAAAAAATCAGGAGAAAACAGCTGCATAATTACTCAATATGTTGGTAAAGAATGGAAAGGTATTGACCAAATAGCAAATATTCCAGAAAACACTTATGCTTTAGAAATTAGTATTTGGACAAAATCTGACGAAATAAAAGGAGGAAAAGAAACCTATAATGCAGGTGTTGCAATTGCAGAATTTATAAATAATATTGATGCAAATTTAAGCAGTATAAATATTGCAGAAATTACAGGAACAACTCCTTGGGCATTAAACAAACAATTAATAATTGTACCTAAAGGAGCTAGTAAATTAAGAATAATGCTTGCTTTAGCGCAAACAAATGGAGTAATTATTTTTGATGATTTAAATGTAGTTGGCATTTCTGAAGAAGACTATATAAGGAAGAAAGAGGAAGAAAATTTAGTAATAAAGGAAGAAGAAGTTCAAAAAAATTCACAACTCAAAGAGTTAATAAATGGCGATTTTCAAAATGGTTTAAATAGTTGGAATGGTCATGGAAAAGTAATTTCAGATTTAGAAACTTCAGGGAATTTTTATGCTGCAATATCATCCACTACAAATGAATGGGTTGCTATAGAGCAATCTGCAGATATACCTGAAGGAGCTAAAATAATAGAAATAAAAGGCTGGTTAAAAGCAGAAAATATAATTCAAGGTTCAGAACCTTGGAATAGTGGTTCTTTTATTGTTCAATTTACAAAAGATGGAACCACAAAAACAGCAGACGATCAAACAATAGGTTCAGTAACAGGGAATACTGAATGGAAATTTTTTAGAAAAATATTTGCTGTACCAAATGAAACTAGAAATTACAGAGTAATGTTGGCAATGAGTAATTGCACAGGAACATTACTAGCAGATAAAATTCAAATAAAAATTATTAAATGACACTAAAAAAACATTATTTAATTGCAACAATATTTTTAATTTTAATAACCACTAGTTGCTCTAAGGAATCTATTATTCCAGAAATTGAGATAGAAGAAGAGGTAGAAGAAGAAGTTGGGTTTGTACTTAAACCAGAAGAAACAAAAAGCTATATGGTAAATCCAAATGCGACAGCAGAAACAGTTGCATTATTTTACCACCTAAAAACAATATCAAAAAGTAAATTTATTATTGGGCAACAAGATGCCTTTAATGCATTTTATAACAATAATAGTGGAGAATCTGATATTAAAAAAACCACAGGAAGTGATCCAGGATTATTAGGATCTGATTTTATGTTTATTGCAGACGATCTTAATGATGAAACTTCTGGTAACTGGTTTTATCAGCAAGAAAACATCATTAAATCGGATGTTGTAGAGGCTTATAATAAAGGGATGGTAAATATCTTTTCTTGGCATTTAAGAGAGCCTTATGAAGGAACAGATTTTTACACAAGTAACATGACAGATCATCAAAAAAACAATGCTTTTAAAAGTATTTTACCTGGTGGAGAAAATCATGAATATTATAAACAAAAACTTCAAAAAGTTGCAGATGTCGCTAAAAGTTTAATTGGTAATGATGGTAAATTAGCACCAATTATTTTTAGACCCTTTCATGAGTTTGATGGGAATTGGTTTTGGTGGGGAGCAGCCTATTGTTCACCACAAGAATATATAACACTTTGGCAGTTTACTGTAGAATATTTAAAAGATACTTTAAGTGTAAATAATATGCTTTTTGCATTTTCTCCAGACAATAATTTTAATTCAGAAGCGCAATATTTATCTAGATATCCTGGAGATAGTTATGTAGATATTCTAGGAATGGATAATTATGGAGATTTTAATAATCAAGGTCTTTTTGGAGTAAATAATGCAAATTCAAAACTTCAAATACTAACAACTTTAGCAGAAGAAAAAGTTAAAATTGCTGGTTTTACAGAAACTGGTTATAGAGTAACTAGTAGCAACGCTCCTATTGAAAATTTTTTCTCCACAAATATGTATAATGCAATTACAGAAAATAATAATCAAATTGCTTTTATGATGTTTTGGAATAATGATAGTAATGGTTATTACACACCTGCTCCAGGTTTGCCAGACACAGGCGATTTTATTGAATTTGCAAACAAACCAAAATCTCTTCTACAAGACAATTTACCAAACATCTATAAATTACCTAATTAAAATGAGTATCAAAAAAACATTACTGATTGTTGTTGTCTTTACTTTTTTTTACGCCTGTAAAAGTACAAGTGTAAAAACAAAAATTAAACCCAACAGTATAGAAAGAATTACTGTTAAAGATTCTAAATTTTATAAAGGTGAAAAACCTTATTATTTTGTCGGAGCAAATTATTGGTATGGTCCATTACTAGGAGCTAAGAATATTGGAGATAGAGAGCGTCTAATTAAAGAACTAGATTTAATGAAATCTGTTGGCATAGATAATCTTAGGATTTTAGTTGGAGCAGAAGGAGATGGAGGAGACTCAAAAGTTCACCCAGCTTTACAACCAGAACAAGGCGTTTATAATGAAGAGTTATTAGATGGTTTAGATTTTATGATGGCAGAAATGCGTAAAAGAAATATGTATGCAGTTTTATATATAAATAACAACTGGATTTGGTCTGGAGGTATGTCTGAATATTTAAAATGGAATGATTATGGTGATGTTCCAAACCCGTTCTTAGAACAATATTCTTGGGATGAATTCATGACATATACAAGTAAATTTCATAGCTGTGAACCTTGTAAAGAAGCTTTTTACAAGCATATTAAATTTATTATTGGAAGAACAAACCCTTATACTGGTATAAAATATTCTGAAGACAATACAGTAATGTCTTGGCAAGTTGCTAATGAACCAAGAGTTTTAATGACGCCCAAACACGAAAAAGCATTTGCTGGCTGGTTAGATAAAACTGTAAGTTTATTTAAAGAATTAGCTCCAAACACATTAGTTTCAACAGGAACAGAAGGGAAGCATGGTTTTTTACAAGATACAGATATGTTTCAAAGGTTACATACTAATAAAAATATAGACTTTTTAGACATGCATATGTGGCCAAAAAATTGGGGATGGTATGATATTGAAAATGAAGAAAAATCTACATATGAATCTATTGATAAAGCAATAGAATACATGAACGAACATATTGTAGTTGCAAACAACATAAATAAACCAATTGTAATGTCGGAATTTGGTTTTCCAAGAGCAAAAGAAAGTTTATCTCCTACAGCATCTGTGAAATATAGAAATATATTTTACAAAGCAATTTGTGAAGAAATAGTAAAAAGCAAGGCCAATAATGGCGCTTTAGCTGGCTTAAATTTCTGGGGATTTGCTGGTTTCGCAAAAACAAATCCATTAAATGGAAAATGGCAACATGAAGATGATTTTAGTGCAGATCCACCACAAGAACCACAGGGTTTAAATTCTGTATTTGCATCTGATGTTTCAACATTGCAACTCATTAAGGAAGCAAATATCAATTTAATTAAATAATTTAAAAAAGTCAAAAATTTAGTTTTTGACTTTTTTTTTACTAATTACTATTGGTAATAAAAGCAATTCTTCTGCTGTCTTTTGACCAACTTGGAACATTAATTGATCCTTGACCTCCATAAATATAAGCAATAATCTTAGGATCAGAACTTAAATCTGTAGGCATTAAACGCAAAGTACACTGTTTGTAAAAAGGATGATCACCAAAACTTATATCTGGTGGAAATGATATAAAAACAATCCATTTTCCATTTGGAGAAATGTGTGGAAACCAATCTTTATAATTGGTATCAAAAGTTAATTGTTTAGGGTTTTTACCATCAGAATCCATTCTCCACAATTGCATGTTTCCTGTTCTGTTGGAATTGAAATAAATATATTTTCCATCTGGTGAATATTCAGAACCATCATCTAAATCTTTTGTGTCTGTTAATTGAAATTCTTTTTTAGTGTCAACATCAATTCCATAAATATCATATTTTCCTTTTCGATGAGCTGTATAAATTAACGTTTTATTGTTTGGAGAAATTCCATGTAAATAAGAGTTTCCTATTTTGTCTAATGTTATTTTCTTTGGATTTTTTTCTCCTTTCGGATTCATAACATAAATTGAAGAATCTCCATTATCATCTTTATTATGATGACTGATTCCTAACAACTTCTCATCAAAAGAAAACACATGATCATTGTTATTTTTATTTGCAAAACCAGTTTCTATTTGTGAAACTTCTTTTGATTTTAAATGAAATTTATAAAGAAATCCGTTGGAATTATAAACCATTTCTTTGTCAGAATTTATCCAATTTGGAGCTTGAATAGAATGTGCAGAATGCAAAATAGTTTTTCTTAAACCTGTTTTTATATTTAATATCTCTAAGTTACTACCAATATAATCTTGATAAGGTATAAAATCTTTTTTAGCAGGTGTTATGATTCTTACATTGGTAAAGTTTATTTCTATTGGTTTTTTTGATGTAATAAATAACCCAACAAAAACTTCATTAAATAAATGTTTGTCTTTAATTTTAATTGTTGAAAAAGGGGCTCCAAATTTAGCAATATATAAAATATAATTATTTCCTATTCTTTCTAACTGAATAACATTTGGAACAGAATTTTCTATATTTATTTCTTTTGATTGGTTTTTTTTATCATCATTAAAATTTAAAAAAGAATTTCCTTTTTCATCAATAAAAGCAGAAATATTTGAGGAGTTAAAGTTTAAATTATTACGAATATTCCAACCAATTTTTACATCAGAATTTTTATTTGTAGTAGTAAAATGCGCTCTTAATATAAAATCTCCTTGTATGGATTTATATAAAAAATGAGAAGACTCTTTTTTATCGGTTTTTAAAAAATTGTAAGATTGGTTTTTCTTAATGTAGACAAAATCTGCTTTATTTTTTTTATTGTTAAAGCAGGTTTTATTTTCAAAAACACCAAAATTTTCATCAATCATAAATACTAATTATATAAAAAAAACCCTCTATAAAAATTTATAAAGGGTTGTTTTGGAATATAAAAAAGATTACTTTTTTATAAATTTAAATTGTTTTTTATTATCTGTAGTTAAAATGTATATTCCTTTTGAGAAACTAGAAACATCAATAGATTTTATGTCTTTAGTATTAGAAATCGATTTAACTGTTCTACCCATAATATCGCAAATCTTAATAGATGTAGCTTCTAACTTACTACTTTTAATAAATAAATTATCAGATACTGGATTTGGGTACATAACTATTCCATCTGCATTAATGTCTTCTAAGCCAGCAACTGTTGGAGCCGTAATAATTAATAAGTTCTGCTTATCCGTAAATGATGCCCATGAAGGATCATGTAGAGATACATAAACTCTGTATAATTGATTTGTTAAATCTGCACTAGCAGTTGTAGCTTCAGGTATTAATAACGTTCTAGTAACATCTGTTCCATCTGAATCTGTTGGTGGTGCTGGGTTTAAATATTCAGCAATTATTTCACCTCCATTATCATCGCCAATCCAGTCCCATTCATTATCATATTTTCTAACGGCAAATTTTAAAATACCTTCAGCAAGTAAAGTATAATTAACAGAAACCTCAATACTTTCTCCTGCTTCTACTGTAGCAGAAGGTGTGCTAAGAAATGTAACAGTATTTAAAACTGTACTAGCTGCATTAATTGTAACAGTATTATTAGCTTGAATACCATAACTATTTAATTGAGCTAAACTTGTACTTCCATCTTTCAATTGCAACATTACAGCATAAACTTCAGGTGCAATATCTGCACTTGTATCAGCTATTCCAGTTAGAGTTATAGTTTCATTAACGGTAGTTGCTGTTGCTGCAATATCAACAGATATTGTGTGCCAATTTACACTTGTATTCCAATCAATTTCTGAACCACTGTTTTGTGATTTATACAAAGCAATTTCAATAGTCCCTGCAACAGTTGAGGTATAATCAAAAGAAATGTTTAATGTTCCTCCTAATTCAATAGGATTATTGCCCATACTAAAATTAGTAATAGTACCTGTTTGTGCATTAAGGCTTAAAACACTTAACATAAAGATAAATAGATAAAGTAATTTTGTTTTCATAAGATTTTTATTTTTAATAAGTTAAAAGTTATTAAATATAATAAAAATAATGCAACCGATTGTTTTTTTTGCAGAATAATATATGGAAATGATAATATACTTTAGATTATAACAATATGAAAATAAAAATTATTTTAGCTCAAAACTCGTTTCATGCACTGTAATAGAACTTCCACCAACAAAAACTTTAAAATCTCCAGGTTCAACAATGTATTTTCCATCATTATTATAAAAACCTAATGTTTCTTTATTCAAAGTAAAATTAATTGTCTTTGTTTCCCCAGATTTTAATGCTGTTAATTCAAAGCCTTTTAATTCTCTTACAGGTCTTGTTATACTTCCAAATAAATCTCTTATATAAAGTTGTACAACTTCTTTTCCATCAACAGAACTTGTGTTTTTAACGTTTATAGAAACGTTAATATCATTTCCAATTTCAAAAGATGTTCCGTTTAATTTTAAATCAGAATATTCAAAAGTTGAATAACTTAAACCATATCCAAAAGGATATAAAGGTGTTTTTTCAACATCCATATAATGAGACCAAAATACATTACCATCTTTATCTGTAGGTCTTCCTGTATTTTTATAATTGTAATAGATTGGAACTTGACCTACATTTCTTGGAAAAGACATTGGTAATTTTCCACTAGGATTATAGTCTCCATATAAAACTTGTGCCACTGCATTTCCTGTTTGAGTTCCTAATTGCCAAGCTTCAACAATTGCAGGTATGTGTTTATCTGCCCAAGTTATTGCCAATGGTCTACCATTATTTAACACTAAAACAATGTTTTTATTTACCTTATAAACTGCTTCTAATAATTCTTGTTGAACACCTGGTAATTGAAGGTTTGTTCTACTTCTTCCTTCACCTGTTTGAAAACCATGTTCTCCTAAAACCATTACTACAACATCAGAATTTTTTGCCACGCTAATTGCTTCGTCAAAATCACTTTTATCTGTTGTGTTTACTACCACTTCATTAAGAAATGATTGCTTACCTATAAAAAATTCTGCTCCTTTTGCAAAGGTTAATTCATTGCCTTTATAAGCTTGCATTCCTTCTAAAACAGAAACCGCTGTTTCATCATCAGAAGCAATTCTCCAACTTCCTAAAGGGCTTGTTTTATCATTAGCTAAGGCACCAATTAAAGCAATTTTTTGACCTTCTTTTTTAAGTGGCAATAAATTGTTTTCATTTTTTAATAAAACAATCGATTTTTTTGCCATATCTAAAACCGCTTCATGATGTTTTGGATTCCCAATCATCTCTTTTTCGCGAGCCTCATCACAATACTTATATGGGTTTTCAAATAAACCAAGTTCGAACTTAACACGTAAAATTCTACGAACAGCATCATCTAAAATAGCTTCTTTAACAACATCGTCTTTCACTAACTGTGCTAATTCTTCAATATAAACGTTTCCTTCCATATCCATATCAGAACCTGCTGTAGATGCAATTTTTGCTGCTTCACGTTTGTCTTTTGCATGTCCCCAATTAATCATTTCGTTTATAGAAGCCCAGTCTGAAATCACAAAACCATCAAAATTCCATTTTCCTTTTAAAATATCTCTTTGTAAAAATGAGCTTCCTGTAACAGGAACTCCATTTATTTCATTAAAAGAATTCATTACAGTTCTAACATTGGCATTTACAGCTGCTTTAAATGGTGGTAAAACAATGTTGTGTAACGTTGATGTTCCTATATCTACTGTGTTATATTCTTTACCTGCTTCTGCAAAACCATAAGCCGCAAAATGTTTTGCACATGCTGCAATTGTATTTGTTGCTGATAAATCATCACCTTGAAAACCATGAACACGTGCTTCTGCAATTCTACTTCCTAAAAAAGGATCTTCTCCTGCACCTTCCATAACTCTTCCCCAACGTGCGTCTCTTACAATGTCTACATTTGGACCAAATGTCCAATTGATTCCTACAGAAGAAGCTTCTGCTGCTGCAACTGAGGCAGATTTTTTTATAGCTGCTAAATCCCAACTTGCAGCTTCTGCTAACGGAATTGGACTTAGTGTTTTATAACCATGAATTACATCAAAGCCAATAATTAACGGAATTCCTAAACGCGATTCTTCTACAACAATTTTTTGAACTGCTCTTACTTCTTTAACACCTCTAACAGACAACATAGAACCTACCCAACCTTTGCGTAAATGCTCGTATTTTTTTTCTGCACTTCCACCTTCTGGAATAGGACCAGTTACATCCCAAAAACCATTGTATTGATTCATTTGCCCCACTTTTTCTTCAATAGTCATTAATTGTAAAAGTGAATCTACTTTACGCTCAATTTCTTGTTTTGTATTTATTTTTTTTTCTTGACCTTTTATAGTTTTACATTTCATTGAAACTAAAATAATTACGCTCAATATTAATAGTTTTTTCATTTGTATATTTATTTAAAAAGTTTGATTGAAAAATTACCAACCTTTATTTGTAATGATTTTTTTAAACCATAAAGCAGATGCTTTAGGAATTCTTTTTAGTGTTTTATAATCTATGTAGTTAATTCCAAAACGAACAGAAAAACCAGAAGCCCATTCAAAATTATCAAAAAGACTCCATGCAAAATAGCCTTTTAAATTGATTCCATCTTTAATTGCTTTGTTACAGGCTTCTAAATATTGTTTGTAATAACTTAATCTTTCTAAATCATTAACTTCGCCATTTTCTAATTTGTCATTGCAAGCAAAACCATTTTCTGTAATATAGATATCAGGGTTATGATAACGTTTGCTAATCCATTCTAATAAATTATAACATCCCCAAGGCACAACAGCCCAATTAAATGCAGTTAATGGCCATTTTTCATCTTGTGATAAAATTACATCTTGATCTTCAGAAATACCTCCATTTCCATAAACACTACTTTTTTTTCCTGAATGATCATCTTCTGCAGCATACATAGTTGTGTAATGATTTAAGCCAAAAAAATCTGAAGAATTTTTAATCAATTCTTTTTCATCATCTGTAAATTTCGGCAATCTATTTCCAAGTCTATCTTTCATTACTTGTGGATAATCTCCAAAATATATTGGATCTGCAAACCATCCTAAGAAAAATAGTAAAGCACGTTCTGCAGCTTCAATATCTGCAGGTTTGTCTGTAAATGGTTCTCTCCAATCGCAATTATTTGTAATTCCAATGGAACCTTTTTGATGTTTGAAGTTTGTTTTATATGATTTTACAGCTTTTGCATGGGCTAAAATTAGATGATGTGCTGCCAAATATGGTTCTGTATTAGAAACTCTTCCTGGAGCAAAAACACCTTGTCCATACCCTAAAATTGCAACAACCCAAGGCTCGTTTATAGTAATCCAATTTTTAACACGATCTCCAAATCTTTCAAAACAAAGTTTTGCATATTCTTCAAAAACATCAACAATATCATGATTTAACCAACCATCATTTTCCATTTCAAGGGCCAAAGGCAAATCCCAATGATATAAAGTTACCCAAGGAACAATATCGTTCTTTAATAATTCGTCTATAAGATTTGAATAAAATTGAATGCCCTCTTCATTTACTTTTCCTTTTCCTTCTGGCATAATTCTGGCCCAAGAAATTGAAAAACGATACGCTTTAAAACCTTGCGATTTTAACAAGGCAATATCATCTTTATATTTATGATAATGATCTATGGCAACATTTCCGTTTTCGTTATTTTTTATTCGGTTAGGAATAGTGCAAAAGCTATCCCAAATAGAAGGTCCTTTTCCATTTGCATCATGAGCTCCTTCAATTTGATAAGCTGAAGTTGCAGTTCCCCATATAAAATCATTTGGAAATTTAATCATATAATAATTAGGTGATTAATTAGTTTAGTTTTCTGTAGTAAAAGTTGATAGAGGAAGATTCGCATTATTAAATACGTTTGACTGGGAAGTATTTTTCCAAGCAAATCGAACATATTTAGGGTTTTTAACTTTTTTTGATGAAAGGAGAATTTTTTCATCTTTTAATTTCGCTTTAGCAGTATAAAAAACTTTATTATCATCAGATATTTCAAATAATGATTTTTTATCTTTTATGCACAAACCCTCTGCATTTTTAAAATAAAGAATTGCTTTATTTCCTTTAAAATCTATCTTATCTATTTCTGGACTTTCTACTAATCCACTAATTTTTTGATAGTGATTTTTCAATGCTATATTTGCCAATCTAACTCCAACTGTTTTTTTATCTTTTGGATGAATATCATCAATAGTTGAAACATCATCTATAATTACCATTCCTGTTTTATCAACAGTTTTAGAGACAACTCTTTGTGCGTTTCTAACTTCTGCTCCACCAAAATGATCATCACCATATTTATAAGGTGCAATTTGAACAAAGTAAAAAGGGAATTCTTTCTTCCATAATTTTCTCCATGAGTTTATTAATGCAGAAAATGTTTTATCATAGTTTTTTGCACCAACATTACTTTCTCCTTGATACCAAAGAGCGCCAGCAATATTATAACCAACTAGTGGATTTATCATTGCATTAAAAGCACGTGCAGGTTCAGTTGGTCCCCACTCAACAGGCTTTAATTTTTTAGCGGCTTTGTTTATTAAAGAATTATTTTTAATTATTTCTTCTGGCATCCAGATTTCTGCAGGAGTTCCTCCCCAAGCAGAAATTAATAATCCTACAGGAATATCTTTGTATTCTTCCTGGATTCGTTTTGCAAAAAAGTACGCTATTGCACTTGAATTTTTCATGGTTTCTGGCGAAGAAACTTGCCAGTTTGCAGGCATATTTTCTTGTGGAGATGTTGCCGATATTTTTGGAACATTAAAAAAACGAATATTAGGCTGATTTGCTTTTTCAACTTCATCCATGTTTTTAATTATCCAAGAAGCAGACATTTCCATATTAGATTGTCCTGAACACAACCAAACTTCACCAATTAAAATATCTTTTAAAACGATTTCATTATAACCTTTTATTGATACTGTATATGGTCCTCCATAATTTGGGGTCTTAATAAATAACTCCCATTTTGCTTGATTGTTAGTTTTTGTTTTATAAATTTCATTTGTCCAAGAAGTTTTTATGGTAACCTCTTCATTAGCATTTGCCCAACCCCAAAGTTTAACTTCATCATTTTGCTGTAAAACCATATGATCTGAAAAAACACTTGGTAAAATTACATTCGCCAAAGAAATTTGGGATAAAAAAAATAAAATATATAAAATCTGTTTCTTCATTGATTATTGATTTAATACCTGTTTAAAAAAAGGTAACAACTGTGTTGCAATTACTTTATGATCTTGAATACTTGGATGATAATTACAACCATTTACAAGAAGCTCATCAAACTCAAAAATTTTAATTTCTTTGTCTTTAAAATGGTCTTTTATATTTTTTAAACAAGATATTAAAGTCGTGTTTTTATCACCAGAAACCATTGGGCTATTTAATAAAACAACTTGGGTATTTGGGTATTGACTGTAAATCGTTTCAACAAAATTAATGTAGTTTTCAGTGTATTTTTCTTCATTAAAAGGCAAGCGATTTTTAATTCCATCTCCATCAGACATGTCATTTGTACCTAAACAAATACTTATCATATCTGGTTGAGTTTTAAAATCATATTTTTTTGAACTATCCGTATTTAAATACAAGTTTTCGTAAACTTGAGGCATAATTGGTTCTTCAATATTTTCATCATTCCAGTTTCTATACATTCCCATTCCTGAAACTGAACTTAATCTAAAATCTGCATTTAATGTTTTTGCTAATCTTGGGCCATAAGCCAAATAAGCATTGTGTTGATCTATATATTCACCTTCATTACAATCAATATCACTATTATCTGCTAAAGCACCACAGGTTATAGAATCGCCAATAAACTCAATTAGAAAAGGTTTTTCATCCGTAGAAATTAAATCAAACGCATCAAATCCATGAAAAATTATGTTTCCACTAGAAGCTTCTGTTGCTTTATAAATTCCTATTTTATTGCTTTCTTTTTTAGGTGTTTTTAATGTGATTTTTTGAATACTATCTCCTTCTAATTTATATCTTTTTTGATATTCATCATTTATTGCAATCACAAAATAGTTGCGAATGGTGTTTTCTGATTGTACATATATAGTTACAGAATCTCCTTTTACAGTAAATTCTGCAGATGATGCAGAACTAATTAATGCAGTTGTGGTATCAGAAATTTTCTCAAACCTTCCTGAATATTTTATTAAATTGTTTGTTGAATTGTACATTTTTTGACTTTTTTCTTTGCAAGAAAATAACAGCAAGAGAAAAACGATTGGTAAAAAAGATTTAGACATTTGTTATATATTTTAACAGGATAAAATTAAGATAAATATTTGCTGAATTTTTACAGTAAATTATCAAAATTTGGTATTATTTATACATTTAAAAATAAAACTTATTTGAATCGTTGTATTGATTTAAATTCTGATTTAAATTTACTTGGTGTAATGTTTTTTGATTTTTTAAAAAATCGATTAAAATTTGCAATGCTATTAAAACCACATTTATAACCTATTTCTCCAATTGATAAATCTGTTTCTACTAAAAATTTTGTTGCGTAACTAATTCTTGTATCATTTGTAAACTCGATAAACGTTTTTCCTGTTCTTTTTTTTATAAAGCGATTAAAAGAGCTTTGACTCATATTTACCAAATCAGAAATTTCATGTAAAGAGATTTTTCGCGCATAATTTTCGTTTAAAAAATCATGCACTTTTTTAATTTTTTCACTGCCTTCAAATTGGTTGTTTCTTTCTATATTAGTAGAAAGTATACGTTGGTTTTTTGAATTGGCTAGTTCTTCAAGAAGTTTTAAAAGTTTTACAAAATCATCAATACCATTTTTTGATGAAAGTGCTTTTATTTTTGACATTAAATGGATGGCTGTTTTTTCATCAAAAAGCACACCTTGTTTAGATCTTGCAAATAAATCTTTTATAGGTTTAAAGTTTTTTAAAGAGAGTAATTTTTCACTAAATAAATTTTCATGAAACTGAATGGTAATCTCATAAATTTTATTTCTTTTACAGTTATATGTTTCCCAACCATGTTCTAAATTAGAACCTACTAAAACGAGTTCAACATCGCCAATTTCTTCCATAGAGCTTCCTACAACTCTTCTAATTCCTCTTCCGTTTAAAATAAAATTTAACTCGTATTCTGGATGAAAATGAATTGGAAAATCAAATTTTTGCTTTACGCGATCAATTATCAAGAAAACATCTTCTGGTTTTAAAAGTGTAATTTCTCGATTAATATTTTCGGTCATTTTAGTGTTTTCAGGGTTACTTTTTGTTGTAATTATAAGAATTTATTTTCTTTTTAAAATATTTACCATGTCTAGATGGTGTGTAAGTTTCAAAATCTTCAAATAATTTTGGCGCCCATTGTGCATCAAAAACCCAAATTACATAAGAAATTTCCTTTTCATCACAATAATTAGTTATTGCATCTCCATAGGTGTCATCATCATTAATAACAGGTTGGTGAGAACCTTCATCCTCTGTATGAGAAAACCCTATTTCTGTAAGAATTACAGGATATTTTTGTTTTACAAATCCCCAATCTTCTGTCCATTTATCTTTCCAAGGTTGTTCTCTTTTTTGTGGATAAGGATGACTTACATATCCAATTCCTGTTGCATTTATTGGGTTTTCTTTTACTGGCGTTAAATCATAAGCCCAATTAAAACCAGCAACTAAAGGTATTCCTTCTCCACCATTTGCTTTAATAATTGTAATCATTTCTTCATTCATTTCTTTCCATTCTAGCCAAGAAATTGTACCTAAAGTGTTGTTATACATTGTTGGCTCATTAAACAATTCGTAAAAAGCAACGGTTTTATTTTTACCATATTTTACAGCTATTGTACGCCAAAAATCAAAAGTTTGTTTTAGAGTTGTGTCATATCTATCATGATGATACATTTGGGTTTTTAAATTACCTATACTATGCCAATCAATAATAACGTGCATTTGTAATTCTGTTGCCCATTTTATTCCATCATCTAAAAGACTTAAATAATTTTCTTTCCCTCTTTCTGTCCAAGCACTTGGATGCACAGGAAAACGAACAATGTTTCCTCCCCATTTTTTTATTTCTTTAAAGTACGATTTTTTCCACTGATTTTGTTTTTGAAGTTTATCAGGATCACTAGTGTTATATCCTCTAAAAACAATTGTGTCATTTTTTTCATTGATAAAACTATTGCCTTTTACAGAGATTCTATCTAAAGTTTTTTGTGTAAAAGCAATATTAAAAGTTAAGCAAAAACCAACTAAAAGAATAAATTTATTTTTTGAAATCATTTGTATTTATATTATACGTTACAAGTTATCGGAATAATTTTCAATTGAAAAATAAATCTTTCAATTTGATTAAATACTAAAAGAAATTGACAATATTGTATATTATTGTAAGAAGCTGCACTATGTTTTGAGGTAAAGTTTGTATGTAAGAGTATCAATCTTATAAATTTTTGTATTATAATTTGATGCGATCATGCTTTCAGTACTATTATTATGATAATTTCTTATATTGAGTTTTATGATTAGCTGCTTTAAAAGTAGCTGTTAAAAATTAGCTACCCTTTTATATTTGGTTTTTATTTTATTTGTTTAATTTTTTATTATTTGCTGTTTATTCCACAATAATTATTTGAATTAAACAAACTCATAATAATTACTTTAACAAAAATCTTAAAATAAAAGAAAAAAAATCAGGTTTTCTTATTATATATTTTATATTTGTGCAATCGATTACATCTGTATTTTAGAAAAGATAAATCTAGAAATGAAGTAGCTGTTTTAGAGTTAGAATTAACTAAAACTGTAAATTCTAGAACACTTAGAGAATATATAGTAAATGGAAAAATCCATATGATTTAGCAGTTGTAGCTATAATTTTATCATGTAAAGCTAGCTATTTTTATAAACGGATATATTTTGTATTTTGATGGTGGGTTTTTAACAAAAATAGGTAATCCATTAAACGAAGTTTAAAATTTTAAAAAAGAGATAATGAAGAAAAGTTTTATAAACGATAACTTTTTATTAGAAAACAAGTACGCTGAAGAATTATACCATAATTACTCTAAACAACAACCAATAATAGATTATCATAATCACCTATCTCCACAATTAATTGCAGAAGATAAAGTATTTGATAATTTAACTCAAGTATGGATAAATGGCGACCATTATAAATGGCGTGCAATGCGAACTTTGGGTATCAATGAGAAATTTATTACGGGTGATGCTTCTGATAAAGATAAATTTATGAAATGGGCAAAAACAGTGCCTTACACCATGCGTAACCCTTTGTATCATTGGACACATTTAGAGCTAGCACGTTATTTTGATGTGTATGATTTATTAAATGAGAAATCTGCAGAAAAAATCTACGAACAAGTTTCAGTAAAAGTAAACACAAAAGATTATAGCACACAAAATTTATTACGCAAAGTAAATGCAGAATATGTTTGTACCACTGAAGACCCAACAGATACTTTAGAATATCATCAACAGATTAGAAAAAATAATATAGATATTAAAGTTGGTACCTCTTTTAGACCAGATAAAGCTATTTTAATTTCTAATGATGGTTACAACGATTATATTAATACTTTAGGGAAAGCAGCAAATTTATCAATAAATAGTTTTGATGATTTATGTGATGCTTTAAAAAATAGAATTGACTTTTTTGATAAAAACGGATGTAGCGTTTGCGACCATGGTTTAGATCAAATTTATTTTGAAAACTTTACAGAAAGTGAAGTAAAAGCGATCTTTAAAAAGAAAAGAGAAGGCAATAATTTAACACAAGATGAAGCTTTAAAATTCCAAAGTGCACTTCTAATATTTTTAGCAGAAACCTATCATCAATATGGTTGGGTGCAACAATTTCATTTAGGAGCTTTAAGAAACAATAATGCACGTATGCATCGTATTTTAGGGCCAGATACAGGTTGGGATTCTATAGGTGATTACCCACAAGCACAAAAATTATCAGCATTTTTAAATGCTTTAGACAGTAAGGATAAATTAACTAAAACAATTATTTATAACCTAAATCCTGCCGATAATGAAGTTATGGCTACTATGATTGGTAACTTTAATGATGGGAGTGTTAGAGGTAAAGTTCAGTTTGGTTCTGGATGGTGGTTTTTAGATCAAAAAGATGGAATGACCAAACAATTAAACGCTTTGTCTAACATGGGTTTAATAAGTTGTTTTATTGGAATGTTAACAGATTCTAGAAGCTTCTTGTCTTTCCCAAGACATGAGTATTTTAGAAGAATCCTATGTAATCTTCTAGGTGATGAAATTAAAAGAGGAGAATTACCAAAAGAAGAAATGGAATGGATTGGTAATATGGTAGCAGATATAAGCTACAATAATGCGAAAAACTATTTTAAAATATAAATCAAATAAAAATTTTTAATATATGCGTTTTAAATTTTTTTTATTAATAATTATGTGTGTAAGTGTTATTTCTTGTGAAAAATCAAGAGATACTAAAGTGCTTTATTTAGCACACACTTTACCTCAAACACACCCAGTGCATAAAGGTATTTTAGAGTTTCAAAGATTATTAGAATCAAAATCAAACGGAAAATTAAAGGTCAAAATTTTTCCTGATGGTCAATTAGGTTCTGAAAGAGAAAGTTTAGAATTATTGCAAATTGGAAGTGTTGCTGCAACTAAAGTTAGTGCCTCTATATTGTCTAATTTTGTGCCAGAATACAATGTTTTAGGAATACCCTACTTATTTAAAGATAGAGAACATCAATTTAGTGTTTTAGAGGGACCTATTGGAAAATCAATTTTAGAAAAAGGATCTAAATTTTGGTTGCGAGGATTATGTTATTATGATGCAGGAAGTAGAAGTTTTTACACAAGTACCAAAGCTATTAGAACACCAGGAGATTTAAAAGGACTTAAAATAAGAGTACAAAATAATCAAATGGCAATTAATATGGTAAATTCTATGGGAGGAGCTGCTACACCTATGGCCTATGGAGAATTGTATGCTGCAATTCAACAAGGAGTTGTAGATGGGGCAGAAAATAATCCTCCATCCTTTGTTTCTTCAAATCATTACGAAATAAGCAAATATTACACGCTCGATGAGCATTCTTCTGTACCCGATGTTTTATTGATTGGAACAAAATATTGGAATAAATTATCTAAAGAAGAAAGAGTTTGGGTGCAAGAAGCAGCAGATGAATCTGCACAAGCACAAAAAGAATATTGGAGAGAATCTGTTAATGAATCTATGAAACTAATTAAAGAGAGAGGTGTAGAGGTTATAATTCCAGAAAAATCTTTGTTTGCTGAAGAATCAAAAAATGTTGTTGTAGAATTTATAAAAGAATTTCCAGAGATGGCACCTTTAGTAAATGAAATAAAAAATAATTAAAATGAATACATCTAAACTTATTTTTGATAAGGTTAATAAAACTCTCGAATGGTTTATGATAACTATTTTTGCTTTATTAGTCTTAGACGTTTTATTTCAAGTATTTTCTAGATACCTGATGGGTACTTCTTTCACTTGGACCGAAGAATTTGCAAGATTTTCTTTAATATGGATGACTGTTTTAGGTGCAGCATACCTTAATGCAAAAAGAGAGCATTTATCTATGGATTTTTTATATCAAAAACTATCACTAAAAAATAAAAGAAAAGCCTCAATAATAATTGAAGTATTTGTATTTCTTTTTGCACTTATAGTAATGGTTATTGGTGGTTTAAATTTAGTTTACACAACATTACACTTAGATCAATTATCTGGAACTTTACGTATTCCTTTAGGTTATGTATATGCTGTATTGCCATTTAGTGGTTTTTTAATCATGTGCTTTTCTGTTTACCACATGGCAAATATTTATTCTAATAAAAACAATATTTAATTATGAGCATCGAGATAATAAGTATTATCGTTTTATTTGTAAGTTTCTTTGCGCTTTTATTAATAAAAGTGCCAGTTGCATATAGCATTGGAATTTCTACAACATTAAGTCTTTTATTAAATATCGATAAACTGCCAGGGATAACAACTATTGCTCAACGTATGACAACTGGTATTGACAGTTTTGCTCTTTTGGCAATTCCATTTTTTGTTTTGGCAGGAGAAATTATGAAGCAAGGTGGTATTGCAAATCGACTTATTAATTTTGCAAAATCTCTAGTAGCAAGTCTTCCTGGAGGATTAGCGTATGTAAACGTTTTGGCATCAATGCTTTTTGGAGCTATTTCAGGGTCAGCAGTAGCTGCAGCTTCTGCAATAGGTTCTATTATGACAGACAGAATGGAAGAAGAAGGATATCCAAGAGCATTAAGTGCTTCAGTAAACATAACCTCATCAACTACAGGATTATTAATTCCGCCAAGTAATATTTTAATTGTTTATGCATTAGCGAGTGGAGGTACTGCTTCAGTTGCAGCATTATTTATAGCAGGTTATTTACCTGGAATATTACTAGGTTTTGCAATTATGGGCTATATCGCATTTATTGCAATTAATAGACGTTATCCAAAAGGAGAACGTTCAACTTTTTCAGAAATTTGGACCTATTTTAGAAAAGCCTTTTTTAGTTTATTATTACTAATAGTAGTTGTGGGTGGAATTGTAGCAGGGATTTTTACAGCAACAGAAGCTTCTGTAATTGCTGTATTATATGCTGCAGTATTATCTTTAGTTTATGGTGATATCAAAGTAAAAGATTTTCCAAGTATATTATTGTCTAGTGGAAAAACTACTTCAGTAGTTATGTTTCTAATATGTACTTCTATGGCAATGTCTTGGTTGTTTTCTTTTGAAGGAATTCCAGAAATGATCAGTTCATTTTTATTGGATTCTTTAAACAACAAATTTGCCATCTTTTTAGCAATTAACATCATCTTATTGATTGTTGGAACCTTCATGGATATGACACCAGCAGTGTTAATATTCACACCTATATTTTTACCAGTAGTAACAACATTAGGTATGGATCCTGTTCATTTTGGGATTGTAATCGTATTAAACTTATGTATTGGTATCTGTACACCTCCTGTAGGAACTTTATTGTTTGTTGGAAGTGGTGTTGCTAATGTTTCAGTCACAAAAGTAATAAAGTCATTAGCGCCTTTTTTACTAATCATGATAGCTGTGCTAATGCTAATTAGTTTTATACCAGAAATCTCAATGTTTTTACCAAATTTATTTGAATTATAATATATAAGAAATGCAAGAATTAATAGAAAAAAAGAAAGTTTTAAATAGAGAAAATGCAAATCTAAAAGTAGTTTCTCCTATAAAAATAATTCAATTTGGTGAAGGTAATTTTTTAAGAGCCTTCATTGGTTATGCTTTCCAAGAATTAAATAAAGCAGTAAATTTTAATGCTGGTATTGCTGTAGTTCAGCCAATTGATAAAGGTTTGGTAAAAATGCTAAACGATCAAGATGGCTTGTATACCTTGTTTATGAAAGGTGTTAAAAAAGGTGAAGAAATTCAAGAAATTGAATTGATTGATAACATCGTTAAATGTGTAGATCCGTATTTAAATTTCAAAGAATATTTAAACTTAGCAAAAGAAGAATCTTTAGAATTTATAATTTCTAATACAACTGAAGCAGGTATTGCTTATGTGGCTTCAGATACATCAGAAATGCAACCACCAAGTTCATTTCCTGCAAAATTAACATTGCTTTTGCACGAACGTTTTACACATTTTAAAGGTGATAAAAGCAAAGGATTAACTATAATTCCTTGTGAGCTAATCAATCATAATTCAGAAACATTAAGAGAAATCATTTTAACATATATTTCTGATTGGAATTTAGGCGATGATTTTAAAACATGGATTTTAGAAAGCAATTCTTTTCATAGCACATTGGTAGATAGGATTGTACCTGGTTATCCAAGAGCAGAAATAGAAGAATACAATGCACAATTAGATTATAAAGATAATTTAATTGTTTCTGCAGAAGCTTTTTTACTGTGGGTTATTGAAGGTGGTGAAGAGTTAAAAGCAAAATTACCATTCGAGAAAACCAAATTAGATGTAAAAATTGTGGACGATATGCAACCCTTTAGAACAAGAAAAGTTCGTATTTTAAATGGTGCACATACTTCATTAATTGCTTTTTCTTATTTATATGGAAATAAAACTGTTAAAGAATCTGTAGATAATGAATTTACAGGAGGTTTAATCAATCAAATTATTTTTGATGAAATTATACCAACATTAGATTTTGATAAAGATCAAATTGAAGAATTTGCTCATGAAATTTTAGACCGTTTTAGAAATCCTTTTATCAAACATAACATATCAAGTTTAGCCTTAAACTGTATTTCTAAATTTAAAGTTAGAGTTTTACCTAGCATTTTAGAATACATTAAAATTTATGATAAACTACCAACAAATTTAACTTTTGCTTTTGCTGCATTAATTCGATTTTATAAAGGCACTTACAATGGAGAAAGTTTGCCTATAGATGATAATAAAGAAATAGTTGAAAATTTTGTAGAAATCTGGAAGCATAACGATTACACTACAATAACTAATGCTGTTTTAAGTAATGAAGAATATTGGGGAGAAGATTTAACTAAGGTTAAAAACCTAAGTAATGCAATTTCTTTTGCTTTAGAAGAAATAGATACAAATGGTGTTGAAAAAGGTTTTGAAAATTTCAACAAAAAATATTAAAAAATTTAGCTAATATATAACTATTAGGATGCAAAATAAAATAATAAAAGTAAACTCATCAGACAATGTAGCTGTAGCTTTGGTAAATCTAAAAGCTGGAGAAATTGTTTATTTCGAAGGAGAGAATATCACTATTTTATCAGACACAAAATCGAAACATAAAATTGCATTACAGCAATTTGATTCTGGAGATAGAATTATTATGTACAGTGTTTTAGTGGGGTCTGCAAATGGAGTTATTAAAAAAGGAGATGTTTTAACTACGGAAAACGTAAAACATCAAAGTGAAAAAGTATTTGGTAAAACAGCTTCATTTTCATGGACAGCTCCAAATGTTGATAAATGGAAAGAGAGAACTTTTATGGGCTACCATCGTGAAGATGGGCAAGTTGGTACAGAAAATGTTTGGCTATTTTTTCCCTTGGTTTTTTGTGAAAATAGAAACATAGAAACTTTAAAAGAAATCTTTGAGAAAGAACTTTTAAAACAACAACAAAGTCCACATCAAATGCTATTACGTTCTTTAGTGAATAATGGTGGATTAGATACTACAGTTGCAGAAACATCAACCAAAGTTTTTAATAATATTGATGTTAAGTTTATTACACATCCAGGAGGTTGTGGAGGTATTAGACAAGATTCTGAAAGTTTAGCAAGATTGTTAGCAGGTTATGTAAATAACCCTAATGTTGCAGGAGCAACAGTATTAAGTTTAGGTTGTCAAAATTTACAAATAAATATTTTTAAGGATGCTTTAAAAGCTATAAATCCTGATTTGAAAAAAACTGTTCTAATATTTGAGCAGCAACAAATGGGAACTGTGGACAATATGTTATCAGTTATTATAAAAGACTCGTTTGAAGCGATAAAAAAAGCAAATAATATAGAGCGTAAACCAGCTCCTTTATCAAAATTAAAAGTAGGTTTAGAATGTGGTGGTTCTGATGGTTTTTCAGGAATATCTGCAAACCCAACTTTAGGAGCAGTTTCAGATTTGTTAGTTGCATTAAAAGGTACAGCTGTTTTGGCAGAATTTCCAGAATTATGTGGTGTAGAACAAGAATTAGTAAACAGATGTGTAGATGATAAAGATGGAGAAAAATTTTTAACTTTAATGAAAGCTTATGAAAAATCTGTGATTGATGCTGGTTCTGGTTTTGACATGAATCCATCACCAGGAAATATTAAAGATGGCTTAATAACGGATGCAATGAAATCTGCAGGAGCAGCTAAAAAAGGAGGAACATCTCCAGTTGTTAGTGTTTTAGATTATGGAGAATACATTTCAGAACCAGGTTTAAACTTATTATGTACACCTGGAAATGATGTAGAAAGCACAACTGCATTAGTTGGTTCTGGTGTAAATATGGTATTATTTACAACAGGTTTGGGTACGCCAACAGGAAACCCAATTGCGCCCATTATAAAAGTTTCTTCTAATACAGAACTTGCAGAAAGAATGCCTGATATTATTGACATTGAAACAGGTGCAGTAATTCGTGGTGAAAAGTCAATTGAAGAAATGGCTGAAGAAATGTTAGAGTTTATGGTTGAAGTTGCAAGTGGAAACATACAAACCAAAGCAAAACTGTTAAATCAAAATGATTTTATTCCTTGGAAAAGAGGTGTATCACTTTAAATCAATTTGATTTCCTATTTTAAATAAACTACTATTAATCCCCTAAAAATAAAAAAAGCCTTTGAAATTTTCAAAGGCTTTTTTAATAGAATAATTTTGTCTCGTCACAATTATTTATTTTACTCTTTAATAATTATTTTATTTACAGCACTATTCTCTCCATAAAATTTGATCAAATAAGTTCCTTTTTTAAGATGAGATAAATCTATTTTCTCAGTATTTATTTCGATTGTTTTAACCACTGCACCAAGCATATTATATACTTGTATTTTACTTATTTTGTTTGGAGAAGACAGTCTTAAATAATTTTTAACGGGATTTGGATATAAAACTAACGCTGATAACCCTAACTTTTCAACATTAAGAGCAGCTGTTGATTTTACACTCATATAGTAAAGATTTGTAGTAACATCTTTAGTAAGGGTATAATTACCTGCAGGTATTATAAGATCTAACACTCCATTTACAATGTCTTTTTTCTCTCCATTTAATTTTATAGTACCATTAAAGCCATCGTTAAAAACTAAAATCATTTTACTTTCTTCAGTAGTTGCAAATGAAATACTTGTGCTAGACTCCATTTTTAAACATTGTGTTAACGTAAGATTATTATAATGGGCATCACCTTTAGAAGTTGATAAATTTCCTGCAATTGTATAAAAAGTACTTGTGGTTCCAGATGTTGTAAAGTTATGTACTTCATCTCCAGGAGTGCTTCCTGAATCTCCTCCATCATCACCATTTCCAGAACCTTCTCCATCACCTTGAACAGAAACCAAATTAGTTTTGTAATTTGTTAATAGCGCTTTCAAAGCAGAATTTACAGAGGATGATGTATCTTCAGAAGCATTGTTAAACGTAAATTTTAAGTCACCTCCCTGAATTCTTCCAGAATACTGTATCACATTATCTTTTGCATTTTCTGGTGAATCTGGTATATATGAATACATTATAGAAGCGTTTGTATCAAAGTTATTGTAAGAATTTGCTCCGAAATTAGATTTTATAGTACTCTCAATAGTTTCGTTTCTTGTTGATGCAACATAGGCATCAAAATCTTTTGTACCATCAAATGCAGCAGAGCTATCATCACCATAAGCTATAAACCTATTTGCTCCAGAAATAAAATTATTAAAAGCTTTGATGGTACCACCATCTTCTTTTGAAAAAGTTGGGTAATTATTGTAATCATTTTTTTGTGTTCCTGTATTAAAAACATCAGATCCTTGCATAGAAGTTAACATTGGGAATTTACAGTTTCTAAAATAATTTGCTTCTACAAATACAGAGGAACCTTCTGTTGAGCCAACACCATATTTAGAGTTTCCATCATAATAATTGTTGTAAACATGTGCAGAATAAAAACGCACTCTTGGATGACGTGAATCTGAATGATCAAACCAATTATGATGATATGTTATGAATAAACCTTCTGTTGTTCCTTCACTCAAACCCAATAAATTTGCTTTTCCAGAATCCCAAAAATGGTTATAAGAAAAAGTAACATAGGTTGATTTTTTACAATCTAAAGCACCATCACCTTTTGCTTGATCAGCATCTCCTCCTGCATCTCCATAAAAGAAATCGTTGTTATGAATCCAGATATAATCATTTCCTTGTTGCAGGCCAATATTGTCTCCTTCATCACTATTGCAATTCATAGTTGCAATGTTTCTAACTTCTACATTAGACGCATTTTTAATACGAATTCCCCAACCATCAGCAACAGCATCATCACCAACACCTTCTAAAGTAATATAACTAGCAATATTATTGTTGTTTTCTATAACAATATCACCTTTATCCATATAAGCTAAGTCAGTTATTTGGCCTATTAACCTTATAATTAAAGGTCTATTGTCTGAGCCTTTTTTATACCCTTCTAAGATTGTTTCTAAACCTATACAAGGATTTGCATTCGCTCCATTTACATCTAAAGAAATTGTATTTTTCGTGTTTTGTGTAATATATAAAACAACAGCGTTATCTTTTGGAGTACCATCTATTTTATACGCACCAGGAACTCTACTATTAGAAAAAGCAAAACCTGTTCTATCATAAGCTTGTACGTTAATTACACTTGAAATTGTAGCGGTTTGTTCAGTTCCAGCAATAACGGGTGCTACTTTTAAGGTATAAGTCCCAGCTTTTAATCCTAAGGCGTCTGCTCTATAGTAGGTTCCATAATTACGAATAAGTTGTGTATCTATTTTAACATCGGTTTTTCCTTCACCAGTAAAATACACATTATAACTTTCTGCGTTGGCAACAGGTTCCCATTTTATAAATCCAGATTCTAACCAACCTTCAGCTTCTGTAATATTCACAGATTGTGAAAATATTGAAGCAGTTGTTCCTATAAACAACAATAAAGTAAGTATATTTTTTTTCATGTTATTTTATTTTTTTGATTAATGTAATCGATTACGCAATATTAATCATTTTTTTAGTTCTAAAATTATTGTTTTTTTAAATTTATCTGAAAATGAATTAATTAACTTTTTTATTTAGCTTTTTTTAATGAAAACATCTATTCTATAATAATTTTTTAAAAATTTAACACCAAAACGACCTAATAATAGGAATAATATTTTTTGGTACTAATAATTAGTAATATCTCATTAAAGCTATTAAAAATTTAACAAATAATATTTTATTCTAAAAAAAGTTGCGAATTTCTTTTTTTAGAATATATTTGTGTAATCGATTACATTTTAAATACTTTATTATGAAAAAAAATTACACAATTTTTATTTTTTGCTTACTATTTATTTCCTTTTTTACAAAAGGACAGATTGTAGGTGCAATTAGCTATGATTTTACAGATGGATCAATTATTTCAGCTAATGAAAGTACAGATGGCAAGCTTACATTAGCTGGTGATTATACTTATCATGGATCAAGTTATGGCCTTCAGCTGAAAGTTGATCAAGAGATCAATATTACTGTAGATGGAAGTTGTACAATTAGATTTCTAGGATCCAAACATTCTGGATTAAATATGATAGGTACTGCAAATACTGAGGGAGATTTAGGCACAATAATAACTAAAGTGGCTGTCGACAAAGTAGATACTTTTGATTTTGTATATTCAGGAACAGCAACCACACTTAACTTTAAAACAGTTGCAGGTACTGGAAATGATGTTTATTTACCATTAATTACTGTAATTCCTGTTCAATTAGGGAAAGACTTTACAACAGCAGAAAAGAATATTTCCTACTCTTTTGATTTACGAGATGAAAGTATTATTTCTAGCACATATCCTGGAAACGTTTATGAACAAGGATTGTTTAAAATAGATGCAGGTTGTTGCAATGCTTACTCTTATCATGGAACGCAACATGGAATTAATTATAAAACAGGAAATAAAATAACGTTGCAAGTTGCTGGTAACAGTAAAATTCGTTTAGGTGGCGATCAATATTCTGGAGGAACAATTATAGCTTCTAGTGAAACTGGTGCTTTTGATATTACTTCACAAAATCATCAAACAGGGGCAACATATAGTGATGGAACTCCAGTTTGGGTAGATTTTACATATGTTGGTTCTGCAGGAACAGTAACTTTTGAAGCTGCTGGCTCAAGTCAAAATTATTTGCCTTTTATAGAAGTTTCTCCTATTCCTTATGATATAAATTTAACTCCCTGGGTTCAAAAATCTGGAACAGTAACAGTAAATGGTACTCAAATAGATTTCATTTCTGGTGTAGATGCAACAAGTAATGCAACTGTTTCTGTGAGTGCAGGCACTGTTTTTAGTGCAACAAATGAGCTGGCAACTTTAGAAATTGATTTGGGAGGAAATTCCTTATCTTCATATATACCAACAGTTACAGGAGATATTGCTTCTGCAATTATTAATAATGATGAAATAATACTTGCATTTACTGATATCAATACAGATCCAGTTTCTTACAAATTTAAAATTACAGATAACAGTGTAATAGTTACAGCAGAAGCTGGAAAAACATATACTTATAATTTTTATGATGGTTCAGCATTGCCACAAACAAGTTATTCAACTTTAAGATATTCATCATTTGTAACTAGTGATGGTATTTTAAAAATAAACAGTAATACAACAGATGAAGAATTACAATTTGGATATCATGATGCAACTCATGGAGGTGTGTTTTACTCAGGAAACTCATTCGATGTTATTGTTGCAGGTGATGCAATTATTACTTTTATTGTTGATCAATATGGAAGTGCAGAAGATGCTATTTTAGAATTTACAGATTCAAATGAGAATGTATTAGGTTCTATAGCAGCACAAAATATTGCTGCTGGTGTAGATGCTTTTGCTAGTAGTTTTTCTTATACAGGTAATGCTGGAGTAATTACTGCAACTTTAAAAAGTACTAATTACTCAACATCAGAAATTTATTTACATGGTTTAACCATAGAAAATGCTGCAGCTGTAGATCCTTCTAATGGTAAAATTGATGTTTGGGATTTTGGAGCAGAACAATTAGATGAAGCTATTTACAATAATAATTTAGATGAAACTGCTATAAATGCTTGGTATGATTCAGGTATAACAGCAGGATCTTCTGGAAATGTATTACCTTCTTTTACGTCTGGTGTTTTAAGTTGGATTGGTGGTGGAAATGATAGATTAAGAACATCAAATACAAACCTAACAAGATATGATGAAAACATAGGATCAACAGGATATTCAGGTAGAGTTTATGTAAATGGAGGTGGAGCAACTGGCAGATATATGAGCTTAACATTAAGTGAAAATGATGAAGTTTCTCTTTGGATGCTAACACAATCTGGAACTGGAAACATACATTTTGAATATGTTGCAGATCCAACAGCGCAAGATGATCAAGTTGCAGTAGGTTCTGATATTCAGGAAGTTAAATTTGTAGCAAAATCTGCAGGAACGTATCATATTTATGATGATAGCGATAAACCAAGTTATTATAGAATTTACAGAAAAGACGCAACTTACAAAACTTTAACGGGTACTGTAGATGTTTCTGCAGCAACAGGTTTAGCAAGTAATTATTCAATTGTTTTTACAAATGAAGCTGGTAAATCTTGGTCTACTCAAGTTTCTGGAGGAAGTTATAGTATCGATTTACCAGAAGGATATACGTATAATTTAAGTTTAACAGATGCTAATGGTTATGTAATTAGTAGTAATACTTCTATCGAAATAATTTCATCAACAACAACTTTTGATATTACAATTATTCAAGTAGAATTATATACTGTTACTGGTAATATTACAGGATTAGGGTCTGAAATTTCTAACTTAACATTAAAATATACGCCAGATCCTTCTGCAAATAAAGTTTTTATTCCTTCACCAATAATAAATGTAGATGCAAACACGTATGCTGTTATATTAGAACCAAATGTAACATATACAATTACTGCAGAAGGTGTAAACGATTTTTCTATACCCGCAAATACAATTACTTTAGGTAACTCTGATACTACTTCAGATATTATATTTCAAGAAAAAACAAAATACGATATAACAATTAATGCTCCTGTTTTAGATGCTACTCAACTAGCGAAACTTACTTTAACATTTACCAATTTAAATGAAACAGGATACAGCTATTCTTTTTCTGATGTTACTGCAATTCGTTTACGAGATGGAGTTTATAGTATTAATTATGATGGCTTAGATGAATATGCTTTAGAACTGGCTTTAACTTCAAACTTAAATGTTTCTGGAGCTAATGAGTCTAAAACGTTATCATTTAATCCTGTAAAAAATTGGACTTTCGATGATAAAGTAATTACAAACGCAACACCTTATTATAAAGGTTTAGCATTTACAGGCTCAATATCAAATGAAATTGCAAAAGGACATTTGGTTGGAGGAACTGATGCAACAGTTTCTGTTCCTTTAAAACCTGAAGAAAAAATGATAATAACGTATTATTATGAGGCAGATTTTTCTATTGATGGAGGAGCAGCAATTACCACATCTAGTGGAAGTACATCAACTTTAGAAACTACAGAATTTATATACGAAGGAAACTCTGCAGGAATTGCAACCATCACTTTTAATGCAAGTTCATATGTTACGAACATTGCTGTGAAAACAATTGTAGCGTATGCGCCAATAATTACAGTAGGTACAGACAAAGATTACCAAACAATAAATGCTGCTTTAAATGCAATTGCAGAAATGGATAGGCCAAATAGTGAGAGAGTTACTGTAATGATTGATCCAGGAAATTACGAAGAAATGATTGTTATCAATAGTGAAAACGTAACTTTAAAAAACGCTTCTTCAAATCCAAGTATTGCACTAGCAAATAAAGGTGTAGATATAGATGCAAATGCAGTAAGAATAACATCTTATTATGGTTATGGATATCATTATTACAGCCAAGGAAATGATAATAAATGGAATGCAGAAGTCTTAGCGATAAATAAAGCAAATGGTTCTCAGCCTTATGACAATGTTTCTGGTTCTACAAATGGTTCTTATTGGAATGCTACAGCTGTAATTTATGCAAATGGTTTTGTTGCAGATAATATTATACTAGAAAACTCATTCAATCAATACATTTCTAAAAAAGAATCAGAAGATGTTGTTGTTTTAGGAAGTGGTAATAAAGGCACAAGACCAACTACAATAGGTAGTACAGCTGTTCAAGATAGAAGTTTTGTAGAAAGAGCTGCTGCAATTGGTATTGCAAATAATACAGACAAAGTAATTTTAAATAACTGTAGAGTTGTGGGTAGACAAGATACATTTTATGGAGGTTCAGGTTCTAGAGTTGTTGTTTACAAAGGTGCAATGATGGGTGCAGTCGATTACATTTTTGGAGGTATGACAGCTGTATTTTATAAAACTGATTTTGTTTTAAATACAAGTGATGTTTCTAGTGATGCTGCATATATTACTGCAGCACAACAAGCTAGTGGTAGAGGATTTTTAATGTATGAATGTACAGTAAAGTCAGCAATTCCTAGTGTAGAAACAGCTTCTACAAACAGCTCAAAACCTGGATATTTTGGTCGTCCTTGGTTAGCAACAACGAGTGAGGTTGTTTTTTACAACACAACGATTGATGAATCTTCTTTTCCTGGTTATGAGGGAGAATCTTTAATATCTCCAGTTGGTTGGACTAGTACTTTAGGAGGAGAATCTGCATTTATGTATGAGTATGGAACCACAGAAAACGCAACAGGAGTTGATAATTCTGGTAATAGAGCTTCTTGGTCTACTGTTTTATCAGCAGCAACTTTAACAGACGGAACAGCTATTACAACGTTCAATTTTACGAAAGGAAATGATGATTGGGATCCTATTAATGAGCTGAACACATTAAGTTCAAATTCTTTAAATTTAATTGAAAACAAAATTAAAGTAAGAGCATTTAAGAATAAGGTTTATATATCAAATATAAATTCTGACTCAAAAGTTAGAGTTTATAGTATAACAGGAGCTTTAATAAAATCTTTAGATACTAAAAAGGATGTAAATTTTACAATTAAAAATGGTCTTTGGATTATTGCTGTAGAGAACATTGATGGAAAAAAAATAACGAAAATTTTATCACACTAAAAAAATAACTTATTAATTAAGAGTGAGTTTTTTAAAATACTCACTCTTAATTATATTCATAGAAAAAATGTTAAAAAAACAATAGATTAAGTTTTTTTTCATAAATTAGGCAATCGATTACATTAATTAAATATTAACTAAAAACTCAGTACAAATGAAACAAAAATTACTTTTTTTAACTTTATTATTAGTAGCTAGTGTTGCTACAACCAATGCTCAAACTAAAGTTTGGGATTTTGGAGGAGATCCAAATTATACAAGCGCAGCTCAAATTGCAATGTGGCCAATAGTTGCTTATAATGCAGCTGAAGGTGAAACCGTTAAAAAGGATAACTTATTTTTAGTAGGTGACAGTGAGGGTAACAAATTTGGTAAAATTGAAAATTCTGGAGGTAAAACTTGGGATGCAGGAACCGCAGATGAATATACAGCAGTTAACCGTTTTAAATTTGATGGAGGATCAAACCCTGATGAAAATAATCTTAATCCTACTCATAGTCACCTTTACTTTAACGTTTCTGGACCTGTTACTATAAAGATTTGGTACAGATCAGGAGGTAGTGATAAGCGTGAGTTATACGTATCTGATGAAACTAATGTAATAGCCTCAGTTTCAAAAGAAAGTGATGACGCACCTTATATTCTTACTGCAGAATATACTGGCTCAGGTGAAAAAATTAGTATTTATGACTCCAATTCTTTTAACTTATATAAAATAGAAGTAACTGGTGCAGGTGCAGATGTTCTTGCTGTTGATAAAGCTTCATTAGTTACCACTAATATAAATGCTAATGGGCAAAGAATTTTTGTTACCAATGTAGATGCTGAAACAGAGATTAATATTTTTAGTATTACTGGAGCTTTAGTAAAGCAAATAAAAACGAATAGCAATACAGATTTTACCATGAAACCTGGATTGTGGATCGCCCGAATTAAAACAAGTAAAGGAGAGAAATCTATAAAACTAGTAACCTATTAGACAAAAATTTAAAAAAAGGGATATGTTCTAAACATATCCCTTTTTTATTGAACTTAGTAAAAACAAAAAATATCTCATTGATAATGATCAAATTAAACAAAAAAAATAATTTTATTTTAATCTTATTTTTATCAGCTATTATAGCTTGTGGAACAGATGCTGACCAAGAAATAGACAGTTCTCTGGTTACTTCAATAACCATTGAAGGGAATACAATTACAGATGGTGGAACATCTCAATTAACTGCAAGTGTTTCACCAGCAAACGCCCTAAATCAAGAAGTTATTTGGAGTGTTACTAAGCCCTCAGTTGCTTCAGTTTCACAAACTGGTCTTCTAACAGCAGTTTCGAATGGGGAAGTAACTGTAGTTGCAAAAGCTGCAGATAATTCTGGTGTAAAAGCCGAAAAAAGCTTTGTTATTTCTGGAGTTACAGTGGCAGCTATTCCTGTTGAAACTATTACTATTATTGCTGTAGATATTACTAATGGAGCTTCACAACAATTAGCTGTTAATATTTTACCATTTAATGCAACAGATAAAACTGTAACATGGTCTATTTCTGATACTGCTATCGCTGAAATTTCAAGTGATGGTTTATTAAGTCCAAAAACAAACGGTACAGTTACAGTAACTGCTGTAGCTACTGATGGAAGTGGAGTTTCTAGTGATGCTCAAATAAATATTTCTGGAATTAATGCAAATCTTCAGGGAGCAGTTGTTAGTACTCCAGAAGAACTTTTAGCTGCAATTGCAACTGTAGTTGCAGGCGACAATATATATGTTATAGATGGTAATTATACGTTTAATTCTACAATAAATTTATCTCAAAATGGAAGTGCTTCAAATCTAATATCATTATTGGCACATCCAGATAATGCTGGAAGACCAAGTTTTAATTTTTCTTCAATGTCAGAAAATTCATCCAATAGAGGTATCTCTTTAGCTGGTGATTACTGGTATGTAAAAGGTATAGATGTAGTTGGTGCTGGAGATAATGGTATGTTTGTTCGAGGAGATAACAATCTTATAGAATTTTGTTCTTTCAGCGAAAATAAAGATACAGGTTTACAAATTGGTAATGGTGGTAGCAACAATACTATTTTAAACTGCGATTCCTTTTTTAATGCAGATTCTTCTTTAGAAAATGCTGATGGTTTTGCATGTAAATTAGATGCAGGTTCTGGCAATAAATTTATAGGCTGTAGAGCTTGGCAAAATTTAGATGATGGTTGGGATGGTTATTTAAGAGGTAATGATAATATTACTACAACTTACGAAAGCTGTTGGGCTTTTAACAATGGTTATTTACAAGATGGTTCTAAAGGGAAAGGTGATGGAAATGGATTTAAATCGGGTGGAAGTGATGATAAATTATTGAAACACAATGCCATTTATACAAGCTGCATCGCTGCTGGAAATATTTATGATGGTTTTGATCATAATAGTAATAGAGGAGATATAGAGATATACAATTCTGTAGCTTATAAAAATGGTAGAAACATCAACTTTAGTGGATCTAACATTGCTAATTCTTTAACAATTAAAAATACAGCAAGTTTTGCTGGTGAAAGTGATGATAGTTATAGAGCTACAACTCTAGATATTACCAACAATGGTTGGCAAGATGGTATTACAACAAATGCTAGCGATTTTGTAAGTATAGATTTAACGTTGTTAAGCAGTCAAAGAAATGCTGATGGTAGTTTACCTAATATCAATTTCTTAAAATTGGTTTCTGGGAGTGATTTAATTGATGCTGGAGTCGATATTGGACTTTCCTTTAATGGCTCTGCACCAGATATTGGAGCTTTCGAAAAAGAATAAAAAATAAATAAAAATCACTAAAAAGGATTATTCCTTTTTAGTGATTTTAAAATATTCAATATCAGCATAACCTCCACGATTTGCTTTTTGAGTACTTACCGAAAACAAACCAACTTTTGCTCCTATCCATTTCCCTTCTTTTGCTTTAAATGGCTCCCCAATTTCTTTAAAATCTATTCCATTTTCTGAATATAAAAATTGACACATGGCATTGGGTGATGAAACGATTACTTTAAAATAAGCTGCATTTGTTTTTAATCTAACAATTTCATTGGTTTTTTCTTTTCCATTTTTTATGGCTTCCAAAGCTTGTGTTTGCTTTAAAATATACCCTTTTTCATCATGAGAAATACTTAAGGTACCATAATCCATTCCCATAATAATTAAACCCGCAGTTTTACCGGTTTTGGCTTCTTCTGGAAATAATGATATTTTTGTTGATGCTGTAAAATTTGGTGCTGGAAATTTTTGCAACAATAAATTAGGGACCATCCAAAGATTAGAAGAATCATCTACAGATTTTATAGAAAATAATCTTAAAAAATTATTTCCAGGTAATTTTGCATGCCAAACAACATCAGAATTTGCTTGCCATTGCCATTGTAAGCCAATATTAAAATTATCAAAATTATCTGTTTCAGCAGGAGTTTCTATAGAATAAGTTTTGCTGATAGTTGGCTTTTTCGATGTTGAAACAGGTTCACCAATTCCATTTCCATCAAAATCAGTTCCCATAATTGGCCAATCATTTTTCCATGACATAGGTTGCAAATGAACAATTCTTCCATAAGCATTTAAATCTTGAAAGTGATAAAACCAAGACTCTCCATTTGGTGTATCTACCCAAGCTCCTTGATGTGGCCCATTTATATTGGTTTTGCCTTGTTCTAAAACTATTTTTTCTTCATAAGGCCCATAAATATCTTTAGAACGTAAAACCAATTGCCAGCCTGTAGCTACACCTCCAGCAGGAGCAAAAATATAATAGTAGCCATTTCTTTTGTAAAACTTTGGACCTTCTATGGTGGATTGATTTTTATGTCCATCAAAAACATGAATTCCTTGATCTATAACTTTAGTGCCCTCAGGATTCATTTTGTTAATTGTAAGTAAACTTTTTACACCTCTTCTGCTTCCAGCATAAGCATGTACTAAATAAACATCTCCATTATCATCCCAAAGTGGAGAAGGATCTATGAGTCCTTTTCCTTCCATTACTAAAATAGGTTTATCCCAAACACTCCAAGGATTTTTTGTTTTAACCATATAAATACCAAAATCTGGATCTCCCCAATAAATATAGAATTCATTTTTATGATACCTGATACTTGGTGCCCAAACACCATTTCCATGTTGTGGTATATTAAAAATTGTTGCTGGTAATTGTTGCTGAATTGCGTAATTGACTAACTTCCAATTTACCATATCTTTAGAATGTAAAATAGGTAAACCTGGAGAAGCATTAAAGCTTGAAGCAGTCATGTAATAATCTGTTCCAACTCGAATTACATCTGGATCTGAATAATCCGCATGTAAAATAGGATTTTTATAGCTTCCATTACCTAAGTCTGCCACCCAAACTTCTGATACATAATTTTCAGGAAGAGTTATATTTTTAGCTACGCTTTTTTTTTTAACTAAAGAATTGGTATAAACTTCAATATTGGTATAATTTTTATCTAAAGTATTTAAATTAGCATCTACTTTTTCAGGATTTAGTTTATTTTTAATTTCCCATTCATCAGGCATTCCATCTTCATCAGAATCCTTTTTATTTTTTTCTGATGTTAAAATTGGCCAACCACCAACTTCTTTTTGGGAGTCTATAATTCCGTTTTTATAAGAAGTTTTCCCTTCTTTTGTATCTTTAACAATTCTTAAATCTGCACGATCTCTAAAAATATTTGCACCTGCATTTTCAAGAACTTTAGTATAAGCTTCTACTGCTAAAGAAGTTTTAATATTGTTAGCTATTGAAATTTCTTTTTCTAATTTTGTTGCTTCTAGATCATCACATTGTACACCACCATTCCAATTATTTTTGGTAATATTTTCATAACCAACCACGAAATTCCCATCCACATAAAATTTACCATATGGTTTTGATGGACTTACAATTCTATCTAATTTGGAAGAGGTTGTAGCAGGTCCTGATTTAAAGTAATTATTTATCATATTGTAAGTTCCGTTTTCACCTCCATAAATACTGTTATCTCCCCAATTATAAATTACGTTATTTCTGAAATCTACAAATTCATTTTCTGAATTTGCTGTAGTTTTTGAACCGCTAAATCTAGGATTTCTACTATTATTACTTACAATTAAATTATGATGAAAAGAGGCATTTACACCTCCCCAAATACCTCCATAACCATGAGCACCTTTGTTATGAACTGAATTATTTAATGCTTCAGAAATAATACACCATTGAAGGGTAAAGTTTTTATTGTTATAAAAAGAGGCATTTTCATCTGTTCCCCAACTTATAGAACAATGATCTATAATTACATTCTTTGAGTTTCCACAACCTAAAGCATCTCCCTGAATCTTATTTACATCTCCCATTCTAAATCTTAGGTAACGAATAATTACGTTATCTCCTTTAATTGTAAAAGGGTATCCTTTAATGGTAATTCCTTCACCAGGAGCAGTCTGCCCTAAAATACTTACATCTCCTTTTCCTTTATTAATATCTAATTTTGATTTTAATTCGATAGTTCCAGAAACATCAAAAACAATGATTCTAGCTCCTTTCTTTACGATTCCTTTTCTTAGGCTTCCTTCACCATCATCATTTAGGTTGGTTACTTTATAAATGAAGCCACCTTTACCTCCTGTTGTATATTTGCCAAAGCCTTCTGCTTCAGGAAAAGCTAAATTTTGAGCATTATTAACATTGCTAAAAAGTAAAAGGATTGTTGCTGTAAAGAAAATATTTTTTATCATGTTAAGCCTAATTAAAAGAGGTATGCATTTTTATTTTGCATACCTCTAATTTATAAATTAATTCACTAATTTTAGTTTATTGTCTCCATCTTGGATCTCCAACTTGGTTATCTATTAATGTTTGATTTGTTATTGTAAAATCACCATTTGCTGCATCTACATAACCAGGATCAAAAGTTGAAGCAGTTGGGTCATATCTTTTCTCTTTTGGATCTGTTAATGCTGGTGCATTAAAGTAATTATTATTTACAAATATAATGTCTTCATCTGTATCGTCACGATCTGAGATAGCATCCACATCAGGAGAATCAGTAATTAAAGTATTTCTAATCTCAATTTCATTTTTATCGAACCTTACATAAACAATTCTTTTACTGGATGAGTTTGAAACCTTATACAGAGTACAGCTTTCAATTAAAACATTACAGGTTAATCCAGTTCCATTAGAGGTTCCTGAATTATCAATTCTAATAAAGTCCCTACTTGGAGCACAATTGTTAAATGTACTTGTAGTTACATTAACGTTTAACACATTAGAATCTCTAAAGTCAATAAAATCAGAACTATTAGTAAGTATGTTGGTTAATACACTATTTTCAACAGTTAATGTTTGTAGAATTACATCAGTAGTTTGACCTTTTATAAGAGATTTATCATAATCATGAATATTACAGCCACTTATCAATAACGAGTTATAGTTTCCTGCACTAGCAAACTCTACGACATCTGTTAGTTGTTCAGTTACATCACCTGTTAGATCCAAATCAATTAAACTTAAATTTGTAGTTCCAGGAGCAATAGAAAAACTAATTTTTAATAAAGGTTTGTCAAAACTTCTTAACCCTCTAATTGTTATAGATTTATCTATAGTTGCTGTACCTATTTGTGCTGTGTAATCTCCAGGTTCTAAAACTAAAATAGCATCTGGAGCAGCATCTGCAATCATTTGAAATAAATCATCAGTAGGTGTTACTAAAATACCAGTTCCAATATCTATACCTGTAGTAAATGTTAAAACACCTCTAGTTTTTGCATTATTTAAAAGCAAGGCAGTATAATCGGTTTCTGCACTTAAACCAGTTACAACAGCTATACCATCTATTTTTTCTTGATCAGTAATGTTATAAACTATATTTCCAGGTGTTAAAGATATTTGAGTAACATTACTATTTGGGGTCCATCTAAAAGTTGCCTCTTTTGCTAAAACATCACCAGGTTGAATTGGTAGAAAAATTTGTTCTGTTAAAGTTGTTGCTGTTACTAAAGCATAAGTAGAATCGTCTAAACCTCTAGAACTTATAGCCTTTACTCTAATAGAATAAACAGTTTCACCTTCTAGTGCAATTTGATAAGGTAATTGATCCGCAGTAATTTCTGCTGTTTTAAAAATAGTACCAAAAGAAGGATCATCTGCGCTAACCTCAATTAAAAAGTTATTTACATTTTCACGAACAGTCCAATTTAACTCAACAGTAGTTTGATTTCTAACTCTAGCAGTTAATGCTACAGGAGCAAATTCTCTATCTATTTTTAATTCTTCTAATACATCTACATCATAACTTCCAGTACAATTACCAAAAGTCAAGGTTAATAAAATAACGGTTAGCCCTTTTAAAATATTTTTTGTTTTCATAATTGATTATTTTTTATATTATTTTTAGTAACCATAATCGTTTTGTAATTTACCATTACTTCCATCAATAAAAGTTTGCCAAATAGGCCAAAATTGTCTATCATCTGGGTTAACACCTACTTTAAAAAGAGAGTTTACTTTCTCATCTTCTAAAGTGTTCCAATTAACTTGAGAATAATCAGCTCCTGGATCATTATTTTCTCCTCTATTTAAACCATAGATATCTAATGTTTCATTATCTGCTTCATATTTGTAATATAAAACAGTAGGAACGTTTGCATACTCTCCAGTACGATTTTTTAAGTTAAACATTTTCTGTTTCCCTTCTTCTAAATTTTTGCCTAATAAATTCCAACGAATTAATGCTTGTTTACGCTCCATTTCTCCAGTAAACTCATATTTATGCTCTTTAACAATGGCATTAAACATTTGGTCTTTGCTTCCTAGAGCATTTACATAAGCATTTACTTTTTGTGCTTGATCTGCTGATGAAAAAGCTCTACTTCTAAGTTGTTTTAAATATGTGGCAGCAGAACCAGGACCTTCTAATTCGTTTGCAGCTTCTGCTGCTATTAAAAGAACTTCTGCATAACGCATATAAATTTTATTAAGGCCATCATCATTTGTAGAAGTTACACGTCTTGTCATCCATTCGTATCTATATTTACCAAAATACCAAGTTTCCATATTATCCAATTCTTGTTGAGCAATACCATCTACAGGAACTCCCCATCTATAAGGAACACATGTAATGTCTCTTCGTAAATCTGATTCATCATAATCATAAAAAGTTGTAGGAAGTGGACCTGCTGTTCCTCCTCTTGGTTGAGCTGTGTATTGATCTGCACCTGCATGTCTTACAGCGAAAGAAAAAGCAACACGTCCTCTACCAGCTGCAAAAGGTATTTCCCAAAGAGATTCTCCTCCAGCATTTATATTTTCTTCGTTGTATTTTCTCCAAAAGCCTTCAAAAGATGGCTCCAAAGATGCTCTTCCACTAGAAATTACTGCTTTAGTTTCATCTAGTGCTAATTTGTACATTTTATCAACAGATAAATCAGGATCATTACTTCTTCTTATTCCATCAGGATATTGTTGAAAACCACTAGCTACCATTGCTATTTTAGCTCTAAAACTTTTTACAAAAGCTTTGTTAATTCTTTCAACAGTTGTTGTAGCTGCAGTTTCATTTGGCCACGCAACTAAAGTTGCTGCTTCTCCTAAATCTGCTATTAACCTTTTATAAATAGTATCTCTACTAGATTTTTCTATATATAAAGTTTCAGATGTAATTGGTTCAAAACGAGCTGGTACATCTCCCCAAGCTTTTGTTAAATCTGCATAATAGACTGCTCTTAAAGTTAAGGCTTCTCCTAATAACTGACCTAATTCATTTCCAGGTTCTGGGTTTCCATATGTTCTTATTCCTCTAATACAAATATTTGCACGTTCTATACCATTATATATTTGAGCCCAGGCATTGTTGCTCGTGTTCATTTGTGTATTTGTAGGAGTAGCATCATATATACATAAATCTGCTGCTGCATCGTTTTCTTTATCAGAGTTATTATTCCATTCACTATCAGTATTAAAACCATAGTATGGAATAAAACGACCTCTATAAGAATTTGTTTGTCCAAAGGGTTCTTTAATACCATCTACAGCTCCTTCAGCTAAACCTGCATTAGAGAAAATTATAGATTCGTCTAGCGTTGATTGTGCTGGAGCGTCAAAAAAATCACCATCTTCACAAGAAACAAAAAGTAAGGCGATAAATATTCCAGAAATTATTAATATTTTTTTCATCTTTTATTAAATATTTTTTAATTAAAAATTAAGATTAACACCAAAAACTATTGATCTACTTCTTGGAAATGCTGAATAATCAACACCAGGTGTTAGTGGAGTTTTTCTTCTTGTTGATACTTCTGGATCTGGTCCAGAATAATTTGTAAGAATAAAAACGTTATTAGCAGTTGCATAGAATCTTAAATTTGAAGCTCCAATTTTTGAAGCTACTGTTGGTTTAAGAGTATATCCTAATGTAAGTGTATTTAATCTTAAGAAAGAACCATCTTCTACAGCCCAATCACTAAAAACGTAATTTTGTGAATATGGAGACCATAAAGTTGTGTTTTGATTTAAAGCTGCTAAGTCTGCAGGCTCTGTAACTAATTCACCAGTTGTTGGATTTAAATTTGTCCATCTAATACCATCAGACATTTCTGTACTTAAGTTTCTATATTGTCCATTTTGATTAGAGGTAGTAAACTCTACCTTATTTGCATTGTAAATGTCGTTACCAACAGTATAGTTAAAAGCAGCTGAAAGATCAAAACCATGTGCATTTGCATTGATTACAAAACCTCCTGTAACCCCTGGATTTGCATTACCTATTAAAGTAATATCATTTTCATCTACAATTCCATCTGGAGTTCCATCTGGACCGCTAATATCTTTTAGCTTCATATTACCTGGCATTGGATCTCCAACAATTCCACTGTTGTTAGCAACTCCAGAATTTAATGTATAATCTTGTGTTAATGGATCATATGTAAAGTCTGATATTTCATAACGACCATCACTCATATATCCATACATTTCTCCAATTTCTCCACCCTTTCTAATTTTGAAATCAAAAGGAATTTGAGATGATGCCCACCCAGAAGCGAAATTAAAATCCTCTAAAGAACCTAAAGAGTTAATACGGTTTTTGTTAACACTTGCATTTAAGTTAAAACTTAACCCATAATTTTCTTTTTCTATAGCTGTAATATTAAGTGATGCCTCAAAACCGGTATTTTGCACTTCTCCAATATTTTGAAACTGAGTACTATAACCTGTTCCTGGTACTGGAAATTCAAATAATAAATCTGTAGTTAAGTTTTTGTACGCTTCTATAGAACCACTAACTCTATTATTTAAAAAGGCGAAATCTAAACCAATATTTTGTGTAACTGTAGTTTCCCATTTTAAATCTGGGTTTGCTAATCTATTTGAAGCTGCCCAATAATTATTAACATTATTTATATAAGTAGTTGATGATGATTGAAAATTCTGTACAGTTTGTCCTGTTGGAATGTTATTGTTTCCAGCTTCACCATAACTTAATCTTAATTTAAGTGCGTTAATCCAAGTTACATCTTTTATAAAGCTTTCTTCGTTTATTTTCCAAGCTACAGCAGCTGATGGAAAGTAACCCCAAATATTGTCTCCTATAAATTTGCTAGATCCATCTGCACGAAAAGTAGCTGTTAAAAGATATTTATCTAAAAAACTATAGTTTGCACGACCAAAGTAAGAAAGTAATTTATCATCTGGACTGTAATAATTATCTACAGATGCCACTCTGTTTCCTTGTGATGTTAGTTTTAAAGCAGTTTCAAAATCAAAAAACTTTGGAAAACCTTGTATTTCTGATGTTACTTCGTTATTATTTGTAACAATTAATTCTTGACCTACTAATAATTTTAAGCTGTGATCTTGACCTATAATGTTTTTAAAATCATAATTGATTGTATTTGCATTTCTAAATCTTACTCTTTTTTGATCACTTAGAATAATAGAAGGCAACCCTTGATCGTCTACTGAAGGTCTATTTCTTGCGTAATATGTAGATCTTCCGTAAAAACGATAATCAGTTGTATTAAAATTATCTAAACCAAAATCTGATTTGAGTTTTAAGTTTTCAATTATTTCCCAAGAAACACTTCCAAGTAAATTAAAATTCTTTCTTAGTTTTCTTCTTTGATTATCTGCTACAGAGATAAATGGATTTGTTAAATAGTTAGCCAAAGCTTCATCTGTATCTACTGTTGTAACTCCAGGAATTGGAATTGGTGAGTACCCAACAGCATCTTTTAATCGAGAATCTTGTGAAGAAACCTCATTTTGTTCGTTTGCCCCACCTCCATTTACCTCTGTATCTGAATAACGAATTGTAAATGCTAAATCTACTTTATCACTTGCTTTACTTTTTAAAGATAAAGACAAATTGTTTCTTTTAAAATCTGAGCCTAACATGATTGTTTTTTCATCATATACAGCGTAATTAAAATTAAAGTTTACTTTTTCGGATCCGCCTCTAATAGATAAATCTCTACTTTGAACCTCTCCTAAACCACCATAAATTTGTTGCTGCCAATTGTTTCCTTGCAAACCATTATATTGATCTCTATCTTGATAAAGACCAAAAACACTTTCGTAAGAATCTAAACGATCTCTAAGAAGAGAGTATTCATATTGCCACTTTACGAAATCTTCTGCATCTTGAACGTCTATAACTTTTGAGATTTTCTTAAAGCCGTGAAACATGTTAAAATTAACACTTACCTTCCCTAATTTACCACTTTTTGTGGTTACAATAATAACTCCATTTGCTCCTCTAGAACCATAAATTGCAGTTGAAGAAGCATCTTTTAAAACAGTCATGTTTTCAATATCAGAAGAACTAATATCGCTTAGACTATTAACAGGAAATCCATCAACAATAATTAATGGAGAGCTGTCTTGTGTTAAAGAACCACCACCTCTAACTCTAATGTTAATTTCAGCATCAGGTGAACCTTCTGTAGAGCTAACTTGAACTCCAGGTAAACGACCTGTTAATGCTTCAGCCACATTAGAAATTGGTTGTTTTTTAATATCATCACCTCCAATAGTAACCACAGATCCTGTTAAATCTGATTTTTTTGAAGAACCATAACCAATAATTACAATTTCATCTAATGATTGTAAATCTGTTGCTAAACCAACATTTATAGTACTTCTTCCATTAATACTTACTTCTTTGGTTTTATAACCTAGGTAAGAAAATATTAATATATCTGTTGATTTATTTACTATAATTTCAAAATTACCATCGAAATCTGTTTCAGTTCCCTTTGTTGTACCTTTAATGATAATAGAAACTCCAGGAAGTGTTTCTCCTAACTCACTATCTGTTACGTTACCAGTAACTTTAAAGTCTTGAGAATATACATTTGTTCCTAATAATGCTATAAAAATAAAAATACAGACTTTAGTAAATTTGCTTAAGAAATAAAATTTCTTATTAAATTCTAAGGGTACATAATGGTTATTGTAATTTCCCATAAATAGTTTAATTAAAATGGTTAAATAATTAATAAATTTATAAAAACATAAAAAATGAATTCTACTGAATTATTTTAAAATGCAATTTAAAATGTAATCGATTGCACAAATATATATATTTTTTTTTCTTAACAAAATATTTTAACTATAAATGTTATAATAAGTTAAAATATTAAGCATCTATAAAATAATAACTAATAAATTATAGATATAGCAAATCTTAATAAACAGTCTTTATAATATCTATATATTATTTTTGCTATTAATAACGTAGGATAATTAAATCTTTAAAGATGATTTTCTTGCAATTAATGTAGGGGTTAACACAACGTGTTTTTCTAATTTTACTTTAACTTCACTCGCAACTTCATCAAGAAACATACGTGCAGTTATTTTACCCATTTCCATTGGTGATTGATCTATAGAAGATATAGAAAGTTCCATAAACTTTGTAAATGGCTCATTACTAAAACCAACAACACAAATATCTTCTGGAATTCTCAATCCACTTTCTTTAATCTCCTCAATAGCTCCTAGTGCAGAAAAATCACTAGAAGAAAAAATAGCGTCTGGAGGATTATCCATTTGTAACAAAAGTCTCGTTTTTTCTCTACCTTCTATAACTTTACTAAAAGTTTCCACAACTAAACTTTCATCAAAGGGTATATTATTATCTAAGAGTGCTTGTTTATATCCTAAATATCTATTTTTAAAAATTTCTAAATTACGGTTATTTGATAAATGAGCTATACGTTTGCAACCTTGCTGTATTAAGTGACTTGTTGCTTCATAACCACCTTTAAAATCATCAATTGTTATAGAACTAACATTTTTTATGTCTTTTTTTCTATCAAAAAAGATAAGAGGTACATTTTTTTTAACAAGATTATTAAAGACAGCATTCTTTTCTAACTTTGCATTCGAGATAGACATTAAAATCCCATCTACTTGGGCGTTTAAAAGAGAATTTATATTCTTTATCTCTAATTCTTGTTGATCATGAGTTTGACAAATAATTACATGATAACCTTCTGGATATAATTCTTCTTCAATTCCACGAATTACAGAACTAAAAAAATTGCTATCAATTCTTGGAACAATTACACCAACATTAAAACTTTTACCACTTTTAAGAGCTTGAGCAAGTTTATTTTGCTCATAATTCATTCCTGAAGCAGTTTTAAAAACTAATTCTTTGGTTTTTTCACTTATTTTAGGATTATTATTTAAAGCTCTAGAAACAGTTGCTGCAGTAATGTTTAGTTTTTTAGCAATATCATAAATTGTTGTTTTTTTTGTCATTCTATTAATTTATAATTACAATTACCCTGAAATTTAAAACGTTTATTTGTAAAATAAAGGGTGTTATTATCAAAAACTTTTTCAAGTTTATAATAACGAGGCGAAAATACTATATTATTTAATACTAAAAACGAATTATTATTGTCGGAATTCTATCCTATGCTTTTTTGCTCGAAAAAATTGCATATAAGTTACAAATTAATATATTTGTAATCGATTACATTATTTAAACTAATAAATTTCCTTCTACTATGTTAAACCAATATTTTTCAATCAAAACTCTTAAAGTAAATTTTTCCATTTTACTTTTTTTATTCTTTTACATTTCCTGTAAGCAAGAACCTAATAAAGCGTTAACATCTAATTCTGTTTGGGATAAAATGGATACTATTGTTGCAAGTGTAAAAGAACCTACTTTTAATGATAAAGTTTTTAATATTATTGATTTTGGTGCTATTGCTGATAGGGAAACCTATAACACAGAAGCTTTTGCAAAAGCAATTAATAACTGTACTAATAGTGGAGGAGGTACTGTTTTTGTACCAAAAGGAAAATATATTACAGGTGCAATTCATTTAGAAAACAATGTTAATCTTCATTTAGAAGAAGGTGCTGAAATTTTATTTAGTACCAATCCAAAAGACTATTATCCTTTAGTTGCTACCTCTTATGAAGGTGTAGAACTCATGAATTACTCTCCATTAATCTACGCAAACAATAAAACAAATGTTGCAGTAACAGGTAAAGGAATTTTAAACGGACAAGCTTCAAACGAGAATTGGTGGGCTTGGTGTGGTAAAGAAGTTTATGGTTGGGAAAAAGGTTCACCTATGCAAAGAGATAGCCTTAACCTTCCTAGGTTAATGAAAATGGGCGATGATGGTGTTCCTCTAAAAGATAGAGTTTTTGGAGATAATCATTTTTTACGTCCAAATTTTATTGAGTTTTATGAATGTAAAAATGTGATGCTTAAAGGTGTGAAAATTATAAATGCTCCTTTCTGGATTATTCATCCTTTTAAATCTAATAATGTAATTGTAGATGGAGTAACTGTAGAAAGTCATGGGCCAAATAATGATGGTTGTGATCCAGAATATTCTAAAAACGTAATTATAAAAAATTGTACTTTTAATACTGGTGATGACTGTATAGCTATTAAAGCTGGTAGAGATGGAGATGGAAGAAGAGTGGCTATAAAAACAGAAAACATTGTTGTTCAAAATTGTAAAATGATAGATGGTCATGGAGGTGTTGTAATTGGAAGCGAAATGTCTGCAGGAGTTAGCAATGTATTTGTAGAAAATTGTACGATGGATAGTCCAGAATTAGATAGGGCAATAAGAATTAAAACAAACTCTAGAAGAGGAGGAACTGTAGATGGCGTTTATGTAAGAAACATTGAAATTGGTCAAGTAAAAGAAGCGGTTTTAAAAGTAAACATGCATTACGCAACTTACACAAATCAAACAGGTGAATTTATACCTAAAATAAGAAACATTCTATTAGAAAATGTAAAAGTTAAAAACGGTGGTTCTTTCGGAATTTTAGCAAATGGTTATGAAGAATCTCCAATCGAAAACATCACTTTTAGAAATGTAAAAATTGATAAAGTTGATGAAGCTTTTTCTTTAAAACATGTAAAAAATTTAAAATTAATAGACACCTATATCAATGGCTCTTTAATGCAAAGCCCTGATTAAAAAAATATTTAAAGTGTATAAATTAATTGTTTTTTGGTTTTTATTTTTGATGAGCTCATCAACAGTATTTGCTGTTCAAGAAATTAAAAAAGATACAAGTTACACAGTAAATAGTTCGTTTTTAAAATACAAAAAGAAATTCCCAGCAATAGAAATAGTAAAACCAAAACGGTTTAAAAATGTAACTGAAAAAGCAACTATTAAATACAAAACTTTAGAAAATAGAAACCTGTATTTAGATGCTTTTATCAATGATTCTGATAAAAACCCTGCAGTAATTTTAGTTCATGGTGGAGGATGGAAATCAGGTAATAAATCTCACATGAAACCCTTAGCTCAAGTTATTGCTTCTAAAGGATATTCTTGTTTTGTAATTGAATATAGATTGTCTGATGAAGCAAAATATCCTGCAGCAATTTTTGATGTAAAAAAAGCAATACAATTTATCAAAGAAAACGCAAAAGAATTTTATGTAGATACTACTAAAATTGCAATTTTAGGTGCTTCATCAGGAGCGCAAATGGCAACATTAATTGGCACAACAAACAATAATTTAAAGTTTGAAGAAAATCATCAAAACCAAGTTTCATCAACCGTAAATGCTATCATAAATTTAGATGGAATACTAGCTTTTAAACATCCAGAATCTAAAGAAGGAAAAGTAGCAAGTTTATGGTTAGGAGGCACTTTTAATGAAAAACCAACAGTTTGGCAAGAAGCATCTGCATTAACACATGTAGATGAAAAAACGCCACCAATTTTATTTATCAATAGTCAATATGAACGGTTTCATGCTGGTAGAGATGATATGATTAAAATTCTAGACAAATACAATATTTATAATCAAGTAGAAACATTTCCAAACAGTCCTCATACTTTTTGGTTATTTCATCCATATTTTAATAAAACAGTTCATTACATAACTAAATTTTTAGACAAAACTTTAAAAAATAAATAATGAAAACATTACAATTTATAGCAGTATCATTTTGCTTTTTAGCAATTGTTGGATGTAAAAATGAACCAAAAAAGGAAACTATAAAATCAGAAAAGGTTGTTGAAAAAGCTAAAACTTACGCAGAAATTTCAATAGCTGAAGGAGGAAAATGGATTGATGGAACTAGAGGTCATGAAGAATATGATGGAGGAACATCATTTAAAAACGTAACAAATTTAAGAGTTCCAGATAAACACACAGACCATAGTTGGTATATTCGTTATGAAGGTCCAGGTTGGGAAAGCAACAAAGTAGGTTACAGATTGTATCTAGATTGGCGAAATGCAATTGATATTTTTGGTAAAAAAACAGATTCTATGGTGCTTTCTAAAGTTGGGCAAGATGGGTTTGATTCTTACCACGAACCTGAAGCTTGGGGACAAGATATTTTAAAAGTAGGTAGTGGTTTAGGTGTTGGTTCTATTGGTAGATTAGTAAATGATAAAATGTTTCATTTTAAAGAAGTAGATTCTACTTTTGCTTCTATAGAAAATGGCGCAAAACAATCTTCTATCACTATAGATTACCATGGATGGAAAACAGCTGATGATAAAATCGATTTAAAATCTACATTAAGTATTCAGCCAGATTCACGTATTACAAAGCACACTATAATTCCATCAAAAGAAATTAACGGAATTGTTACTGGAGTAATAGACCATAAAGTAGCGTATTTTGCTAAAGAAAGTGATAATAAAAAATGGGGATATATTGCAACTTATGGTATACAAACTTTAGTGCCAGATAATTTAGGAATGGCTGTTTTTTATAAAACAGATGATGCTTCAGAAGTTAAAAAAGGGGAGTTTGATTATTTAGTTGAATTTAAACCCACAACAAAACCAATAGAATTTTATTTTTTAGGAGCTTGGGAGCAAGAACCTAATGGAATTAAAACACAAGAAGAATTTCTAAAATACTTAGATGATAAATTGTTAGAACTAAACAACAATAATAAATTTTAGAGATGAAAAGTTTGTTTCAAAAGAATATTTCTGTCATTTTTTTCTTTTTTCTTTTGGCTAGTTTTAATGTAAAAGGACAAGAAAAAACATACACTATACAAGAATGTGTAAATACTTTTTCTGAAGATAAAACAGTTAAAACCAAAGTTGGTTATCAATATTGGTTTGCGGATAAAGATTTTTTAGACGGACGAACTATAAAAATGAGTGTTGTTGCTCCAGGAAAATCTACACATGCACCTCATAAACACAAAGAAGATGAGTTTTTTTATGTTTTAGAAGGTACTGCAAAGTTTTATTTAAATGGTAAGGAAGTTATTGTAAAAGAAAATACAAGTTTATACTGCCCATCTTTTAGTATGCATGGAATAAGCAATGCAGGAGTAAAAGAATTAAAATATCTAGTCATCAAAAAATATCAAAAAAAATAAAATCTTTAAGATGAAAAAAATAGTAATTATAACATTAGTAGCTCTAGGTCTTTTTGCAAGTTGTAAAAAAGAAGTAAAAAAAGTTGAAACAACAAAAAAATTAGCTGTTTCTAAAGATTTAAAATGGTCGGAAAGAATGGCGTTGTCAGAAATTAATCGTTTTCCAGATCCTACTTTGCTAGATTTTAATAAAAAACCAAAATGGACTTATACCCCTGGTTTAGTTTTGCAGGCTATATCTAGAGTTTATGAACAAAATAAGAATCAAGAATTATTAGACTATATCTATAAATATACTGATAAAATTATTGAAGAAGATGGTACCATAAAAACATATAAAATGTCTAATTATAACTTAGATATGATAAAGTCTGGAGATATTATTTATTATCTATACAACAAAAAAAATGAGCCAAAACTTTTAAAAGTTATGGATACGCTTCACAAACAATTAGAAGGGCAACCAACTACATCAGAAGGTGGTTATTGGCATAAAAAGGTATATCCATCTCAAATGTGGTTAGATGGTGTATATATGGCAGAACCTTTTCATACAAAATATGCAACTACAATTATTAAAGATGAAAATGTTAGAAACAATATTTATGATCATATTGTTAAACAATTCGATATAATAGAAAAGCACAGTAAAGATAAAAGTACAGGGTTGTATTTTCATGGTTGGGATGAAAGTAAAGAACAACGTTGGGCAAATAAAGAAACAGGACTTTCGCAACATTTTTGGTCAAGAGGAATGGGTTGGTATAGCATGGCTTTAGTTGATGTATTGGATTATCTACCAAAAGAACATGAAGGTTACAATAAACTTATTGGCTATTTAAACGGTTTTGCAGAAGCAATTGTAAAACATCAAGATGCTAAAACTGGTACTTGGTATCAAGTAGTTAATTTACCAAACAAAGAAGGGAATTATATAGAAGCAACAGGAACATCAATGTTTACTTATACTTTAGCAAAAGGTGTTAATAAAGGATATTTACCAGCAAAATATTTAGAAAATGCAAAAAAAGCATATCAAGGAATTTTAGATAATTTTATTTCTGTTGAAGAAAATGGAGTTGTAAATTTAAATAGATGTTGTGCAGTTGCAGGTTTAGGAGGAAATCCATATAGAGATGGAAGTTTTGAGTATTATATTGGCGAAAAAATTAGAGCAAATGATCCTAAAGGAACAGGTCCTTTTATAATGGCTTCTTTACAACTAAATAAATAAAAACAATTTTATGACATCTATAAATGCAGCATTATGTTCTTTTGGTATGAGTGGCCATCTATTTCATGCGCCTTTTATTGATGTAAATCCTACATTAAATTTATATGGGGTTTTAGAACGCACAAAAAATGTAGCTGAAAAAAAATACCCAAACATCAAAACATTTCGTTCTTTAGATGATTTGTTGAATGATGATGCAATAGATTTGGTTATTATAAACACACCAAATTTAACACATTTCGATTTTACTAAAAAAGTAATTGAAGCAGGGAAACATGTTGTTGTAGAAAAGCCTTTTACAGTTACAACTGCACAAGCAGAAGAACTAATTGCTTTAGCAAAAAGTAAAAATGTAAAGCTTTCTGTATATCATAATAGAAGATGGGATAGCGATTTTAAAACGGTTCAAAAAATACTAAACGAAGGTGTTTTAGGTGATATTGTTGAAGCTGAATTTCATTATGATCGTTTTGAACCAGAATTAAGTTATAAAACGCATAAAGAAAAACCCACAGAAGGTGTGGGTAGTTTGTATGATTTGGGTTCGCATTTAATAGACCAAGCATTACAGTTATTTGGGATGCCAAAAAGCATTTTTGCTACTTTAAATAGTTTTAGAAACAACTCTAAAGTGGCAGATTATTTTGATGTAAAACTGTATTATAAATCACATTATGTTACTTTAAAATCTAGCTATTTTGCTCTAGAACCACTTGCAGCCTATAGTATTCATGGTAAAAAAGGTTCTTTTATAAAATCGAAAGCAGACATACAAGAAACAACACTTCAAAAGGAAATAAAACCCGATTCTAAAAACTGGGGAATAGAGCCAGAATCTCAAAAAGGGATACTTCATATTATTAAAAATGGAGAACCTAAAAAAGAATTAGTATCCACAGAAAAAGGAGATTATATGGAATATTATAATCTTATTGCAGAGGCTATTCTAAATGATAAAAAATTGCCTGTAAGCGCAAATGAAGCAAAAAATGTTATCAAGATTATTGAAGCTGCTTTGTTAAGTAATCAAGAAAAAAGAGTTGTAGATTTATCATAGACAGCCCTTTTTGTAATTAAAAAGGGAGTGAAAATAGATAACAACTAGGTATAAAAGACAAGTATAAAAGATAGGTTGTCATTACCCGAAATCTTTTATTTGAAACGTTTTTTATACTTATCATATGTCAAAATAAAAAAGATATAGAATTTCTTAAAATACCTTTGGTTAGTTTAACCGTAAAATAATTCTATTTAAATTTAACATCATAAGAAAATGAAACTGATAGAAAATACTTTAAAATTCATATTTTTAATAATTACTTTAACGTTTAGTGAATCTCTTTTTTCACAAGTTCATAATCAATCTTGGAATAATATAATTCATCAAAATAAAGATGATTGGTTTAAAACGAATGAAGCCAAAGAAATTGCTGAAAATGTGCTATTGTATCAACGTGAAATTGGAGGTTGGCCAAAAAATATTCAGATGCAAAACCCTTTGTCTGAAGCTGAAAAACAACATTTAAAAGCATTAAAATCTAGTACAAAAGAAATTACAACAGATAATGGAGCGACCATTCAAGAAATGCTTTTTTTATCTAAAATGTATGCGCAAACTAAAGATAAAAAGTATGAAAATGCATTTTTAAAAGGACTGGATTATCTGCTAGCAGCACAATATGAAAATGGAGGTTGGCCACAATTTTATCCTCTAAAAAAAGGCTATTATACTCATATTACGTATAATGATGATTCTATGGTAAATATTTTAAATCTATTAAAAGAGATTAAAAATAACACCAATTTTTACGCTATAAAACCTGCTGATGACGTACTTAAAAAAATAGAAATTGCTTTTCAAAAAGGAATTGATTGCATCTTAAAAACCCAATACAAGCAAAATGGAATTTTAACTGTTTGGTGTGCGCAACATGATGAAAATACTTTGCTGCCTGCAAAAGCAAGAGCGTATGAATTACCTTCTTTAAGTGGTGCAGAATCTGCAGAAATTGTAATGTTGTTAATGTCGATAGAAAATCCATCTAAAGAAATTGTAAACGCAGTTGAAAGTGCTGTTTCATGGTTCGAAAAAGTAAAAATTACTGGTTTAAAAGAAGTGAAAACCTATAATGAAAAAGGACAAATAATTGATAAAAAAATGATTCCTGATGAAAATGCTCCTGCAATTTGGGCACGATTTAGTGAATTAGAAGATAACACGCCTTTTTTTTGTGATAGAGATGGTATTAAAAAAGCTACGTTAGCAGAAATTGGTTCAGAGCGCAGAAATGGCTATGCTTGGTACAAAACAACTCCACAAAAAGTATTAAATAAATATCCAAAATGGAAAGAAAAGATTTCTAAAAGTAAAACTGTAAAAATTAAAGATGAATATAATGTTACTGTTTCTAAAAACGGAAAAGGAGATTATACAACTATTCAACAAGCCATAAATAACTCCAAATCTTTTCCTTACAAAAGAGTTACAATTTTCATAAAAGATGGAATTTATTATGAAAAAGTAAAAATTCACGAATGGAATTCAAACATTACTTTAGTTGGTGAAAGTAAAGAAAAAACCATTATTACTTTTGATGATTATTTTGATAAAATAAATTTAGGTAGAAATAGTACTTTTTTTACACAAACACTTTTGGTAGAAGCAAACAATGTAGTCCTTAAAAATTTAACCATAGAAAATTCAGCAGGAGAAGTTGGTCAAGCTGTTGCTTTGGCTGTTTCTTCAGATGAAGTTGCTGTTATTAATTGCAAACTTTTAGGAAATCAAGACACATTATACGCATCAGGAAATGGCAAACAATATTACAAAGATTGTTACATAGAAGGCACAACAGATTTTATTTTTGGAAGTGCAACTGCCTTTTTTGAAAATTGTCAAATACATAGTAAAAAAGATTCTTACATTACTGCTGCATCAACTGATAAAAAAACAGAATTTGGTTTTGTTTTTAAAGATTGTAAAATTACATCCGATGAAAATGTTACCAAAGTTTATTTAGGAAGACCTTGGCGAATTTATGCAAAAACTGTTTTTATAACCAGTAATTTAGGAAAGCATATTTTGGCTGTTGGATGGCATAATTGGTCAAAACCAGAAGCAGAAAAAACTACATTTTATGCAGAATTCAAAAACTTGGGTGATGGATTTCATCCAAATGAAAGAGCAAAATGGTCTCATCAATTAAATGATGATGAAGCAAAAAAGTATACTCTTAAAAATGTTTTAGGTACATTTAAAATTTCATCAAAAAAAGAATGGTATGAAAATTTATAAAATAGGATTTCTAATAGTATTAATGATTTTTTCGTCCTTTAAAAAAGAAGATTCAAAAAAACAAATAAGTATTTATACAATTGGCGATTCTACAATGGCTGATAAAATAAATCCCGATGAAAATCCAGAGCGTGGTTGGTGTCAAGTTTTACCACAGTTTTTAAATGATAATGTTGTGGTAAAAAATCACGCAGTAAATGGTAGAAGTACTAGAAGTTTTATTGATGAAAAAAAATGGGATGCTGTATATCATCAGCTAAAAAAAGGCGATTATGTTTTTATTCAATTTGGTCATAATGATCAAAAGGAAAAAGATCCAAAAAGATATACAAATCCAACTACAGCTTACAGAAATAATCTTATAAAATTTGTTAATGAAAGTAGAGAAAAAGGCGCAATTCCTGTTTTATTTACTTCCATTGTTAGGCGTAATTTTAATGAAGAAGGTACTTTAGTAGATACGCATATGATGTATCCTTTTGTAGTTCGTTTTGTTGCAAATGAGCTTAATGTTCCTTTTATAGATTTGCAATATTTAACTGAAAAACTTGAGGAGTCTTATGGTGTAAAAGGTTCAAAAAAATTGCATTTACATTACCAACCAAATGAAATTTCATATTATCCAAAAGGGAAAGAAGATAATACACATTTATCTGTTTTAGGTGCTACAGAAGTTGCAAAATTGGCAGTTTTGGAGTTGAGTAAAAATGTAAAAAACTTTAGTAATTTCATTAAAAAAGACTAATAATATGAAGTATTTTAAACCATTATTAATTGGCTGTTTTTATATGATGATTTTTTCTATTCAAGCTCAAAGTACTGAATTCAATTTATGGGAAGATGAAATTCCAAATTCTTTAAAAAATGAAAATTATAAAGAAATAAAAATTTATAAAGATTCCATTTTAGATAAAACGAGTCAGGTTTCTGTGCCAACAATTACTGTTTTTAAGCCAATAAATCCAAATGGTACAGCTGTAGTTATTTTTCCTGGTGGTGGCTATAAACATTTAGCAATAAATAAAGAAGGAACTAAAGTTGCAGAGTGGCTAAATTCTAAAGGAATTACAGCATTTGTTTTAAAATATAGATTGCCAAATGACGCTATTATGGTTGATAAATTAATTGCGCCATTGCAAGATGCACAAGAAGCAATTCGTTTTGTAAGAAGAAAATCGAAAGAATTTAATCTTAATGAAGATAAAATTGGAGTTTTAGGATTTTCGGCTGGTGGACATTTAGCAGCAACGCTTTCTACACAATTTAACAGAAAGGTATATTCTTTAAGTGATGAAACAAGTGCAAAACCCAGTTTTTCAATATTAATTTATCCTGTAATTTCTATGGATGAAGCTATCACTCATCAAGGATCAAAAAATAATTTATTAGGGATTTCACCCTCTAAAGAAAAAGCGGTAAAATTTTCTAATGAAACTCAAGTTGATAATGCTACTCCAAAAACTTTTCTAGTGCATGCAACAGATGACAAATCTGTTCCAGTAGAGAATAGTATTCACTATTATTTGGCATTAAAAGATCATAAAATTCCAGTAGAAATGCATATTTATGAAAAAGGAGGACATGGTTTTGGTTTAGGAAAAGAAGGTACTAGTAAGTTTTGGATACAAGCTTGCGAGAAATGGTTAAAAAGTAATGCAATTATTAACTAATATGTTTTATTTGAAAAACTTAGTTCTAGTTAACTTTTCAAAAAGCCTTATTTTATATCAATAAAAAAATATTTTAATCAATTTTGTAACTAAGTTTTTAAACAATGGATTATGAAAACTGTTGATAAAGAATTGATTTTTTTTGAAAAATAATCCCATAAAAAAAAGGACTTTGTAAAAAGTCCTTTTTTATTTATTGTTAGATTCGTCTTACTGCCAAAAAGTGCTCATAAATATTTTTAGATATTTAATATGAGTAATCTATGCTGATTAAAAAAAAATTTATCAACTTTTTTTAAATAATATTTTACCAAATTCTAACTCTGTCCTCTGGTTTTAAATACATTTTGTCTTCAGGTTTTACGTCAAAAGCTTCATAAAAAGCATCTACATTTTTTAAAGGCATATAAGCTCTATACATTCCTGGAGAATGCGTATCTGTCATAATTAAATTCTTAAGAGCTTCATCACGCATTTTTGTTCTCCAAATGGTACCCCAAGAAAGGAAAAAACGTTGTTCTGGAGTGTAGCCATCAATTTTATCAGGTCTCCCATTTTTATTTAAGAAAATTTGTAATCCTTCATAAGCAGCTTGTACACCACCTAAATCTCCAATATTTTCTCCAAGTGTAAATTCGCCATTTAAATGCATACTATCTATAGCAATAATATTGCTGTATTGATCAATTAACTTTTTACCAATAGAAGTAAATTTTTCTGAATCTTCTTCTGTCCACCAGTTTTTAAGATTTCCATCGCCATCAAAACGTGCTCCAGAATCATCAAAACTATGAGAAATTTCATGACCTATAACAGCTCCAATTCCACCATAATTTACAGCTTCATCTGCTTTGTAATCATAAAATGGAGGTTGTAAAATAGCTGCAGGAAAAACAATTTCGTTATTTACAGGATTAAAGTATGCATTTACTGTTTGTGGAGACATTCCCCATTCAGTTCTATCTACTTCTTTTCCTAACTTCTCCATGTTTTCAGTATAGTTCCATTTTGTAACATTTATTGCGTTTTCAAAGTAAGAACCACCATCTTCTAAACCTGTAACTTGTAATTTTGAATAATCTTTCCAAACATCTGGATAGGCTATTTTAACAGTTAATTTATGTAATTTTTCTAGTGCTTTTTCTTTGGTAACTTCACTCATCCAAGGTAATTGTGCAATTCTTTTTTCAAATCCAAGCATTACATTATCAATCATCTCCTCAGCCTTTTTCTTTGCTTCTGGTGGAAACATTTTTTCTACATATAATTTTCCTAAAGCTTCACCAATGGCACCATTTAAATTAGACAATGCACTTTCGTCTCTTGGACGTTGTTTTTTAGCTCCACGCATTTCTTTGCTATAAAATTCCCAATTAGCGGTTTCTAAATCTGTTGATAAAGATCCCAAAGAATTATTGATAGTATTCCAACGTAATAATAATTTGATATCTTCTACAGAACGCTTTTCAAAAATATCGCTCATGGCCTTAAAATAACCAAGGTCTGTAACAATAATAGTATCTAAATCTACAACACCAATTCCATCTAAATGTGCTTGCCAATCTATAGCAGGTGCTAAATTTTGCAAATCAGCAATTGACATTGGATTGTATAATTTTCTAATATCTCTACTTTCTTCTTTGGTCATCATTGGTTTTGCCAAACTAGTTTCAAAATCAACAATAGTAGCTGCATTTTTTTTAGCAGTTGCTTCATCATCACCAAATTCTTGTAGCATCTTAGCCATAAATTCTTGGTATTTGTCTAATTTATCTTTTACAGCTGGATCTACATAGTAATCTCTAGTTAAACCTAAAGAACCACCACCCATATAACCTGCATATTGGCTACTGTTTTTTAAATCGTTATAAACACCAAAACCATAAAATCCTCCACCTCCATAAGGAGCCATATTTGTAAGATAAGTTTCTACATCTTTTTTAGTTTTTATTTCATCAACTTTAGCTAAATAAGGCATAACTGGTGCTTTTCCTTGTTTGTTTCTAGCAACAGTATCCATAATTGTTTGGTAATAGTTTACTGCTTTTTCTTGATCTGAATCTATTTCATTTCCTTCTGCATCTTTAATTTTCGGAAAATCTTTTTGTTCAATTGCTGTGTTTAAAATATCTAAAACATCAGCATCTGTTTTTTTACGAAGCTGATTAAAACCTCCCCAAGAAGTTTGATCGTCTGGAATTTCAGTTTTGTCCAACCAAGTTCCATTTACGTGTCTAAAGAAATCGTCTGTAGGTTTTACAGAAGTATCCATATTTTCTAATACAATACCTGCAGATTTTTCTTCATTTATTTTTTCTTCTTTACAAGCTACAAAAGCAAGTGAAGCTATTGCTGCTGAAAAAAACACTTTTTTAATAGTTTTCATTGTTTTTAAATTTGATTAATTAATTATTAGTTGTTTTATTTTAATGATGTTACAAATTTTAACTTTTTAAATTTAGACAAAACTATTTGTTATATAATCAGACGTTTACGATTTTTAACAATATATATTTGGTTTTACTAATTTCTTGTAAGATATTGAGTTTAATTTCGACTAAAATTATACTTAAATTAAGAAACAATGACAGAGAATTTAACAAAAGAAACATTTTTAGAAAAAATATTCAACTTTGAAAAAAATAAAGACTGGAAATTTGAAGGAAACAAACCTGCATTAATAGATTTTTATGCAGATTGGTGTGGCCCATGTAAAGCATTAGCACCAGTTTTAGAAGTGCTTTCTGAAGAATATAAAGACAAAATAGATATTTATAAGATTGATACTGAAGCAGAACAAGAATTAGCTGCAGCATTTGGAATTAGAAGCATACCATCTATGTTATTTTGCCCAGCAGAAGGCGAACCACAAATGGCAAATGGAGCTTTACCAAAAGCAGAATTAGAACGTATTATTGCTGATGTTTTAAAAGTGACAAAATAGCCCATCCTAACCTTCCAAAATGGAAGGAACTCTAACTCTTATCAAATAATACAATTCCGAAAATTTAATTTTTCGGAATTTTTTTTGTCTTAAATTTATACATAATATTCTTATACATAAGAAAATTATGTATATTTGATTTTAATATATGTTGATAAAATTTTAAAGATGCCTTTTTAAGCATCATAACTTTCGAAATTTATCTAACGCTAGGAATAATAAAGGTACAAAAATGGGAACACAAAAATTATACAAAGGCTCTTTACAAACCATCATTTTAAAATTATTAGAAAGTAATGATAAAATGTATGGATATGAAATTACTCAAAAAGTAAAAGAGCTCACAAAAGGTGAACTAAACATTACAGAAGGCGCTTTGTACCCAGCTTTGCACAAGTTAGAAGCTGATGGTTTACTAGATGTTGAGGTTGCAAAAGTAGGTAATAGATTACGTAAATATTACAAACTTACAGAAAGTGGGAGCAAAGAAACTGTAAACAAATTAGCAGAAATGCAAGAGTTTTTAAAGACGATGCAACATTTGGTAAACCCTAAATTTAGCTTGGAATAAGATGGAAAGGAAGCACGAAATAACAGAAAAGCAATTAGATTTTTTAGAAAATTTTATTGATAAAAAATATTCTAGTACAAATGAAGAATCTAGAATTGAGTTGATTGATCATTTAATTTCTGATTTTGAGGCAACCACAGAAAATGGAAATTTATCTCAATATTTATCTAATGAAATAGAATTTATTAGAAGGTTTATGAGAACTAGAGTTAAATTGTTAAAAGCAAATTATGATAGAGATGTTTGGCAAGAATATTTTACTTTTTTTACAAGCATAAAAAGAATTCCAGTAACACTTTTTTGTTTTTTTTGTATTTACTTTTTGTCACAAAATTTGAATGATAAATTTTCTTATTTAGGTTTCTTTTTTTCAGTAATGGTTGTTTATTTATACACTTTAATTGCTCAACCTAGCAATTTACCTAAGAAAATAAAAAAATTAACAGAAATACAATTATTGGGAAAAGGAATTACAATGGGAATTCCTTATATAATGTGTATGATTGTTTTGTTTTCTGAAATTCGGACAGTACTATTAGAAAGTAGAATTTTCTTTACTTTCTATTGGTTTTTTGCTTTTTCTTTAAGTGTTGCTGTCATCATAATAATGAATCAAAAGAAAAATATAATTATTAGAAAATACAAACACTTGTTAAACTAATGCTATGGAATTAACACAAACACAAATACAGAAAGTAGAAAGCTATTTAAACGCTAAAGGGATAAAATATATAGATATTCGTTTAGAGATTTTTGATCATATTGTTTCTGATATTGAAACTGAAATGTTGAAGGAAAACTCAGATTTTGAAACAGTTTTTTATAAAGTTACTGATAAATGGAATATTCATTTAAATCACTCATATAGTTGGTTTTTTGGAATTGCAAATTCCGCTCCTAAGATTGTAATAAAAAAAGCAAAAAGTTATTTTAAAAAATGGTTTTTAACCATAAACTCTATAGTAATTGTACTCGCTTTTCTAGAAAGTAAAATCAAATTTCCAGTTTCAGAAAACAGTCAGGTTTATCTAACTAATTCTGTAATTATAGTGAATGTTTTTTGCATACTTATCTTCACTTTTTTATTGAGAATCAATTCAAAAAAAGAAGAAAAAACAACATATAGTTTCATTTTAGAAACTCAAAAATTTGCTATTATTTTAGGTGGTATTGCATCAGTTTTTTCAGGTTTAATTGAAGGGGTTACTACAACTTACAGTTTTACTTTAATGTTTGTAGCAGTTACTTTTATTTATATTTATTTCCTCAAAAAACACAAAGAAGCCTTAAAAAAATATAAAATTTCATAAGTTATGGAATTAACAAAAGAACAACTTTTACAAATAGATACTTACATTGCTGCTTGTGGTATTAAATATTATGATGTTAGAGCAGAAATTGTAGATCATTTTGCTAACATTTTAGAACAAAAACTGGATGACAATCCTAATTTAGATTTTAAAAAAGAGATTGAAAATATACATAGAAATTTTAGTGATAAAGGTTTTAGTAAATTATTAAAAGAGAAAACAAATTCAGTTACTAAAATATTTTATAAAGATTCTTTAAAACATTTGATTTCATTTTTTAAACTTCCTAAAATTATTTTTACAGGTGTTTTATTTTATGGTTTGTTTTTGTTGATGAATTTGTTCGAGAATAAAGAAAACTACTTTCATATATTAACTGGTTTTGGTTTTTTCTTGATTCTGTTAATTTTCAGACAGATTTATATCAGCAAAAAACAAGACAAGAAACCATTTTTAAAATTAGGTATGAATACTGATTTTCTTCAGTTATTTAATTTTACAATAATTAGCTTTAATTCTATTACAATTTTCAGAAATTCAGAAAGTTTTTTAAATGCAACTTATAATATAATTCAGCTAGGTATTTTCGTAATTATTTTTCTATTTTTTTTAGCAACAGAATATGTTTTTTATCAAAATAAAAAATTAATTAAAGAACAATATCCAAATATTTTAGTCTAGATATGGAATTAACAAAAGAACAAATTAAATTTATAGACCATCGTTTAGAAAACGAAGGCATAAAATATTGGGACATCAGAATAGAAATGTTAGATCACGTTGTTTCTGATGTTGAGCAAAACCTAAAACCAGACAATTCAAAATACGAGTTTAAAGAATTGGTGCAAGAATCTTTTGAAAAATTAGGTTGGAAAGAAAACTTTAATGGTGGAGGTTTTGATCATATAAATAAAGAGGGTTGGAAATATGTTGGTAAACAATATAGGAAGTTATACTTTCAAGGATTTCTCGATTTCTTTAAAGATTATATAAAACTATCGCTTTTTATAATAGGTTTCTTTTTACTTTATACACTTACTGAAAGTGTATCTAAAAGAGCTTTTTACATTATAAATACAATAATATTCTCTCTCCCAGTTTTATTTTCTTTCTTTCAATATTATAAAGTATTTAGAAAGAAATTAGGGAAATCTATACATAGAGATTATGGTTTGCACTATATGGTATCCTCTTTTTTTATATTTAATATGTTTTTTCAACTTATGAAAAACGATGATTTTTTAACTATCCCAGTTGAATATCATAATATAATACTATTAATTATTGTTCCATTACATATCGTTTTTTCAATTTCTGGTTACCAGGTTTATAAAAAAGCGATTGTTAAAACAGAAAAAATTAAACAACACTTATTGTAATGAAACTAACAAACCTCCAAATAGATAGTCTCTACAAATTCACGCGTCAACATTATGTGTATCATTATGATGTACAATCGGAATTGGTAGATCATTTAGCAAACGATATCGAAGAAATTTGGGAAGAAAATCCAAAAATTACGTTTGAAAACGCAAGAGACAAATCCTTTAAAAAATTTGGCATTTTTGGTTTTATGGATGTTATTGAAGCCAAACAAAAACAAATGAACAAACGTTATTGGAAAATTCTTGTACGTTTTGCAAAAGAATGGTTTACGTTGCCAAAAATTATAACGACTTCATTAATTTTTTTAGGTTTCTTTTTTTTACTTCAAATACAATATTCAGAATATATTCTTTTAGGAACACTTTTAATTTTAATCATTTTTGAAATGATAGCCATTTATAAAATAAGAAAAGAGCACAAAAAGAAGGAAAAAGAAAATGAAAAAATCTTCTTGTTAGAAGCCATGATTGGCACTACAAAAAATGGTTTTACAGGGTTTACGATGGTTAATTTATTTAATTTTATCAACTTAACAAGTTTTAATTTTTCGGGATTAGAAACTTACTGGCTTGTACTAATAGCTTTCGTGATCACTTTATTATGCATTTTCTTTTACGTTTCTAACTATGTAATTCCAGAAAAAGCAGAAGAATTATTACAAGAAACCTACCCAGAATATAAAATGGTAAAAAGTTTGTAACAAAAACAAAAAACCAACTACTTATAATCAAACTAATTAACTAAACGTATGATTTCACATTTTTTAAAACTAGAATGGAAACAATATTTTAGATCTGCAAATTGGCAGAAAAGTATTTTTCTAAATATTCTTCTCATATTTTTTGCGCTCTATTTTATTGTAAGCTTTTTAATTCTTGGAGTTGGTGCTTATTTCTTTTTAGAAGAACAATATCCAAATCAAGATCCATTAGTAATTGTAAACTCATTTTTAATTTATGCTATTATTGGCGATTTAATCTTCAGATATTTAATGCAGAAATTACCTGTCATGAATATTAAGCCTTTGCTAACATTACCAATTAAAAAGAATAAAATTGTTCATTTTATTTTAGTAAAATCATCGTTCTCATTTTTTAATATTATGAGTTTGTTTTTTTACATTCCTTTTGCAGTTGTGTTAATAATGCAAGACTATAATGTAGTAGGAGTTTTAGGTTGGTTATTTACTATGATTTTATTGATACAATCTGCCAACTTTTTAAATTTTTTAATCAACAAAAATAATGTTGTTTTAGGAATTTTAGTAGCGTTGCTTTTAGGTGGTTATTTAGTGCAATATTTCGATATTTTTAACTTACCTGCATTTATCGGTTATGGTTTTGATTTTGTGTATCAAAACCCAATTACTGTAATTCTTTTCGCAATAATTTTGGTTCTTTTATATGTTACAAATTATAAACAACTGCGAAATGAAGTGTATTTAGATGCTCTAATATCAGAAAAAACAAAAGAAGTAAACGCATCAGATTTATCATTTACAGAAAAACTAGGAGATTTAGCGCCATTTATTAAAAACGATTTACGTTTAATGTGGAGAAATAAGCGAACAAAATCTGGTATTTGGATGTTGGCTCTTGGCTTGGGTTATGGTTTAATTTTTTACACAAACCCAATGTATGCAGAAATGCAAGTAATGTATGTTTTAGTGGGAATTTTCTCAACAGGAACATTCTTAATTAATTTTGGGCAATTTATTCCTGCTTGGGACAGTAGTTATTATAAAATGTTAATGAGTCAGAATTTTAAATACGAACGTTATTTAAAATCAAAATTTACAATTATGACAATTAGTGTAGTTGCCCTTTTTGTTTTAGGAATTCCTTATGTGTATTTTGGGTGGAAAATTTTATTAGTTCATTTTGCAGCCATGATTTATAATATTGGTGTAAACACACATGTAATTTTATATGGGGGAACTTTCAACAGAAAAAAGATAAATTTAGATGAAAAAGCAGCCTTTAACTTTCAAGGAACTGGAGCAGTTCAGTGGCTTATAGGTTTGCCTTTAATGATTTTACCAATGATAATTTTCGGGCTTATTAATTGGTTAGTAAGTTTTGAAATAGCAGCCTTAACATTGGCAATTTTAGGCTTTATAGGTATTGCATTGCATAAAAAGTTAATGGCAGGCATCACCAAAAAATACATTACAAACAAGTATGTAATGATTCACGCATTTAATCAAGAAAACTAAACACATAATGATACAAACTACGCAACTTTCAAAAAAATACGGAAAAGCAGAAGTATTACATATAGAATCTTTAGAAATACCTACAGGACAAAGTTTTGGTTTGGTTGGTAATAATGGAGCAGGAAAAACTACTTATTTTAATATTTTGTTAGATTTAATAAGACCAACAACTGGTGCTATTGTAAATCACGATATTCAGGTAAACGAAAGCGAAGAGTGGAAATCTTTTACGGGTTCTTTTATTGATGAATCTTTTTTAATTGGCTATTTAACTCCAGAAGAATATTTTGAGTTTATTGGCGATTTAAGAGGAATGAATAAAGCCGACGTTAAAACATTTTTAAGCAAATTTGATGAGTTTTTTAACGGAGAAATTACAGGTAAAAAGAAGTTTTTAAGAGATTTAAGCAAAGGAAATCAAAAAAAAGCAGGCATTGTTGCTGCAATGATGGGAAACCCACAAGTGGTAATTTTAGATGAGCCTTTTGCAAATCTAGACCCAACAACTCAAATTCGATTAAAAACAATCATCAAAGAATTAACTGAAAATAGAGAAGTTACAGTGTTAATTTCCAGTCACGATTTAACACACGTAACCGAAGTTTGCGAGCGAATTGTAGTTTTAGACAAAGGAAATGTGGTAAAAGACATAGCAACATCAACTGAAACTTTAAAAGAACTAGAGAGTTATTTTTCGGTATAAGCACGCTATTCTTAATTTATTACTACTTTTACACTCTTATTTATACTATTTTCGTTAGAAATTAGTTGTATATAAGAGTTTTTAGTTTTAAAAAAACATTTTTTTAATTTAGATTTATCTGTGTGAAAAACACTCAAAAAATAGTTGTTATTTTTATACTTTTTGTAGCTATATATTCTTGTAGCACCAAAAAGGATACTGTTATTAATAGAAATTATCACGCCTTAACTACAAAATATAACGTTTTATTTAATGGTGAAAAGACCTTTAAAGAAGGTATTGATGCCATTAATGAAGGTTATAAAGACGATTATTTCGAAATTTTACCAATAGAACCTGTAGAATTTGAGGAAGATAAAATTGTAATGCCCAAATTTAATAATGGTCCAGGAGCAGGTTTTGGTGGAAATAACAAAAATAATAATAATGCAAATAAAGCATTAACTCCGTTTGAAAAATCTGAAGAAAAAGCTGTTAAAGCTATTCAACTTCATAAAATGAATATTGATGGAATTGAGAGAAATAGCCAAATGGACGAAGCCTATTTATTGCTGGGTAAAAATCGCTATTACTCACAACGTTTTATCCCTGCAATAGAAGCTTTTAATTATGTAATTCTTAATTATCCAAATGCTAGTTTAATTTCAGAAACTAAAATTTGGAGAGCAAAAACGAATGTAAGACTAGATAATGAAGAGTTTGCCATAGAATCTTTAAAATTACTTTTACAAGTAAATGATACTGTAGAGAAAAATTTGCCAGCCGAAATTAAAGAGAAAGGGCACACAGCTTTAGCAATGGCTTACACAAAAACAGATAGTCTTCAAAAAGTTAAAAAACACTTACATTTAGCTACAAGAACTTTAAATGATGAATATCAAGTAGCAAGAAATTTATTTATTTTAGGTCAACTGTATGCATTTGAAGATAAAAAAGATTCTGCCAATGTTGTTTTTAGAAGATTGGCAAACTTTAAAAAAGCTCCTTATAAATACAAAATTCATGCACGTATAGAAATTGCTAAAAACAGTAAAAAAGATTCTACTATTGTTTCTTTAATTGCTGATATGAATAAACTGATTAAAGACAGAGATAACAGACCTTTTTTAGATGAGTTGAATTATCAAGTTGGGTTTTTACATGAAAAAAACGATAGTTTAAAACAAGCAATTTCCTATTACAATAGTTCGTTAAGAGCTAAAAATGGTGGTGATAAACAAAAAACATATACCTACGAAAAATTAGGAAATATCTATTTTAAACAAGATGCTTATCAAAAAGCAAGTTCGTATTATGATAGTGTTTTACAAGTTACAAATGATACATTAGATATCAGAATTAGACGCATCAAAAGAAAACATAAAAACTTAGCTTCTTTAATTAAGTTTGAAGATATTGTTACTGAAAACGATAGTATTATAAAAATTGCATCCTTATCAAAAGAAGAGCAAACACAATTTTTTGAAAACTATATAGAAAAAATTAAAAAGGCAGATGAAGATGCTGCACAATTAAGGTTAAATCAAATGGCGTTTGGTAACCTTAACAATGGTTTAAATTCTGCTGATCAAGGAAAATGGTATTTTTACAACAACCAATCTTTAAGTTTTGGTAAAACCGAATTCCAAAAAATTTGGGGAGCAAGAAAGTTAGAAGATAATTGGAGATGGGCAGAAAAGGCAACCATTGGTGGAGCAGCAAAAGATTCTGCACAAGTTTCTAAAATAAATTTAAAATACGATTTGAATACCTATTTAAGCGCAATTCCTACAGAACAAGTTGTCATAGATAGTTTAGTAACAAGCAGAAATCAAGCTTTATATGAATTAGGGTTGATTTATAAAGAGCAATTTAAAAATCAAAATTTAGCAAAACAAAGGTTGGAAAGAGTTGCTTCTTTAAATCCAAATAAAGAGTTAATCTTACCCATAAACTGGCATTTATATCAAATTTATAATAATTTGGGTGATGTTCAAAATATCGAAAAACACAAAAACGTTATTCTAACAAAATATCCAGAAACAAAATTTGCACAGATAATTTTAAATCCAGAAATTCAATTCGAAGAAGAGCAAATTGAAGAAACTGAAGTAGAAAAAACCTACAAAGAAATTTATTATTTATATAAAGAAGATAAATTTCAAGAGGTTATTACAAAAATTGATGAAGTTTTACCAACCATTCCAAAGGCAGATTTAAAGCCAAAATTCGAGCTTTTAAAAGCATTTGCTATTGGTAAGTTTCAAGATAAAGAAGCCTATAAAACTGCTTTAGAGTATGTAGCAGTAAGTTATGGTAATACAGAAGAAGGTAAAAAAGCAAAAGCAATTGTAATACAATTGACCAAATAAATGTCAGAAAAGCAGAAAGAAGAAACTTCTAAAAACAAGAAGCCAAGAAAAATGGAAAGAAATGTAATTGCAAAAAACACAACCATAAAAGGAGAAATAATTTCTGATGGAGATTACAGAATTGATGGTGTTTTAGAAGGAGATTTAAAAACAAAAGGAAGAGTTATTATTGGTTCTGGAGGTGTTGTAGACGGAACTATAGAAGCTTCAAATACAGATATTGAAGGCACATTTTCTGGGAAATTAACTGTAGAAAAAATTTTAACAGTAAAAGCAATTGCAAAAATTTCTGGAGAAGTTGTAGTTGGTAAATTATCTATAGAACCAGGAGCCGCTTTTAATGCTTCATGTACTATGAAAGCTATTGTAAAAGAAGTAAATAAAGAAGATGGAAAAAAATCAAAAAAAGAAGGAGACAAAAAAACCTTTAAATAAAGCCATTCAACTTTCTGGTGCTGGCTTGCAAATGGGATTAACAATTTATCTTGGTTTTTTGTTAGGAGAATGGTTGGATGCTAAATTTGAAACTACTTATTTAGAGCAAACAATTACACTTGTCGCGATTTTTATATCAATTTATTTACTAATAAGACAAGCAAAAAAAATTAATGATTAAGAGCATTTTTCTTTATATTGTAACATTCTCTTCACTTTTTTTGTTGAGTTTTTTTTTGCATCAATATTATCTTGATGTAAATGAGTTTGTATTGCCTTTTTCTTTACAAAAAGTATATCTGTTTCATGCTGGTTTTTCCTTGTTAATTTGTGTTAATTTTAGGCTGTTAGCAAATGTTGATAAAGTATTCCCTCAGCTTGGTTTTATCTACTTAGGATGTTTGTTTTTTAAAATTATACTTTTTTGCGTAGTCTTTTATGAGTCACTCTTTAACGATACTATTTTAACAAAAATCGCCAAAATTTCGTTGATTTTACCCATGTTTATTTTTTTATTAACAGAGGCTGTTTTCATCGCCAAAATTTTAAATAAAAAAGATTAATAAAAAAGGCTTGTGTTTTTGAATAATTACATACCTTTGCGCCGAATTTAGAAAGCGTATTTTAACAATGGAGATTGCACAAAAATCAATCAAATTTCTTACAATAGCGATAATAGCACTTTTTTCTGCTACAATTTTTGCTTCGGAAATAGATAAAGAAACAGGTCATCAAAATGATGATGGTCGAGTTAATACTGGTGAAGAGGTAAAAGCTTACATTCAGCATCACCTTAAGGATTCTCACGATTTTTCGTTTTTTTCTTATACTTCAGATGAGGGTGAAAGAAAACACTTTGGTTTTCCATTACCAGTTATTTTATGGACAAGCGAAGGTTTGGTGACTTTTATGTCATCAGAATTTCATCATAATGATGATGGTCATGTAATCGTTGATAAAAAAGGATTAAAGTTTGCTAAAATTCATTCTAAAATTTACGAATTAGAAAAC